>Ga0187783_10002027_pt1 | contig 15065 bp, 14 predicted proteins | sample 1015_SJ02_MP02_2_FD_132471 | JGI IMG/M metagenome (GOLD analysis project Ga0187783, IMG submission 132471) | Tropical peat soil microbial communities from peatlands in Department of Meta, Colombia - 1015_SJ02_MP02_20_MG | ecosystem: Environmental > Terrestrial > Soil > Wetlands > Peat | place... | reverse complement strand
TCAATCACAACACAGCGCTGGTTCAGCCCCGCCTCGTAAACTTTTGCCGGCGTACCTCGGACCAGGAACCGGCCCCCGCCCGCCGTTATCGCTGGTCCGGCCGCCTTTGCATAAGCGGCGAGAGCTGCCGGATTTGAAACCGAGCGGTAACAGGTGATCCAGTATCCTTTGCGCATCGTCGCTCCTTCCCACAATCGGCCCCGCCAGTCTATCTCGGTTCCGGATCAACAAGTAAACATCGCCAAAGTACCTGTTCAACGCCGGACAGACGAAGTGCCCGTTTGAGTCAGATTGCCAACGTCAGTGATCGATTGCGTCGTTCTATACTCGTCCAGGTCCAAATTCTCAACTTGCGACCCAGCGCGTCGGCTGCCGCTCTCAGTGCTCGCTATCAACGACAGCTGGCAGAAGCATGCGTTAGCATTTGCTTGTCGCCGGCGCGCAAATCGCGACGACGAGAACAGGTCGGACAATAACTTGCCTGAGCCCGGCGTACAGCCGGAGGGAAACTGGCGGCCATTCTCTACGGCTCAGAGCGCCTTGTTAACACGTTAAACGCTGATTCGCTATGGCTCGGCCTATGCGTGTAGAATCCGCCGGCTGTGATCGCCAAAACAAAAGGAGGTGCCAAACGTTTATCTCCACAGGTCAACAGATCCGGTTCCTCGTAATTCTGCTTTTGGGCAGCTTGGATACCCCCATTGGAGCGAACGAGCGCAAGCTGATTCTGCTGCTCAGCACGATCCATGAGCTGCCTTTCTGAGGTCACCTCCGTCGGAGGAAGGCTACGAGCGCAAGGCTGTGCCGCAAGCGCTGCCGGGGCCATGTCTTGAAAAAGCCAGCTTAGTGAGACCAGCTCTTAGGAATTTTCAGTCCGGGTTCTAATTCTGTCTCCTGATTGGCGGGAATGCGGCTCACCAATGGGGGGGTTCACGAGGGGGCTGGACTCCGTGTGCGTCCAGCCGAAGCGTTGGCCAGCTGTTACGGCGGCGAGGGCATCTGCGAGGCATTCGGCAACCCGGGACTTTGTGACATAGGCCAGGGCCCCGGCGTCCGCAGCGGCGGTCAACATCTGCGGGGAGTCGTGCTGGCTGAGAATCAGGACGCGTGCCTGAGGAAGCGCCTTGCGGACTTGCTTCGTAGCCTCTAGGCCGTTTACATACGGCATGCCAATGTCCATTACCAAGATGTCCGGCGTGAGTTTCTTCGCTGCTTCGACAGCCTCCATCCCGTTTGACGCTTCGCCACAGATCTCCCATTCCGCGCGCGATTCCAAAAGGGACCGAAGCCCCTTCCGGAAGATTTCATGGTCGTCAGCTATCAGGATGCGTGTTCGGGCCACTTGTCTCCTGGGTTCAGACGCTAGAGATGCGCAAGCAACAGTGAATAGTCGCCCCTAGGCCGCACCCCAACAGCACAACGTGATGCTCGTTAATATCCGTTCCTAATGGCTAGGGGGATCGATAGAACCATGTAGGTTAATCAGTGAAACCGTGTAAGGTTTCATCCGGAAAACCTCGTTTCGACAAAGCGGTGTGCCCATAAGGCGTTGAAGGCTCAGCAAATCCGCCGGGCGGGTCGAGATCCAACACAGACTCGCTGGCACTGTTCCTGCGCGACTGACAGGGATTTGGGCGTAGCCTGGTGAGCTATCTGCTGGAACCGGGGCGGATCTGTTGCTAAAACGAAGATGTGGGTAAGGTGATGTGGTGCGCAAAAACGCGCATGCTGTGCAGCTTGTTCCTCGTCGGGGTTCTGCTGACAGACAGTCCGGCTCGGGTTCGTGTGCAAGCCGGGCCGATGAGAGAAGCAGGACACCGGCAGGAATCCTTCGAGTCACTCGACGACATTCTGCAATACATTTCCGACGCCTGGGACAATCTGAAGCGCTCCCTGATGGACTGCCGGACCTACGAAGACGTCAAGATTTCCGGGCAGGCGGTTCTGTATCTTCCGGCCGATGCAGCGCACTCCCCTGAGTTCGCTGCCATAGAGAAGCGGTGCCAGGTCCGCCTCGCACGACTGCCAGCGAAGGTCACCGAAGAGGAAGCCGGCAATATCCAACCCTACGGTTTACTGTATCTCCCCCATCCGTATGACGTTCCGGGCGGGCAATTCAACGAGATGTACGGCTGGGACAGCTACTTCATCATTCGAGGCCTGCTTCGGGAGGGCCGCCGCGAGCTGGCGAAAGGCATGGTCGAGAACTTCTTCTATGAAATTGAGCACTACGGCGGAGTTCTGAACGCAAATCGGACGTATTATCTCGGCCGCTCGCAGCCCCCGTTTCTCACCTCGATGATCCTCGCTGTGTATGAGGCCGATCGGATCGCCGGGCAGTCAAATTCTCCATGGCTTGAAAGGGCTTACCGATTTGCAGCGCGGGACTACGAGCAATGGAATCGAGGGACACATCTCGCCGGCGACAGCGGACTTTCGCGCTATTTTGATGAAGGCAAGGGGCCGGTGCCCGAGATTATGGGTGACCCCAGCGATTATTATCGCGGGGTCGCTCACTTTTTCCTGATGCATGAGGGCCGGCAGAGCCCACATCTGGTGAAGGCGGGCTCACTCACCGGCCTCGCCTCGGAGGTTTGGATTTGTGATCGTGGATCCAGTCAAGACGGGAGTGCGAACTGCCCCGCAGCGGACCGCTTAGGACTATCGGCCGATTCCTACCAGGGTGACCGCGCCATGCGCGAATCCGGATTCGACGTGACGTTTCGATTCGGCCCCTACAGCACGGAGACGCATCATTTCGCACCCGTTTGCCTCAATAGTCTGCTCTATAAGACGGAAAAGGATCTGGAGCAGATGAGCAACATGCTCGGGAGGAAGGACGATGCGCGGAGGTGGGCAGCCAAGGCCGCTGAGCGGCGGGCAAAAATGCTGAGGTATTTCTGGGACCAGGATCGGGGACTCTTTTTCGATTACAACTTCCAGACGCGCACGCGATCTTCGTATGAATACGCGACGACGTTTTATCCGCTTTGGGCGGGATTTGCTTCTCGGGAGCAGGCGCGCGCCGTCGCGCGGAATCTTCCCCTGTTCGAGCAACCCGGCGGGCTGGCGATGAGCCGATACGAGAGCCAGGCACAGTGGGATTATCCGTACGGCTGGGCGCCCATTCATCTGCTGGCCATCGAAGGTCTGCGTCGCTATGGATACGATCGCGATGCCGACCGCGTCACCGAGAAGTTTCTGTCGATGGTACTGGCAAACTTTCGGATCGATCACACGCTACGGGAAAAGTACAATGTGGTTACACGCTCGACCGGGACGCACATTCGGGCGGGCTACAGCGAAAACGTGACCGGGTTCGGATGGACGAATGGTGTGTTCCTCGAGTTGCTGCACGGGTCGCCGGCGGATCTGCGGACGCGCTTAAAACTCTCGGACTTCCACTAGGCTCGGTTCTGGTGCCGTCTCTAAAACGAGGCCGGCCCCCTTCGCCGCGCTGGTGCGTGGCTATGGCCGGGCCGCTGACGCCGAGGCGGCAACGGGTTTGTATCCAGTGGTGGAAGCTTTCTTGGCGGCCTCCACCATTTCTTCCGCCGTGAGCAGCGGCGTCGTCTTTACGGTTTTGCAACTGCCGCCGGCGGCCGCTGCGATGGAAAGTGCGGCCGCGTCCACGCTGCTGGGTAGCTCCGCAACCAGGATGGTGTCGTATTCGCCGAACGCCGCCCATCCTCCAATGAGCTTTCCGCCCAGGCGTTCGATGGCCGGGCGGACGGCCTCCACGCGGCTTTGCGGATTTTTGACCAAAGACTGCCATGCTTCGGGAGTGTAAGCAGCCTGCAGTAGGTAATGGGGCACGGGGCCCTCCTTGCGACCGAAGGTGGGTACACTCTGACAGACGGTACGATCGAAGTCAACCGAGGGAGGGTTTGATTCCGGTCGAATGGGACTCGCCCCGTTCAATTCCTTGCGCACGACTTTTGCGACGGCACGCGTCTTGACCCTCACAAAAAATGCTAAATAAGAACGAACGATCGTGCTATTATGGCGGCGATGAAGACACATGCGCAAGCCGGGAAGACTTCCCTGAGGCACGAGAGCGGTAGCGGGGGTGACATCGTACGAAAATCCCGCTCACAACCTCGAGGTCTCCGGACGCGCCGCGCGATCCTGCAAAGGGCCGTCAACATCGCCTCCATCGAAGGGCTGGAAGGGCTGACGATCGGAAAACTCGCATCCGCCCTAGGAATCAGCAAGAGCGGGCTATTCGCGCACTTCGGATCCAAGGAAGACTTGCAGTGCGCCGTCGTCGAACAGGCGAGGGAGATCTTCGTCGAGAGAGTGGCGCGCCCTGCCTATCAGTTTCGTGGTCTGAAGCGCCTGCGGGCTCTGTGCGAAAACTGGCTCGGTTACGTGGAGGAGAGGGTGTTCCCCGGTGGCTGTTTTTTTTCAGCCGTGTCGCTGGAATTCGACGACCGGCCTGGGCGGGTGCGCGAGCAGATCGTGGGGCTCATGAAGAAATGGCTCGGAAATCTCGAGCAGGCCGCCCGGGACGCGCAGTCAGCCGGTGAAATCCCGAAGGAGGCTGACGTTCGCCAGCTGGCGTTCGAGATCCAGGCGCTGGTGATGGGAGCGAATTGGAGTTCCAGGTTGTTCCGCGACTCGAGCGTCTTTCGCTCGGTGCGCAGGGCTGTTGTCGAGCGAATCGAGCAAGCCAGGAAGAAGCGGGCGCGTTGAGGCGATGATGCGAATTTGCCGGGGTCTTCTGTTTCTAGCTTCCGCGGGGCTGTTTTTCGCGCCGGCCGCGCCGAGCCATGCAGCAGAAACCGAAATTGCCATCGAGTGGTGCGGCCGGCTGCCGGTGGTGATTTTGCAGGTGGACAAAGTGGACAGACGCTTCCTCCTCGATACGGCCGCCACTTCTTTCCTGAATTCGAACTCGTTTTCCGGTAGGCACAGCCGGGAAGTCCTCATCCGATCCTGGAACGGAACGACGGCACTGAACGGGAGCGATATTTCAATCGACGAACTCTCTTTGGGTAGTCACGTCATTCAGAACGTCAAGTTGCCGGCGATTGATTTAAGCGGCATCTCCCAAGGGTGCGGGGGGCAGCTGGATGGGATCTTAGGCGTGGATCTTCTCGAGCAGTTGGGGGTGACGATCGACCTGGAACGCCGCGTGGCGCGCCTGGGCGTGGCCTCGGACCCGCGCGAACCGTCGCTCATCACCGCGGTGGAAAAGACGCTGGAGTCGTGTTCGGCAGCGTTTAACAACGCAGACCTAGAGAAGCTCGCCGCTTGTTTCGATCCGGAGTTCGTGTTGAGTTCGCCCGGTGGAGAACTTCACGGCAGAGACCAAGCCGTGAACTACTTTCGGCAATACTTTGGCGTCAGGCCCCGTCCGCGTCTGGCGATGACCATGAATAGTCCGCGCGGCGTCGGCGAGTTGGTGTGGGGCGGCTACGACTATACGATTGAAACGCCGTCCAGCCGTACCTCTGGTCAAGGGATGATGCTCTGCCGCAAGTCGGGGAAGGGTTGGTACATCCTCAGCATGTCGCCCTTCGCCACGCGCGAAATCCCGGTGCGCTAACGACCGCTGAAAAACGCTCCCCTCTGTCGTGGTTTGCTCCGCTACCGCCGTTGTCCTTCCGTCGTGCAGCCTGCTCCTACACGGTCCGCCGAGCCGGCTCATTCGAAGTGCGGGCCGACGAGTTCCGTTGTATCATTCGTTTTCCATGGAGAGAGAGCGCGCGGGCCTGAAGCGCCCGATCACCTACTGGATCGGCGAGGGGGCCGGATGGCTTCTTCACCACGTTGTCACCGGACTTGCCGCCACGGGCATTACTCCGAACATGTTCACGTTTTTTGCACTCGGAGTGAATTCCTGCGCCGCGGCCCTGTTTGCCATGGGGCAATTTCGGTCGGCGGCCGCGGCGCTGTTTTTGGCGGCATTCCTCGACATGGCGGATGGCCAAGTCGCCCGCCGCTCGGGGCAGGTGACCGCCTTCGGCGCCTTCCTTGATTCCACCCTCGACCGCTACTCCGACCTCGGGCTGTACATGGGCTTGGTTGTTTACTACACACTGATCGGGCGCACGTTTTACATGGTGCTTGCGGCGATCGCGATGGCCAGTTCGTTCATGGTCAGCTATTCGCGGGCGCGAGCCGAGTCGTTGATTCCTTCGTGCAAGGTCGGCTTCATGGAGCGGCCGGAACGGCTCGTGCTGCTGATTCTCGGCGGAGTTGCCGGCCGGATGGCGCCGGCACTGTGGGTGATTGCGGCCATCTCCACCCTCACCGTGGTCCACCGTGTCGTCTACACCTGGCAGGAGTTGAAGGCCGGGCGCTCGCTGCCCGAGCTCGACGCCTCGCGGTCTTAGTGCCCGTTCGATTCTTTCAAAGATTCCTCAACCGGCGCGGCGACGATTTCTTGCACCCGACGCCGGAGATCATCCACGTCGCCACGCCCGATCCCAGCGGTGTCGATGGTGTCGTGCAGATAGACGGTAATTCTGCCTGGGTGCAGCATCCAATGGCCCGTGCGAAAAAATTGGTACGAGCCCACGATGCTCATCGGCACGATCGGAATGCCGAACCTCTGCGCCAGACTGAAGATTCCCTTTTTGAACTCCTGGACATGTCCGTCGCGCGTCCGCGATCCCTCAGCGAACGCAACCAGGCTGATGCCGTCATCCAGGGCCCGTTTGGCGCGTTGGCTCATGATCTCGAGTCCTTCCCGACTGGGCAGGTCCGGCACGGGCACGTTGCCGAACCACTCCATCATCCAGCCATACACGGGAACCTTGAAGTGGGATTCCAGTTCGAAGCCGCGCACGAACTGCGGGATCGCCGAATAGATCACGAACGGATCGAAGATATTCACGTGGTTCGAGATGAAGATACTCGTGCGCGACGGGTCAAAAGCGGGCGACCGCTGCACGGCAAATCCCACTCCTGCAACACGCAGAATGTTGCGAAAAAAGCCGCGATTCAGGAAATCGAATTTCCTGCGGTCCACGCAAAGACCAAAGAAGACGAGCGCGATACCCACCAGGGCGAAGTGAACGACACTGGCCGCCCAGAGGGCGGCCGAGCGGAGTGTCCACCATAGCTTCTTCATACGATAACGTCCAATGCCGACGGCAGGACATCGATCAGGCGGCACTCGAGTTGCATCACCTCGCCGTCCACGATCACGTTCACAGGCCGGTCGAGATCGAATTCCATCCGCTCGACCGCCGCACGCGATGCAAGGCGATGGCGGATATGCGTGCCGGTAAACAGCCGCGGAAAGATCCAGAGCAGCCGCATCTTTCCCACCGGGGACCAGCGCACATATTCGATTCGGCCATCGGCCGGTTCCGCCTGGGGCGCAATCATCATGCGCCCGCCCGTGAATTTACTGTTCCCCAAGGCGAGGAATAGGCATGCACGCCGATCCCATTCGGTAGCGCCGCCGGGTCGATGCGGGAATGTGGCATGCTCCAGATGCGCAAGGCGCGCGAGCACACCAAAAACGTACCCGAGTTGGCCCCAGCGTTTGAACCGTCGGTTGGCGACTTCGCCGGCATCGGCGGCAAAGCCGAGATTCAGCATATTGATGAAATACGTGTCGCCCGCTCGGTGATGCAGGCGCAGGACGTCACAGGGGCGGTGGCGGCCTTCCCGAAGTGCCTGGATGGTGTGGTCAATGCCGTGCGTCGTGAAATCCCGCAGGAAGGAATTGCCCGTGCCCAGCGGCAGAAAACCGAGCGCCGGGCGGCCTTCGGTCGCGGCCTCGGGGAAAAGGCCGTTGACGATCTCAAAGGATGTGCCGTCGCCGCCCACGGCCAGAAAATGGCGGACGCCGCCGTGGTAGGCATGGCGCGAGAGCCTGGTTGCCTCACCCGGGCCCGTTGTTTCGGCGACTTCTAGGTCGATCCCAAGCGCGCGGATGCGGGCGAGCACCCCGGAAGCCAGTTTCCTGCATCGCCCCCCTCCCGCCGCGGGATTCACGATTGCCAAGAACTTGTGATTCACGTGTGAGAAGCCTCGGTGACTGACCGCCGCACGAAGATCACAGAGGTGCCACTCGCTCGCGCCCGAGTTTCTCCCGAATCTGCTCCGCAAGCACCGCGCGTAGGATCTTCAGCGAGGCAGTACGGGGGAAGTCTTGCTCCCACAGCAAGTATCCGCCCACGCGCTTGTAGTTGAGCAATTGGCGGTTGCGCGAAGAGATCTGGCGAACCAGATCGTGCTGGATCGGGCTGCCCGGCTCCGGGTGAATCACCAGCACCAGCTCATCACCGGCCATGTTTCTCTCTTGCCACACGTAATTCGCCGCAAACACGCAGGTCTCCTTCACGGGAAGGCCCTCGAAGGCAGCCTCGATCTCCTCCGGGTAAACGTTCTTCCCCTCTTCGGTGACCACCATGTTCTTCACCCGGCCGAACAGCTGTAGATGCCCCGTCCGGTCGACCCGTCCGAGGTCCCCCGTCATCAGCCAGCCGTCGACGAGCGTTTCCGCTGTCAGTTCCGGATCGTCAAGATAGTGCGACATCACGGTCTTGCTGCGCACGGCCACCTGCCCGATGCCATCTTCGCCGGCATCGATGATCTTGATTTCCGACCCAGGCAGCGGTTTCCCCACCGTGTCCGCACGAAACGGTCTCAAATCGTTCACCGTAATCGCGGTCCCGGCCTCCGTGCATCCGTACGCATTTGCGACGGGAATCCCCAGGTCGTAGAAGAATTGCAGCGTAGAAGGTTCGGTGAAGGCTCCGCCCACAAACAGGGCGCGCAACGCGCCGCCGAAAGAGGCGTGAACCTGCTTCAGCAGGGTGCGGCTGATTCCGACGTGCGGGCAGCCGCGCGTGAGCGCGCGGTTCAAACGGATCAGAGCTTGCAGCATTTTCTGCTGCGTGGCCGACAAATCAGAGAACCTCTTGCGCAGATTCTGCTCCAGCGCCTTCAGGATCGCGGGCACAACCGTCACGTAGGTAATCTGATAGCGCACGAAGGCATCGCGGATGTATTCGGGGCGCAACGTACGCAGGTGAATCACCGTGGCCCCGCAGACAAAGGGCCCAATGAAGCCCACCATGAAATCGATCGCGTGGTTCGTCGGCAGAATGCTGAGATAGCGAACGCCCGGCCAGAATGGGTAGAGTGACGTCAGCGCCATGCACTGCTCGAGATAATTCTCGTGCGTCAGAACGCAGCCCTTCGGCCGGCCCGTCGTGCCGGAGGAATACACGATGCAAGCGGGATCGTGTCGTTTGCGTGGGACAAATGTCGGTTCGCTGGCGTCGCGGCATTCCTCCCAGCGCTGGGCACCAGCTAGGTCGGCCGTGGCCGGCGCTTCGGTCACAAGCACAGTGCGAGCGGCGAAAGTGGGGAATTGGGGCGATTGCGTGATGGCGCGCCACAAGTGATACTCGACGATCAGGACTTCGGCCTTGGCATGCGCGAGCAGCGCGAGTTGGTCGTGCGGCGACAACTTGTAATCCAGGGGAATGAGCACCCCGCCAGAAAAAAAGATCGCGTAGGCCGAAATCAGCCATTTCGACTGATTCGTCATGATGATCGCCGCGCGCGAGCCGTTTCGCAATCCCGCGCCCTGCAAGGCGTTGACCACGGGAAGCGCGGCTTGCCGGAACTGACGATAGGTGAGGCGCGCGTTTTCGCGCTCACGATCGGCTTCGATCAGACAGGTCTGTTCGGGCCAGCGATCCAGCGCCGCGCGCAGCGCTTCCCCCAAGCAATGGTAGTGGTGGAGATCCAGCATCAGAGGCGGGACTGTATCCGTTTTGCGAGGGTGCGGAAATCACTCACGCCTTGCAGCTCATAATCGGGGAGTTCGATACGAAAATGCTGTTCCAGGCGAGTGAGCAGGTCAAGAGCCTGGAGACTATTGATGCCGAGCTTGGTGAAGAAATCATCGGCGGGATTGAGTTCGGCTCGAGGCACTTTGAAATGTTCGGCGGCGAGTCGCAGAACTTCTTCGGTGGTTTGATCCAACGTGGTCATATGCGATTATCTTGCCACAGATTTGCTTCGCGCTCTTGTAGGCCCGCCCGCCTTTGGGTCATGGCAGGTAGGGTTGAGCATCGCTGCTTTCCACGAACTTCCGCAGGCCGGCTTCCACGGCGGGGCGCGTGAACAGCTCGCAGAAGATTTCGATTTCGCGCTCGAGCTCATCGTGCAAAAGCGGCTTCATGAACCGCTTCGCGGCAATGGCGGTTTCGCGGTCGAACTTGCCGATCTGAGCGGCTGTCGCGCGCGCCACACCCAACGCATCACCTTCGGCCGCAACCTGGCTGACAAGTCCTACCGACTGCGCCTTCGCGGCGTTGATGCTTCGGCCGGTGAGCAACAAGTCGCGCACCAGACCGTTTCCGACGTCGCGCTTGAGCCGTGGAATGCCCCCAAATCCTGGGATCAGCCCCAGGCGCAACTCGGGGAAGCAGAAGCGTGTCATCTTGTCGGCGATGATCAGATCGCAGGTGAGCGCGAGCTCAAATCCTCCGCCAAATGTTACCCCGTGGACCGCAGCGATGGTCGTCAGGGGCGCCGCATCGAGAGTTCTCATCACCCGGTGAATTCGCTCGAGAAAGTTGCGGATTCCCGAGACCCTTTGGGCGGGTCCGAGCGCTTGGGAGCGCTCGTATAGTTCGCGCAAATCGGCCCCGGCACAGAACCCCTCCTTGCGCGCACTGGCAATAGTGAGCGCGTGCGCGTCCTGGGCAAGTGATTCGAGGGTACCCGCGAATCGCTCTAGCTCACTCAGAGTATCCGACCCGATCTCGTTGCACGGCGCGCGGTCAAGCAAAAGCTCGATGGTACCGGTGCGAATCTGCCAGGAGAGGGTCTTGCCCTGAAAACTTTTCACGCAGGCCTCTTCTGATAGAGGCTTTCGATTTCAGAGGCAAAGCGGGCGGCAATCGCGTCACGCTTGAGTTTGCCGTTGGGCGTGAGCAGGCCGCTTTCGATGCTGAACGGTTCTCGGACAACGTGGAAGGCACGAACCTGTTTGTAGTGCGGCGCCCCGGCATTCACCGCGTCGAGCACCGACTGGATGCGGCCCGTGCTCGAGTCTCCGTTGGTTCCGGCGGCCACGAGGGCTGCGAGAAAGCTCCGCTGGTTGCCCACCAGCATCACCTGCTGCGCCTCTGACAGACGCGCGGCGATTGCGCCCTCGATCGGCTCCGGTGCGATGTTGTGGCCGGAGTTCAAAATGATCAGATTCTTCAAACGTCCGGTAATTCGCCAATTGCCGTCGCGGTCCACTTCTCCTTGATCGCCCGAATGAAACCATCCCCCCGCGAGCGCCTGGGCCGTCTCCGCGGGCCGTCGCCAATAGCCCGGGAAGATATTCGGACCGCGGACCAGGATTTCACCATCATCCGCCAGCGTCATTTCGACTCCGGGAATGGCCGGCCCAACGCGCCCGGGCACGAAGTGGTGCGGATGATCCATCGTGCAGATTCCCGTAGTTTCCGTCAAACCGTAGACCTGCAGCACCGGAAGGGCCAGCATAGCGAAAAATAGCTGCGTATCGACGGAAAGCGGCGCGGACCCACAGATCAGCGCCCGCAGGTTGGAGCCGCCCAGATTCCTGCGAATCGCCGGGAACATGGCATAGCGGGCAAGCCACAGGCACACGGAATCGATCGGCCTCGCTTGGCCTGTCCCTCCGCGAAGGTATTCCTGGCGGGCGCGACCGAAAACGTGGTTTGCCCACCCTCCGCGCCGAGTGATCGACTCCTCGATCTTGGCGCGGACGCGCTCGAGCAACATCGGCACGTTCAAGAAATAGTCTGGAGCAGCGAGCCTCAACTCCTCAGCGAGCTTGGTCAGATCGGTCGAGAGGGTCAAAACGCTGGGACGAGAAAGAGCTGTGAGCAGCAAGATCCACGAGCCGGCGAAGCAGAATGGTAGGTAGTGAAAAATTTGGTCCGGTCGTGCACGGCGGCCCATCAACTGGTCGAGCCGCGCCTGGGTGCAACCGAGCATGTGGCTAACGTTGCCGGCATTCAGCACCACACCCTTCGGCTCACCCGAGGTGCCCGACGTGTAGATGATCGTTACCGCGTCGTGGTCGGCGTGGTGAAAGGGCGGTCGAGAGGTGCGAGCGGGCGTTTGGAAGGCCCGATCGACCGAGACGATCTGTGGCGCATAGGCCTCCGATCCGGGAAGGCTTCGGAGGAGGTTTTCATCGCCAAGGATCAGGCTCGGTGTCGAATCCTCCAACATCGCCGAAAGTTCGGCTGGCGCCTGTCGCGCATACAGCGGCACTGTGATCAAACCTTCTGCTAGGATGGCGAGATCCAGGGCCGCCCACGGAATGCTGTTCGGAGCCAGCAGCACACAGCGATCACCTGGTTTTAGCCCGTGCGTTGCAAGAAATTCGCGCGCTTGCCCGACCAGCGCCAGGAATTCGGCAGCGGTCAGGACGCCCAGACGCCCGTCGCGGACTTCGCGCAGCACTGGCCGGTTGCCGGCGCGTTCCAAGCGCTCCAGGATGTTTTCGACGAAGGTCATGCCGCGAGCACTCCCGCGTGTTTTTCCAGCAGCTGTTCGAGGGCCAGGTCGAGCGACGGGAGGTATTCCTCCCAACCGAGAACGCCCTTGCGTAGCGGAAAGTCCGGGTATTGCCGCGCCACATGTTCCTCGAAATAAACACCCATGCGCGCCATGCTCCGAAGGTTGCGCGCCACAGTCGAACCCATGGCCTCGCGAATGTCGTCCGCTTGCGCGTCAAGCGCCTCGAGTGCCGCCACAATCTTGTCTGCGAGTGCCGGCTCATCCACTCGCATCAGCAGATGTTCGTGGCCCCGCTCGCGCATGAGGTTCGCGATGCGCTCGTCCATAGTGACTCCCGCCGATGGCACGCCGGCTGGCATGGAGGTGACGATCGCGTGAAAACGCGACGACAGCAGGCGGTTGCACTGCCGCAGAATACTGACGATTTCGTACATATTGTGTTGATCGGAAGCAAAAATCGGCGCACCCCCTAGTTTTTCTGCCACTCTTTCGCAAGCGTCGCGATCGAGCATTTCCATGGCGACAAGGGCCACAAACCGCTGTCGCTGCTTCCGGTATCTGTCCACTGCACTGGCTATCTCCGACAGATACCTGTCATACGCCACATCTACGTCTCGGCCGGAGCGATGAAAGTAAATCGTCCGGTAGTGGCTTTTTTCGTAGGTGCCGCACACAGCATGTGCCGTCCATCGAGCGAGCGACGGCTTCACCGGCCACCAGTAGGGGTTGATCGGACAGACAGCCAGCACCGGCGTTCTGCCATCCCAACCGGCATCGCAAAGCGCCTTGCGACCGTAGGCCGCCGGTTGCGGCTCAAAGGTCCAGGCCGTATCCGTGCCCAGTTCGGTGGCCACCCCCAGCTTTCCCAAAACCGCCTGCGACTCGATATTGCGCGTGATCACCGCGGAGTCACTACAATACCGGCGGCACATCTTCTGCAAGGAAGCGTCCATGGCTCCGGCTTCAGCGCCATACCCGATGCTCAGCTTGTTCTGCGCGGAGGCGATTCCGAGCGCTCCGATCATCATCGTGGTGAGCGCATTGGCGAATTTGCTTTTGAACATAGATCCTTCGCACGCAATGACACCGTCGTGCCGCCTCACGACCGAATGCAGAAACGGCGGAAACACGTCGGGCAGATGCACCTGTCGCGCGTCGCCGAAATATCCGCGCGTAAGATCGAAGTCCTGTGTCATAACGCTGAACGCAACGTTGTCCGGTCCCAGGACTCGCCGCAGTTGCCGCAGAATCTCCTCAACGCGAACGTCCGAGCCCGTGTTGCGCGTGCCGTTGTAGCCCGCGAAAAGCAGCTTCAGTTTCTCGCCGCTTTTCCAGGGGCTTCCCGTGCCGAGCATCCATTCGAGCTTGTTCAGCTCGATAAGCGCTCCAACCCAGCCCTCCAGAAGCAGATCCATCATCGGCTTGAGCCCTCCGCCCCGGCCGGTTGAGGCAAACCGGGGGTGGACCCACCACCGTGGGAGGGGGGCAGTTCGGTGTAGTTGTAACTGAAGCGGTTTTCGCGGCTGAATCGCAACAAAGGGAAGCAGTATTGCGAAAACAGCGCCGGACGCCTTCCCACTTCCTCCACCACGCGCCGGTTGTCAAAGACTGTATTCCACACGAGGTAGGGCAGGAAGACCTTCAGCAGTGTCGCCAGGCCTCCGATTTTTCCAGCCCGTCCCGCCAGCGCGTTGATCGCTTTCGACGACGGGCCTTCAAGACTCGGCGCGAACAGGGGGCCGCGCTTGCCCTGCGCCTCGCTCAGCGCGTCGGTCAATTGAATGAAGGTCTCGGAATCAACGCCCGACGAAAGATGGTAGATCTGGTGCGCAGGCTTCTCCTTCTGGTGCAGCGCGACGATCGCGCTGGCGACGTAGTCGACGGGCACGATGTCCACTTTATCGTTGGGTCGAAAAGGCAGCACGGGCAGCCCGGCGAGAAACACAAAGGCTCGCACCATCTCGAACTGATTCGTCTCCGGGCGCCGGCTATCGCCCAGCACAATGCTCGGTCGGAAAATCGTCTTCGTCACATCCGGCAGCAGTTGGTGCACCATGTGCTCACAGAACTTCTTGGTGCGCGCGTAGGGATCGTAGTCCGAGCGGTTCCAGTCGATGGCCGTATCTTCTTCGACCACCTCGTTGGCGCGATGCCCGGCCACCGCCACCGTGCTCACATGGCTAAAGCGGCGTAGACCATGGTGGTCACGCGCGCGCATCGCGAGCTGAATCACTTCCAGCGTCCCGCGCAGATTCACATTGAGGCAGGTTTTTTCGGACCTGCGGTTGAGCGAGGCCGCGCAGTGAATGACGGAATCGGTCGATCGCAGCAGTTGTCGGTACTCGTCCTCGCACAAACCAAAGCGCTGCTCGGTCAACTCGCCTCGGAAGATCTGAATGCGCGAGGCCAAGACATCTCGGAACTGGCGAAGGTCCATGTGCAGTTGCAAGGCGTGCCAGAGACGGTTACGGGCCTCGTCCCCGTCGCGCGCGCGGACCAGCACACTCAGCGGCTCGGTATGCTCCGCCAGCAGGATCGACGCAACATGGGCACCAATGTAACCGGTGCTACCCGTCAGG
>Ga0187783_10002026_pt1 | contig 15065 bp, 18 predicted proteins | sample 1015_SJ02_MP02_2_FD_132471 | JGI IMG/M metagenome (GOLD analysis project Ga0187783, IMG submission 132471) | Tropical peat soil microbial communities from peatlands in Department of Meta, Colombia - 1015_SJ02_MP02_20_MG | ecosystem: Environmental > Terrestrial > Soil > Wetlands > Peat | place... | reverse complement strand
GATCGACATCGCTCAACTCCATCCTCGGAAAGAGCAGCCCGCTGGCCCACCGGGGCCAAGGAAGGTCCGGAATCCTCGGGTTGAGCATCATCAACATGCCGACTGCCCCCGCTTTCCGCAGCGCTCGGAGTCGTTCGACGGCGGATTGGTAGTGGGCTTTGATAGGACCCGGCACGTCCGACGGTCCGCCCCGGAAGTACACCGCGATCTTCCCGTGCAGGTCGAGGCCGGCGAAGTCGCTATAGTCGAGTTCGGGAATTTCCAGGCCGTAGCCCACGAAGGCGGCTTCGGCGTCCAAATCCGAGACGGTCTGCGTGGTTACATTGAATTGGGCCGCGTCGCGGAGTTTCAGCGGCTCCTCCTTGCCGTCGTGGGTTAAGGTCAAGGAACTGGCCGGTTCGTCGAGCTGGTTGACCGCGAAGTCGACCGGCTGGCGATACCCGTCGACCCCGGCGGGTTGGAGTCCGGCGAGTCGGAATTGCTCGATCACGTAATCGGCGGCTCGGTGTATTCCCGGGCTCCCGGTCTCCCGCCCTTCCATCCCGTCGTCGGCAAGTACCCGGACGTGGGACCACCAGTTTCGGCCTCGAGATTCCCAATCGGGTGTGGTCATCGACGATTTCATCCGGAATCCGTCCTCACGCCTCGGTGACCCGCCTTGTCTCTTAGCTCCACCGCCCACGGTCGACTGGTTTCCCCGGGAGGGGAGCGGGTGCAACGGAGGTTGCACCCACTGTTGCGAGGCGGGGCGGCCCAAATCCCGAACGCGACGCTGATCGGCAAAACCGTCGACCGCCCAACGGTCTCAGTGCTGCGCGTAGTACTCGGCGACCGTGCGAAACGACTCCTTGGGTTCCCAGGTCATGTCCGGATAGACCTTCCCGTGAGTTCCATCGAGGTGGCTTTTCACTAAGCCGTAACGGACGAGGTCCGGGTCGAAGCTTAACGACCGCACGAGGGGCATGAGGCCCTCCGGCACTCCGCCCGCGGAGTCTTGGAAGGTGAACACGAAGGTCGCGTCGACCCCGGCCGAGTCGTTCAGTCGAAGCAGTTCCCCAAGCTCCGTCGCCTGCGTCGCCTGATCGTACTCATAGTTCTGCTTCAATCGAGGTGGCATCTGGGTCCAATCGACCACATCCCAACCCCGTCCGCCAAGATCCTCGGCTCCCTTGAACGTACAACAACCGAATTCCATGTTCGCAAGCGGCTTGCCGAAGGAGAGATACCGCTGCAGCAGTTTTGGGTAGACGTCCCGGATTCGGCTATCGCGATACATGTCGACTCCCACGATGTCGAAGGGGCTCCAGTCGACCGTCTCGAGGGCTACGGATGCGTAGGTGATGGCTCCGTGAAACTCGGACCGCGTCGCCGTTACCGCGCGTCCGAGGAAGGCGTTGAGCGGTCCGTTATGTTGACCCGCGCGAGCGGCGGGTATGAACCCGGGGTGCGAGATCCGTTCCAGAACGTTCCGTCCTTCGAAATATCCCTGGGTAAAGAGCGATACCTCGCTCCCGACGCTGAAGACCACCTGATCCGGAAATCGAGATCTCAAGGTCTCGGCCGCGCGAGCCCCCCGTTCGATGTGAGCCAATGTCTCGTCCGCGTCGCGGTCCCAGAGTTCGGGAGAGAACCACACCGACAGGTCGAGTTCGAGTGCGGTTTCCGCCGCGAACATCAGGCGGTCGATGTTCTCGCCTTGGAGACGGACGGCATTGCAATGTAGATCGTCTCGGATGATCTGGAGCTCGCGCCGGACCGTCGCGGTCGGAAAAGTCGGTCTCCAATTTTGGCCCAACATCACACGACCGCAGTCGTAGCAGACTCCCTTCGTTCTCATCGCTCGGTCGGGCCGCCGCCTGCGTCGGCGCCGACGGAGTAGCAGCGGTCAGTTCAAAGTGGTTGACCCCTGGGGGGAGCGCGCGGGGAACCCGCGGCCCCCCCTCACTTGCTGAGCGCACGAGCCGCAGTGAATCCGCCTCCGCCCTTGGGGCCGCAATCCTCTCGGACGGCGCCATTAGTACGACTATCTACTCAGCCGAGTTGGGCCGACCCATCGGACGATGGTAACCTCGGGGCGACAGGACGGCCGACCGCACCGCACGGGCATGTCGGCCAAGGACCGGGCCATGTGGACCCGACTCTACTCTGGTACCCCGCTCCGAGATTTCCCCTGGTTTGCGCGCCGGCCGTATCCACCGCTGGTGCGCGCCGTCCGAGAGCGCCGACTCGAAGCCCCGGGACCGATACTCGACGTCGGGTGCGGTCTCGGGACGAACACCCTATGGCTCGCCTCCCGCGGCTTCCACGCCACCGGAGTCGACCTCGCCCCCGGGGCGATCGCCGCTGCCGAGTCGCGCGCCACCCCCGCCGGCGGGAGCGCGAGGTTTCTGGTCGACGACGTCTTAGCGAGCGAGCTTCCCGGTGGTGAGTTCCGGAGCGCGGTCGACGTGGGGTGCTTCCAGACGCTTCCTCCCCGAAGGCGCCCCGATTACGCGGAGGCTCTGGCGCGACTCTTGAGACCGGAGTCGACCTTCGTCCTGTTTTGGGTGGCGAGAGAAGAGACCGGCGCGTGGGGTCCCCCCCACCGTCTATCGGTCGGGGAAGTGGTCGTACCCTTCGAGTCTCGTTTCTTAGTGAAGCACGTCGACTATCGCCCGCGGACGCAGGCCCTGACCTCGAAGGTCAAGAAATCGAGTCGTCCCCTGGCGACGCTGGCCGGCTACACTGCGACGCTCGTCCGCCGACGCGGGAACCAACCCCCTCCTCGCTGATCTCGCTCGCGGCGAGAAGTGTTTCGGGCTCTCGGTGCACGGTTATAGGCTCGCGCGGCGAGTGACCCCACGAGCGTGCTCCGATTGGCGTACTTCGTTGTGAACTCGTACCACGGTCCGTCCTGGAGCCACGGCCGGCCGATGCGCGAGCAGGCCGACTGGAACGCGCACGCCGAGTTCATGAACGCACTTCCGGAAGGATTCGTCGTGCTCGGAGGTCCGGTGGACGGTCATCGGACCCGAGCCTTGCTGGTCGTCCGCGCCGACACCGTGGAAGAAGTCCACCGTCGTCTCGATCCCGATCCCTGGGTCCAGTCCGGTGTTCTCGTCGAAGTCATCGAGCCCTGGGACATCCTCATTGGAAACCCCTAGAGTTCGCCCCGGGTGCCCGAAGGGGCGCGATCGAGCTCGGGGCCATCTACCGGCGGGAGGGAACCCGACTAGGAGCGCTTGCCTTCCCAGCAAAGATTCGGGGGTTCGTCCGGATTCTCGATCGTGCAGAGCATGCAAACCACCCGCGCGGACTTGCCGCCCGAACTCGTGACGTCGTATGCATGCCAGCTGGCCTCGTGGTGGCACATCGGACACTCCTTTCGACCCGCGACCATCGACTTTCCTCAGGTGGGAATAGGACGTGGCCTCGTCTCCCGGACGCGCCTAGGCGGGCGCCTCGACCTCGCGCAGCGTTCCGGTGTCCACGTCAAAGATGAAGCCGCGCACCGGGACGTCCTTCGCGATCCAGGGATGGGAGCGGACCGTCCGAATCTGCTGGCGGGTATATTCCTCAGGATCCTTGTACGAGAAGAATCGCATCGGCGCCGGCGAGGAGTCGCCGGTCGCCGCGCTCAACTTCGCGTTCAACTCCGCGTCGGTGAATGTCGTGAATCCGCAGCCGGTGTGGTTGAGGAGCAATATCTCGCGGGTCCCGATCACCCGGTTCGAGACGATCAGTTCCGCGAGCACTTCGTCGGTGACCGCCGGACCGCCATTTCGGATCACGTCCATGTCGGCCCTCGGCAGCCCCAGGATACCGGGGAGGTCCGAGAGTCGAGGATCCATGCAGGTGACCACCGCGATCTTCGGGGTCGGTCGACCCCCGAGGTGGGGATCGTAGTTCTTCGCATAGGCGCGATTGGCCTCGAGCGTTCCCTGTATCATGCTCATCGCGGGCCTCGACCCCCCACGAGCAGCCTTCAAAATAATCCCTTCCTAACTCGGGGGCGTTGCGCGCCCAGCGATTTTTTCGACGCGTGCGATCCTCAAGGAGAAATCACGTTCGCGGGGGATTCGCCTCCCTCGAGCATGGGGCAAACGGATCGCGAGGAGTCGGACACCAGAGATCGATCCGTGCGCCCGGGCCCCGGCGAAGTTTACTGGTTGGCTCGTACGGCCTCTTCGACCACGGAGAGCGCGAAGGCGACGTCGGGAGCTCCGACGATCCGGATCTCGACCCAGTCCGAACTAGACCCTCGCGACATCAGTCGGCCGTCGAGGCCCCCGGCTCTCTTGCGGGCACGGATCTCGGCTCGGGTGAGTCGCACGTCCAGCCGTTCATCGCCATGAAAGTGCGCGATCTCGCGCCCACCGGCAGCGAAACTGCGCCCGTGACCGTAGCGGGACGGTCTCTCTTCGACCCCGGGAAGGTTCGCGATCTGTCGCTCGAGCTGGGCTCGTAGCTGAGCTGCCAACATGCCGGGACCGCCGCCGGGGCTTACTCGACGGTTCGCCCCATGACCGTCTTCCGAGGACCGGGACCGTGGATCTGCACCACGGTCTCTCCCTCCGGCCAAGCGGCATGCACCGTCCTCGGGGGGAGAGCGATGAATGCCCCTGGTGCCATCCTCTTCGCATCGGCTCGGGAGAGTCGCTCGCCCGTCGCCACGTGGAACGCACCCGACAACACGGTCCCGAACTCCCAATCTGGGTGCCAGTGAGGAGCCCCCCGACCGGCGTCCCCGCGCAGTTTGAGGCGGAAGGCGTAGACCCCGGGTTGATCGAACGACCCCGCGAGCATCGCGCGCAGGTCGCCGTCGGAATCGGCAGGGTCGACCGGCTCCCAGACCAACTCGGCGTCGCCGCGCAGACTCGGGCGCCGGGACTCCATCGTTCCCCCGTTTTTCAATCCGTCCGGTTCGAGATGAGAAACTCGTTCCCGTCGGGGTCGGCGAAGGCGGCGCGAACGAACGTGCCGATCGAGGTCTCGAACTCCGTCGGAGGCAACGTGATCGTTCCGCCGCGGCGGGAGATCTCCGTGACCGCCGTTCGGGGATCGGGATGCCGAAAGACGACGCCCGAGACGGTGCCCGGCTCGCGCCCTCCCTCCTCGGGTCGCATCACGTGCATCGTGAGCAAGGTCGTGGAGTCCGGAAGAGCGAACACGATCCGACCGGCCCGTTCGTCAAACATCAGTTCCTTCAGACGCAGCACGTCGCGGTAGAAGGTGCGGGCGAGCAACGGGTCCCGGATGTGGATCGTGACCGAGTGCAAGCCCGTGATGACGTCGCTCACTCTGACCGCATCGAGTCGTCGCGATTAAACGTTCGGGACCGGCGATGCGGATGTCGGGGGTGCGGCTATCTGCCCTCGTATCGGTAGCTGCGCGATGACCGAAGCCGGGCGCCACCCGCTGATCATCGGGAGCGGTATCGCGGGCCTCTACGTGGCGCTCCGATGTCGGGAGCTCGGGCTACGCCCCACGATCGTTACCAAGGCTCGGCTCGAGGAATCGAACACACGGTACGCGCAGGGAGGCATCGCCGCAGCGATCGGCCCGGACGACTCACCACGACGGCATCTCGACGATACGGTCCGAGCCGGCGACGAACTGGTCGATCGAGCCGCGGCTCGGGTGCTAACGTCGGAGGCGCCCGCACGGATCGCCGACCTCGTCCGCTACGGTGTGCCGTTCGACACGGTGGACGGGCGCATCTCGCTCGGGCGGGAAGCCGCGCACTCCCGGTCCCGTACCCTTCATGCGGGCGGGGACGCGACCGGGTACTCCATTGAGGAGACCCTCAAACGACGGGTGCTCGAAGGGGGGGTGGAGACCCGGGAGCGGATGGTCCTGCGGGCTCTCCAGCCCGGGTCACGCGACGGCCCCGTGGCCGTCCTCTCCGACGCCGACGGGAAGAACCCGGAGTATGCGACCGCCGGCCCGGTGGTCTTAGCGACCGGCGGGGCCGGCAGCCTCTACCGACACAGCTCGAACCCGGCCGTCGCCACCGGCGAGGGGGTCGCCATCGCGTTCCGGGCCGGCGCCCTCCTGACCGACATGGAATTCATTCAGTTCCATCCGACCGCGTTCTACCGGGAGGGGGCGCCGCGCTTCCTGATCACCGAAGCGCTCCGGGGCGAAGGCGCCGTCCTGCGAAACGACGCCGGGGACCGGTTCATGACCGGGGTCCATCGCGACGCCGAACTCGCGCCTCGCGACATCGTCGCTCGAGCGATCGAGCGGCAGATCGTGACGACGGGGCATCCCTGCGTCTACCTCGACGCGACCGCACTCCCCCGGGACCTGCTCTACGCACGGTTCCCGTCGGTCTGCCACTTCCTCGCGACGTACGGGCTCGACCCGTCCAGGGACCAGATCCCGGTCGCGCCCGTCGCGCACTACATGATCGGCGGGGTCACGACCGACCTCGAGGGTCGGTCGACGATCCCCGGCCTCTACGCCGCGGGAGAGGTGGCCTCCACGGGGGTGCACGGGGCGAATCGGCTCGCGGGCAATTCCCTCCTCGAAGGTCTCGTCTTCGGAGAACGTGTCGCCCGTCAACTGCTCCATCCGGCCGCCGGGGGGCCGAAGCCGCCCGCTCGGATCGAGGAAGTCGCCCTCCCGTCCGCCGCCGGGCGCGTCGAGGAGCCGACGGAGATCGAGACCGTCCGGAACGCCCTGTGGGACGACGTCGGCATCGTTCGGACCGGCGACGGGCTCGACTCCGCGGTGGATCTCTTTGAGGGCCTCGCCCGATCCATCGCGGGAGCCCGGGCCGACTCCTTCCCTGGACCCGTCGCGAACGCCGCGCTGACCGCCCTTCTCATCGCGCGGGCCGCGTCGATCCGCACCGAAAGCCGGGGGGCGCACTTCCGGTCCGATTTCCCCCAGCGGCGGGCAAAATGGAGACTGCACGTGGGCCTGCGCCGTCGCGCCACCTCGAACCGCGCCCGGGAAGGCGACCGATAACCATTATTCGCGGGCGGCGGTCGGCGCCGGTATGGACCTCGAGCTCTCCGACGAAGAGCGCGAGCTGAAGGAAGCGACGCGGCGTTTCGTCCGGAAGGAGATCGCCCCGGTCGCGGACCGCATGGATCGGGAGGATTACTTCCCCCGCGACGTCTTTCGCCGTCTCGGCGAGCAGGGATTCCTGGGGGTCACGATCCCGACGCAGTTCGGCGGACTCGGGTTGTCGTACGTCGCGCAAGCCGTGATCCTGGAAGAGATCGCCCGGGCGAGCCCGGCGCTCGCCCTCAGCGTGGGAGCGCATTCCAACCTGTTCGCGGACAACCTGAGCCGCAACGGCAACGAAGACCAGCGACGAGCGTTCCTGCCCGAAGCCGCTCGCGGTGGCGCGATCGGAGCCCTCGCCCTGACGGAACCGAACTCGGGGTCGGACGCGGTCTCCCTGCGAACTCGGGCGGAACGTCGCGGCGACGAGTACGTGCTCAACGGCTCCAAGCAGTTCATCACGAACGGCCCGGTCGCCGACTCGCTGCTCGTCTACGCCAAGACCGCGCCGGATCAGGGTGCCCATGGGATCACCGCCTTTCTCGTGCGGAAAGATACCCCCGGGTTCTACGTCGCACGCCAGCTCGACAAGATGGGCATGCGAGGGTCGCCGACCGGCGAGCTCGCGTTTCAGGATTGCCACATTCCGGTCGACCAGCGCCTCGGCGCGGAGAACGCGGGCGTCGGGATCATGATGAGCGGGCTCAACGTGGAGCGCGCGGTGTTGACGGCCATTCCCGTCGGCATTATCGCCGAGTGCCTCGACCGCTCGGTCGCCTACGCAAGGGAACGCGAGCAGTTCGGACAAAAGATCGGACGGTTCCAGCTGGTGCAGGAGAAGCTCGCGAACATGTACACCGAGCTCGAGGCGTCCCGTCGGCTCCTCTTCGCCGCCCTGAAGCAGGTCGCGGCCGACCCGCGCCGCATGGCTCCCGCCGCGGCCGCGCTCACGTACGCCTCCGAAGCGTCGACGCGCGTCGCCCTGGACGCGATCCAGGTTCACGGCGGCTACGGCTACATGCGCGACCTGCCCCTCGAACGGCTCGCGCGGGACGCCAAGTTGCTCGAGATCGGGGCGGGAACTTCGGAGATCCGGCGCCTGCTCGTGGCGCGGGAACTCCTCGGTCCGGGGTTCGCCGAGTGACGAGCGACTCGTTCCGCACCGAGGTTATATAGGGTCAGGGGACCGTCCGACGGCCGATGGCCGGGCGACCGCCGTCTACCTCGAGCCCCAGTTCGTCGCTCCGCGTCGAGGTGCTCAAGGAACTCCAGAGTCTGATCGACGACCGGGACGTCCGGGACCGACTCGACCGGGGCCCCATCGGCGAGGCGAAGGGAAAGGAGCACTGGGTGCTCCACCTGCTGCTCCGCGCGCAAGAATCGAGCCAGACCCATCTGGACATCCTCATCGGGTCGGCGTACTCGAATCTCCTCTCCCGGCTCCAGTCGATCGAGGACCGAATCGAACGGGTCGAGGGGTCCGGCCGCTCACTCGGCGACGACGTCAAGGGGCGACTCGAGGGGCTCGAGGGCCACCTCACGGAGCGCGTGACAAAGGAGATCGCGACCGGGCTCGACACCGCCGCCGGTCGGTTGAAAGGCGAGCTGAGCTCGAACCTGGACGAGAAGTGGAAGCCGATCGGGGACTCGGTGGAGACCTTCTCGAAATCCGCGAGCCAGCTCACGAAGGACCTCTCCGACACGTACCGCGTCGCGACCCAGAGCCGGCTGCTTTTGAACGAGAACGCGCGCCGGATCATCGACCTCGGTCGCGACCTCGTCGCGCTCGAGGAGAGCCTCAAGCTGGCCCTTGCGAAGACCCTCGAGGAGGGGCTCCAGCCGCTCGAGGACCGGATCAGCGCGCTCGAGGCGCGACTGGGGGGCCCGACCGAGGAGACCACGAACGGAAACGGCCGCACCGACGCCCCCGGGGGCGCGTAAGCGTCCCTCCGCTCGATGCGCCTCTCGCCCCGTCATCCTCGCTACCGGAGCTTGGTCACTCGCGCCCGCCTGGCCGGGCACGCCCGCTCCGGCCTGGTCGTTCCGGAGGGCCTGATCGCCCACGGTCGGGGAGAGACGTTCGACTATCTCCTCGGAGAACGGACGATCCCGAGCGCGCGTCGAGCGACGCGCGTCGCGGCCCAATGGCTGCGCGCGGCCCGGCGGCCGGTCGTCAGCGTGAACGGCAACGTCGCGGCGCTGGCGGCCGCCGAGGTCGCTCGCCTTCAGCGGGCCCTGCCCGGACTGGGCGTGGAGGTCAATCTGTTCCACCGGACGCCGGCGCGCGCCCGACAGGTCGGGCGGGCGCTGCGCGGGGCGGGAGTCCGCCGGGTGCTGGGGGTGCGGCCGACCGCTCGCATTCCGCATTTGCCCTCGGACCGGGCGTGGGTCGACCGGAACGGGATCGCGGTGGCGGACGTCTGCCTGGTGCCCCTCGAAGACGGTGACCGGACCGAGGCCCTGCGGGCCGTGGGGAAACGGGTGATCTCGGTCGACGTGAACCCGCTCTCGCGGACGAGTCGGACGGCGGACCTACCGATCGTCGACGAGGTCTCGCGGGCGCTCCAGAATCTCGCTCGCGACGTGACGGTCTCCCGCCAACCGATCGCCACGGGCCGGTTCCGTCCGTTCGATGCGGCCGCCGCCCTTCGCGCGGCGCAGTGGACGATCGCGAGGAACCTCAGGCGGCCGGTTCCCCGGCGGCCTTCCCGACGGCGGCGGTGAGCCGTGTCGCGATCTGCTCCAGGAACGCCGCGTCCGATCGGTCGAACGCACCGACCTCGTTGCCGTCGATGTCGATCTCTCCGACCACCCGGCCGTCCGCACGGATCGGGACCACGACCTCGGCGCGGGTCTCGAGGAAGCAGGCCAGGTAGTCGGGGGCGGCGCGCACGTCCTCCACCACCACGGAGCGATTCTCTCGAGCGGCCTGGCCGCAGACGCCCTTCGCGATCGGGATCCGGGTGTGCTCGGTGGCCGCGGGACCGTCCCACGCGTCGAGCACGAGGTCGGTGCCGTCGACCCGGTAGACGCCGACCCATCGATAGTGGCGGAACGACTCGTGCAGGAAGCGACAGACCTCCTGTAGCGCAGGCCGGCCCTGGAGCCGGGCGAGGATCGCGTCGACCTGCAGCAGGGCGGGCGTCGCGGCGCGGGGCGCGACGCTCATCGCCGAGAGCCGCCCCGGCGCGAGGAGAGGGAAGCGCCGAGGGGGAGATTTTCCTCCGGGACGGGTCGACCGTGCCCGGCGTTTGAACTCCCGAGGCGAAGATCGCCACGAGCTTTCCAGACTCGCGCCGTACCGGACTGAGCCACCTCGGCACGCCCTCCGGTCGAGGACCGGGTTCGGGCGATAAGGTTACCGCCTTCGAGGAGCAGCGCTACCCGCCGAGCGGATACCAGCCGCATTCGTCGCAGCCGACCCCGCGCTGGTCGCCGGGGATCACCGACTGGCATTGCGGGCACGGCACCGGGCCGGGGACCGAGAGGGAAAGGCAGTCGAAGCAGCTTCCCTGGCGTCGGTCGTCCGGGAGAAGGATCAGGTCCTTGCCGCAGAACAGGCAGTGGGAGAGCCGTTCCTCGAACGGCTCGAGGCCCCGACTGTCCGCGAACAAAAGCATGGACCCGCTCCACCAGCGGCCCGGTACATAAGGGCTCGCTGGCCCGGATTTTCCGGCGCGCTTTTTTCGAGCTTTCGCCGCCGTTCAGGGGTCTTTCCAGCGGGCCTTGAACGCGGCGAGAAGGAAGAGGGCCGCCGTGAAGGCGACGAGGACGATCCAGTCCACGACCCCGCTCGAGAACGAGAGCGGTTGGAGCCCGACGGCGCCCTGGACGAGCTCCGCGGCGTACGTCGTCGGGGACAGGCGGGCCGCCACCTGCGCCCAGGCCGGAAGGTAGCTGATCGGGTAGTAGACCGGCGGAAGCACCGTCAGCACGAGGGAGAAGATCGGACTGAACATCCACGTCTCGCGGACGTCCTGGAAGTAGGTGGAGAGCGTGAACGCGAACGCCGTGGCGAACGACCAGACCAGCAAGAGGGCGAAGAGGAGCACGACCGAGCTCGTGACGCTCGCGAACCCGTAGTAGACGAACAGGAAGACGAAGACGGCGAGCGCCGGCAGGGAGTAGACGAGTTCGGAGAGGGCGAGGCCGGCGACGTACACCGGCGCTTCGACCGGCGAGGCGACCACGATGTCCTGGAATTTGAGGTCGTGGCGGTAGTGGGTGAGGTCCGACTGCAGCCCGGTGCCGACCGAGAGCATCGTCAGTACCATCCCGCCCATGACACCGTACGCCAGGTCGGCGCCGCGGGAGACGATCCAGATGAAGAACAGGAACGACAGCGGGCTCGCGACCAAGTTCACGAGATAGAGCGGCTGGGTCCGGATCGGGATGATCCCGTTGATCTGAACGAGGGTCAGCAACGACCGGAGGCGGTTGCGCTCGCTCACGCCTCCACCTCGGGCGGTGGGCCCTCGTCCTCGATCGACTTCCCGACGACCTCGAGAAAGATGTCCTCGAGGCTCACCGGGCCAAGGCTGACCTTGCGTCCGCGCTCGAGCGCCACGCGCGCGAGCTCTTGGGACTCCCGCTCCCTCGCGAAGACGAGATACCCTCCCTCGATCGGAGACACCCGGCCGTACGACTCGAGCTCTTCGCGGGGATAGGCCCCGCTGATCGCAACACGGTACGGGTACCGCACCCGGCCCCGCAGGTCCTCCGGCGCGCCTTCGAGGACGAGCCGACCCCGCTCGAAGAGGGCGAGGCGGGTCGAGAGCGCCTCCGCCTCGTCGAGATAGTGGGTGGTCAGGATGATCGTCCGTCCCTCGCGGATCGCGCGTCGGATCGCGTCCCACACCTGGCGGCGCGCGATCGGGTCGAGTCCGGTGGTCGGCTCGTCCAGGAACAGGATCTCGGCGTCCGAGGCGAGGACCATCGCGCAGAGCACGCGACGACGCAGCCCCCCGGAGAGCCGCGCCACGCCCCGGCGGCGGAACTCCGTCAGCGACAGCTGATCCAGGGCGTCCTTGGTGCGGGCCCGCGACTCCGCCGGGTCGAGACCGCGGAGCTTGAGGTACAGGTAGACGACCTCTTCGACGTTGAGGAAGTAGAGCGGGCGCGACTCCTGAGGGACGCACGCGATGCGCGACCGAATCGCCCGTTCCTCGGTCGCGACGTCGAGACCGAGGATCGTCGCACTCCCCGACGTCTTCTCCAGCTGGGTCGCTGCGATCCGCACGAAGGTCGTCTTCCCGGCCCCGTTCCGACCGATCACGCCGTAGACCCGGCCGTCGGGAATGTCGAGGGTCAGGTCGTCGAGCGCCGCCGCCCCGCCTTTGGCGCCGGGGTAGACCTTGCGCAGATGTTCCGTACGGATGGCGTAGCCCATAACGCGACCGAGGGACCCGCCGCGGCGCCTTAAGAGAGAGCGGTACCGGCGAGGCGTGCGGACGAAACGGGGGCTAGCTCAGGATCTCGGCGAGGCGGCCCTGCGCGCGCGCCTCGGTAACCTCTTGGGCGATCCGCCGACCGGTGGAGAGGCCAGGGGCGACGAAGTCGGAGTACGGGCTCCCCGAAATGAACAGGTTCGTGCCGGCAACGATCCTAGTCGAGATCTCGAAGACCTTGAAGTCGAGGTCTTCGGTCATGATCCCCTCCAGGCAGAACGGCCCCACCATGCCGCCAAAGAGGTCGACCGACCGCTCGACGATCTTCTCCGCGATCTCGAACGCGCGCGGCAAGAGCGACTCCCGCAGGATCACCGGCACGTTCCCCGTCACCACGAACGTCGGTCGGATGCCGGCGCGGATCAGCTCCTCCTGGGCTCCGAGCTTGTAGAGCTCGTCGATGTTCGCCTCGTCCCGTCGGTCCATGCCGAGGAGCTCGAGCGACCCGTGGCGCAGTCGATACCCCCCGTCCGCGATCGGCGAGTAGAAGAAATGCATGTAGTACCGCGTCCCGAGAACGTACTCCTGGATCACGTACGGCCCGGACGGACGGAAGTCCGCGAGCGCCTCGCGGTTCTTGGCGAGGAAGAATCCCTTGCCGCCCTTCGCCCCGTAGTACTTCACGATCACCGGACCCTCGATCTCCTTCGGGTCCTCGTAGAGCTTCGGCATGCGCACGCCCGCCGACTCGAGCCAGTCGCGCTCCTTTCGCCGGTCCGACTCCCAGCCCAGCACGGCGCGATTCCCGAAGACGGGCACGTCCATCGTCGCGAACGTCTCCGGGCCGAGGTACTCGACGAACGATCCGTGCGGGACGATGATCGCGCCCTGGTCCCGTAGCTGCTGCGTCGCGGCCGGAAGGTCCTTCACGGTCGGCACGGAGAGGAACTGGTCCGGGCGCGCCAGCGGAAAGGCATCGTAGAATCGCGGCGGAGGGCCGACGCAGAGTCCCAGCGTCGGAAATCCTTCCGCTCGGGCGCCGTGAAAGATCTGCAGGGAGGAATGCGAGCAGAGCGTGGCGATCGTCGGTTGGCGACCGTGAAGGGAGGCGAGACGGGCCTCCGAAGCGAGGGGAATCCCCATACGGGAGAGTATCGGGAAGCTAACATAGCCCTTGCGGACACGAGCGCCGGCGCGGGCTACCGATCTCGGTCCGGCTGCTCCAGGTCCCAGTACCAGGTCACGCGTCGGGCGCCGGTACCGGCGACCTTCCGCCGAAGTTCCGGGTCGATGGACGGGTCGCGGACGAGTCGACGGACCTCGTCCGGTCGCCCGTTGGCCACCCGGTTCGCGAGCCCGAGGCGTTCCAGTTCCGGTCGAAGACCGTCGAGCGAGTACTGCCAGGTCTCGTCCCGCCGGCGGACGGCGACCGAACGCGAACCCGGCAGCCGATGGATCCCGAGCTCCTCGGCGGCGTGATGCAGGGCGGACGCGGTGTCCCGCAGCTCGGTCCCGATCCGCTGTTCTTCGGAGCGCAGGCGGTCGAATCGGTCGACGAGTTCTTTGAGCCGCCCTTCGTCGGCGGGGGGCACCGCCCGGAACTCGGGGCAGATCGCCCGGAAATCGCATCGGCTGCACTGACGACCGGGAGTCGGCTCGAACGCCTGGGCGCGGATGCCGTCGCTCGCCGTGCCGAGTCGGTCGTACAGGCTCGCGAGCGCGGTGCGGTCGCGCGGGGGGACGCGGTGGGGGGTGAGGGACCGCAGATGGTACAGCGTCAGCCCGCCGACCGGCTCGGTGTAGTTGTTTTCGACGAGCACCTGGTAGAGCGAGAGCTGGTCGGAGTCGAGCGCGTCGGCCGCCGAGAGCTCGCGCGACGTCTTGTAGTCGACGATCTCGAGACCGCCTTCGGGAACCCGATCGATCCGGTCGATGTAGCCGTGGATCGGGATCCCGTCCCAGCGCGCCTCGAGGTGCTCCTCGACTGCCACGGGTTGGGGCCGGTCGCGCTCGAGCTGGTCGTAGAACTTCTGCAACAGGTCGCGGCCCAGGTTTCGATACCGTGCTTCCTCTTCCGGGCTCGTGTAGCCTTCCCCGGTCCACTCTCGGTCGTAGAGCGCCAGCATCTCGTCGCGCGACATCCCCGACGTTCCTGCCGTCGGTCGGTGCTTCGGCTGCCACTCGTCGAGCGTACGTTGGGAGTCGGTCGCCCCGGCTCGCCGCGGGCCGGGGACCACGAGTGGTCGCAGCAGCTCCTCGAGGACCGTGTGTACGACGCGACCGAACGAGAAGTAGCCTCGCGGGGTCTCGGGCAGACGATCGATGTAGAGGTACTTCCAGCGGAGCGGGCACTCCAGGTACGTGTGGAAGGACGAGTAGCTCAGCCCGGGCGTCGAGGACACAACCACCGAGCCGCCCGGAGGTTCAAGTGGTTTCCGGGGGCCGGAGCCCCGGAGGAACCCCGCCTAGTGCCCCGCCGCGGTGGCGTCGACCTCGAGCTTCTCCGTGGATTCCACGGGGAGGCTGCCGCGCGCCTGCGGGTTCGTGAGGTTCTTCGGAAGCCCCAGGAGGTCGAGGAGTTCCTTGTAGTGGTTCCGGATCGTCACCGGCGTCACGTTCGCGACCGCCGCGATGCGGTCCTGGCTGCGGGGCTCGCCCATCAGGTTCGACGCGATGTAGATG
>Ga0187783_10002025_pt1 | contig 15065 bp, 10 predicted proteins | sample 1015_SJ02_MP02_2_FD_132471 | JGI IMG/M metagenome (GOLD analysis project Ga0187783, IMG submission 132471) | Tropical peat soil microbial communities from peatlands in Department of Meta, Colombia - 1015_SJ02_MP02_20_MG | ecosystem: Environmental > Terrestrial > Soil > Wetlands > Peat | place... | reverse complement strand
AGGTTGTGAATCTCGAGCGCCGGACGCTGCCAGTCGATAAGCCCGTCCTCCGGGCGGCGCCGGCCGAAATACTCTCCGGGCAAGAGCGGCTGCGGTCGCCGCGCCGCCGTGCCGGCGATCAGTGCCGGCAGCGAGCGCGCCAGCACCAGCTCCGCCGCCACCGTGATCTTGGCAAACACCTCGCGCGCGTCGTCGTCGATCAGGATGGGCACCGCCTGGCTGTCGACGATGTCGCCGGCGTCGGCCTGCTCGACCATGTAGTGAAAAGTGGCCCCCGTCTCGCGCTCGCCGCGCAGGATCGCCCAGTTGACCGGTGCGCGCCCGCGGTAGCGGGGCAGCAGCGAGCCGTGCATGTTGAGTGCGCCGCGGCGTGCGCTGCGCAGCAGCGGCGCCCCGAGCAACGAGCGGTAATAGAAGGAGAACAAAAAATCGGGCTGCAGGGCGGCGAGCGTGCGCTCGAGCTCCGCGGTGTTGGCCGCCGCCGGCGCGATGAGCGGCAGGCCATAGTCGGCCGCGGTGGCAGCGACGCTCGCATACCAGTGCCGCTCGCCCGGGTCTTCGGGCACGGCGACCACCAGTGCAATCTCGACGCCCGCGGAGATCAGGGTTTTCAGGCAGCGCACGCCGACGTCGTGATGGGCGAAGACGACGGCCCGTGGCCCGCTCACTCCACCTCTCCGCGCGAGTGTTCCGTGGCCGCCGGTGCGGCCGGCAGTGCGGCGCGTGCCTCGGCGCGCGGCAGTTGCTCCGCCGCGGGCGCCTCGGCCGCACCGAGCACCGCGGCCACGGTGTAGCGCGGGCGCTGGCGCACCTGCTCGTAGATGCGGCCGACATACTCGCCCACCACGCCGAGCCCGATGAGAGCCACCCCGATGAGGAAGAAGGCGATGCCGAACAGCGTGAACAGGCCCTCCGCTTCCGGACCGACCACGAGGCGCCGCACCGCCAGGTAGACCACGAACAACAGCGATAACAGCGCGATGACGATGCCGCTCATCGAGAAAAACTGCAGCGGCACCACCGAGAAGCCGGTCATCAGGTCGAAGTTGAGGCGGATGAGTTGCAGCAGCGAGTACTTCGAGCGGCCCGCCTTGCGCTCCTCGTGCGACACCTCGATCTCCACCGGGTGGCGCGCGAAGGTGTAGGCGAGCGCCGGCACGTAGGTGCTGACCTCGCCGCAGCGATTGACGGCATCGACCACGGCCCGGTCATAGCCGCGCAGCATGCATCCCTGGTCGGTGATGTGGATCGAAGTGGTGCGCTCGCGCACGCGGTTGAGCAGCCGCGAGGCGGCCTTGCGCCACAGCCGGTCCTGGCGGCTCACGCGGATGGTGCCGACATAGTCGGCGCCGGCGTCCATGGCGGCGATGAGGCGCGCGATCTCCTCCGGCGGATTCTGCAGGTCCGCGTCGAGGGTGATGACGTAGCGGCCGCGAGTCTGCGCGAAGGCGGCGACGATCGCCATGTGCTGGCCGGCATTGCGCGCCAGTACCACCACCCGGGTGACGTCCGGCCGGCGCTGGAACTGCTCGCGCAGCAGCGCCACCGACCGATCGGCGCTGCCATCATCGACGAATACGATCTCGTAGGCTCTTCCCAGGGCATCGAGCGCCGGATAGAGCCGTGCAAACAGCAGCGCCAGCCCCGCCTCTTCGTTGTAAACCGGGATGACGACCGAGACTTCAGGACTCATGCACGCGCTCCGCGTACGACGGCGGCGGCGGCCTCGACCACGCGCTCGACGTCGCCCGCGTCCATTGCCGGGAACAAGGGCAGCGTCACGGTCTCGCGGCCGATGCGCTCGGCATTGGGAAACTGACCGTCGCGGTAGCCGAGCGCGCGGTAGGCACTGAACAGATGAATCGCCGGGTAGTGGACGCCGACGCCGATGCCGCGCGCCCGCATCGCCTCGATGAACTCGCGCCGCGTGATCGACAGTTGTGGGAGTGGCAACAGCGGCGCGAACAGGTGCCAGCTGTGCCCCGCGTCGCCGCGCTCCGGCAGCCGCAGCGGCGGATCCGTGCTCCACAGCTCGTAGTAGCGTGCCGCCAGCGCACGGCGGCGCGCGTTGAATTCCTCCAGCCGTCTGAGCTGTCCGAGGCCGACGGCGGCGGCGACGTCGGAGAGGTTGTACTTGCCGCCGGCGACCCGGGTGTCGAAGCCGTCCGGGCCGCTCTTGAGCTGCCCATGCCAGCGCTGCAGCTCGATCGTCTGCAACTCCGCCGGCGAGCCGCCGCAAATTGCGCCGCCCTCGATGGTGGTCATGTTCTTGTTGGGATGGAAGCTGAAGACCACCAGGTCGCCGAAGCTGCCGATGCGCCGTCCGCCGTAGGCCGAGCCGATGGCGTGCGCCGCATCCTCGATCACTCGCAGCCGCGCCCGTGCGGCGATCGTGTACAGCCGTTCCATGTCGAGCGGCAAACCGGCGAAGTGCACCGGCATGATGGCGCGCGTACGCGCAGTGATCGCAGCCTCGACCTGGTCGAGATCGATGTTGCGCGAGTCGAGGTCGACGTCGACGAACACCGGCCGCGCGCCGACCCGCACGATGACGTTGGCGGTGGCGACGAAGCTCATCGCCGGCGTGATCACTTCGTCGCCGCGCCCGATGCCGCAGGCGAGCAGCGCCACTTCGAGCCCCGCGGTCGCCGAGGTGAGCGTGCGGACCGGGCGGCCGCCGCAGTACGCCGACAGCTCGGCTTCGAGCTGCGCGACCTTCGGCCCGCTCGCCAGCCATCCCGAGCGCAGCACCTGCGCCACGGCGGCGATCGTGTCCTCGTCGATGGTCGGGCGCGTGAAGGGCAGCAGCGGCCGGGTCGAGTCGTTCATGAGCGCGCCACCAGTACCACTCCGATCACGATCACGCCGATGCCGGCGAGGCGCTGCGCGTTGGGAATCTCCCCGAGCAGCCACCAGGCGAGTGCGACGTTGATGATGTAGCCGAGGGAGAGCAGCGGGTAAGCCTGGCTCACCGGCACGCGCGACAGCCCCACCAGCCAGACGATCACCGACAGGCCGTAGGCGGCCAGCGCATACCACAGCGACGGCACCAGCAGCAGCTCGAGCCCCCGCTGCCACACTCCGGCAGCGCCCACGATCAGCGGTCCGCTGGCCCGCGTCGCCGCCTTCAGGCCGAGCTGCGCCAGCGCGTTCAACAGCACGCCGCAGAAGAGGATCGAGAAGTCGGTCAGTCTCACGAGCGGCTCACCGCCACGGTGTAGTTATCGGCGGCAATCACCCGCCCGGGCAGCCCCCGCCGACGCCAGCTGTCCCAGACTCCGGGATCGAAGAATGCCACGCCGGAGCTTTCGGCGCTCCAGCGTTGCGCAAACTGCGCCAGCGACATGCGCCGCTGCGGCTCCTGGTCGAGTCCGAAGCGCAACTCACCTTCGTAGCCGGCGAGCTGCAGCGTCCGCCCGAGGTACGGCGATACCGTCTCGCGGTATTGCCCGACGCTGTACAGCGGGGTGTGCGCGCCGACGAACGGGCGTACGGCGTTCACCAGGTCTCGCGCCGAGCGTGTCGGCGGGATCACGGTGTACTCGCACAGCAGACCCTGCCACGCGAGGATCGCCCCGAGTCCAGCGGCTACCACCAGCACCCGCTCGCTGACGCGCGCGATGAAGCTCACCGCGGCGCCGGCGAGCGCCGCAGCAGCCGCTGCCGCCGCCCAGTAGAGCGCCTGGTGAGGAACGAAGCTGTTGCGGCGTGCGCTGTAGACGATGAGCCCGGCGGCGCCGAGCACCACCAGGGCCGCGCCGAGGCGGGCGCCGAAGCAGGCCAGCCGCCGCGGCGTGCGGGTGCCGGCGCCGGTGACGGCCGCGAGCGCCGGCACCATCGGCAGAATGTAAGGCGCGAGCTTCGATCCGGAGGCAGAGAAGAACACCAGCGTAACGGCGGCGTAAACCGCCAGGAACCACACCGGGTTGAAGGCAACCGCCGCCCCGGCTGGCGCAGGCGCGCGCGCGCGCTCGCGCCAGCTGCCGACAGCCGCGCGCAGCAGCGCCGGCAGCCACGGCAGCACCGCCCCGAGCAGCAACGGCAGGAAGAACCACCACGGCTCGACCCGCTGATGCACGGTGGTGAGGAAGCGCGTGAAGTGCTCATGCACGAAGAAGAATTCCGCAAAGCTCGGGTTGCGCAGTGACACTGCGATAAACCACGGTGCCGCGATCAGCGCAAACAGCGCCACACCGGCCAACGGGTGCAGCCGCCGCCACGGGCGATAATCGCGGGTCGTCAGCGTGTAGACGGCCAGTGCCGCGCCGGCCAGCACGCCGACGACGATCCCCTTGGAGAGCACCGCGAGCGCCGCCGCTGCCCAGGCGGCGAGCATCCAGCGGCGCTCGTCAGCTGAGCGCTCGGGCGCGCTCTGAGCGAGCGCGAAGCCGAAGACCGCTGCGGTCAGCCAGAACGTGAAAGCCGCATCGAGCAGATTGAGATGGCTGATGACGAGGAAGTAAGGGCTGATGGCGAGCGCGGTGAGCGCGCCGAGCGCCGCGCCCCGCCCGTAAAGGCGCGCCACCCACGCATAGGTAAGCGGCAGGCAGGCAAACGCGAGGCCGAAGGCCCACAGGCGCGAGCTCCATTCCGAGACGCCGAAGAGCCGGTAAGCGGCGGCGGTCGCCCAGTACTGCAGCGGCGGCTTCTCGAAGTATCTGAGGTCATCGAAGCGCGGCGTCACCCAGTCACCGCTCGCGAGCATCTCGCGGGGTATCTCCGCATAGCGGCCCTCGTCCGGATCGAGCAGCGGACGTACCTGGATGGTCACGAACCAGCCGAGCGCAAGCACCAGCCACAGCAGCCACTGCCGCCCGGGCAGCGCCGGCGCGAGACTCATCGCGGGCGAGGCGGACGCCTCAGACCGCCGCCAGTGCCGCCGCGCGCGCGCCGAAGCCTTCCTGCTGGACGTAGAACTCGATGGTGCGGCGGATGGCGGTGTCCATGTCGGTGGTCGGCTTCCAACCGAGGTCGCGTTTCGCGGCTTCGATATTCGGTACCCGTACCTGAATGTCCTGATAGTACTTGCCGTAGTAGTCGCCGGCGGTGACGTCGATGATCTCGACCGCCCGGGCATTGTCGCGCAGCACCGGGAACTCCTGCGCGATGCGGATGGTGCGCTGCGCGAGATCGCGGATCGAGATGCAGTTGCCGGGGTTGCCGATGTTGAAGATGCGCCGGCTGGCGCGGCCGCCCTCGTTCTCGAGAATCGTCAGCAGGCATTCGATGGCGTCGTCGATGAACGTGAAGGAGCGTTTCTGGCTGCCGCCGTCGACCAGCTTGATCGGGCGCTTGTACAGCACGTTGGACAGGAACTGGGTGAAGACGCGCGAGCTGCCCTCCTTCGGCTCTTCGACATTGTCGAGATTCGGACCGATGAAGTTGAAGGGCCGGAACAGCGTGTAGTCGAGGTTGTCACGCACCCCGTAGGCGTAGATGACGCGGTCGAGCAGCTGCTTGGAGGCCGCGTAGATCCAGCGCTGCTTGTTGATCGGCCCGTAGACCAGCGGGCTCGTCTCTTCATCCAGCACCGCGTCCGGCGACATCCCGTAGATCTCCGAGGTCGAGGGGAAGATCAGCCGCTTGCCGTATTTGACGCAGTGACGCACCACGGCGAGGTTGGCTTCGAAATCGAGCTCGAACACCCGCAACGGATGGGTGACGTACTGCGCCGGGTTGGCGATCGCCACCAGCGGCACCACGACGTCGCATTTCTTCACGTGATACTCGACCCACTCCTTGTTGATGGTGATGTCACCCTCGATGAAGTGGAAACGCTCGTTGTCCGGCAGCTCGCCGAGCTTGTTGTCAGCGAGGTCAATGCCGTACACCTCCCACGGGCGCTGACGCAGGATCGCGTTGGTGAGGGCGCTGCCGATGAAGCCGTTGGCGCCCAGGATCATGATCTTCAGTGCCATGTCGATACCTTCTGCGAAATCGATAATGTTAGCATTCTCAGGGCCGCGCGGCGGGACGATGCCCTCAGCAACAGCGGCTCACGCCGTCCCATTTGCGCCGCTCGGCGTCGCGCCAGAAATCGCGGCGCGTCAGCGGCGGTTCGCCCGGATGCTGCGTGGCGGCGTGGCGCAGATAGCGCTCGTAGGCGTCCTCGCCAGCGAGCGCCCGCAACCCGCGCCACGGCCCCGCCAGCTGCCGCGCGAGCTTACGCGTCGTTGCCGGTAACCACCGCATCGCTGTCTGCGCCCGCCTCATTGCTGTCTGCACCCGCTGCATCAGTGCCCGGCTATGACCGCCTCCTGTGGAGCGCGCGCCACGTACGGCGACTCCGAGCTCGAGCGCAACGGCAACCCGCGCAGGCGCCGCAGGCAGACGCGCGCCATGTCGACGATCACCAGCCACAGGATCGTCGTGAACAGCAAGGTGAGTGCAGCGTCGAGGCGCTGATTGAAGATGAGCTGTGGCGCGACTGCGGCCCGCTCGGCGCTCAGCGTGCCGGCGGCCAGCTTCGCGGCCAGATCGGCGGCGGCGGCCAGAAAGCCGATGTGCGGGTCCGGGCTCACGATCTTCTGCCAGGCGGCGGTGGTGGTCACCAGCGCGAGCCACGCCAGCGGCAGCAGCGTCACCAGCGCGTGGCGCGGCTTGCCGCACTTGACCAGGATGCCGCTCGCCACCGACAGCGCGATGGCTGCCAGCATCTGGTTGGCGATGCCGAACAGCGGCCAGAGGATATTGACGCCGCCGTTCGGATCGATCACGCCGACGTAGAGGAAGTAACCCCAGGCGCCGACCAGCAGCGTGCTGGCGAACAGCACCGACGGATACCACGAGGTGCGCCCGAGCGGCGCCCACGCCTGACCGAGGAGGTCCTGGAGGATGAAGCGGCCGACGCGCGTCCCGGCATCGAGCGTGGTGAGGATGAATACCACCTCGAACATGATCGCGAAGTGATACCACAGCGCGAGCAGACCGCGGCCGAAGCTGCTGCCGAAGATGCTGGCCATGCCGACGGCGAGCGAGGGTGCGCCGCCGGTGCGGGCGAACAGTGTGCGCTCACCCATCGCCTGGGCGAGCGACTGCATCTGCTGCACCGTCACCGGGAATCCCCAGCCGCTGATGGTGTGCACGGCGAGCTCCGGGGTACTGCCCACTACGCCGGCGCCGGCATTGATCGCGAAGTACACCCCTGGATCGAGCAGCGTCGCGGCGATCATCGCCATGATGGCGACAAAGGACTCGAGTGCCATGCTGCCGTAGCCGACCAGCCGCACGTCGCGCTCGTTGCCGATCAGCTTCGGCGTGGTGCCGCTGGAAACCAGGGCGTGAAAGCCGGAAATTGCGCCGCAGGCAATGGTGATGAAGACGAATGGAAAGAGCTTGCCGCCGAACAGCGGTCCGCTGCCGTCGATGAACTGCGTCAGCGCCGGCATCTTGATCTGCGGATGAGTGAGCACGATGGCGACCGCGAGCAGCGCCACGGTGCCGAGCTTGAGGAACGTAGACAGGTAGTCACGGGGCGCCAGCAGCAGCCACACCGGCAGGATGGCGGCGAGCCAGGCGTACGCCACCACCGCACCGGCCAGGGCCAGCGCCGCGTAATCGAACCAGTCGCGCAGCTGCGGCTGACGGTCGAGCCACCCGCCGCCGAGGACCGCCAGCAGTAGCAATGCCAGCCCGATGATCGAGCCCTCGAGCACACGCCCCGGTCGCCACAGCCGCAGATACAGTCCCACCAGGATCGCGATTGGGATGGTCGCAGCCACGGTCGATGTCGCCCAGGGACTGTGCTTCATGGCGTTCACCACCACCAGCCCGAGGACCGCGCACAGCACGATCAGGATCAAGAGCGTGCCCACCAGCGCGGCCAACCCACCGAGCGGCCCGAGCTCATCGCGTGCCATCTGGCCGAGGCTGCGGCCATCACGGCGTGTCGACAGCAGCAGGATGGTCATGTCCTGCACGCAGCCGCCGAGCACCGCACCCACCAGTATCCACAGCGTCCCCGGCAGATAGCCGAATTGCGCGGCGAGCGTCGGCCCCACCAGCGGACCGGGCCCGGCGATCGCGGCGAAGTGATGGCCGAACACGATGGCGCGGTGGGTCGGCACGAAGTCGCGACCGTTGTTGAGTCGCTCCGCCGGCGTCGCCCTCGAGGAGTCGACCATCAGCACCCGCGCGGCGATCCACGCCGCGTAGAAGCGATAGCCGAGAAGATAGCTGCACACCGCGGCGGTGATGATCCACAGCGCATTGACCGGCTCTTGACGGTGCAGCGCCAGGCCACCGACGGCGAACGCCGCGGCCAATGCCAGCAGGATGCCAGAGATCTTGCGCGTCATATTTTGCCCCCTGCCACCGGCTGCAGCGCAGGCCGCGCGGCGCCCACGCGCAGCGAGGGTCGCTCGCCGCCCGCAGGATCGGTGGCGCTACTGGCGCAGCACCGCGGCACGCTTACGGACATCGGCTGCAAAGGCGGCGTCCTTGAGCGACTCCAGATTGATCTCGACGTTGGCTGCCGCGCCTTCGATCGCAGCACGCGCCAACGCCGCGGCCGTCGTCAGATCGGACTTCATGTTCGGATTGGTGATGGGCCGCAGCTTTTCGACAATTGCCGCGACCTCGCGGGCACGCTCGGCGACGCCCAGCGGCACGCTGGTGGCCTGCTTGAGCGCCGCATCGATCATTGCTTCGGCATCGCTCGACTGCTTCGCCGCTTTGTAAGCCTTCATCACCAGGTTGAAGGATTCGGCGTCGGCATCGATGGCGGCCTTGAGTTCCTCCCGTATCGGCCCAAGGCGCGCGACGGCCTCACTGAGCTCGCGCTCATATTGAAGATAGGCTTTCTTCCCCCGTGACATGGAGGCCACCATCGTGGCCAGGGCCGCAGCCATGGCCGCGCTCGCCGCCGCGGCGCTGCCACCACCGGGTGCCGCCGTCGGCGCCGCGAGTTGCTCCACGAACGGCTCGACACCGGCGCGCAAGCCGCCGCCCGTCGCACTGGCACCCATCACCGCACTCAGGCGGTTCTCCAGAATCAGGGATGAATCAAAGTTCTCGACCTGCAGAAACCATTCGGCGGCCGCTTCCAGGGCACTCTTCGGGATCAGCCCGACGATCTCACTGCTGACAGGCGCCACGCCATAGCGCGCCGCTTCGCGCTTCACCATCTCGAACACGCGGTGAATGGGCGTCTGCTCAAAATCGGTGAGGTTCATGGAGATCTGGGCCATGCCGCGCACCAGAAATCCCGCAGCCTTCACGAAGCGCAATCCTCCGCTCGAGAAGCGTACCGCCTTGGCAATGTTCCGGGCGATCTGCACATCGGGAGTGCCGAGGAAGACGTTGTAAGCGATGAGAGACTTTCTCGCGCCGACCGCGGTCACCCCGGCGGTCGGATGTACTTTGGGATCGCCGAAGTCCGGCCTGCGGGCCGGCTGGGTACCGATCTCGGCACGGATGCCCTCGAATTGTCCGCGACGAATCGCTTCCAGGTTCTGTCGCTCGGGAGCCGTGGCGGCAGCCTCGTAGAGATATACCGGAATCTGATAGCGCCGCCAGATCTCGGCGCCGACGCGGCGCGCCATGGCGGCACAGTCCTCCAGGCTCACGCCGGCGATGGGGATGAAGGGAACCACGTCCGCGGCGCCCATACGCGGATGCGCTCCCTGGTGAGCGTTCAGATCGATCAGTTCCGCTGCCTTGCCGACACCGCGAATCGCCGCTTCCTCAATCGGCTCGCGCTCGCCCACCAGGGTGATCACGCTGCGGTTATGGTCGGCGTCCATCTCGCGATCGAGCAGGTAAACGCCGTCCAGCTTCATCGCTGCAACAATGGCGTCGACCTTGGCCGCATCGCGGCCCTCGGAGAAATTCGGGACACATTCGACCAGTGTTGGCATAAGAGCGGCAGAATAGCCGGCGGGGTTCGCCGCTCGCAAGATGAGCGATCCGGAAAGGCGGTGAGCGAGCGCACGGCACGGCGTGCACTCACGGAGACGAGCCCGCCGTGCCGGTCAGCGCTTAGAAACGGAAGCCGACGCGGATCGGCACCAGCTCGGTCGGCCCCTGTGTCTGGATGCGCTGGTAGCTCGCCTCGAGGAACCAGGATTGCCCGCCGGGCAGCGCGAAGCTCATGCCAGCCCCGGCGTTCCAGGCAAAGTGCGTGGTGTCGCTGCTGTTGACGAGATAGTGCCCAAATCCGCTGCCGCAGACGAAGGCATCGCAAAAGAAGCCGTTCTGCGTGAGCTCGACGCGCTGGTAGACAACACCGACCCCGCCCATCGCGTACACCCGTATCCACGGGCTGAGTGGCGCCTCGAGCTGCGGCCCGATGAAGGCAGTGACCGTCTGCAGGGAGCCGTGATCGATGGGCTGGCCGGTCGCGGCCTCGTTGGCCGCGATGAACTGGCCGGTGGCGTCGGCGCGCGCGTAGTTGACATCGAAGCGCAGCGCCAGCAGCTGCGTCGGATCGGGCCTCATCAGCAGCCCGGTGCCAATGGTCCAGCCGCTGTCGAAATCATCGCTGGTATGCCCGGTGGTGATGCTGGCGCCGGTGTCGATGAACCACTGCACCGGCCGGTCCGCCGTATAGGGCTGATAAAGCTGCGCCACTGCAGCTTGCCCACAACCCAATAACAACAGCGGCGCGAGAAATCCCGGGTACGACCTCATGTGCTTCATCCTCCTGTGCTGCGGCTGAATCCTGGCTGAATGTTGCGCGAGCTACTGCGCGCATGAGCCCGATCGCGCGGTGCCGGCAGTTGGACCTCAGTCGCGACGCTTAGTTGCCGTGCGCGCCAACCGGCGGCGCACCGCGGCCGTGAGGTCGCGGACTTCGCCGATCCCGAGCGCGTTGGCCGAGAGAAAGAACGCGCCGGCGGCCGCGGCGATGACAAGGGTGAGACTCAGACACTTCGGCCAGAACGCCTGCACCGCCCAGTCGGCGAGCAGCAGCTGGGCACCCGCGGCACTCACCGCCAGCAGCACCGCCGATGCCGCCGCGACTTTGGCGAGCAGCACCAGCATGGCGCGCGACTCGAGCCTGCCCAGATGCGAGCGCATCAGGAAGTAGAGGATGAGGAAGTTGCTGCTCGCCACGCAGGCGGTCGAGAAAGCGAGTCCACGGTGCCCCCAGCCGAGCCGCATGGTGAAGATCCAGTTGAGCAGCAGATTGAGGGCGACCGCCACAAAGCTCACCACCATCGGTGTCTTGCGGCGGTCGATGGCGTAGAAGGCGTTGACGAGCACTTTGAGTGCGGCGTAACCGCACAGGCCGATGGCGTAGTAGCGCAGCGCGCCGGCAGACTCTGCGGTCTCGTGCGCGCCGAAGCGCCCATGCTGGTAGAGCACCGAGATGATCGGCTCGGCCAGCACCATCAGCCCGATGCTCGCGGGAATCGTCATGAGGAAAGCGAGCCGCATGCCGCGCGCCAGCTCGCTGCGAAACGCCGCCGTGTTTCCCATGGCCGCCATGCGCGCCAGCAGCGGCAGCGCCACCGTGCCGAGCGCCACCCCGAAGATGCCGAGCGGCAACTGCATCAGGCGAAAAGCCACCGTCAACCAGAAGGTCGGACCGTCGCCGAGCTCGGAAGCGAACACCGAGTTGACCAGCACGTTGACCTGGGTAGTGCTGGCCGCGATCACCGACGGGCCCATCAGGCGCAGGATTGCGGCGACACCGGGCGCGCGCCAGTGCCGGTCCGCATGAAAGACGTGCCCTTGACGGCGTAGCGCCGGCAGCTGCACGGCGAGCTGCAAGGCACCGCCCACCAGCGTGCCGATCGCGAGTCCCAGAATCGCGTGTGCACCGAAGCCCGGATCGAGCCACCAGCCGAGCAACACTCCGGTGACGATGGAGCCGAGGTTGAAGAAGCTCGAGGCCATGGCCGGCACGCCGAAGACGTTGCGCGCATTGAGCATCCCCATGACCAGCGCCGCCAGCGACACCAGCAGAATGAAGGGAAACATGACGCGGGTGAGCTCGACGGTGAGCGCCGCTTTCGCGGGCGCGAAGCCCGGTGCGAGCGCCGCCACCAGCCACGGAGCGCAGGCGATGCCGATCACCGTTATCGCGCTCAGGACGACCACGGCCAGCGTCGCGACCTTGTTGGCGAGCCGCCAGGCCGCGGCGTCGCCCTCGAGCGCCGCTGTGCGCGTGAACACCGTGACGAACGCGGTCGACAGCGCGCCCTCGGCAAACAGGTCGCGCAGCAGATTCGGAATGCGGAAGGCGATGGTGAACGCGTCCATCACCCGCCCGCCGCCGAAGAACGCCGCGAAGATCTGCTCGCGTGCCAGGCCGAGCACCCGGCTGCAGAGCACCGCCAGCCCGACGACTCCGGCGGCGCGAGTGTTCAGCCGCTCAGCGTTCGCAACTGCGTCGTTGGCGCCCGCCGCCGGCGCCGCTTTCTTGCCTGTTGGCATGCGGACGCGACGGTAGCACCCGCGCCGAGCTCACGGCCAGCGGCGCCGTCCCGGCGTGTGAGCCCGCGCCAGGCGGACTTCGCTAGCCGCCGGCCCCGGCGTGCCACGTCACGGTGAGGCCGAAAGTGCGCGGCCGGAAGGTAAAGTCATTCTCCTCCACACGTGGCGAGCCGGCCGGGTTGTAAGGGTCCGTCTCCCCGAGTGCGTAGTTGGTCACCACGTGTGAGTTGAACACGTTATCGATGAAAGGCGTCAGCAGCCAGTCGCCGAGCGTGATGCCGCCGCGGAACGAAGTGAAATGGGTTGAGGGCAGAGTGTAGGTGGCGGCCTGGTATTGCGAGGACAGCGGGTCCTGCACCGCCGCCAGCCACGGGTTGCGGCTCTCGAACTCGTAGTCGATGCGCACGAAGGCATCGTGCGTGGCGAGCTGAAAGCGGTACTCGGGTCCCACCGCGACGGTCCAGGGCGGGTTGGTGCCGGGCGCGTAGTCGATGGCCGCTTCGCCGGAGATGGCATCGCCGTCACTTACCAGTCGCGGCAGGCTGGGGTTACCCGCCGGGTAGGAGTTCTTGGTGAAGCGTGCATCCGTATAGCCGACCGCCAGATCCATGTAGAACCCGCCGAGGGCGAGCTCTGCCTGGAAATCGAAGCCCTTGGCAACCGCCTCGCCGAGGTTGTCGGTGAACTGCAGCCCGCAGGTACCGGCGATATAGACGTTCTGCTGGATGTTGCTCCACTTGATGTAGTACACGCTGGTCGCGATCCGCAGCGCGTGGCCAAAGGAATCCTTGGTTCCCAGCTCGTAGTTCTGCGTCGAGTCGGAGTTGTAGGTGAGAGGCGCGCCGTTCGGGTAGCCGGCCAGATTGAGAGGTGTGTCCGGTCCCGGGCCGCAATAGCTCGGCAGCGGCGCGTTGCCGCCGCCCGGCCGAAAGCCCTTGGCGTAGGTCGCGTACACCATGTCGTCATTGTCGATCTGCCAGGCGAGACTCGCCTTGGGTGTGTTGGCGGTTCCCTGCTCGCTCGCCCGCAGCAGCCCTCCCTCCGGACCGAAGTTCTCCAGGCCGTCCGCATAGTGATCGAGGTTGAAGGTGCTGCGCGCGATGCGATCGCCGACGGTGAGCCGCCAGCTGTCGGTGAGCGCATAGTTCAGCTCGCCGTAGCCGGCGATCTGCCGGTCGAAGGTCACGTTGTTGTTGTAATAGATGGAGCACGCGGGAATGGGCGTGTAGGCGGCATTCGTCGGGCAGGAGTAATACGGACCGAACAGTGAGACCGCGTTCGGCCCGGGCGCCACCAGCTGCCCGTTGGCAAACGTGCCCCACAGGTACTCGAAGAACGGATTGACCTGCGTGTCCGTCAGGTTCTCGATGCTGAGCTCCCTGGCCAGCTCCCAGAACGCGCCTACGGTCCAGCGCAACCGCGAGGATTCGTCGTTCGACTGCCAGCGCACTTCCTGCACGTAGTTTCGCTGCTGGTTGGTGATGACATTCGGCGTCTGCTCGTTGGCGAAGCAGCCGGGAGCCGCGCCCAGCAACTCGCAGGTGGCGGCCGACAGCAGCGGCAGGTGGATGCCGGTCTGATTGAGCAACGGGTACCACGGACAGCCCGCGGCGTTCTTGGCATACGCAGCCTCGCAGCCGAGTCCGACGGCGCCGGCAACGCCGGAGGGAATGCCGAACAATGGACTCGTCCACCACCCTGCGCTCTGGTAGAAGCCGAGGTCATAGACGGTGCCCTGGTAGCCGGTGAGTCCGTTGCGGTGGAAGTAGGAAGTGTTGGAAATGATGGAGCTCTTGCCGAGATCCCACTGCACCTTGAGCGAGGGCACGTAGTACTGGTCGGGATCGGGGATCCTCTCCGGCGTGACGGTGTTGAATTGTCCCGCGCCCGGATCGGAATAGGCCGGCCAGTAGGTGTCGTTGTCGTGTTGCTGGCGGTTCTGGTAGAGCACCGTGGGCGTTACGCTGAAGCCGCTCACCGGTTGCCATACACCCGCGAGACGCAGTATCAGCACGTGATCATAGTTGACGTTGTGCGCGATCACGTCCGGCGGGCCGCTGTCGGCGACCCGGTCGATCCAGCCGCCGTCGTAGCGGTACCAGGCACTGGCGCGAAAGCCGAAGACGTCATCGACGATCGGCCCGCCGTGAGCGATGCCGAACTCGTAGCTCGGCTGGCCGTACTGGGTGTAGGAGACCTCGGACCGCGCGTAGGTGCTGGACGCCGTGAGGCTCGGTTGATTGAAGATGTAGCGCACCGCGCCGCCCTCGGCGCCGGCACCGAACAGCGTGCCCTGCGGGCCGCGCAGGATCTCGACCCGCTCGAGATCGAAAGCCTTCGGCAGCGTGTCCTCGGGATTGAAGCCGACGTTGCGCATCTGGATGGGCGTATCGTCGAGATAGATGCCGGTGGTGCCGGCGCCCGCGGACGAGGAAATGCCGCGGATCGAGATGGCGTTGGTGCCGGAGTTGTCGATCGACACGCCAGGGGTAAAGCGCGCGATATCCTGGAAGTCCTTGATGCCGCGCACGTCCATGGCATCCTGCGTCAGCGCCGTCACGCTGATCGGCACCTTGCTCAGCGATTCCGCGTGACGGGTCGCCGTCACCACCACCTCCTGAAGTCCCGCCTCGGCACGCTCGGTCTCGGTGGCCGCCGGGGCGGCGGCCGCCGCGGCGGCGGTT
>Ga0187783_10002024_pt1 | contig 15066 bp, 12 predicted proteins | sample 1015_SJ02_MP02_2_FD_132471 | JGI IMG/M metagenome (GOLD analysis project Ga0187783, IMG submission 132471) | Tropical peat soil microbial communities from peatlands in Department of Meta, Colombia - 1015_SJ02_MP02_20_MG | ecosystem: Environmental > Terrestrial > Soil > Wetlands > Peat | place... | reverse complement strand
GTCCGTTCCCCGATGTAGGCGGCCAGCCGGTAGTAGTCGAAGTAGTCGGTGATCAGCACCGTCTCGCCGCACGCGGCGAGCAGCTCGGCCCGGGCCAGGAAGTCCCGCCGGTCGACCTCCTGCCCTCCGGCCAGCAGGTTCCGCATGGTGATCTCGGTGAGCTGCAGGACCGGCTTGCCCGCCACGGCCGGGTCCTGCTCGAACTTGGCCTTGGCCGTAGAGAGCATGTCCAGGTTCACATGCGTCGGCGGCCGGAAGCTGCCCCGCTCGACCAGGATCGCCTTCTTGCGCAGCACCTCGCTCGGCTGCAGCACCGCGCGGTCGGGGCCGAACATGGCCACGCCGCTCAGCCCGATCTGGACGAGCTTGAGTGCCATCAGCCGGTTGTCCACGCCACGGAACTCGATGCCCTTGAACTGGATCATGTCGATCTCGATCCGGCCCACGGACAGCCCGTCCAGCAGGCTCTCGATCAGCCGTTCCGGCTCGTGGTGCTCGAAGAACGCCCCGTAAAGCAGATTCACCCCGATGATGCCAAGCGCCTCCTGCTGCAGCCAGGCCTCGACGTCGAGCATCCGGACGTGCATGACGATCTGGCTCGGCTCGTCGTGCGGCTGGGCCTGGAACTTCACGCCCATCCAGCCGTGGCACTCGTTGCCGCCGCGGTAGCTGCGTGCCACCACGGTGTCGGCGAACGCGAAGAAGCAGTTCGTGTCGCCGCGGTCGTCGTTGAGCCGCTCGACGTTGAGCTGGAACTCCTTGTCGAGCATCCCCTGCAGCCGGCCGATGGACACGTACCGCTCGGCCTTGCCGTAGACCGCGTCGCTGACCGCCATGTCGTAGGCCGAGATGGATTTGGCCACCGTACCCGCGGCGCCGCCGACCCGGAAGAACCAGCGGACAACCTCCTGGCCGGCCCCGATCTCCGCGATCGTCCCGTACCAGCGCGGGTCCAGGTTGATCCGCAGCGCCTTTTGGTGAGTGTCGGATTGATGAGCACCGTTGATGAACTCGGTCATCGCGTCTCCTACCGATCAGTGGGATTGTACTAACCGCGAACGGCCGGCCGCCAGCCTGAACGGGCCAGCTCGTGGTGTAGGGGAGATGAACGGACTCTCGCGCCCGCCGAGGTTTCGGTTCGGTCTCGGCAATGACACGATGGGACCGTGAGCAACCTGGACCCGGCTCCAGAGGCGATCGCGCTGGCCCCCAATGTCGTCCACGCCGTCGACGTGCTCGAGGCGCGCAAGGCGGCCATCGGCGACGGCACCGAAGTCCGCAGGCTGCTACCGCAGCGTACGCTGCGCACCGTGGGTGCGTGGTGCTTCCTTGACCACTACGGACCCGACGACGTGAGCACCGGGCCTGGCATGCAGGTCCCGCCGCACCCGCACATCGGCCTGCAGACGGTCAGCTGGCTGTTCGAGGGCCTGGTGCTGCACCGGGACAGCCTCGGCAGCAGGCAGCTGATCCGTCCCGGCCAGCTGAACCTGATGACCGCCGGGCGGGGCGTCGCGCATTCCGAGGAGTCCGCCGCCGGGCGCCCCGCTGTGCTGCACGGACTGCAGCTGTGGATCGCGCTGCCGGAGCGGGACCGGTTCACCGAGCCGCGTTTCGTCCATCACGCCGACCTGCCGGTGGTACGCGAACGCGGCGCGCGGGTGACCGTCGTCATCGGCGAGCACGGCGGGGTGCGATCCCCGGCCGCGGTGTTCAGCCCGCTGACCGGGCTTGAGGTCGCGGTGCCCGGCGGCGACGACTTCGCGCTTCCGGTCCGCGCCGACTTCGAGTACGCGGTGGTCGCGGTGGACGGCTCCGCGGTGGTGGCCGGCACGCTGATCGCGCCCGGGCTGCTCGCGCACCTGCCCGCCGGCCTGTCGGAGATCCGCCTCTCGCCGGCCGGCGGGCGGCGGCACGCGCGGTTCTTCGTGCTCGGCGGCGTGCCTTTGGGTGAGCCGCTGCTGATGTGGTGGAACTTCGTCGCCCGCACCAGCGAGGAAATCGCGCGGGCTCGCGGGGACTGGGCCGCGGGCCGCTTTCCCGAGGTGCGCGGCTACCCCGGCCCGCCGCTCGCCGCACCGCCCCTTCCCGCCGTCCCCCTCCGCCCCAGGTGAGACAACTTTCTTAACCGAACTGGTGTCCACCTCCAGGGGGCCGGGGGCTAGGGCTGCACTTAGAAGTTGACCAGATTTGAAATCTGGTCATAAGATGGCGGGCGTGAACGATGCGGTACGCCTGCCGGCGGGTTCGGCCGCACGCAGGCAACGGGCCGAGCGGATCCTCGACACCACGGCCGGACTGCTGCTGCGGCACGGCTACAAACGGGTCACCATTGACGACGTCGCCACCGGAGCCGGCGTCGGCAAGGGGACCATCTACCTGCACTGGAAGACCCGCGAGGCGCTGTTCTGGGCGGTGTTGCAGCGGGAGTCCACGCGGCTGCTCGAGCACATCCTGGCCACGCTGGCTGACGATCCCGGGCTGGCCCTGCCCAGCCGTCTGATGCGAGCCATTTTCCTCGAAGTCGCCCGCCGGCCCCTGGTCCGCGCGCTACTGCTGTCCGACGCCGAAGTCCTCGGCGTCCTGGCCGCCGACAAGACGGTCGCGACCGCGCAGGCCGAGCTCCGCGGCAACGAGAACTACCTGGAGTTGCTGCATGAGCAGGATCTGCTGCGCCCCGGGCTGACCGTGGCAGGCGCCGGCGTCATCCTGGGCGGCGTCATGCGCGGGTTCTTCGCGGGCCAGGACGCCAGTGATTCGATGCCGCTGGGCGAGCAGGCCGGCCTGCTGGCCGACCTACTGCACCGGGGCCTGGAGATCGAAGGGGAACCGCCGCCGGCCGCGGTGGCCGCGCTGGCCGGGCGGGTGACCGAGCTGTTCACCGCGATCGTGACCACGCAGCGCAGCCAGCTGCAGCGTGCCTACGGGTAATGCCCGATAGGTAAGAAAGGGAACCCCCGGGCCGGGAGTCCGCCAAGACAGGCCCGAGCCCGGGGATCGCCGGCCCGGAAGGAGCCGATCATGCCCGAGAATACAGCCCGCACACGCCGGTCACGCTGGTGGGCGCTGGCCGCCCTCAGTCTCAGCCTGCTTGCGGTCGGGCTGGACACCTACATCCTGAGCACCGCGCTGCCGACGCTGTCGGCCGCGCTCGGCGCGTCCACCAGCCAGCTGCAGTGGATCACCGACGCCTACACGCTGGCCATGGCGGCGGTGCTGCTGCCCGCGGGCCAGCTCGGCGACCTGCTGGGCCGCCGTACGCTGCTGCTGGCCGGGCTGGCGCTGTTCGGCGCCGCGTCGATCATCACCAGCCAGGTGCACACCGTGGCCGAGCTGATCGAGATGCGCGCGGTGATGGGCGCGGGCGCGGCGGTGATCCTGCCGCTGTCGATCTCGGTCCTGCCCGGGCTGTTCCCCGGCGAGGCCGAGCGGCGGCGGGCGGTCGCGGTGACCACCATCTGCACCATGCTCGGCATGCCGGCCGGTCCGCTGCTGGCCGGCTGGATGCTGACCCACTTCGCCTGGGGGTCGGTCTTCCTCATCAACGGGCCGGTGGCCGCGCTGAGCCTGGCCGGCGTGGCTCTGCTGGTGCCGCGGGGCCAGGGGCCCGCCGGGTCCGCGCGGCTGGACTTGGCCGGGGCGCTGCTGTCCGCGGCCGGCCTGACCGCGGTGGTCTACGGGATCATCCAGCAGCCCGACCACGGCTGGGATCCGGCCGTGCTGGCCAGCCTGGCAGGCGGGGGGCTAGCGCTGGCCGGCTTCGCCGCCCGGCAGCTCCGCGCGGCCTCGCCGCTTGTCGACCTGCGGCTGTTCGCAAATCGCGGCTTCACCTGGGGGTCGGTCGCGTTCGCCGTGGTCAGCTTCGCGATGACCGGCGTCCTGTTCGTGCTGACCCCCTACCTGCAACTCGTGCAGGACGCGGACGCCCAGCTGACGGGGCTGCGCCTGCTCCCGATGATCGGCGCCATGCTGGTCAGCGCGACGGTGATCTCGAAGTCGTCCGCGCGCCTTGAGGCCAGGCTCGTGATCCCGGCCGGCATGCTGGTCAGCGCGGCCGGACTGGCCGTCCTGTCGCGGGCCCCGGCGGGCGGCGGGTACGGGCTCCCTGCGCTGGCGATTGCGGTGCTCGGCGCCGGGCTTGGCCTGGCCCTGCCGCTGTCGGCGGACGCGGTGCTGGCCACCTTGCCCGCCAGAACGGCCGGCGCGGGCAACGCCCTGAACCGGGCGATCCAGCGCGTCGCGGTCTGCCTGGCCCCGGCCGTCCTTGGCAGCATCCTGAACGGCACCTACCGGGCCCGGCTGGCCGGGACTCCGGTGGCCGACCTGCCCCGCGGCGAGCGCGGCGCGGCGACTTCCAGCATCGCGGCGGCGCACGCCGTGGCCCGCCGCCTGCCCGCCGGCGTCGGCCGGGCGCTGGCGGCCGCGGCCGACCACGCCTACCGCAGCGGCATGGTCCGTTCCGCGGTGATCGGCGCGGTCGTGCTCGCCGCCGGGGCGCTGCTGGTCATGCTGTTCCTGCCCGGCCGCGAGCCCGGCGCCGCGGACCGCGAGCCCGCGGGGCCGGCCAGCGACACCTCGGGGATTCAGCCTGCGATGGGATGTCCTGACGGCTAACCGGCAGATACGCTCAGCTTTCGTGGCCGTAGATCAGGGGGTGTCAGGTTCGCCTTCGCTTTACCGCAAGGTGGCGGAGGACATCAAGGCCGCCATCGCGGCCGGCGTGTACGCGGTAGGTACCCGGCTGCCTTCGGAGAGCGAACTCGCCGAACGTTACTCGGTATCGCGCGGCACGATCAGGCAGGCATTCGCGGCGCTGCGCGCCGACGGGGTGATCGCGTCCCGGCGCGGGGCGCGCCGGGTGGTCATCGGCGGCCCGAGGGTCCAGAGCTTCGGCGAGCTGCTGTCGTTCTCGCGCTGGGCCCGGGCCCTGGGCGAGGTGCCAAGCGGCCGGGTGATCGTCCTGCAGCGCAGGCCGGCCAAGCCGCTTGAGGCCGAGCGGCTGACCGTCTCGCCCGGCGCGCCGATCTACCACCTGGTCAGGGTGCGGCTGCTGTCCGGGCGCCCGGTGATGATCGAGCGCGGCGCCTATCCCGACCGGGTGGGCGCGCTGGTGGCCGGGATGGACCTGGATGAGTGCTCGATCACCCAGCGGCTCGAGGAACTCGGCGTCGTGTTCGCCGACGCCGAGCACGTGATCGACGCGGTGCCGGCCTCGGCCCAGGACGCGAGGCTGCTCGGCGTGAGCCCGCGGGTGCCGATGCTGCGCGAGCGCCGCCTGACCACCGATCCGGCCGGCGTTCCTGTCGAGTGGTCCGATGACCGTTACCTCGGCAGCGCCGTGGCGTTCAGCGTGCACAACTCGATCGCGGTGAACGCGCTGTCGAGGACGCGCGCCCGCTCAGCGCCGGGTTAGGGCCTCGAGCAGCGGCGCGAAGTGCGCGAACGGCGGCGCGGTCACCGCCGGATCCTTGGCCTGATCGTCCCAGCGGCGTACCGCCACCGCCTCTTGCGCGTGCGGCGCCGCCGCGAACTCCGCTGCCTCCTCCGCCGTCATCGGGCCGCCCTGCAGCGCCAGCGAGCGGACCGACTCGGCCGACAGCAGCCCGAAGTAGCCGGGCTCGGCCGTGCACAGGTACCGTTTCGCCGCCACGTGCAGCCGGACCGGCTCGGTCACCGCCTGGCCGAACCACTGGCTCAGCCACTGCGCGCCCGCCTCGCCGTGCCCGACGCCTGGTGCACTGCGGAGATGGCCCACGTCGTGCAGCAGGGCCGCCGCCACCAGCGCGTCGTCCGCCCCGGCCGCCTCGGCCAGCGCCCCGGCCTGCCGCAGGTGCTCGCCGATGGTCACCGGCTCCCCGAGGTAGTCGTTCGCCCCCGGCCCGGCGAACAGCTCCCCGATCGCCTCGATCGCGGTCATGTTGCTCCTTCCTTCCGGTTCCTTCCGGCCCTTTTCCTCCCGGCCCTTTTCCTCCCGGCGCAGCACGGCCAGCGTGCTGGCCAATCCATCCAAGTCGGCGTAGCAGCCCTGGAGGTGCCTGCCGCCGGTCCCGCCGAACGCGGTGCGGCCGTGCAGGATCCGCGTGTTGTCGAAGATCAGGCAGTCGCCCGGCGCCAGCCGCAGCTTGAGCTGCCGCTCCGGCCTGGCCAGCAGCTCGGCCCAGCGCCTGTACGCCGCGTAAAACGCGGTCACCTCGGCGTATGGCAGCCGCAGCGGCCGGGCCGACCTGTTGTTGAACCGGATGCCGCGGACCCGGCCGCGCGGGCTGAGCTGGATGAGCGGCTGGCTGGCCCGCAGTTCCGTGCTCTGGTCGGTATAGCCGAACGGAACGGGGGTACCCGCCATGATCTGGAACGTCTCGCCGTCCGTGGCGCGAAGCTCGCGGGCGGCCGCGAACCCGTCGGTCAGGCTGGTCTCTCCCCCGTCGTCGGCGGCGCGCAGGCAGTGCAGCAACTGGACGGTGGGCACGGGATCGCGGTACGGGTTGTCGGTGTGCGGCAGGATCCGCCGGCGGGTAAAGGCGAGATTGGCCGGACGGGGTTCGATGCGGACATCGAACAGCCGGCCGTAGTTCGTCTCCCGTACGAAGCCGAAGCTGGCGGCGACCTCGAGCACCCGGCCGGCTTCGGCGGGCACGTCGCGGAGCAGCACGAAACCCCAGCGGAGCACCGCGTCAAGCACGCCCGCCCGGTCCGCGGGATCGGCCAGGTAGCGCGGCCAGCTTCCCTGGGGCAGCTGGTCCAGGTCCGCGGGCAGCCACAGTTGCTTGTCGTCCTCGGTCCGGCCATCTTCCCCGGTCCCGTCGGCGCCGCCGTAGCCGAGCGCATGCCGGGCCAGCCAGGAGCGCGCGAAGGTGGACTGGTGCCGGTCGGGCGCGTAGGTCACCACGACCGACTCCCCGATGTCCTCGGCGGCTGCCACCGCGAGCCCGTTCGGTATGTCAGTGATGTCTTTCAGTTTCTGTCCGCTGTCGGGATCGCGACAGGCGGGACACGGGCAGTTGTCCCGTAGCCAAACGGCAGGGAAACACAGGGTTCGCTCGCCGACGGTCAGCTCGAGCTTCCCATCGTCCCAGCTCACCACGCATTCCTCCGCTTCCAGCGTTATGCCGGAGCATCAAAGTTGGCTATACATGTTATAAGTTGACTATACTAGCGCCCGTGAGGCTGACGCAACGGATCGTGGTGGTCGGCGGGGGCGTGCTCGGCACGATGCACGCGGTCGCGGCGCGGCGGCGCGGTTACGAGGTCGTGCACCTTGAGCGCGAGGGCGAGGCCCGCGGCGCCAGCGTCAGGAACTTCGGCCTGGTCTGGGTGAGCGGCAGGCGGGCCGGCGCCGAGCTCGCGCTGGCCCTGCGCGCCAGGGAGCTGTGGGCCGAGCTCGGCGCAGCGGTCCCCGGCCTGGGCTTCCGGCCCGCGGGCTCGCTCACGCTTGCCGCCGACGACGCCGAACTGCGCGTGCTCAAGGAGGCGGCCGCGCTGGCCGACGCGGGCCAGCGCGACTTCGAGCTGCTCGACCCGGCCGGGGTCAGGGCGGTCAACCCGGCGCTGCGCGGCGAGTTCGCCGCCGGCCTGCTCTGCCGGGCCGACGCGATCGTCGAGCCCCGCCAGGCGCTTCCCGCGCTGCGCGGCTACCTGGCCGGGCCGGAATACCAGTGGCTGCCGGGGCGGGAGGTGACCGAGGTCGCGCCGAACGCCGTGCGCGACCACACCGGGACCTGGCATCAGTGTGACCTGGTGGTACTGTGCCCGGGCGCCGCGTTTACCGGGGTGGTCGGGCGGTACCTGCCGTACCTGGCGCGCGACGGGGTGCGCCGGGTGCGGTTGCAGATGATGCAGACGGCGCCGACGGCCGAGCGGCTCACCACGGCCGTCGCCGACGGCGATTCGCTGCGCTACTACCCCGCCTACGAGGTGCCTGGCCGCGGTCAGCTGCCGCCGCAGGCCCCGGTGGCGGCGCGCAGCCGCGCGCAGCTGCTGCTGGTCCAGCGGGCCGACGGCGGCCTCACGATCGGCGACACGCACGAATACGACGAGCCGTTCGCGTTCGACGTCGACTCCGACGCCTACGACCACCTGCAGGCCCGCGCCGAGGCGCTGCTTGGCGCCCCGATCCCGCGCGTCCAGCGCCGCTGGGCCGGCGTCTACAGCGAAGTGAACCCTTTGACCGCCGGCGCGGCGCTCTACCATCGATCCGAGCCCGAGCCCGGCGTCGTGCTGGTCACCGGGCCGGGCGGCCGCGGAATGACCTGTGCCCCGGCCATCGCAGAGGAGACCTTCCGTTGACTGGTATCACGGTCGCCTGCCTGGACATGGCGGGTACGACGGTCCGCGACGACGGCACGGTGCTCGACGCCTTCGCCTCGGCCATCGCCACGGCGAACCTGCCCGTGAGGGCGTACAACCAGGCCATGACCGACGTGCAGTCGAGCATGGGCCAGTCCAAGATCGAGGTGTTCCGCCGGATCCTCGGCGACGAGCAGGACGCGCAGTGGGCCAACGAGACGTTCGAGGACCACTACGCGGCGGCCGTCCGCGCGGGCAAGGTCGCGGCCATGCCCGGTGCGGTAGAGGTGTTCAAGGCCTGCCGCGAGGCCGGCATCCGCGTCTGCCTGGCCACCGGCTTCTCCCCCGCGACCAGGGACGCCATCATCGATCAGCTCGGCTGGGCCGGGCTGATCGACCTGGCCCTTTCCCCCGCCGACGCCGGGCCCTCGGGACGCGGCCGCCCGTGGCCGGACCTGCCGCTGACCGCGCTGCTTTCGCTGCGCGGCGGTGCGGTCAGCGAACTCGCCGTGGTAGGCGATACGCCAAGTGACGTCGAGTCCGGGCTGCGGGCCGGGGCGGCGATCGTGGCCGGCGTGCTGACCGGCGCCGGCTCCCGGGCCGACCTGGAGCGGGCGGGCGCGCCGCTCATCCTCGAGACGATCGCGGACCTCCCGCCCCACGTCGTCGGGTGACGGCCGGTCCTGCCGCGGCGGCCCTGCCCTCTGGCCGGCGGCCGGACCTGGTGGTTAATATGTGCGGTCAGCGACGTACCTCCGCTTATGCCGGGGAGCCAGCGCGTCATCAGCGGGGGTAGGCCATGGCGAATCAGCATCCGGGCGGAGCGCAGCAGCCGGCCGGCATCCGTGATGTGGCACGCAAGGCCGGCGTGTCGGTGGCCACGGTGAGCTTCGCGCTGAACGGCCAGCCGGGCGTCGCGGCCGATACCCGCCGCCGGATCCTGGCCACCGCGGCCGAACTCGGTTATCGCGCCAACCCGCAGGCCCAGGCGTTGCGGCGGGGACGGACCAGCACGTATGGCCTGGTCATCCGCAACTTCAGCAATCCCTTCTTCCTCGAAGTGATCAGCGGTGCCGAGCGGGTGGCGGACGAGGTCGGCGCCACCCTGCTCGTGCTTGACTCGCGTTACTCGGCCGAACGCGAGCAGATGCTGGTGCGGGAAATGGCCGCGCAACGCCTGGCCGGGCTCGCCATCGCACCGGTCGGGAGAGCCGAGTCGGTGCGGCTGTGGCAGGAGTTGCGGCCTGGCACGCCGGTGGTGGTGCTGAACGCGACCGCGGACGGCATCGCCGGCGTGTCGCGGGTGTATCCCGACAACGCGAACGGAGTGGGGCTCGCCATGCGGCGCCTGGTCGAACTTGGTCACGCCAGCGTCGCCTTCCTGTCCGCGCCGCGCGGCCTCGTGGCCGACCCGGACCGGCTGCGCCATTTCCGGCGCCTGGCCCGCGAGTTCGGCGTCCGGCCGAACGTCATGCACTCGCCGCTGACCATCGCCGACGTGCGCAAGGCGGCCGGGACGCTGCTGACCCGCCGGGATGCCCCCACCGCGATCATCACCAATTCCGATTACACGGCGACCGGGATCTACCTGACCGCCCGTGACCTGTCGCTGCGGATCGGACCCGATGTCTCGGTCATCGGGCATGACGACCTGCCCACCTCGGAACTGCTCGAACCGCCGCTGGCGACCATCCGGCTCGACGGGCGGGAGATGGGCCGTGCGCTCATGGTCCGGCTGCTCGGCGGGAACCCGCCAGACGATTACGTCGCCCCGGTGCAACTGGTTGAACGCGCGTCCCTCCAGGCCCCCCGGACCGCCGTGCCGACGGTGGCCGCGGACGCGCGTGCGGCAACTCGGTAACGCTCCTTGACACCCTCGTTCAGACTGTGTTTGCATGTCCGATGCTAAACGTTTTAGCAGCGTTTACCCTGCTATGTCAGCCGGGGCGAGGGGACTTCCCCGGCACTCCCGCCCGGGATGTTCCGGGTAGCCGCGATCCGCTTCGGGATGGGGAAGCTTTTCAGGAGGCACTGGTGAGATCGCCATATCGTTTCGCGTTCGCCGGGGTCGCGGCAGCCTTGCTGCTCGCCACCGGCTGCTCGTCGAGTTCTCCGTCGAGCTCAAGCGGCGCGGCCAACTGGGCCACCGCCACCTCGGCCGCGGCAGGCGGCGGCATGAGCGCGCTGATCGCCGCGGCCAAGAAGGAAGGCACGCTCAACGTCATCGCGCTGCCGCCGACGTGGGCCAATTACGGCACGATCATCAGCACGTTCGAGAAGAAGTACGGGATCACGATCAATTCCGCCCTGCCCGACGGCTCCAGTCAGCAGGAGGTCGACGCGATCAAGGCGGAGAACGGCTCCCCTAAGGCGCCCGACGTGGTAGACGTCGGCCTGGCCGTCGCCCTGGCCAACACCAGCCTGTTCGCCCCGTACGAGGTCAGCACCTGGTCTGACATCCCGGCCGCGCAGAAGGACCCGAGCGGGCTGTGGTACGAGGACTACGGCGGCTACATGGCGGTCGGGTACTCGAGCAAGTTCGGCACGATCACCTCGCTGAGTCAACTGCTCGGCCCGCAGTTCAAGAACGCGGTCGCGCTGAACGGCAACCCGACCTCGGCCAACGCAGCCCTGAACGGCGTCATGATGGCGAGCCTCGCGGAAGGCGGATCAGCCGGAAACATCGCCCCCGGCGTGAATTTCTTCGCCAAGCTCAAGGCGGCAGGGAACTTCTCCCCCGTCGAGGCCACCGGCGCCTCGATCAAGGCGGGCACGACCCCGGTCGTGTTCGACTGGGATTACCTCAACCTGCCGACCTACGTCGGCGTGTCGGACTGGAAGGTCTTCATCCCGCAGAACGCCGTCCTCGGCGGGTTCTACGCGCAGGCCATCAACAAGAATGCGCCGCACCCGGCGGCCGCGCGGCTGTGGGAGGAGTTCCTGTACTCGCAGGCCGCTGACGGCGGGCAGAACCTCTGGCTCGAGGGCGGTGCCCGGCCGGTGGAGCAGGCGGCCATGACCTCCGACGGCACCATCAACACCTCGGCGGCGGCCGAGCTGCCGACCGTCACCGGCACGCCGGTGTTCCTCACCGAGGCCCAGAGCACCGCCGCCGCCCAGTACCTGGCGGCGAACTGGGCGAAGGCCGTGAGCTAGCGAGGGCACGCGTGGCCGTTGCTGCGACAACACGGACCGGCGCCCGGCCCTCGTGGGCCGGGCGCCGACCTTCGGTTCCCCCCTGGGTTGGCACGGTCCCGTTCTTCGGCTACGTCGCGGTCTTCCTGCTGTGGCCGACCGGGATCGTCGTGTACGAAGCGTTCAAGAATCCGGCTGGCCGGTTCACCTTGTCCGGCATCACCGCGCTCGGCAACTCGCAGGTGCGCGGCTTCTTCATCGGGTCGTTCAAGCTGTCCCTGATCTCGTCGCTGATCGGCGCCGTGCTCGGCGCGATCCTGGCCTACGCCGTCGCGTCGGGGAACCCCGACGGCGTGATCCGCAGGCTCTACCTGTGCGTCTCGGGCGTCCTGGCCCAGTTCGGCGGGGTCACGCTGGCGTTCGCGTTCCTGGTGCTCATCGGCCCGGTCGGCCTGCTGTTCCACGCCGGCTGGTACTTCAGCTTCCCGTGGGGCATCACGGTGATCTACGCCTACTTCCAGATTCCGCTGATGGTGCTGGTCTTCCTGCCCGCGATCGACGGGCTGAAGGTCCAGTGGCGGGAGGCGTCGGAGAACCTGGGCTCATCGGCCTGGCAGTACTGGCGGTACGTCGGCGGCCCGCTGCTGCTGCCCGCCTTCCTCGGCGCGCTGCTGCTGCTGTTCGCCAACGCCCTCTCCGCCTACGCCACCATCCAGGCCTGGGAGGACGCGATCCCCTATACGGTCCCGCAGCAGATCTATACCTCCATGTCCAGCGAGGTCGGGCTGGCCAACATCAACTACGCCGACGCGCTCGCGCTCGGCATGGTGGTGCTGGTCGCGATCGTCATGACCGGGTACGCGCTGCTTCAGCGGCGGGCGGCGCGATGGCTGCGGTAACCTCGGTCGGCGAGACGCCGCTGGCCGTACCGGCCAGGCGCCAGGCCGGCATGCAGGCGGGCCGGCGCAGGCGGCTGAACCTGTTCCGCTACGTGGTCTTCACCGTGTTCGGCCTGTTCTTCGCGCTGCCGCTGCTGGCGATGGCCCGGTTCTCGCTTGAGGGCGCCAAGCTCGGCACCTGGTCGCTGACGGCCTGGCGGCAGATCACCTCATATACCAGTAGCGAGGGGATCCCCCCGCTGATCAGCGCGGTGGAGATCACCCTGGAACTGGCCGTCATCACCAGCGCGGTCATGCTCGTGCTTGTGGTGCCCACCATGATCTGGATCCGGTTGCGGGTGCGGTGGCTGGCGCGCGCCATGGAGTTCCTGTGCCTGCTGCCGCTCACGATTCCGCCGATCGTGCTCGTGGTCGGCCTCGGCCCGATCTATGACAAGATCGCCCACCTCAGCCTGTCCGCGCTGATGCTGTTCTGGGTCTACGTGATCCTGGCCCTGCCCTACGCCTACCGGGCGCTGGCGGCCGGCCTGAGCGCGATCGACGCCACCACCCTGTCCGAGGCCGCCCGCAGCCTCGGCGCGAGCTGGTTCAGCGTGATCGTCCGGGTGATCGTACCGAATATGTGGGATGCGGTCCTGAACGCGCTGATCCTGACCTGGGCCCTTGTGCTCGGCGAGTTCACCGTCGCCTTCTTCCTGCTGTACGTCAACCTGCAGGTGGAGCTGTACTCCATCAGCAGGAACACGCCGGACGCCGGGGTGATCTTCTCCACCTCGACGGCCTCGCTGCTGTTCGCCTTCGTGTTGCTGCTGATCTTGTCGTATGTCGGCCGCCGGCGCCGAGCCATCCGGGGATGAGGGACCGCTCGTGACTTCACCGATGACCAGGACAAGGGACGGCGCGGCCAGGACCGCCGTCGAGGTCCGGATGGAGGGCCTGAGCCGCCGCTACGGCACCGTGGTCGCGCTCGACCACCTCGACCTGACCGTGCAGCCCGGCGAGCTCGTCGTGCTGCTCGGCCCGTCGGGCTGCGGCAAGACCACCACGCTGCGCCTGCTGGCGGGCCTGGAGGACACCGACACCGGCTCCATCACCGTGGGCGGCAGGGACATCACCTGGCTCCCGGCCAGCAAGCGCGACATGGGCATGGTGTTCCAGGCCTACTCGCTGTTCCCGCACATGACCGTGCGACAGAACGTGGCGTTCGGGCTGCGGCTCCGCCGGGTCGGCGCGGCCGAGCGGGATCGGCGGGCGATGGAGATGCTGGAGCTGGTCGGACTCACCGAACAGGCGAACCGGTATCCGCACCAGCTTTCCGGCGGCCAGCAGCAACGGGTCGCCCTAGCCCGCGCCCTGGCCATCCAGCCGCAAGTGCTGCTGCTCGACGAGCCGCTGTCGGCGCTTGACGCCAAGGTCAGGGCGCAGCTGCGGGACCAGATCCGGCGGATCCAGCTCGAGGTGGGCATCACGACGCTGTTCGTCACCCACGACCAGGAGGAGGCACTTGCCATCGCGGACCGGGTCGGCGTCATGCGGGAAGGGCGCCTCGAGCAGCTCGCGCCCCCCGTCGAGGTCTACTCGCGTCCGGCCACGTCGTTCGTGGCCGAGTTCGTCGGCCTGACCAACCGGCTGGCCGGCGAGGTTCAGGCCGGCCAGCTGACCGTCCGCGGCTGCACGCTGCCCCTGGTGGACAGCGCGACGCCCGACGGCCTGGCGGTGGCGCTGGTGCGACCGGAAGCGGTGACGCTCGCCTCCCACGACGCACCGGAGTCCGGCCCGCTGGTCGGAACGGTGATCGCCGTCACCTTCCTCGGCGCGACCAGCCGGGTCACCGTCGATCTCGGCGACGCCACCATCATGGCCCAGCTCCCGACCGCCGACGCCACCGCGCTTCCGGCCGGCAGCCGGGTCGCGCTGACGATCCGCCCCGACCCGGTGCTGGTCTCGGCAGGCTCGGATCAGGCCGTCCCGCTGCCCGAGGAAGAGGCTTGAGCGGCTTGCATCCGCCGCTGACCACACAACGTCGGCTCGGGCTGGGCGCGGTACTTCGTCACGGGCGGTCAGCCCCTTACCGGGCGATCGAGATCGGCGAAGGTGAGCCGCATCTCGTCCGCGACGACTTCGGCGCGGGCGGACCGCCCGGCGCCGCGGCCCCCGGATCCGGCGCGCCGGTTGGCGGCCGCCCGCTGCTGTGCCTGGTCCACATCACGGACCTGCAGCTCGCCGACGTCCAGTCGCCAACCCGGTTCGAGTTCCTCAACGCGAGGTTCGCCGATCCCAGGTATGCCGAGATCCTGCCCGTGCAACGCCCGAACGAGGCGCTCACGGCGCACGCCGTCGATGCCACGATTCGCACGCTCGGCGCCGTGCAAGGCCCGGCGACCGGCCTGGCACCGCAGCTGGCCGTGACCACAGGCGACGCGATCGACAACGCGCAGTGGAACGAGCTGCAGACCTTCCTCGCCCTGCTCGAAGGCGGCCCGGTCACGCCGGATTCCGGCGGGCCGGACTACGAGGGAGTGCAGTCGCCCAGCTGGCCGGGCGACATCTTCTGGAAACCGGACGGCCCGGGGCCCGGCGGACCGGACTTCTTCCGCCGCGAATTCGGCTTCCCGTATCACCCAGGCCTGCTGCGCCGGGCTCTGCGCGAGTTCGCCGCCGCCGGGCTTGGCCTGCCCTGGCTGTCGTGCTTCGGCAACCACGAGGCGCTCAATCAGGGCGTCGGCAGGCAAACGCCGGGCCTGGCCGC
>Ga0187783_10002023_pt1 | contig 15072 bp, 15 predicted proteins | sample 1015_SJ02_MP02_2_FD_132471 | JGI IMG/M metagenome (GOLD analysis project Ga0187783, IMG submission 132471) | Tropical peat soil microbial communities from peatlands in Department of Meta, Colombia - 1015_SJ02_MP02_20_MG | ecosystem: Environmental > Terrestrial > Soil > Wetlands > Peat | place... | reverse complement strand
CGTGTCGGATCCCCCGACGAAGCCCATGGGCAGAGTGAGCGGCGCCCTCTGTCTGATGAGTGATCTGACCGAACTGACTGCTTTACAGAAGCAGATTCGGTGGAAAGAGAATCTGGCGGCCCTGGGAGAGATGTCTGCCGGCATCGCACACGAATTTAAAAACGCGTTGGCAACCATTTCCGGCTATGCACAGATGATCCGCAGCGAGGCATCGGGGGGCGACATCCTCGAGTCGGCCGAACGGATCCTCGATCAGACCCGAGCCTTGGCCCACGTCGTTACCGAGTTTTTGCGGTTCGCCAAGCCACTGGAGATCAGCTACGAGACGGTAACGATCTCCTCCCTGCTCGAGCGCGTGGCGCAAGAATTACGCGAGGCTTTCCCGCGATGTGCGGTAACGTGCGAGGGTGCGTTCCCCGACGTTCCCGGAGACGAGGCGCTTCTGCGGCAGGCGCTCGTCAACCTCACGCGCAATGCGGCAGAAGCGACAGCCGCCAACCGCGAGACGCCCCGTGTGGCGATCTCCGGTACCGTCGAAGAGCTCGGAGGAAAGAAGTGGCAGCGCATCTCTGTTGCCGACAACGGCCCGGGAGTGCCGGAGCAAGATCTACCCAAGATATTTCTGCCTTTTTACACAACAAAGTCTGAGGGCACGGGCCTTGGACTGGCCGTCGTCCAAAAAGTCGCGCTGCAGCACGGTGGCAGCATTGAGGCTCGGAACCGGCCCGGCGGCGGAGCCGAGTTTCTTCTCTGGTTACCTTTGCGGCAGGAGCGGTCGCCGTCGCTATTCCCTTCTCAGCCTGCCCGCATCTAAACTGACTACTAGGCGTGTCCGTCCAACATGCGTCCGGGAGGCCTGCTATGAACAAAATTGCGTGGTTCACCGCCGTGGCGGTGTTGCTTGCATTGCCGACCAGGGTGTGGAGCCAGCAGAAAGATCCCGAGCCCTCGGCACAGGACCAGACGCAGACTCAGGCACAGGCCGGGCCCGTCGCCCAGGACTCGCTCGCGGAAGCGGCGCGCAAGGCTCGGGAGCAAAAAAAAGAGGCATCCAAGAGCTCCAAGACCTTCACCAACGATAATCTGCCGAGTGAGGGAGGGATTTCGACCGTAGGCGATAAGACCGCCACACCTTCTAGTGAGGCCCCGGCCGCCGCGGGCCAGACGGCCTCGGACGAAAAGACATGGCGCTCGAGATTTGCTTCCCTGCGGCACAAGCTCGAACAAGATCAAGCCAATCTCGATGTGATGCAACGCGAACTCGCTCAGCTGAATTTGCAGTTCTATAGCGACCCCACCAAAGCCATGCAGCAGCAGCTGACGCGCAGCGACATTAACAACAAAGTTGCCGACATCGACAAAATGAAAAGTCAGATCGAAGCTGATCAGCAAGCGATTTCCGACGCGGAAGACGAGCTCCGCAAGTCGGGTGGCGACCCTGGCTGGGCGCGCTGAAACCGTGTCCGATGGAACCGGTCTTACTGGTCGAGGACAAGGTCGAATTGCGGGCCATGCTCCGCAAGGCGCTCGAGCGCTCCGACTACGCGGTTGAGGAGGCCCCGGACGGGCGGGCGGCCATCGACAAGGTTCGCAACCGTCGCTACCTGTTGGTCCTGTCCGACCTAAAGCTCCCCGGCAATTCTGGAATCGAAGTGTTGCGAGAGGCCAAGAGGGCCGAGCCAACTCTCCCCGTAATCATCATGACGGCGTATGGGTCAGTCGACGAGGCCGTCACGGCGATGAAAGAAGGTGCCTTCGATTTCATCCAAAAGCCTATCGACCTGGATCATTTGCACCTGCTGCTAGAGCGCGCGGCGCGCCAGCAGGAGTTGTTGCGCGAAAACCTACTTCTGCGTGAGGAATACGCAGAACGCTACGGCTTCCCGCGCATGGTGGGCGAGCATCCGACCATGCAAGAAGCGAGCCAGATGGCCCAGCGCGTGGCGGTAACCGATTCGACCGTTCTGCTGCTCGGAGAAAGCGGAACAGGAAAGGAGCTTTTCGCCCGAGCCATTCATCACCTAAGTCCGCGCGCGAATCAGGCTTTCGTGGCACTGAACTGTGCTGCGATTCCCGAAGGGCTCATCGAAAACGAACTCTTCGGTCACGAACGGGGAGCCTATACGGGCGCTGGTGCGCGGAAGATGGGTAAGCTCGAACTCGCACATCGGGGCACACTGTTTTTGGATGAGATCGGTGAACTGCCTCTGGGAATGCAAACCAAGCTGCTGCGCGTGCTCGAAGAACGTCGCTTCGAGCGAGTCGGCGGCACCCAGTCGATCGAAGTGAATGTTCGGATCGTCACAGCCACTAACAAAGACCTGCAGGCTGCTGTGGCGGCCAAGGACTTCCGCGAAGATCTGTATTTCCGCATTTCGGCCGTGCCCATCACGATACCTCCTCTGCGGGAACGCGGCGACGACGTCCTACTGCTCTCGGATCATTTCCTCGCGCGATTCAAGCGCGAATTCCATAAACCGTCCCTCGAGCTGACCGACGACGCGCGCACACGGCTGAGAACCTACGCTTGGCCCGGAAACGTGCGCGAGCTCCAGAATGCCATTGAACGAGCGGCCATTTTGGCGAACGGCTCTGAGATTGGTCCGGAAGCGCTACAGCTCCCTTCGGCGCGGCCGGCGCCATCGGAGTTACCCGAAGGAATGCTCGCCGAGGCCTTTGTGTGGGAAGGACCCCTGGAAGAGGTATCCCAGCGCGCGGTCGCTCATGTCGAGCGCTTCAAGATTCAAAATGCTCTGCGTGAGACGAAGTGGAACAAAACGCGTGCCGCGGAAAAACTCGGCGTGTCCTGCAAAACCCTCCTTAGCAAGATCCGGGCTCTCGGGCTCGAGAATTGACCACCCTTCCCTGCTAGGCGAGCAATTGGATGAGAACTTCGTTGGATACGGTCAGACGGTCCGGGACAAGGCGGATGCGCGTGCCTTCCCGTTCGAGGAATCCGAGTGATTCGAGGTGGGCGATGCGCTCACGTAGCTGGGCCATGCGCCGAGGCAGCTCCGGTGCCAGGTGGCATTCGATCGGCGCGAGGTCAACGCCCTCGAGCAGCCTCAATCCGAGGAAGAATTCCTCGCTAAGCTCTTCGATGGGCGTCAGGCCCTCGAACTGCTCGCCTGGCGAACTTCCCTGCTCGATGCACGCGACATAGCGCCCCGGATCGTGCGCGTTTGCCCAGCGCATCATTCCATCAAACGAGTGCGCTCCGGCCCCGAATCCAAGATACGGCTCGCGGTGCCAGTACTTCAAATTATGACGGGAGCGGTAGCCAGCAAGCGCCCAATTCGAGATTTCGTAGTGCTCGTACCCTGCCGAGGCGAGCCGCTGGCGCGCCATTTCATAGAAATCAGCAATCGTGTCGTCGTCCGGAATCGTATGGGCAGAGTAACGGCTGCCCCCCGCGAGCGCTTCGCGACCCAGGCGGCTGCCTTCATCCACCTCAAGCATGTAGACTGAAACATGTTCGGGTCGGAGGCTCAGGAGCTCAGCGGTGGATTCCTCCCAGGAGTTCGCGGTCTGTAGGGGAAGCCCTGCAATCAAGTCCATGTTTATGTTGCGAATTCCAGCGGCTCGGAGTACAGCCACGGCGCGCAAGGTATCCTCACGGCGATGCATCCGACCGACCGCCTGCAATTCGCGATCGTTGAAAGACTGCGATCCAAGACTGATGCGATTGAACCCAGCATCGACCCATGCCGCTGCCTTTTCGGGGGTGATCGTTTCCGGATCGGCCTCCAGCGTGGCTTCGAACGGCTCGGTTCGAAACGAGCTGCGAAGCGTGTCCATAATCTTGGCCAAATGCACAGGGTCGAGCAGGCTCGGAGTGCCCCCACCGACGTAAGCGGTGTCGACCGTTGCGTGTGGCGTGTCCCCTGATTTTACGATTTCGCGACAAACGGCCTCGGCGTAGGACGGATGACGGTCACGGCCCACGACACCGGTGTGGAAATTGCAATAGGTGCACTTGGTCTGACAAAAAGGCACTTGGATATAAATTCCGAGCGACATACAAAAAATCTAGCACAAGGGAATCCCCCGCGCACGCCGACTCTTGCAGCGCAGGACGTCGGGACTATCCGCGGAGCCATCTGCTAACATGAGCATGGGTGCTGTAGCGACACCATTTGATCGGTTATGCCTTCCATGATCACACCTCTTGTGGAAAAACACCGCGCCGCGGGCGCGCAGATCGCTGAATTCTACGGTTGCGATCTGCCCAAAAAATTCTCCGACTTTGAAAAAGAATATTGGGCGGGAAAGCAGAACGTCGCACTTTGCGACACCAACTGGCAAGCCATCCTTCTTCTCAGCGGGCGCGATCGCCTCAGTTACCTTCATGCGATTTCCTCGCAAGACGTTCGGGCACTCCAGGCCGGCCACGGGGTCCTCGACCTGCTTCTCAATTCCCAAGGGCACATTCTGGCCGAACTCGAAGTGTACGCGGTCGTCGATAAGCTGTTAGTCCTCACGCATGCCAGCTTTCGCGAGCGGACCGTCGCCACACTTAGGAAATACGTCGTGGGCTCACAGGTTCGCATCGATGACCAAACCGACCAAATGGGTAGCTTGGCCCTCGAGGGACCGCAGGCGCTCAAAACTCTCGCCGACGCGTGCGGCGTGGCCCTCGGTGAGAGGCCGGAAATGTCAGCGGTCGAATCCTCGATCGATGGTGCGCCCTGCTACTGGCTAAGACGCTCGCATTTCGGTGAACCGGGAGCCCAGCTGGTCGTCGGGCGAGAGAGCCTCGGGGCCATCTGGGACAAGCTTGTTCCCGTCGTGCGGGCGCGAGGCGGCGAGCCGATTGGGCTGGACGCGCTCAATGCCCTGAGGCTTGAATCAGGCACCCCGTGGTTCCCTGCTGATTTCAACGATGGGATGATCCCGCAAGAAGCCGCCATTGAAGCGACTCATATCGCCTTCCACAAGGGCTGCTACACGGGACAGGAGATTGTCGAGCGCGTTCGTTCGCGCGGTCACGTGAACCGAAAACGGGTCCGGCTCAGGTTTTCGACCATCGCACCGCCGCCGCCCGGAACCAAATTGCGCGCAAATGGTACGGAAGTCGGCTCTGTCACGAGCGCGGCCGTTTCCCCGGCGATCGGCTCGGCCATCGGGATGGGCTATGTGCGACGCGAGCAATTCACGCCGGGAAGCCGCGTCGAGTTCGACGGAGGAATGGCAACAGTGGAATAAAAGGCGGCCTGAATGGCTAGCTCTTGCTGAGATTGAGTGAGCGAAGAAAACTGCCGCGCTCGTTGTCAATCTTCTTCTGGATCTGGAACACGGCGTACAGCAGAGCCTCGGGTCGGGGAGGGCAGCCAGGCACGTAGACATCGATGGGGATTACCTGGTTGACGCCCTGCACGACGGCGTAGTTATGGAAGACGCCGCCAGACGTGGCGCACGCACCCATGGAAATGGCCCATTTGGGTTCGGGCATTTGCGCGTACAGTTCCTGGATCACCGGTGCCATTTTCTGTGAGACGCGGCCGGCGATGATCATCATATCGGACTGCCGGGGTGAACCGCGAAAAACCTCAGCACCGAAACGAGCAATGTCGTAGCGAGAGGCTGCCATCGACATCATCTCGATTGCGCAGCATGCCAGGCCGAAAGACATAGGCCAAATCGAGCTGCGGCGCGCCCAGTTGACCACCTTGTCGAGGGAAGTCAACAGGATGCCTTCGTCCTTCAGGAAGTTCTCGTTGTCGCCTGGCCTTTCAAGCGTAACACCCCGCGCGATTTCAACGGCCACGGTTGGCTCCTGACCTTACGGCTCTATTTTGCTCTTTCGCGGGGGGCTTTGCAATCCGCTACCCGACAGAGACAAAAGCGATACCACATGTTCAGTATGGAGATCCCAATTCCCTACTGTTCTGGAGGTTGCGTGGGCTGGGGCGCAGGCTGCTGGGGCGCAGGCTGCGGTGTAACGGTCGGGGTGTTTACAGGAGCCGTCGGGGCGCCGCCATTGGGATTCGCAATCGGTAGGCCTAGAGCCGGGAGTCCGGGCGTTTGCCCCAAGCCCTGCTGCGGAGACAGCCCGTTCTGAATGGCGCGCGCTTGATCCTCGAGCGGATTCCAGATGAACTCCCATTGCTGATACGTTTTCCCTCCCTTGTAGATCTTCACCGAGTCGCCGTCGTAGTGGTTCCCCCCTGCCACGCCGGCAAGGAAGGCTCCGAGAACCGGGCCATCGACGGGACCGGTCGGCTGTAGTTGGGGGCCGGCCAGGGCGTTCTGGCCCACGCCGCTCAATATTCCACTTCCCTGCAGGTTCGACCCAGGGGTTGTCATCGGCGCAGCAGACGGAGAACTCGGGTTGGTCTGCGCGGGCGGCTGGCTCTGGTTTTGAGCATCCGTGGCGGAGGCAGAAGGGGGATTGGTCGCAGGGCTAGAGTCTTGCGCGGCACTTGCTGTGCTGTTCGGGGCCGGTGAGGGCAGCTTACCGCCATTTAGGTCCATCAACGCCATCTGCTGCATGGTGGCATAGCGGACGCTGCCGATAATTTGCCCCGAAGCGTTCGTGTAGATCAACCGCCACGACCCATCGGCTCGATTCAAGGGGTCCTTAAGTATGACGGGACGAAGAAAGTGCAGATCCGGAAGACCCTTCGCGAGATCATCGAGCGATTGCGGGTAGTGGCCGGTTTTGCGGTAAAAGAGTCGGATCGCTCGGACATACTGGTTGCCGCGCCAAATCATCTCCGCTTCTCGTTCGCGCCGGCGCTCGATGGCCATGTTGTGGAGTACGGCCTCAGAGCCGATCATCATTACCGTGATCATGAAAAAGGCCATGAAATACGCATAACCGGACTCGCCGGACCGCCGGGGGCGTCTGGCTTGCGGGAAGCGCGCAGTCACTGGTTGGCTCCCTGCCCGGCCGGCTGCACGAGCAGCGTGGTGTGGCGCTTGGTCGCAATCTCCTCCACGTCGACCGAGTCGTTGCCGATCCGGTCGAGGCGGAAACGGCCCAGGAACGTTTCTCCCTCACCGACAACCAGAACATCATCGCCACTGGTAAAGAACGCTACTCGATGGCCGCCATGCGGTTCAAAAGCATAGCCAAAAAACTCTGCCGGTATCTGCAGCGGCGGCGGAGGGGGTGGCACCCTCGGGCCGACAAAGGGGCGCGCCGTCACGACGGCCGGTCCGACCGGCTTGGGGGGCGGAGGGGGCGCAGCCACAAAAATGTTCCGGTGGGACCCGGTATATTCCAGCTTGCGGACGCTTTCGAGCAGATCCATGCGAAGTTCCGGTTCTCGGATTTGCAGCGGCTCGAACTTGGTATCAGACGCCAGCACTCCCGGAAATCCGGTGCCGTCATCCCGACTGCTCAGGAAAGAGTACACCGCGACCGCTAGCAAGAGGAGCACTCCCGCTGAGAGATAGAGTTCCTTGCGCCCTTTCATCGCTCAGGTCCTGAAGTACGTATGCAGCTCCAGCGCTAGCCGGATTCCACCCGTTGCCCCCGAAGCTAGCCGCAAACTATCGAGGAGGTAAAAATTCTTCGAGCGTTCCAGGCCATTAATGAAGCGAACCAGGGCAGGGTAATCGGCATCAACGGTGGCGCTGACTTGGATTTCCGTTGCCCCTCGCTCTTTAACATCCTTTCGCTTGAAGCTAAACCCCGTTGCCTTGACGCCCGTCTGCTGGGCGATGGCTCCCAGATCCGCCTCAATTTCGGAATACCCCGTACCAGCGTCGAGAAACGACTCGTGATAGAACTCCTCGCATTGCTTGCCTGCTGTCGGCATCGACTCGCGGATTCTCTCGCCTCGTTCGATGTCGGCGCGCAAGAGTTTTGCCTGCAGCGCCAACCGGTCCCGATCCGCCTGCAATGCAGCAGGGTCCTGGCGGCCTCCCGTCCACAGGAAAACGGCGAGGCCAAGGTCTACTGCCAGCAGCGCCGCCAGCGCGATGCTGGTCCAGATTTTCCAAAAGTGCCAAAGGGTGTTTCGAATCATGTGGTCGAGTACCAAACCGTAAGATTTAGAACGAGCTTATCGGGTACCCCAGCCTGATCTACCCTCTTTTCGTCCTTGACGACCATACCTGAAAACACATCGGATTTTTCCATGGCCTCGAGAAACTTAATCTTGCTCGCGTCGCTATCGGCGCCTACCTCGAGCGTTACCTCAGCCCGGCCGTTGACGAGCGTCGGTGAGATACTCACCACGCGGACTCCTGGCGGAAGCGTCTGCTCGAGATCGGTAAAGACCTTGGTCCACGGAAAACTGCGCTCGGCAATCAAAGAGTTCAAAAACGCCGAGCGGTCCAGAACATTCTGAGCAGAGGGACTCCGAAAATACGTGGCCAGCACCTGTCGCTGCTGACGGTCATTTCGGATTTGGTTTTCCAGACGCGAGATGTCGGCACGTAGATTGCGGCTGGCGCGCCAGGAACTATAGGCCGCATGTGCCAGCAGGAGGAAGACGAGCAGGCCGAGCGTGCCGGCCAGCAAGGTGCCAACGAGAAACGGCCTGTTGTTCTCCTGCGGCGCGGTCGCGAGGTTCAGTTGGAGTTTCATCGTTTAGTGATCCGCTGCTACGATTTTCTGTTCGCGATCCAACCCCATAGCGCGTCGAGCCCATGAGGAATCAGATCATTCGCCCCAGGCGCTTCACCGAACGACGCAACCGAAATCTGGAGCTCCTGCGCCAGCGTTTGGGTGAAAGAGTTCTGCTTCGCTCCGAAGCCGCTCAGGCGCGCGCGGTCGATTGTCTCGCCCCACGTATCCTGATAGTAGGCCACGGCCGGGAAAACCTCATCCAGCAGAGCTCTTGATTCCAGCGCCGAATCACCCCGGATCTGGGTCGAACGATACAAACACAGCGTCGCTCCCCGCACGATCACCGTGGTCAGGGTTTTACCGCACAGCCTTACCAGTAGCGTTGCGCCGCGCTCTTCGAGCAAGGGCAACGTCGCCAAGGTAGAACTCAACACGACACCGGCGCGAGCGCCGAACGATTCGACGAGCGCTTCATATTCACGCACAATCGGCTGCCGGGCCACGGCCGTTACAATTTCCAGGCCGCCCGCCCGAGCCTCCTGTCGCATCCAGGAGACGGCTGTCTCCTCCACATCAAAGGGCACACTCTTCTTCAAGCGCCACCGCAGGAGCGGAAGCGCTTCACGCGCCCGCCGGGGAAGACTGTCAAACGGCAAGATGAAGACCCGGACGACTAAGTCCGGTACCAGCAACGCCACATGGCCGCCGTGAACCGGCACGCGCCCAAAAATCTTCCGAAGCGCGGAGCGAACCGCCTCGGGCTGTACGACGTTGGTTTCCAGAGTCGCCGGCATCACCGCGCCCGCCGGCAAAGCTTCCATGGCCACGCCCTCTAAATGGCCGTCCTTGCCCGCCGCTCGCGCCACGGCCACGTGCGGCTCAGCGATCTCTACCACCAACGGGGGACGCGGCATCGCGTGGATCCAGTGGTCGAACTGCCGGACCGGCCGGAGCCGAAAGAAATCGGCGGACAGGCTGCTTTGGCTCGTAAGGCTACTCAATGAAGGTCACCTTGTTGATTTCGCGCAAGGTCGTGACCCCTGCGCGTATTTTCCGAAGGCCCGACTCACGCAAAAATGTCATACCCGCTTCGCGAGCAGCTCGCTTAATTTCCGAAGTGGGGCGTCGGTCGATGATCATCTCGCGAATGCTGTCGGACAAGTCCAGTAGCTCTGTGATGGCCGTCCGGCCTCGATAACCCGTGCCAGAACATTCCAGGCACCCAGGCCCCTCAGAGAACTGAAAATCACGCCACTCGGCTGGATCCAGGCCCGACTCCCGGAGCACTTCCGGGGAGTAGGTCACCCGCTTTTTACAGCCCTCGCAAATGACACGCACCAGGCGCTGGGCCAGGATGCAGTTCAGGGCCGAAACGAAGTTGTAGGGCTCAACTCCCATGTTGATGAATCGGCCGATCACATCCGTCACGTTATTCGCGTGGACGGTGGTAAACACCAGGTGACCTGTGAGCGCGGAATTGATGGCGATCTGCGCCGTTTCCTCGTCGCGGATCTCGCCCACCATGATTTTGTCCGGGTCGTGGCGCAGGATCGAGCGGAGCCCGCGCGCAAAGGTCAGACCCTTTTTCTCATTTACGGGGATCTGCGTGATGCCGCGGACCTGATATTCCACGGGGTCTTCGATCGTAATGATCTTGTCCTCGTCATTCTTAATTTCGTTAATCGCGGCGTAGAGCGTCGTGGTTTTACCCGAGCCAGTCGGCCCGGTAACGAGAACCATGCCGTACGGTTCGTGAATATACCGCCGGAACTTGGCAACCTCTTCCAGATCAAAGCCAACCACGTCCAGATTCAGATTGCGGAACTTTTCGCTGAGCGTTTCCTTGTCAAGGACCCGCAGGACCGCGTCTTCCCCGTGTACCGACGGCATCACCGAGACGCGGAAATCGACGTCCCGCCCTCGATAACGAACCCGAAAACGACCATCCTGCGGGACACGGCGCTCGGCAATGTCGAGCTCACTCATTACCTTGATGCGCGACAGAATGGTCGCGTGCCAATCTTTGTCTAGCGGCTTCATGGCGTATTGGAGAACGCCGTCAATGCGGTACTTGACCACGACCTCTGAGTTGCGCGTTTCAATGTGGATATCGCTGGCGCGGCGCTCGAGTGCCGTGAAGATGACTGTGTCCACCAGCCGCACCACCGGGCTCACGCCGGTGTCGACCCGGGTGAGCTTTTCCATCGAGATGTTCTCGTCGCTCTCCTCTTCCTCGCGTACTACCTGGAGGGTGAAACCCTCCGTTGCTTGATCCAAAACCCGCTGCGATTGCTCGGTGCGCTTCAGTAGATCCCCGATCTGAGAGGCGGTGGCCACCTTGATCTGCAGGCGCTTTCCCAGCAAAAGGGACAGTTCGTCGGTAAGGTGTAACTGGCTCGGGTCGGCCAGCGCGATGACCAGCGTGGAATCGTGCGCTTCGAGGGGCACGAAATTGTACCGAAACATCATCTCGGCGGGGATATTCCGGAAAAGCTCGGGATCAATGCGCTGCTCGCGCAAATCAATCAAGGGACAGCGATAGCGCTCCGCGAGTCGGCGCGCCTGCTCCCGCTCAGTCGACTCGTCCGGCCCTATCGGGGCGTTGCTGATCGTGGCCATATAGACCTATCCCCCCGGGGCTCCGATTTGAAGTGAGAACATGGGCAGATAAAGAGCGATGAGAATAAAGCCTACCACAATCGCCATCACCACCAAAATGACGATGGGGATCCAGGTGAGCGTCCGCTGGAGGCGTATCGCTACCTCCTCTTCGTAGAATTCCGCTACGCTCGTCAGCATGGCCGAAAGCGCACCGGAGGCCTCCCCGACTTCGATCATCTCCAGGGCCAGCTCGGGAACAAGCCGCGTTTCGGCGAGGCTCTCGTGTAGAGATTTCCCCTCCCTTACGCGATCGGCGGCGGCTTCGACGGAGGTAGAAACGAGTGCGCTGCCAATTGCTGACGAGGATGTGTGCAGCGCGGGAACCAACGGCGTCCCTCCCGCCAGCAGTGTGGACAGGGTGCGGGTGAACTGCGCGATTTGCGCCTTCAGCCAAACTTCGCCGAGCAGCGGAAGGCGGGGTTTGAGGCGATCGATGGCCAGAGCCCCACTTCGTGACCGCGTCCACAGGAAGATCACGATAGCCCCCCCCGCTAGAACAACGGCGAGCACCAGGAAGTACTCGCGCAAGGGCTCGGCAACTGCCAGTAGGATCCGGGTGGGCGCCGGAAGAGGCACCTCGAGTTCATGATAGAGCTCGGCGAACCGAGGCATCGCGTAGGTGACCACATACGTCAATACGAAGACCGCTGTGGCCACCAGCACGGCGGGATAGATCAAGGCCGTGAGGAGGCCGCTTCGGAATCCGGTGCTCACCCGTAAATAGGAAATGTACTGCTCAAGAACCCCTGTCAGATTTCCGCTGCGTTCGCCGGCCGCGATCACCGTGACGTAAACGGGCGGAAACGACCCCTGCGCTTTGAGAGCCTCCGACAATAACGCGCCGTCTCGGACTCGCTGGCGAACTTCGCTCAGGATCGGTCGAAGTCGGGGAGCGGCCGCACGCTCAGCCAGCAAATCCAGCGCTTTGAGAATCGGCAGGCCTGCCTTAATCAAGGTGTTGAATTGTTGATTGAATATCAGAAAGTCTTGCGCGCGAATGTTCTGGCTACCGCTCGCTGCTCCCAGCTGAGAGACCAGATCGAAGTGCCTGTGTACCGAGAAGACGTAAAATCCGCGCTCGGCGAGCCTCTGCCGAGCCTCACCCTCGGACTGAGCCGTTTCCATTTGCTGGAAAATCCGGCCTGCCGTATCGCCGACTTTGCAAACAAACTCAGCCATGGTTACGCACGGGCGGCCCCAACGGGCCGACACAACTCAGCCTAGCATACCGCTTCCGAGCCAGGGCTGAGCGGACGAAAACAATTGATGAACAGGATGTGACAACGCCGAAAACACGCTATCAGCAGCGGAAATCCGTTGTGATACATTCGCGCCGGATGTCCAGCCGTCACATCGAGGATAAGGAAGCTTATGGAACCCATCTCTCATTTTTTCTATTCGGACCGACTGAAGCTCCAGTTCTGGGACTGGGGACAAGACGGCAAACCCTCGCTGGTACTCGTGCATGGCGGCCTGGATCACGCGCGCAACTGGGACCGGATCGCCCGGGTCCTACGCGAGGACTATCACGTTTACGCGTTGGACCTGCGCGGCCACGGCAATAGCGCCTGGGCTCCCGGCGCCATGTACAGCAGCGCCGAACACATTCTGGATTTGTCCGCCTTGATCGACATCATCAGCGATTTCCCGTTGCGCCTGATGGGTCACTCACTGGGCGGAGCCATCGTTCTCCATTACTGTGGCGTCTATCCCGACCGCGTCCGCAAAGCCGTTTCCATCGAAGGTCTCGGTTTCCCGCCCGAAAACCGAATCCACGGACCCACCCCCGAACGTCTGCGGACTTGGATCGAGTCGATCCGCAAGGCCGAGAAGCGTCAGCCGAAAACGTATCCGAACCTCGCAGCTGCGGTGGCGCGACTGAAACAGGTCAACCCCCACCTTCCAGAAGAGCTCGCACAGCACCTCACCTTGCACGGCACGAACTGGGAGCCGGATGGTTCGCTGGTCTGGAAGTTCGACAACTACGCGCGCGTACTTTCCCCCTACGGACATCGGATGGATGAATCGGTCGAGATCTACGGCCAGATTAACTGCCCCGTGCTCCTTTTCTGGGGACTCGAAAGTTTCCTGCCGCCTCCGACCGATGATCCACGCAGACGCGCGATCCGCAACTGTCGCTTGGTAAGAGTCGCCAACGCCGGCCATTGGTTGCACCATGACCAGCTGGGCCTTCTTCTTCAGGAAACGGTCGAATTCCTCAGAGACTAGCGAACTGCACCCGCCAGTGATTCCTCGTCGACGACGGCGACCCCGGGCGGCGGCTGAAAGTGAAATTTGACTTCGGGAATCGCCACATTTTCTTCCCAATTACCAAATCGAAATTCGATTTCGACGGTTCCGGGTTGGCGAATGACAACACGAACAAGCCATGCTTCCCGATCGACTTCGAGCAGCACCTCGACAGGAGTGGCGGCAGCGGAATCCTCGCCAGGATTGTCTCGCGGGACGCAACGGAGGAGCGCGTTACCAGGGGTCAGTGGGTTTTCAAATGCGCTGTCGGCCCCCACCAGCTCCAGTTTGCGGCAGAGCTCCGATAGGTTGGCTTTCCCCGCAAGCAACGCCAAAGGTGTCCGCCAGTCCGAGCTTTCCTTCATTCTTGCCCGGCTTGCCGTACGGTCCATGGGAACGTAGAACCAGGCGTTGGTGCCGTCCACGAGAAACAGTTTTTCCTGCGGCGATTGGTACTCCCAGCGCATTCGCCCCGGCCGAGAGAAATACACCGTTCCTGATTCCGCGGTGATTCCACCGTGACCGTCGCTGTATTTCTCAAAAAAAGCAGCCTTAAGTGTTTTGGCGCTGTGATAGCGGCTCTCCAGATCCCTTCGCACCGTATTCACATCGGGGCTGATCGCGATCGCAGCAGCCAGCAGAGGCAGGAGGGCGAAAAAAGGGCGCATCGCTTCAAGCTTAGCAAAACGGGGGAAGCCGAGAAACCGCACGCCACCGAAATCCAGCAGAAGCTACTCCTATGATGTCCGTTCAGGTGGTTCTATTTCAGGCGGGCTGCATGCAACAAAAAGAGAAGCGGTTGCAATCGATCAGTCGTCACCGATAGGGATGGCCGCCTGGGGGCAACCGGCTGTGGTGGCCACGATCGGCGCAAAGCTTTGGCGAATGACTCCCGTCGCATCCACGCAGTAGAACGTCGTGCCCGTAGGAAAGCCGAAGGGCGTTGCCGTTACGGAGAACATGTCCTCATACCCAGGAGCCGCGCAGCCCCCAGGCGCTTGTGCGACCTGTTCCGCTCCGATAACCCAAGCGAATTGATACCCGGACTTCTGGCCTGAGGCCAAAACAGGGTCAATCATTGCGGCAGCGTTGCAGTTTGCATTTCCCCCGTTCGGTCCCAAAACGGCCAGTGTCGGTGGGTAACCATCCTGATAGGTGGTGCTGTAATTGGTTGCGGCGGAGTCCAAAGCCCGAAGGGAGGCAGCGGCCGAGGATTGATTCGCTGCGATCTTGGCACGGACCAGGTTCGGAATTGCGATGGCAGAGATGATCAAAATGATCGCCACGACGATCAGCAATTCGATCAGCGAAAACCCTTCTTCTGTGCTGTTCATCATCGGAGCGACCCTCACAAAAATCCTAGGGAGGAAGCCAGCGGCTTCCTCCCTAGCTCGCCTGATGGCTAGTTGCCGATTGGGGCGTACGGTGCCACCTGCGGGCAGGTGGGGCCAGAAACGTTGGCCACCGCAGCCAGCGCTGCAGCCGGGGGTGCGTTGGTCTGCATGATCACGTTCGATGCGTCCACGCAGTAACCAATCGTTCCCGTCGATCCGCTCACAGGATTGGCGACAACCGCGAAACCGTCTGACCATCCTTGGGTCGCGCAAGCGCCAGCCGGTGCCTGAGCGATTCCGGGCGTG
>Ga0187783_10002022_pt1 | contig 15073 bp, 18 predicted proteins | sample 1015_SJ02_MP02_2_FD_132471 | JGI IMG/M metagenome (GOLD analysis project Ga0187783, IMG submission 132471) | Tropical peat soil microbial communities from peatlands in Department of Meta, Colombia - 1015_SJ02_MP02_20_MG | ecosystem: Environmental > Terrestrial > Soil > Wetlands > Peat | place... | reverse complement strand
TAGTCGATCACGATCGCGGCCCCCGCCACCAGGTGGTCGGCGATCTCCCGCACCGTTGCCTCGGCCGCGGGGGCGATCTCGATCACCGTGCCGGGCTCGTCGGGGCGGGGCAGCTCGGGCGGAGGCACCGCTCGCCCGAGCGCCTGCTCGGCGGCCACGCACCGCTCGCCCGCGAGGCGGAGGCCGAGCTCGCGCCACTCCGTCCCGCTCCAGCGCAGCCGGCGGGCGGGCTGTGCGTCCAGGAACTCGTTCGCAACGAGCGCGCCGACGAAGGGCCCCTCCGACCCGATGCTCTCCGAGCGTCGCACGGGGATCCCTGGGGCGGCCTCTCGGGCCCGGGACTCCACCTCGGCGGCTCGAGCGTCCGAACGCTCGACGAACCGGTACTCCAGCCCGAAGCGCTCGTCCCGCAGCGACGCGAGGAGATCGGCGGCGAGCGCTCCATCCCCGGGCCCGAGCTCGACGAGCTGGAACGGCCGATCCGGGGGCGCCTGCGCCCGCAGCGCGCGGATACGATCGGCGAGGGTAGCTCCGAAGAGCGGGCTCACGCTGGCGGCGGTGTAGAAGTCGCCGCCGCGCCCGAAGGGGGACGACGCCGCGGCGTAGTAGCCGACGTCCGGGTCGTAGAGCGCGATCTCCATGAACCGGTCGAAGGGGAGGAAACCGTCGGCCTCGGCGGCCTCCCGAAGGCGCGTTCGCAGCCCTTCGCGCCGCTCGGCGACCCGTTCCCCCGCGGCCATCGCCTCGGAGCGCGGGCCGCTCAGCCGATGTAGCCGAGGTCCTCGCGCGGGGCGGGCGCGCCCGGCGCGGACGCCTCGGGGTGCTGCTCGGCGTCGTGGATCTTCTGGGCGATCCGGTCGATCTCCTGGGCCTTGGCCTGGAGCGCCGCGAGATCGAGGTCGATCTTCACGACCTTGGCGAGCACCTTGAGCACCGCCTCGGCGGCCCGGGGATCGACGAAGTAGCCGCTCGTCTCCCCCATCAGGCAGACCCCCTCCATGCCGAAGAGCCGGCCGAGCCCGAGGAACAGTCCGCTCGCGCCGATGAGTCCGCCGCCGGGGTCGTTGCGCGAGAAGACGACGTTGAACTTCTTCATCGCCTCGACCTGGGCCGGACTGGTCGCCGCCCCGAGCACCCGGGGCTGGTCGACGATGCGCCCCTGCGCGAAACCCGCGAGCGTGAAGACCTCGCGGACCCCGAGGCCGCTGCAGTAGTCGAGGACGCGGTGCGTGATCTCGTACTGGCCCTCGGGGCTGATCCCCTGGTAGTCGCCGCCGAGGACCAGGAGGTCGTGCTCGGCGCTCGCCGGCGCCTTCCAGTAGGCGAGGTCGTTGGAGACGAGGCGGATGAGGCCGGTCTCGCTGACGTACACCTGTGGCGGGAAGAACTTGGCGTAGATCGTCGCGAGGGGCTTGGCGGGCAATTGGTCGCGCAGGTAATCCGCCGCGAGCTTCCCGACGTTGCCGACGCCGGGCAGGCCCTCGATCAGGATCGGGTCGTGCAGCGCGACCTTCTCGAGCGAGCGGATGACGACGTCCTCCACGGTCCCTCCGCGCGTGGCAGCGGGAGGGCGAGGATAAAGCCTCGCTTACGGCGATGTAGGCCGCTATCCCGCCGCGCGCTCCGCCGGCCCGACCGCCCAGCCGGTCGGGCTCACGTGCACCGGCGCGATCCGCGTCAGATCGGGCCGGTTCCCGACCTTCTCGACCACGATCGAATGGCCGAAGCGCTCCGCGCGCGGCTCGCTCTTGAGCTCGAAGACGAGGTCGGAGAGATCGTGGAGCAATCCGTAGACCGCCCGGTCGTGGGCGAGGGAGTGGGCGGTGAGGAGCGCCTGGCCGCCGACGGTGCGGCAGCGGTGGCGGATCTGGCGGGCCACGGTCGTCACGTCGTGCGGCTCGAGGACCTCGAGGAAGAAGTCGACCGAGTCGAGGACGAGCCGGAACGGGTGGTCGAACTCGGCGAGGTCGCTGAGCATCCGGCTCGTGAGGCTGAACGGCTTCGGGCTCTCCGCGGCTCCGCTGCGGCTCGCGATCAGCTGCTCGACGCTGAGCCCCTTCTCGCGGGCGCGGGCGATGTCGAGCCCGTGGACCAGCACGCGCTCGTAGTATTCGTCGGCGAGGTTGACGACCTTGATCTCGGCCGGGTCCCAGCCGAAGTCCTCGAAGGCCCTCGTGACGTCCTCGGTCCGCTCGAACGTCGTGTAGAACAGGACCGGAACGCTGCCGACACCCGCGTGCGCGAACTGCTTGGCGAGCAGCGGCGCCCCGGAGCCGGAGTGGCCGGCGAGCAGCGCGAGCCAACCCGGCGGGAGCGCCGGCCAGAGCGCGTCGTCGATCTCCGGGATGCCCAGGACCCGCGTGTCGTCGCCCACGCCTAGCGTCCCCGGCCCACGTCGATCGTCTCGTCGACGAGGAGGTTGAGCATCTGCTCGAGCCCGTGCGGGTCCTCGTCCGAGGTCTCGAGGATCACCGCGAGCACGTTGCGGCTCTTCAGGTTCGTGAGGAAGATGTGGAAGAACTCGTTGAGCAGATGCGTTGGGTTGTGGATCGCGAGCGAGTTCACGCTGTCGATGACGACGATCGAGCGCGCATGCGGGTACTTGCGCAGCAGGTAGTCGACCCGCAGCATGATCTCCTCGAGCGCCCGCGGGGTCTCGACGTACGTCGAGTTCGGCAGGGGATCGGAGTAGTTCATCATGATATGGCTGATCGCGTCGACGAACGAGATCCGGTCGGCGGGCACGTCGAGCGCCTGGGCGAGCGACCAGACGAACGCGGCGGGGTTCGTCACCGTCACGTAGATCGTGTGGGCGTTCGTCTCCGACCCGACGTCGCGCAGCGTCGCGTTCAGCACCGCGAAGTAGTGGTCGGCGTACTCGCGCGGGTCCAGCTTCAGCGCGACCGCGCTGCCGCCGGGGAGCGCCCGGAGCCGGTCGCCGATGTCCGCCGGCGGCACGGGCCTACGTCTCCTCCGGGTTCTGGCCCTTGAGGTGGGGCGCCATCAGCAGCCCGATCGGCGTGAGATCGATCACGTACTGCGCGCGCGAATGCGCGGTGCCGCGCATCTTCACGACCTGGAGGACGCGCAGGATGTCGCCCTGGCGACGGGTGTTCCACAGCAGGACCACTCCGTCCACGATCGCCTCCTCGACCCCGTGCAACGAGTAGCGCCCCGCTTGCGGCCCGATCTCCGAGACGAGGATCGACGTGCAGCCGAGCTGGCTCAGGGTCTGGCCGAGCCGCAGCATGAAGTCGCGGATCCGCTCGTCGCGCCGGATCCGGTAGCAGACGGAGGTCAGGCTGTCGAGCACGAGGCGCTTGACCCCCAGCGACTCGACGAGCTCGTGGATCGTGCGGATCAGGATGTCGATCTCGTCCGGGGTCAGCTCCTCGTGCTCGAGCCCGAGACGGTCGTAGATCGCGGGGAGGTCGGCGAACACGAGCGAGCCGTCGCGCACGAGGTCGGTCCGGAAGAACTCGAAGGTCGAGAGGTTCTGGATCAGCTTCTGCGACGCCTCGGTGACCGACAGGAACAACGATCGCTCGCCGCGCTCCGCCCCACGGACCAGGAACTCGAGGCTGAGCGTCGTCTTGCCGGTGCCGACGCTGCCGGCGACGAGGATCATGTTGCCCCGGGGGATCCCGCCCGCGAGGATGTTGTCGAGTCCCTCGATACCGGTGGCGCAGCGCTCCAACACGGCCGCCGGGGCCAGCAGCGCGCGCGGCGCGGACGGCGCCGCCGGCGTCGCCTCCGGAGGAACCTCCATCGGTAGAACGAGCGAATCCGCCCCTAAGAGGGTTGTGCTGGGCGGGCATCGTTTCTCGGTAGCGGAGGCGGGCTCGTCGGGACCGGCCACGGCATCCGGCGAGGATCGATCGTCCAGCACGGGCCGTTGGGTCCCCGACCGATCGCCAGGATCGCCCCCGCGCGTCCGAGCTGGCTCCCCACCGCCCGCAGGCCCCGACCGCCGGGGTCGCCGGCGCGGCGCAGCCCCGCCAGCGATACCGTCGTGGGGCGGCCGTCCGCCGGCGCGCCGATCTGCTGCCGGATCGAGTCGAGGATCGCCTCGACGGCCGTGGCCATGGTCCGGGTAAGTTCGCCCGGCCCCGGCTCCGCCGCCGGCGGTCGGTCGTCCTTCGGTGGCGGAGGGGCGCCCGGGTCGTCGGCCGGTGCTTCGAGCGGACGGTGCGCCCGCGGGATTCGGGCGGCGCGGATCCATTCCACGGTGACTCCCTTGCCGAGGAGGGCGATCGCGCGGCCGCGCGGGAGCGCGAGAATCGCCTCGGCGGAGACGCCGTTCACCGAGCGTGCGACCTCGCGCGCCTCGGCCGGTGAGCCCCGGAAGACGACGAGGTCGGCGACGTTCGTCCAGAGCGACTCCGCGACCGGTTCCGGCAGCGACGCGACGGCCTGCGTGGCGAGCACCACGTGCACGTCGCGTCGCCGTCCGAGGCGCAGCATCTCGGCGAGGCTCTCATGCCCGAACCACTGGGCCTCGTCGAGCAGGACGAACGTCTTCGCCGGCGGGCTACGGGCGAGCAGCTCCGCCCAGACGAGCGCCAGGTAGACCGAGAGCAGGTAGCGGGCGGTCGACTCGCCGACGATCGCGGCGTCCCCGCTCACGAGCACCACGCGTCCCGGCGCCACGAGGTCCGTGGCGGACAGCGTCGGGGGATGCGCGCACAGCATCCGGGCGAGCACCGGGCTGCGCACGACCTCGTAGATCAGCCGACGGGCGCCATCGGCGTCCTCCGGTCGTTCCCGGATCCGGTCGGCGAGCGAACGGACGGCCTCCATCGCCTCCACGGGTACGAGGCGGAAGCCCCGGGCCTGCGCCTCCAAGAGGCGATGCGCCTCGACCAGCGTGCCCCCGGGCAGCGCGGCCGCCGCGCGAAGCGCCCGCGTCAGCATCTCCTCGAGCCGGGGCCCCCAGAAGCCCGCGTCCGCGTAGCGACCCGATCGCACGCGCCTCAACGCGTGAACGAGATCGTTGAGGGCGCGCTCGCGCACCGCCGGGCTCGCGGCGGAGTCCGTGCCCATCGACGCGAGCGCGTTGATCCCCGGGGCCGACGCCGTGTCGATCCAGGTAAGTCGCCGTCGGGCCTCGGGCGGCAGCTCGGCGCGGAGCGTCCGAGCGGTGTCACCGATCGGGTCCAGGAGGATGACGCCTCCCGCGTCGACCGCGCGTCGGGAGAGCGCGAGCAGCAGGGAGCTCTTGCCCATCCCGGTCTCGCCTAGGATCGCCAGGTGTCGCCCTTGCCCGACCTCGATCGCGGGTCCGACGACGCGTCCCGAGCTCGCCCGACCAAGGGGGAGGATCCACGCGGTCGAGGGGGGCGGCACGCCGACGCCCAGCGTTCCGGACGTGGGCGAGGGAAGGATCGACATCAGGTCGGCCTCGGTCGCCGGGAACGACGGCGGACCGCTCGCGGACCACCACCGGCGGGGACGGAACCGCAGGCCGCTCGCTTCCGCGCCGGCACTGGCCACCTCCAGAGCATGCGCCGCCCGCTCGACCGGTCCGGGAACGTCGGATTCCGCCCGGACCGTGCACGAGGCGGACCACAGGGGACCGGGTGTCGCCGTATCGTCCGCCGCTCGGTGGGCCGAGGGGACCGGGAGCGGAAGCCCCCGGCCCGCAACGGGGGGTCGGGGTGCGGGGTCCGCCCTCGGTGCTCGCGCCCGAACCAGCGGGGCCGGTCGAAGCCACCATGTCGCCCAAGCCCCGGATGGAAGGGACGCGAGCGCCGTGGCCGTCGCGTCGAAGAGCCCGACCGTCTCCTGGCGCGCGCAGAGCCGGACCGGCCAGGCACGGACCGGCACGCCGTCCCACGGGACGCCTGCTAGGGCGACCGGGGCACCGTCGCGCCGCGCGCTCCAGCGATCGTCCTCGTACGCCGGCACCAGCGTCCGGCTCATCCACCGCGCACTCGCCGGCGTCGGTGCCTCGAGCGTGACCAGCGGAGGATGCCCGGAGCCGATCGACAGACGGAAGGCGAGCCCCGTCGCGTGCGCCGCGCGCAGCGCCGCGGCCAGCCGCGCGGCGAACGCGATCGTGTCGCCCGGCCGGGGGACCGGTGCGGCCCGGGACTGGTACCGCCAGCGGGAGACGACGGTCGCTTCGCCCGTGAGTGACACGCCGGCCGCCCCGAGACCACGGGCCGTCCGAGGTCGTCACGCTGCCTTCCCCGACGGTGCGTGAACGGTGCGCGGTCGCCACGCTCAAGTGGTCGGCGGCGTCCGGAGGCGCCGGTCGGTGCCGATGTCGTCGCTCGAGGAGCAGATCACGGCGGTCGAGGAGGAGATCCGTGACACCCCGTACAACAAGGCGACGAGCTCGCACATCGGGCGGCTCAAGGCGAAGCTCGCGGTGCTGCGCCTCGAGCGCGAGACGCGGGCCAAGGGCCGGGGCGGCGGAACCGGCTACGCGGTCCGCAAGAGCGGCCATGCGACGGTGGGACTGGTCGGCTACCCGTCGGTCGGCAAGTCGACGCTGCTCAACCGGCTGACCGCCGCCGAGAGCGAGACGGGCGCCTACGACTTCACGACGGTCTCGATCATCCCGGGCATGCTCCGCTGGGGCGGAGCGTCGATCCAGATCCTCGATATGCCCGGTCTCGTGCCGGGCGCGGCCCGCGGGAAGGGACGCGGACGGGAGGTGCTCTCCGTGGTCCGGTCCGTCGACCTGATCCTGTTCATGATCGATCCGGAGCACTCGAACCTGCGGGCGTTGATCGCCGAGCTCGAGGGCGCCGGGGTCCGGATCAACGGACGGCCGCCCAAGATCGTGATCGCCCGCACCGACCGCGGCGGACTGACGATCTCGAGCACGGTGCGCCTATCCCATCTGGCCGGTGGGCTCGCGGGCCAGATCGCGCGCGAGTTCGGGCTGCACAACGGCTCGATCGTCTTCCGCGAGGACGCGACCGCGGACCAGCTGATCGACGCGCTCGCGGGGAACCGGGTCTACGTCACCGCGTTGCTCGCCGTCAACAAGAGCGACCTGCTGACCCCGGCCGAGCGCGCGCGCCTCGTGCTCGAGCAGCGACCGTTCGACCCCATCTTCGTCTCCGCCCGCGACCGGCTGGGTCTCGACGCGCTCGTCGACCGTATCGGACACGCGCTGCGCTTCATCCGGATCTACGTGAAGCCTCCCGGCCGGCCCGCGGACACCGAGGAGCCGGTGATCCTGCGCGAGGGCGACGGCGTCCAGGCCCTGCTCGCCCGCCTGCCCGGAGAGCTCGACCGGACGTTCCGCTCGGCTCAGGTCTGGGGGCGGAGCGCGCGGTTCCCGGGTCAGACGGTCGGGCGCGATCACGTGCTCGCCGACGAGGATATCGTCACCGTGCTCGTCGCCCGGGGCGCGGCGCGCGCGGTCGCGCAAGGGTGAGGCGCGGCCGCTCGCCGAACAGCTCGGCCCGCGCGCGCCCGCCCACGAGGTAGTGGCCGCGGTGGAACGGCTCGAGCTCGACGGACGGCGCGAGATCGAAGCCCCCTCGCAGGGCCCGTTCCGCGTCGGCGAGGTGCCCGGACGCTTCGGCGTCGCGCCCCATGCTGGGGGTCTTGAGGGCCATCACGAACGCGGCGCCGGGCCGATCGAGGAACAGCGCGGCGTTCTCGCGCGCGATCGCGACCTGGTCGGGCTGGGCGATGTCCGCGTAGATCCCGCGGACCGGCGGGACGAGGTGGGCGAACGCGCGGGGCGCGCGCGCGTCCGCGAGGATCGGAAGGAGGTTCGGCCACCGCTCGGCGAGCGACAGCAGTCGGGCGAACGACCTCGGGCTGCGTTCGAGCGCGTAGACGCGGCCCGCCGGGCCGACGAGGTCGGCGACGTGGCTCGCGGTCGTCCCGCTCGCCGCCCCGAGGTAGAGCCACGTCTCCTCCACGGTCGGCACGGGACCGGTCCATCGGTGGAGAATCGCCGCCGCGAGCTTCGAGCGCCCCGGCTCGAAGGCGCGGAACGCACGGGCCCCGAGCTCGACCCACCGCTCTCCGTAGACCGGCGGCGGCCGCGCGACCGCCTCCGTGAACAGCTGGACCCGGTCCGCCACGTTCGAGCGGGCGAGCCGCGGGTACGTGCGATCGGTATCGAAGCGTCGGGCGGCCCTCACGCCCGTCGCCTCCGCAGCTGCTCGACCCGCCGGTCGCGGCGGGCCACGAGCGCGGCCGCGAGATCGGCGTGCGTCGTCGCGTCGGCCCGGGCCGCGATCGCTGCGAGCGCGCTGAGGCTGCGCGCGTAGGCCCCGCGCCGGTCGGGCGGAACGTCCGCCATCCGGTCGGCCCGGTAGACGATCCCGTAGCGCGGTCCGTGCTCGGCCGACGGACGCCGACGGGTCCCGAGGAGCTGGAGGCGGGGCGCCCGCAGCCGGCCCGCCGCCTCGACGCCCCCGGCCGCGGCGACGAGCCGGGCGGCCGTCCGCGCACCGACCACCGCCGAGAGGTTCGGGACCACGGCGCGCGCCTGCGCGCTCAGACGCTCGAGCAGGGCGGCGTGGTGCCGCTCGAGCGCGACCCGCACGGCCGCCCAGGCCTCGGCGTACTCGGCCAGCGGGGTGCCGCTCGGGGCGAGGAACGCTTCGGCCGCACGCGCCTCACGGCCCGACGCGCGCTCGAGGCGCTCCTCCTCGCGCGCCAGGCTGACGAGCACCTCCCCCGGCGAGCGGAGGACGCCTTCGAGCCGGGCGCGCGCGAGGGTGAGCAGCGCGCGGCGCTCGAGCGCCGGGTCGACCGGCGGGACCGACGCGCGCGCCCGTCGGAGCTCGCCGAGCGAGGCGATCGGCACCGGTGCCCCGCGCGCGGCCCCGAGCGCCTCCGCCCAGGCGTCGGTGTCCGCGCGCAGCTCGGTGTCGGGCGGCAGCTCGGCCACCGACCGTTCGAGCGCGGCCGGCAGGGGCTCCGGTCCGCCCTCGGTGTCCGGACCGAAGGGTAGCGTTCGAGGGAAGGCGAGCGAGCGGTCGTCGCCCGGCCCGATAAGCACGAGCTGCGTGAGTCGCCCGACGACGACCGCGCGGACCACTAGAACTCCTCGAGCGAGCGCTGGAAGCGGTGGTGCTCCTGCGGCACGTCGACCGGGTACTTCCCGGTCAGGCAGCCGAGGCACAGATTGTCCGCCGGGATCGTGATCGCCTCGACGAGGCCTTCGATCGACAGATAGTGGACGCTCTCGGCACCGACGGCCTGCGCCACGTCCGGCTCCTCGCGTCCGTGCGCCACGAGGTCCCGGCGGTCCTTCATGTCGACGCCGAAGTAGCAGGGAGCACGGATGGGTGGGCAGCCGACCCGCACGTCGATGCGCGTCGCCCCGGCGCCGCGGACCATCTGGACGATCTCGCGCAGCGTCGTGCCGCGGACGATCGAGTCGTCGATGAGCACGACGCGCTTGCCCTTCAGCAGGCCCGGGACCGGATGCAGCTTCACCCGGACCTCGAACTCGCGACGACGCTGGTCGGGCAGGATGAACGTCCGCTCGACGAACCGGTTCTTGATCAGCGCCTCCGCGTAGGGGATCTTCGAGCCTTCCGAGAAGCCGAGCGCCTGGGGCCGGGCGGAGTCCGGCACCGGGACGACGAGGTCGGCGTCGACGGGCGCCTCCCGGGCGAGGCGCAGGCCGATGCGGTGCCGTACCTCGTAGATCGGCACGTTCTCGGCGATCGAGTCGGGGCGGGAGAAGTAGACCCACTCGAACATGCAGTGGGCGCGCTCGCCGGAGCTCGGGATGCGCGAGCTGCGGGCGAGCTGCCCGCGCTCGAGCACCACCACCTCGCCCGGGAGCACGTCGCGGACCGCCTTGCCGCCCATCAGCTCGAGCGCGACCGACTCGCTCGCGACGGCCACGCCGCCCTCGACCGTCCCGAAGACCAGCGGACGGATCCCGAGCGGGTCGCGGAACGCGTACACCCGGTTGCCCACGATCATCACGACCGAGTAGCCACCGATCAGCTCGGGGCACGCGCGCCGGATCGCCGCGTCGAGGTCGCGCGTGTGGTTGTACTCGAGCGCGATCGCCTGGGCCATCGTCTCGGTGTCGGCGTTGCCGAGCAGCTCGATGCCCTGGGTCTGGATGCGTCGGCGGATCCGTTCGTAGTTGACGAGGTCGCCGTTCGCCGCCAGCGCGGCGTCGCTGCCGCGCATCTTGAAGACGATCGGCTGCGCGTTCTCGAGATCGGTCGCGCCCGTGGTGGGATAGCGTACATGGCCGATCCCGCTCGACCCCCGCAGCGCATCGAGCATCTCCTGCGAGAAGATCTCGTGGACGAGGCCCATCCCCTTGCGGTGGTGGAGGACGCCGTGGCTCGTCGTGGCGATGCCGGCCGACTCCTGGCCCCGGTGCTGCAGGGCGCGGAGGCCTCGGAAGAGGTACGGGGCGGCGCCCTTCCCCTGGAGCGACACCCCGACGACGCCGCAGCGATCCCGGGCCGGCATCCGAGGAACCTGGGCGGTCGGCGGGCCTCCCGACGGAGCCACCGAGCCCCGCTTCTTAAGCGGTGCGCTTGCGATTACGCGCGCGCTACCCGAAGAGGGCGGAGAGACCCTCGGCGGCCTCCTCCTCGGAGACGCCCTTCTCTTCCTTCTTCTCCTCTTCCTTCTTCTCGCCCTTGCCTTCCTTCTTCTCGGCCGGCGCCGCGGCGGGCGCGGGCGCCGAGAACGTCTCGGCCTTGGCGAGGACCTCGGTCAGATTGACGCCTTCCAGGCTCGCGAGCAGCCCCTTCACGCGCGCGGCGTCCGGGGAGAGCCCCGCAGCGCTCAGCACGCCCGTGAGGGCCTTCTCGTCGATCGGCTTACCGGCGGCGTTGAGCAAGAGCGCTCCGTAGACATACTCCATGTTTCTCACTCCGTGGACCTTGGGGGGAACCTCAGGTGCCTGTAAGTCTGGCGACCGTCGCCGCCTCGCGCATCGCCTTCGCGAACAGCGGCTCGATCGTCTCGGGCGTCGCGTAGCCGGTCGCGAGCGCGAGCCCGAGCGCCCGGCGGTGCGCCTTCGTGAGGAGGAGCGGCAGGCTCTCCTTCGTCGCGTAGCCGAGCTCGACCGCGAGCCCGAGGGCCGCGCGCGCGGCTCGCGCGAGATCGGCCCGCTGAGCGTCGAGGTCGATCGCGAGCACGCCCGGCGGATAGAACGTGTCCCCGTCGACGACCGCGCGCAGCGATAGCCCGACCTCGAGCGGGAAGATCTCGAGCCGCGTGAGCATCCCGGCGACCTCGCGGGAGATCTTGTCACCGGCTCGGACGATCGTGACGTCCTTCTTCAGGACGACCTTGCCCTTCTCGATCGCCGCCGGGAAGCCCGCGTGCTGGAGCTCGCCGACGATCGGGCCCGGCTTGAAGCTGGTCGTGCCGGCGGGCACGACGATGTCGCGCGGCGCGATCTCGCCCCCCCGCGCCGGCGTCGGAGAGCGGGTGCGGCGGAGTTCCTGGAAGAGCGCGAACGGATTGCCCTCCGCGGCGAGCAGGGCGGTCTGGTCGTCGACGTGCTCGAGCAGGGGACGCAGCGCCGGTCGCTTCGCCGAGGCGTTCTCGACCGCGTGCCGGAGGGAGGAGTTCGTCGCGACCCGGATCGGATGGTCGCGGGCCCGCAGCTCCCGGCGCATCGACTGGAGCGCGGCGGCCGGGACCCCGCGGATCCCGACGACGGCCATCATCGGCCGGGCGAGCATCATCGCCTCGAGGTCGGCGACCCGGGCGAGCCGCTCCTCCGGGACCGAACCGCGACCGGGCATTGTCTCACCAGAGCCGGATCGCCGGGCCCATCGTCGTCTTGAGGTAGACGCTCTCGATGTTCGTTCGGCCGCGTTCGAGCCTGCCGACGATGCGGTTCAGGACCGCGTCGACGTTCTGCGCGAGCTCCTCGGGTTTCATCTGCTGCGTTCCGACCGGGGCGTGGAACGTCCGATTCCCCTTCGAGCGGATCCGGATCGATCGCTTCAGCGCGTGGACGAGGTTCGTGGGGTCGCTGCCCGGCGGCACCGGCCGTGGCATCTTGCCTCGGGGGCCCAGGAGGACGCCGAGACGCTTACCGATCGTCGGCATGAGCGGGGCCTCGGCGAGGAAGAAGTCGATGTGGTTGACCTGCTTCTTGGCGGCCTTCTTGTCCTTCGCCCAGTCGTCGAGCTCGTTCGCCGCCACGACGAGGTCGGCGACGCCGCGCATCTTCTGGCACAGCTCGGGCGAGCCGAAGACACCGACCTTGACCGCCTTGCCTCGGCCGTTCGGCAGCTGGACCTCGTCCTCGAGCCGGTTCTTCGGAACCGACAGGTCGAGGTCCTTGAGGTTGACCGACATTTCGATCGACTGGGCGAAGTGGCGGGCCGGCGTCTTCCCGAGCACTTCGCTGACGACATCGAGCGACGGGCGGTCCGGCATATCTCCCCCGTGGGGCGCGGCGCCGAGCAGGCCATGGTAGATAAGCCTTGGCGCCGCGCTCCTCGAGAAACTCGTGCCCCACGGGAGTCCGGCCGGGCCGGGGGCCCGCGCTCTCGGCGAAAGGCGTGCTTAAGGGTAAATAGCCGATGCGTCTCGGCGGCGCCCGATGCACTATCCGAAGGTCGTGTCCACGTACTGCCCGAAGTGCAAGACGCACACGGACCACGACGTGGAGAAGGCGAAGAAGCGACCGGCCTCCGAGCTCAAATGGGGGCAGCGACGCTTCCGGCGGGCGACCCGCGGCTACGGTGGCTTCCCGCGGCCGAAGCCGGAGGGCCGCGCGAAGGCCGTGCGCCGTGTCTACCTGAAGTACCGCTGCAAGAAGTGCCACTACACGGTCCAGCCCGCCAGCTGGCGCGCGACGACGCTCGAGCTCGTCGAGCATCACTAGGGAGGAACCGGTGCGCGGACCCTCGCCGTTCTGGATCGTGAAGTGCCCGGACTGCTCGACGGAGCAGACGGTCTTCAGCCGACCGGCGACGGCGGTGAACTGCGGGGTCTGCGGCGCCACCCTCGCCACGCCGACCGGCGGCCGGGCCAAGCTCCGCGGCGAGCTCATCCGCACCCTGAGCGGGTAGGCAGGGCCGCTCGTTCGCATGCCGCTGCGCGCGGAGTATCCCGACGAGGGCGACCTCGTCATCGGGACGGTGACGTCGATCCGCAATTTCGGCGCGTTCGTCACCCTCGACGAGTACGCGGGTCGCGAGGCGTTCATCCACCTGAGCGAGGTGGCGACCGGCTGGGTCAAGTACATCCGCGATCACATCCGGGAGGGCCAGAAGATCGTCGCGCGCGTCCTGCGCGTCGACCCGGCGAAGAACCAGATCGACCTCTCCCTGAAGCGGATCAACGACCACCAGCGCCGCGAGAAGACCCAGCAGTGGAAGAACGAGGGCCGGGCGCTCCGCCTCGTCGAGCAGGTCGCCCAGGGGCTCAAGATCACGAGCGAGGCGGCGGCCGATCTGTTCGGGCCCACCCTCGTCGAGCGCTACGGCTCGCTGTTCGCGGCCTTCGAGGTCGCGAGCGCGGACCCCAAGCGCTTCCAGAAGGAGAACGAGAAGGCTGCCTGGGTGACCCAGTTCCTCAAGATCGCGCGGGAGAACATCGTGCCACCGCGCGTGACGATCCTCGGCACGCTCGAGCTCACCGATCCGCGGCCCGACGGCGTCGAAGCCGTCCGCGCGGCCCTCCTCGCGGCGGAGCAGGTCGACCCCGAGGCCGTCGAGGTCCACTACGTCGGCGCCCCGAAGTACCGGATGCGCGTGGTCGCCGGCCAGTACAAGACCGCGGAGGAGACGCTCAAGCGGGCGACCGAGGCGGCGATCAAGGCGATCACGGCCGCCGGTGGCGAGGGCTCCTTCGTCCGCGCATGACCGAGTCGGTGCTGCGCGTCTGCCGGACCTGCCGGCGCTACACGCTCGCGGACCAGTGCCCGGAGTGCGGAGCGCCGACCCGCACGCCCCATCCGGCCCGCTTCAATCCGGGGGACCGCTATGGGAAGTACCGGCGGATGCTCCGGGACGCGAGCGCCCCGGCGCCGGGCCGCGGGCCGGACTGAGCGATGGCCGCCTCCATGCATCGTATCAAGGTCGTCAACGACGTGAGCGACCTCGTCTCGATCCTGCGGGCGGTCGACACGCCCGTGAAGCTCAAGCTCGTCCAGCGGCTCGGGGAGAACTGGCTGACGACCGAGGACGTCGAGCGGGAGTTCGGCAAGGAGGGCCTCGCCGCGCTCGCCGCGTTCGAGAAGCTGCGACTGATCGACACGCGCTGGGTCGCGCGGGAGGGCAAGAAGCAGCCCGAGAAGAGCTACCACTTCTACTACTCCACGATCAACATCAACACGACGAGCCCGCTCGCCGAGGCGAGCGAGGTGCTCGCGATCGCGATGATGAGCCCGAAGGACTACGCGAAGCTGGAACAGCGGATCTTCGACGCAGTCGGGGCCGAGGGCCGTTTCTTCTCCGACGTCGCCGAGGAGCTCGAGATGAGCCCCACCCGGCTGAAGGGACTCGTCAAGCGCTCGGACAAGCTGGAGTACCGTGGCCACCGGATCGAGCGGTTCCAGGCGGAGTCGGCGTCCTAGGTCCCGTCCGCGGATCTCGGTCCTTCGGGTCGGCCACCGCCTCGGGCGCGACCCGCGGCTCACCACCCACCTCGCGCTCGCCGCGCGGGCCCTCGGCGCCGAGCGCATGTTCCTGCACCCGCCCGATCCAAAGCTCGCGGCTCGGCTCGCCGCGGTCGGACGGGGCTGGGGCGGAAAGTTCGAGGTCGTGGGGGTCGACGACTGGAAGAGCGTCGTGCGCTCCTCCCCCGGACTGGTCGTCCACCTGACGATGTACGGTCTCCCGTTCGAGCAGCTCGCGCCCCGCCTGGAGCGCGCCCGGAAGATCCTGCTGGTGGTCGGCGGGGCGAAGGTGCCCCCCGAGCTCTACCGACTCGCCGACGCGAACCTCGCGGTCGGCCACCAGCCCCACAGCGAGGTCGCGGCCGTCGCCGTGGTCCTCGCCCGCCTGCGGGGCGTCCCGGGTCCCCGCGCGCCGTCGGGCGCGCGCAAGATCGTCGTGCCGCAGGCGCGCGGCAAGCGCGTCCGCACGGCGGGGAGCTCGACGTGACGCCGGCGCTACCGGCCGTGCCCCCGCACCGGCTGCCG
>Ga0187783_10002021_pt1 | contig 15084 bp, 9 predicted proteins | sample 1015_SJ02_MP02_2_FD_132471 | JGI IMG/M metagenome (GOLD analysis project Ga0187783, IMG submission 132471) | Tropical peat soil microbial communities from peatlands in Department of Meta, Colombia - 1015_SJ02_MP02_20_MG | ecosystem: Environmental > Terrestrial > Soil > Wetlands > Peat | place... | reverse complement strand
TCGTCAAAGGCTTTTTCCGCCAGTCGCAAAAGTGTCAATTGCGTTGTCTCCGCGATCGCCGTCAGGATGACCGAGAGCATGCCAGCCCAATCCATGGCGATGGTGTAGCTGTCGCTGCCTTCCGGCAAATCAAGGCCAGGCTGAGTGGCTCGTGAGACAAACTTCGTGCTCATTTCGCTGCGCACCTTTTCCGCGGGTTCACCGGTGGAGAGCCGAAGCGCGCCTTCTCTCAGACAGGAATCGAACAGGGAATGAGGACGAATCTTGATGACGTTCCAGAGTTGTTCGAGAGCATGACGGCGGAGGCAGGCTTGATAGTGGGAGAGGATTAGAGCATTTAGGATCAAGACTTTTTGGTTGAACCCCCGGGCCCGAACAGGGCCACGAGAAAAGAGCCAACCAGCACGATCCAGATTGCGGCTACGATGAGCATCGTAAAGGTATACCACCGTTCTGGCGGTTTTTCAAGATTATTGTGGTGGGGGAGGGATGGCTTGACCACCAGTAATCGGGTTGGGGGGTCTGGGGATTCCCGGGACAGGGTACTCTTGTTCCGGATCATCCTCCATGGTTACCAATTTGCTGAGTCCGTAAACCGCGTAAGGTGCTCCTCGTAACCCCCGCTGCATCAGGTCGACGGCCCGGGCGGCTTTGGCGGGATTCGTAAGCACCCTGGCTAGTTTCCTCATGAAGACTGTCTCTACGCCAACTGTGCCAAGCGTGGCAGCCGCTCCAATTGGATGCCCCATGACCAAGGCACCTGCAGCCGTCGGAAACGACATCATGTACGACCAGTTGTGAAGGGTGGCTGCTTGGCCGACGCCTTTTTCCTCCCCGACTTTTGAGAGCGTCCTGGCAAGGTTGCGCAACGGCTCGTAGTTTCGACCGAAGATCTCTTTCGCGCGCTCTTCCCCAATATCCTCAAAATGCTTGGCAAAATCAGCCGGCGTCCGCAACGCCCCGGTCTGATCGCGCATGACCTCGCGGACAACTTGGGATTGCAGCATGCGCCGTTCTGGTTCTTTGAGCAGAGCATTCATGTCACGCAAGTCAGAGAGTCCAGCTTTGCGCACGTATCCAGCGACCATTTCCGGATTCTTCGAGTCTAAAATCGTGGTAATCAGCTTTTGCTCGAATTTGCGGTGCATCTCCTTATTCATGGCATTGGCCGCACGCACCTGTTCCGGCAATCCTGGAATGCCACTCTTCTCTGCAGCCGAGATCATCGACTCATCAATCTCTCCCGCTAGAAGTTTGGCAATGCCAGCCCGTTTCCCAGGAAGCGCTTCATCGAGTTTCCGGCCGAGTGCCAATAGATCCGAACGCGACTTCGCCATGGTCTGGTAAGGGACATGCTTCGGTGAACGGACAATCTGCTCCAGCATGCTCTTCGAATCAGCCAGCAGCTTCGGATCCATGAACTTTTCTTGTTGCTGAATTTCTCTGAGTAGCTTGATGGCAACCTGCTTGACGCCTGCAGTTTCCGGTTGCACCCCACCAACCTGTTCTGGTCGGAACACCTTTTTGGTGTAGGTCATGAACCCAGCTTGGCGGCTTGTGGTCTTTGGCACCCGGACGGTTTCCGATTTTGTCAGATCGTCAATGGCTGCATAGGCGGAATTGACTTCCCTTTTTAACTCATCTCTCGAGGTCTCAATGGCTTTTTGCGTGAGCTCGCCGGCCTCTTCTGCGGTTCCGCGAAAGCCGCTGATTCGGCCAATTTCCTGCCCAAGCACTTCGACGGCTCTGGCAGCTTGACCCTCCTTGAAGCGTTGCATAATGGGCGCCGAAGGATAGAAGTGACTCGCCATGGCCTCGAGACGCTTCATTGTTGGCCCCCCGACACCCGCCTCCGACGGCAATAGAGGAACTCGCGTACCGCGTATGGCAGTTGTTTTCAATGCTTGCCCAATCGGTTTCAGGGCCCGGGCACCGATCTGGCCGGTTGCCTCTGCGGCAGCCTGGCTGGCACCCTCTTTGGCGATGTCGGTAGCGGCTTGGGTTGAAGTCTGTGGAGCATTCCAGCCGACCGCACGTCGAATCAGTTGCCGACCAGCCTCTCCACCCGCTCCTCCTAGTCCCGCGAGAGGAACCGATGCCCACCCTTCACCAGCAATTGCACCGGCAATCCCCCCCACCAGAGGCAAAGCTTCCAAGCCTTTTTCCAGCCAAGTGTATCCTGCGCGCTTGGCTCCAGCAGCCGAAGTGAGAGGCGGAGCAGCGGACACCGTCGCCGTAGGAGTGGACACGGCAGTTCCGCCGTGTTTACTGGCAAGCGCCCTATAATCGACTGATTTTTGAGCCGCTCCGCCGTGTTTAGCGGCCAGTGCAGCATAATCGATGTCTTGCCCTAGACTCACTTGATTCCAGCCTCTTTCTTGAAGGCATCGGCTGACGCTTGATCTTTGAAAGTAAATGTTCCTGCTGGCGTCTCCACGGTAAACGCACCCGATGACTGGTTATCGGCGGGAGGGGGTTGGATTCCAGTTCCGCGCTTGCGCCCCTCAAGGCGCGCGTACTTAATCCCATCCTGCATTCTCTGCTTGATGTTCAGTAACTTATCTCTCAACTGGGCTGGGCTGTCTTTCCATGTATTCGGCGTATGCTCTTCGGCTTCAGTAAAAGCGTGGAGTGATCGGCTAGCACCTTTCAGGGCAGCGGCCGCTTCGACTACACGACCGAGCGAAAGAGCAGCGATGTCATGGCCCAACGTGCCTTCGGGAGAGGCTATGCCCATAGCGTATTTGGCACGTTCTTTCAAAAGGTAACCAGGAGTATTGTTCTTGGCTAAACCTAAACGATCGATATCCGCCACCAGACGGTCTACTTCATCCACGATCGGTTCGGCCGTTTCGACCAGTTGCGCCGCCTGCGTGGTGAGTTCGGGCATGGGCTGCATGTTGTGTTCACGCATGTACTTTTCAACTTGCGGCCTATCTTTGGCGGATGGGACGTTCCCATAGGTAGCCCAATCCTGGGCCATGGCTGCTACTCGGCCAGTTGGTTTAGGTTCAGCACCGGTTCTCTTCGCGCCGGCAGAAGTAGATGTTCCCGGCGGAGGCAGGGCGGCGCGCCCGCCGGTTCGGGTTCCTGCGCCACCTCCGCCCCCTGGTAAGACCTTTTGTGAAGTATGCCCGGTTGTCGTCACGCCAGTGTCAGCGCTATAAGACGATGTACTGCCAGTTCGCGTGGGCAGCATACTCGGTAGCAAACTTCCAGGGTTGGCAACGACCTGGCCATCGGCTCCGTAAACTGGATATGCCCCATTTTCATCCGGGGTCATGGATTGCATGCCAGGCAGTTTCCTCGTGGGATCATTCGGATCCGTGTACGTGACGGGATGCATTTTCTGAGACGCCCGCATAGCTGGGCCGCCGAACTTCGCATTAAAGACCTTCTCCGCTTGGGCTTTGGCTTGCTCATCTGACATACCTACGCTTTTGTATGCCTCGACTAAGCCCTGCAGATATTGCTTGGGCTCCCCAGCAGCAACATCAGCTCTCGCTTGCTCTTCTCCCTTTGTCTTGGCGATATCGGCTTCCGTCTTCGAGCGCTGTGCGGCTTCCTGCGCTTGGATTTCTCCCACTCCCGCTTGGCCCATAGCCTCGCGCATGCCCATAGCACCGGGCGGAGCTGGTAACGCAGACTGTCCCCCCGTCCCAGAAGATGGCGGAGCGGGCAGAGCACCTCCTCCGGTTGTTCCGCTCGCTCCACCACCACCAGCACCCCCTACGGCCTCCGGAGGTGCTGGAATCGCAGATTTTCCTTGCTGCCCGGTGAGATGGCCGAACAGATCTTTCATCTTGCCCAGAATGCCTTTGGCGTTTTTCGAGACTCCAGTGAGTTTCGAATAGCTGGCCATGGCCGATTCGGCCGCGTGATTCCACTGATCAATATCTTGCTGAGTCGCTGGTTTTCCCGTGGCGTAATTTAGTCCGAGAGGAGCGTCAGGACTCTTCGTCCGGTTGGCGTACATCAGAAGCGTCTGATTCTGCTTCATCAGACCTTCGTACATCTTGATATCCGCTTGTTTTCGCTGCCAGTCGGCTGCGACTTCACGTCGTAATGCCGGCACACCACCGCCGGTGATCATCTGCAGGAGGCCGGCTCCCCGGGTGCGCTCGGCGTAATCCGCAAAGGGTGAGCGGTGTTGCGGAAGAGCATCGCCTACGGGAGCCGGTGAAGCACCAGGAGCAGGAGCAGGAGGACCAGCAGGAGGACCGCCGGCAGAATCACCAGGAGGAGGCGGAATCGCCGGTTGTTGGACATCGTCGGTTTGTGCCGCAGGAACGACCATACATTTAAGCAGTGGCTACGTTCATCGCAATGTCACTTGCAGATCCTTCATCACTTCCCCAAATACTGTTCACGAGATTGTTCACGGCATTCGCGTGGAGTTGCGCATCCTGCACGCGCGAGCCACCAGCTTGTGAACCTACGGTACTAGCCGACTCTTCCCCTAACCCCAGAAGCCTCATGGCCGCATTTAGTTGCTGGCCGCCGACCGCCGCGGTTTGTCCTGCAACCTGAGTTGCTCCTGCCGCGGCGCCGGATCTCGCTTCCTGAATTGCCTTATCGATCGCAGCCTGTTTTTGAGTCGCGATCTGTTGACCCATCGCCGCTGTGCCACCGCCGCGCGAGGTGCCCATGGTGGACAACTGCCGTTGCGCTGCATCAGATTGCGCAGCCGCGGCGTTCGCTGTCGGCGCCACTGCGTTCAAAGCGGCTGCCCGATTTCCGGTAAGAAGATTTTGGTAGTATGCGGCCGGAGCGCCTAATTGTTCGCCGGCGGCTTGTGTGGTAGCTTCACCTTGCGCCGTTTGGCCCTGGCCTTGCGCCATGCCAAAGTTGAAAATGTTGTTGAGATCGCCCCAAGCACCCAACTGATATTTGCGATCGGTCTTCGCCGAGTTTCCCCCGATGAGATTGCCGAGTCCTGAAACGATGCCGCTCACATCAATGCCTCATCTCTAGTAAGGTAAATGTAAAGATCCAACAACGAGACACGAGTTTCAAGTGTACCGAGCATGCGATTACAGCAGTCACAAAGTAAACCACGTACTTTCCCGTTACGATGATTGTGATCTACGGCTAACCGCTTCTTACCATTATTCGGCGGTTTCTTACAAAGAGCACATACTTCGCCCTGACGTTGAAACATTCGATCCCAATCTTGAACGGAAAGACCAAACTGTCGTTTCAATCGTTGTTCGCGTCTTCTTATTAAAATGGATTCCCTGTTTGCCATATGCCACGCTTTAACCTGTGCTAGGCGCTTTGCGCGCACTTTTGGGTCAAAATGATAGGCATGAAGTGTCCACGCTAGACGGTGGTCTCGAGGATGGTCACGGCGTCGTTGCGCCATTTGTTCTCTGTGGCTTTCTCTATAACGCTTCGTATATTCGCGTACTTTATCTGGGTGCTCTTGGCACCACTTTTTGTGATACTCCCGCAGTTCTTCGGAATGCTCTTGGCCCCATTTCTTTTGGTACTCACGCATCCATTCACGCGGCATCATATTGTGTTCGGGCCTCCTCGGATAGGAGTGATGAACACTGGAGATTGTAGCTTTCTCATGCCACGGTCCTTACACATTTTTTCAGAGTGAGCGCTGTCGGCAATCACGACAAATCCTCGACCACCAACCGCCTGAAAATACTTCACCATGTCATCTGCTAAAGTTTCGGCTACGTTTTGCCCACGATACGCTTCATCCACAAAGGCTGGACCAACATGCGGGAGGGCCTGTAGGACCATGAACCCAATGACCTTTTCATTGTCAATTGCGAGCCGAATTATTGTGGTGTTTGGGTTCAAAGACATCCAACCCTGAGCCGCAATGATCTCGTCAATCTGATTCCATAGATCAGTGCTAGCATCCCATCCGTTAATCCAGTGATATTCGATCATTGGATGATCAGAGTCACAAGCGCACCGTCGTTCGCATTGTCGGCATCGATGTAATACTCGTAGGGTCCAAAAACGTTCCGGTTGAAGGCCGCCGAACCGTAGAAAATCGTCTGCTGGGGCGTGATCACGGCAACCATGACTCCGTAATCCGTTCGGTTGCCGGAGCCGGTCGTAGCCTCCGCTTTTTTCATCAAATAGACATTGCCGGTATTCGACTGCAGACCATTCCCACCCGCTCCAGCCTTATAGCCCTGCACCTGAATCTGCTGGCAACGAGTGGTGTATTCCTGCACTCCTGCGCTGTTCGCAGCCGTGGTGGTCGGAGCGTTCACGCTCGATGGATCCACCAGAGACATGATCGACACGGGCGTCCCTGGAGTCACGACAACGATCAGTCCCAAAGGCCAAATCGGACCATTGATATCTTGCGCAACTGACTGTGCCATATTCCCCTCACTCTACATCATGTTTGTGGGACAAACCACTCGATTTCTCCGCTCGCCGGATTGTAGGCAAGCGTCGGTAATCCCTTGAGCGTGTTCACTGCTGTGCCCTGCATCGGCGGAATCGCCTTAACGTTCAGCCCGGTGATCTGGGTGTTTGAAGGCCCGCCATTTGCCTGATCCACCTTTTCGCGCGTCTTGTTCGCCATCTTCTCGACTCGCTGCAAACGCTGTCCCGAGGAGTACATGTTGTCGAAGAGCAAGCGCAGGTCTTCATTCAGCCGCGCCATTTGCTCGCGAGTAGTGATCGGCTCGCTGTATTGCGGATAATACAATGATTGTGTCATAGCATCACACCTTCGCCATATCGCCGCGCGGGCCACCCAGGCGCGCAAGATTTACATACGCCGAACTCCGCCCCCATTGCCCGACGAGCGCCTCACAGTCGTCAAGGTATAACTGAAAAGGTGCAGTAGAAGTAGCTGAAAAGAAATATAGTTGCCCCTTGTTGAATGTCGGGATGAAGACCGTCTTCTGATACCCTGAAGTAGCCGGAAGAGTAATAGGACTAGGACTAGTCCCGTCATAAGCCGTAATAATAAGGTTGACTGGTGCCGTCGCAGAATAAGCAATACTCAGTTGCTTGACATGCACGTAGCCTTTGAGGCCAAAGCTTGTGCCCTGAGACGTCCAAGTCTCAGCCTGCTCCGGAGTCGCCTCGAAAATCCAGACCACATCAAAAAAGCGCCATGGCACCTCGTCGGTCGGTTCTATCCGTAGCATGTGGGCAATAAAGGGAGTGTTGAAGCTATAAGGCCGCGTCTGCTCCCCATTGAGTTGGACCGCCGGCGTAAAGGCATGTGTGGTCAGGGTATCTGCGTCTCTTACTGCTAAGCCTTTGACATCGTTGTAGGTATCGGCATGCAAGATAAATCCCTGAATGAAAGCCGCGGCGCCCTGCGCAGGCGCATACCAGTCAGTAAAGCGGTCCTCGATCGTTTCTGGTTTCGCGAGGAACGACGGCTGCCAGATGAAAAGCTGAGTGCTATTCGGGCCCGACGCATCGGTCCAAGTGAGCAAGATGCCCAAAAAATCTTCAAGTAGCGCTCCCCCAACACTGACTACGCTCTGAATCCGGTTTGTATTCGAGGCAATGGTTGTGGGAGCTGCCGAGGCCGCGCCAAACGTCATGGGTTGCACCACCAAGCCACCGGTGCCCGCCGGCAGGTTATCGAGATAGATGTCTCCCCACTGCTTGTCAGCGCGCAAATCGCCGCCATCCCATTCCGTGGTGGCTATGGCTCCAGAAATAGGGCTGCCGAAGTCGCCAGCCGAGGCCTGCTCGATTCCTACCTGTCCACTGATGTTTCCCAATAGCAATGTCGGGTAACGGGCCGTAGAACTCAACACCGTGCCTTCCTGCTGTGGTGGATGGTAGGCTGTGCATACAGCCGGAGTGTAATCGTCGACCGACCAGGCTTTACGCCTAAGATCGCAGACCAAAGTGTGGTACTCACCAAAAATACCCTGATAGATGCAATGGAGATACTGGTTGACTTTCGCCAGCCGGAAGGTTCCCGCCCGGCTGTAATCTGGGGCACTGATATTCACCCCGCCATAGCTAACCGACTGGCCGAGCACACCTTCATGCGGAAACAAACTGTAAAGATCCTCATCGGTCAGCGAACCCCCCTGATCACTCCAAATCCCGTCCTTCGCCCAGAAGTAGATTGCCTGACCATCCGTGGTATGGCCAAAGGGCGCAGCCAAACCGCGGGGGATCTCCTGTTGCACGGGATTGTAGCGCTGGAGTGGATTATCCAGTTGCGGATAAAGGCGGAACCACCGCTCCGGGGTAGCACAGTAAGGAATGCCGTCTTTGACCTCCCCACCTAAGATGGGTTCGCTCGGAGGCACGATTTCGATGTTGTAGGTATCAGGAGCCGAGTCTGGTGCGTAGGGTTTCGAGAAATACAGTGTTCCTGGTCTCAGCGGATCGCCGGCGCCAAAGAAGGTTCCATTCGCATCCGGACCCCACACATAGGGCAGAGTTTGCCTAGCCACCACCGGCTCATTGATGTTGAGCGTTAATCCTGTTCCGTATCCCGCATTCTCCTGGAATTGCAAAAGATAAGTCGTCCCTGAAATCAGTATCGGCCGCGTCCACAGGGTGTAGACATTGTTCCCGCCGATTTGAACGCGATTTCCGGGAAGATACCGTGGCACATAAGCACTGGTTAGCGATACTGTCGCGAGCGTCCCATTTACTGTGGCCGTGCCCTTGGCCGGAAAGTCGACCGTCGGCCAAGGTTCAAAGTTGTCAAACTCAAGTTCGTCGCCCGCCAAAGCAGAATCGTCCCCATAATTGTCCAGAAAATCTTGTCCCACTGGTGCATACCCGATGAATCTCCATGAGGTAACCGAGCCTCCATAACGATAGATGTCCCAAACATTGAATTGAGGATCGTAGGCCGTCGGAGGCAGAATTACCGTGACTTGTTGCCGGCGCGGATTGACTCCATACCGGATCGCCGGGCTGGGATTGCCCTTCACGCCTGTGCTCAAGGATCGTGGTCGATAGCGATACAGATAGGGTGCTCCATCCTGGCCTACGTCGGGTTCATAAGTCCCATAGGCCACGACTGAATTCCACTGGATATTCACAGAGGCGTTGGCGTTTACCAAAAGTTGCATGGCATTCACGTTCGCCAGGGATTTTGTCTGATCATTTCCCACGCGAGTGAGTTCAGAAATGGAGAGTGTGAGTTCCGACCACTGTGATGAACCGGGAGAGGTCTGAGCTCCTGAGTCGGTCAAATACTGGTTGTTGGCGGCCGCGGCTTGCTCCTCATCGATCGTGGCTCGCTGAGAAACCAGTTGTGCTACCCCTAACTGCGTCAAAGTATTGTCGACGCCGAGCGCAATGTCCGAAGGCCGCACGGAATAAAAATAGAAATTTTGAGTGAATGATCCATCTCCAACGTCAAATAGAAGCTTCAATTCGTTGAGATTCGCAAGATTATCAACGTTGACGGAAAAGTGCAGGTAGTCCTCGTCTCCGTAAGCTCCAAGGTTGGATTCGAAGAATCCCGTGGCGACTGGAGTCGTTGCCGTACCTACACCGACCGCTACGGAAAATTGTGCGGTGTTTGAGGTAATCTCCAAAGTTCCCAGGTGGGTTCCACCAGAGATTTGGATCGCTGGCACACCGACGATTCCCTCTCCGGCACCATGCGTATTGACAGTTGTAGTTTCAAAGCACACGGATCCTGTTGGTCCGGTGGTTACATCGAGAACATAACAAGTCTCCACGCCAATATTGACTAAGGCCCCTCTACGGAGACTGGCCGTGATCTGCTGGGTATAGAGTGATTCATCCGTGCCTGGCCCGGGAGCGAGATACTGTGGCACGACTACGCAGAGTCCGGAGGTGCCTGAGTAATATTGAATCGCCGCTACGGTGATCCCGCTGGGTAGAGGCTGGAAGACATCCAGCACGCGAAAATAATTTCCCCCAACATCGATTACCATGCCGCGCTGGAAAGATGAAATTCCCGTGGCTTCATAGATGATCGCCAGATTGTTATAGACATTTAGGCACTGATTCGCTTGCCATTGGGAGTAATCAATCTCCATCGAATAGGTGCCAGCGGTGGGGAAATTTATGACCCAAGTGTTGGTTCCGGAAGGCTGATCATGTCCAGAAGCATTGTCCGCGCCGAGCAGAAAGGCCGGATTTGGCGCCGAGGCAAATTTGTAACCTTGAACCGCGGTCTGAGTGTGTGTGTATCCGCCTGTGCCATAGGGATCATTTTGCGGCCCGGAAACCAGTTGCGCTCCCTGGATGGCAAAGAACATTCCGTCGTCGTGATCTATGTTCAGATGGTACTCACCCGCCACCGGGATATAGAGCTGGCAGAGCACTACCATGTCATAGTCCGTACTTCCCACTGTTCCGCCGGCCGTTGGAACCGCGACATACCCGGTAATGTTGCCTAAAGCATCAATCTGCGCCCACTGCATGGGTTGTACGTTCGGATCCGTGGTTCCGTCGTATTGTGGAGGGTTCCAGTTGAGTGAGTTTCCAATCGCAGAAGCAGCCGCGGTGCCAGGGTCGAGCGGATAGGTCCGCAAAAATGCGCCTTCCTCGCTTGCCAGTCTCGGCCACAGATAGATGTTCACAGAGCCAGCCAAATAAATGCCTGGCGTCATCTGTCCACCACCGCTGACATGCAACGTTGTCAATCCGGTGCCAGCGGGATCAGGAAAGATTCCTTGGACAGTGTCTTTAACCCGGTTGCCTTCGGAATAACCGGTCGCCGTGCCTCCTAATGTGTAAGTCCCACCGATCGGTTGCCCGGCAAGAGTTTTGATGTCGCTCGAAATGCCTGCCTGGGGAGGTACTTGGGGTTCTGCGATTCCTACCTTGGCTTGCTGCTGTCCGGTCGAAGGCGATGAAAATTTCTGGTAATCAGATCCGTTCGCAACATACAGCCATGGGTCGGGCGACTCAGCCGGTCGAAAGGGAATAAGAGTTGCACCCGGCGATGGCGGCGAAGCCGCTGCCAATGAGCCTACTTGCGAGCCATTATCGGCCCAAATTTTGTCATCGGCTCCGCGAGAAAGGAAACGTGGTTGATCATCTGTATTGAGCGAGACGTAAGCGCCAATATCGGTTTGCTCAGTACCGTTTGTGCCATACAGCAGGCTGACGCCGGGACGGGTGATAATGGAATTGTCTTCCACTCCACGGATGTTACTGGCGATAGGATATTTGCCTGGCGGAAGAGAATCTGGCGGAGCATTGATCTTGATGCCGTTGAAGGCGAAGCGGAAGCCTGGATTCGGCCTGGAATGGCTAGCCATTCATAAGCTCAAGAAAATAAAGCATATACTGTGTGCGTTAACCCTAAAATATCACTGCAATTCCGCAAAAGCAAGCGAAAGCTTTCAATCTCTCGCTAGTTCCGATAATCTTCTAGCGCCGCTTCACAGGCCGCCATTCTAGGAAAGGGGTAGATCCGCTTTGATGGCTTCAGCGGTGGCTTTGTCGAGGAATTGTCTTTGGAGGTCGTTCAAGGGAAAATTTAATTCAGCCCGAGTTGGGATTTCAGGCTTTCGATCTGCTTCTTCAATTCTTCAATCTGGGCTTGTTGTTCCTTGATCGCGTTGACCATTGCAGCTAGGATCGGCCGTTCATTCAGTGTCAGATAATCAACACCATCGTGGTTTTCTGTGCCGACTGCTTCGGGGATCGCTTTCTCGACGTCCTGCGCAATAAATCCGGCTTGCTTTAAATCTGCGGGAAATCCTGTGATCTTCTGCCCTTTCTCATTCCAGCGGTAGAGTGCGGGATGCAAAGCTAGAATGCTGCCGAGGCCGCGCGTGTAAGGTTCGACTCCGGTTTTCAAGCGTAAGTCCGAAGTGCCGGTTAGTTGAGTAACGATCCCATCTGTACTGGTAATGGCCGTTATAGAGGAGTACGAGCCCGCCGATACGCCTGCGGTGCCACCAGCTTCATAGCTCCCTGCATTGATTGTGGCATTACCGCTGGGAGAGGCATTGGAAGTTGTAACATCAAGAATGCTTGTGCCGCCGCGACAAAGAAAAGTATCCGACGCAGTTTGGTCTAAGCTGCCCGAGCTAAGACCATAGCACTCATTTTCTCCGATTTGCACGCCTATATTTTGCGATGCCTGAATATCAACCACGTCATTTATCCCGTTGGTATAAGTCCAAATACTTCCGAATCGATTGAACCATCCCGCACCCTCGGAATTGAAGACCAAGGTCGGCGCTGTTTTCGAGCCAACCGGAAGAGATAGGGCGTTTGAGCTGACAACCGGATTGGTGCTTGTCCCCGCCGTCGCTGGAGCAGTAAAAGTGGCCGTGCCGCTTGCCGAGCCAGAAAGGGCCAAGATGCCGGAAGTTGATCCTACCGTACCGATGGTTAATGTTTTACTTCCGTCGTAGGTAAGGCCGGAATTGCCAGCGAAACTGCTGCTCGAGTTGTACTGAACATCGGTATTGCTGCCCCCCGGCGAACCGCCGCAGCCGGAACAAGATGCCACCGTGAGTGCACCTGCACTCGTAACCGTCGCGTTGGTCGAACCGAGATTAAGAGTTCCGCCGGTAGCGCTCGCTGATAGGGTCGTGCTGCCGCTGGTGGAGCCGTTCAATACCACGGATGACACTGACGGATTTGAAGTGTAGGCTGGAGCACCGCTAGACGACAAAGTATTCCCGAGAACACTAAAAGCTGCAGCATTAGAGAGGCTAAAAGACAGCGCGGGTGTCGTGGTTGCCGTAGCCACCGAGGTGGTGAACAGTGGCGAGAGATTTCCCGAACTGAAACTAGTTACTGTGCCTGTCCCCGCAGCAGTCCAAGAAGGCACTCCTGCCGATGTTTCCTGCAATACCTTTGTACCGGAAGTGTTACCGGAAAGAATCGACCATGTTGTGCAACCCGAGCTGTAAGCCGAGCAATAGACCAGGTCACCCACTTCCGAAGCCGCTGGAAACAGATTTACCAACGCTCCGGCGGCTGTCGTAGCCCCCGTGCCTCCCTGCGCTACCGTGGCATTCGCTTCCGATCCGAGCACACCGCCACTGGTCGTGGTTACCAGCCCGGCGGTTGACAATGGCATGGTCACCGTGCCGGTGAAAGTAGGCGAGGCCAGAGGAGCGCAGACTGAGGTCCACGCAGATCCGGTGTAGACACAGAATACAAAATTTGACCCACCGCCCGTCGTGCAATCACTATTACTCGCCCCATTGGTCACCACAGCCACAGTGCCAGCGCGCGGTGTCGCGCCTATCGGCGCCGTCATGATCATCACCCCGCCACCGGGAGAAGTTGCCGACGATTGCCCATGAGCCAAGCTCGTGAGCAGCAATAAAACTAAGAGAGTCCACCTTTTCATTGTTCGACCTTTGCTCCCGGATCCGCATCCACCGTGTACCGCGGTTTTAATCCTGAGTCCCTCTGGCTCAACTGATAGAGCACCCGCTGGAATTCCCCTTGCTCCTGAAGCTTCGAGTTATAAAGCACCGCCTCTTGTACAAATCTGTCATAGAGAGGCATAGTGTTCAGAAATTCTTCCCCGCCCATCTTGAAAGCTGCCAAATGTTGCGCGTAGTCAATGATCACATCGAACAGATCCCGCCCCAGCATGATGCAGTCCGTAAGATTCACCGGAATCGGCGCATTCTCCACACAGGTGATCGTGATCGAGTAATTCGCGTTATTAGGAGTGGGCGTGGCCGCAAGCAAATTCAAGCCCGCGGTAAGAATATTTGTCGGCTGCCCCGGGAGCTGATTTTGCCAGCCAACCTGATACAAATCCGCCGAGTGCACCGCGTCTAACTGCACTGGTACATTGTTGATCCTAGCTTGGAGGACCGCGGGTGCCACAGAAAGCAAGGTCATTCCCTGGCGATACCGGCCTTCACAGTATTTGGCTCGGACTTCGTCTTTCGCAACTGACTCACGGCTGAGAAGATCTGCCAGCGCTCCCCACTTGATCAACCAAACCCAGTCATTGGGCACCTCGAGCTGTACGGTAGGATCTTGTTCCCTGCAGACCGTACCAGTCTGGATGACCAGCAATTCATAATTCCCAGGCCCGGGAGGCGTGTCGACATCAAACGTCAGCCATGGCTCCGTCGAGACCGCATAAACGCTAGGCGTGCCGGCTGGATCTCCGGTATAACCGACTTTGAAGGTTTGCAAGCCGAACTGATCAGTCTGGAACAAATTCGTGTACACGCCAGAGGATGGCGCAACAACCTGCTGAAGATTCCCTTCGCTGATTTGAATGCCCCACAAAACGCCGTTCGGAGCAATCACATAAAGCGTGTTCGGAGCGAGAGTGTTCGTGAGAGCTGACGTAAACTCAAGATTCCCGGCTGTCGTAATCGACAGTATCCATGTGGTTCCCGTGTTCACATCATTGAGCAGAATGGCGGTTGGACCGGAGACGGACACTTTCGTTTGCTCGAGATCGCCGTTATTCGCGATCGACACAAGCCACGTTTGACCACTAGGATCAGTCAGATAAATCGGCGCGACTGGCGGTGTCGCAACATAGGCGATTCGACGGATGTCGATGATATTCGACGGCAACGGTGGTCGGGAGTAGGTTGCGGAAATCGGCAGTCTGGTGATCACACATCCGGTTTCGCCTAAGAGTTCATCGCGGCGCCGGCGAATAGCCGCGGACAAGTCAGTCAGCGTGAACTGCAGTGATCCCGTCCAGGGAGAGTAACCATTTGCCGGTTCAAGCAGATGATATTCGATGAGGTTGTAGAGAGTCGTCGCGCTATAAGTGACCAAGCGTAGACTGTTTGGCGCGAACAGAGTGCTTGTAATGTCGTACCACATCACATTTGCCTGGCTCTGAAAGGTGAAATCTCCGCGCCAGTAAGAAGTCAGCGCATTCCAGGTCTGAATCGCTTCCTGAATGTAGAGGGTCAACTCGGCGGCCGACCAGAACTGATTGGTGGGATCGTAAAGCCTCGCGGCCAACGCGGCGATCGCATCGGATAACTGAAATTGGCAGCAGGGTGGCGCAACAGCCTGTTGAATCAACCCTCCATTGACTTGTATTTCCCAAGTCGTACCATTCGGCGAGACAGCATAAAGATAGATCGGTGCGATCGTGTTCGTGGCTGCCTTGACCTGGAGTTGACCGGTTGTGGTGATGTAAAGCGACCAAGTATTTCCTGTGCT
>Ga0187783_10002020_pt1 | contig 15086 bp, 15 predicted proteins | sample 1015_SJ02_MP02_2_FD_132471 | JGI IMG/M metagenome (GOLD analysis project Ga0187783, IMG submission 132471) | Tropical peat soil microbial communities from peatlands in Department of Meta, Colombia - 1015_SJ02_MP02_20_MG | ecosystem: Environmental > Terrestrial > Soil > Wetlands > Peat | place... | reverse complement strand
GGCATCTCTCGCGTCGTTCCCGATCGATAGGTTCGAAATAGCTGACGTCCGTCGTTGGCCTTGAGCAACGCTAGCGCTGGTGATAGCCCCCACGATTTACTGGCTTGGTCTTGAGGGTCCCGATCAGCGCGGATATATTCAGCCCCGAGGCTCATGTATCATGGACCGCGATCAAGGCCTCATGAGCGGGTTCTCCTTCTCCTCAGAAAGCTCTTAACCCCGGCCTGGAATGCACTTTCATTGATTTCAGCTTGAAACGATTAGATTGAGCCTGGATGAACGCGGCCCACCCAATGCACGCGGTAAGCGTAGAGATCGACTCTTGCGACCTCCGTTTCGAAACCGATTGCGTGGCGGCGCTAGAGCGCCTCGAAAATATGTGCCAGCGGACGTTCGGTGGCGGCTTCTATCGCTACTCCATAACCCGCTCGGGCGGACCCGGCGGCGCACCTATTTTCCGCTATCTCGACCGCAGCGCCTATCGGACCACGTATCACGAACCGGAGGATCTTTGTATCTTCGAGGCGCCCTGGGCCGATATCGCTAGTACTACGCTACTGGCCGTGTGGCTCCATTTTCTCGCCGAGCTCGTGCGTCAAAGGCGCGGCGAGTATCTGCTGCATGCCTCGGCGGTCGCACGCGGCGGGCGAGCCATAGTCCTCTTTGGCCCTGGGGAATCAGGCAAGACGGTCTGCGCGCTGGACCTTTGTCTCCGCCGCGGTTTTCAATTGTTTGCAAATAACCGCATTCGTGCCACTGCCCGCGATGGTTGTGTTCAACTGCTGGAAGGCGACGCCAGATTCAACCTCCGTTTCAGCAGCCTCTGGGAGTATTCCGAATCCCTTTGCCGGAGCGTGTTTCCCGACGCCCCGGAGCTTGAACCCTGGTGTCAGAAAAAAAAGGTCATCGAACCGGGAAGCTTAGGCGTCCAGGTTGCGCCGCCGCGCCCCCAGGCTGTCGTTTTCATCTGGATCAAACTCGACGCCGATAAACACAACGCTTCCGTAGACGAGATATCCCCAGCCAGCTCTTCTCATGAGGCATTTTGGGCGAAAGCGGATCTTTACCAGGAGATGTCTGCGCTGATCCGTGGCGTCAAGTTCATTCCACTCGTCGAGAGCCGTGGATTTCAGCAGATATTTGTTCCGTCGCTGGACAATCCGGAGCTCGTGTCTGGGCGAGTCAGATTTCTGGTTAACTTATTCGCGACCGCTCGTGTCGCCAGGATGCGGGCGTCTTTGGCTACGTCCGTCGGCGCGATTGAGCGCTTATTCGGGAGCGTCAGCAGCCAGGACAATCCTGATCGTCCGCACTTTCCATCCTCCTAGCTTCGTACAGCGTTGCCATGAAGTCACTGCAGCCGGTATTCGCGAAGAACAGGGGAACTGTGCTCAGCTTAAGCGGATGATGAAGTTTGGCAGTTCGCAATGTGACGCCCACCGGCATACTCAGGGCCGTGAACCTTGTCACCAGATACAGATACAGACACGAGTCCGGAGGGATACAGAGCAAGCTGAGGCTGTTTCTCACGCCACCTGGAATATGCTTCGGCCCAGCTTTTGGACATGAGTTCGGAAGATGCACTCAACCCGTGAAAGTGGCCGCAATAGCGGCATAGCCTGGAGAACTCTCCGGTTAAGCCTTCGATCGTGACCTGCCGCAGGCTGCTGACTGCTCTTCCCAAACCAAATACGCGGTCGATGCTCGCGCCTGCCCCACAAGGATAATATCCATGGCGCGTGAGCGCCATTCCAGATGCGAAAGGGATCGTGCATCCCACCGAGAAATCGGCGTTCCGGTACTCTTTCAGATCCTGGGGCGCAATGTTGTAGGCGTCAAAATGACTTTGGACAACCGAATTCTTATGCGTGTTCTGTATCGAAACCCACCGCGGCAGACGCTCCAGCGTGAGGCTTACCTGTTCACCGTATCCATTCGAGATAATCCGAAAGACAACTTCGGGGAACTTTGCGCGATATCGATTTAGTCTGTCGAGAATGGCAAAGAGATCAGGATGCAAAGTCGGCTCGCCGCCGAGAAGAGCGATTCGACGCCAGCACCAATCCAGCTCCGTCGACTCCTCCACGAACCGTTCCACCTGGGCTACCGTCAGGACCTCGCCGGTAGGGGCTTGGCGGCTCGATCGGTCGCAGTTGTAGCACTTTAGGTTGCACGCAGTGAGAATCTCGATCTCGATGTGACACAGCATGCTCTCAAACTGCCGCCGGGAATCGCTGGAGCAGTTTTCTAGAAGGCTTTGCTGGTGCTCGCCGAGGATCACGCTGGTGCAACTCGCATCGACCAGCCAGACTATATCACAGGAGCAAAGCAAAGGCCTGACAGCAGCAAACCAACGGGGCGGCCGTGACGTACGGAAGCTGCGGGTCATCGCAGAGCCCGGTCCTGCAACGATTCGTTTCTCGTTCTTTGCCATCGTCTCCGCTCGCGGACTCGATTTTTGACGGCTTGCGACACCTATGGCTGTGCGATTCGCTGGTCGCGCGAATTAGACTATGCTGGGGTTCCGTTCTATGGGTTCGAATCTCGACTTTTACAATCTTGGAGCGACCACTGCACAGCGCATCTCGGAGCTGATTTCCACTTCCACGTTGTCAATTGCGGACGGCGGCCTTCTGGACGATTTCGAATCCAGAGCTGCTGCTCTTTTCGGGCATCGCTTCGGTATCGCAACATGCAACGGTACGGCCGCAATTCATCTGGGGCTCTTCGCGATCGGTCTGGAACCGGGTGACGAAGTGATTGTTCCGACCTACGGCTTCCACGCCATGGTCACACCGATCTTGCAACTTGGCGGCCGCCCTATCTTTTGTGACATCTACCCGGACAGCCTGACCATCGACGTCGAACAAGCCAGAGCTCTTTTGAACCCTCGGACACGAGCCATCCTGATCCTGCATCCGTGGGGCAATCCTGCTCATCTCGGACAGTTGAACCAGTTGGCCCGGGAACGCGGCATCTATCTGGTCAGCGACGGCTCCCATGCGCATGGTGCAACTTGGCGCGGGAGTCCAATCGGGAAGTTCTGCGATGTACTCTGCGCTTCCTTTGGAAAGGGAAAGCTTATCACCGGCGGCGAGTTGGGCATTGCGACTACCAATGATCCTCGGCTTCGGGATCGCATGTTGCTATTCGGGCATGTGAACCGGGTGCCGCGAGCGTACTTGACAGAGAGCTACAAGGATATCGGCAACGCAGTAGGAATCAAGTATCGTCCGCACCCGTTCGCGCTCCGGCTCGCAATCGATCAGATGGACTCCTATCCGGAACGTTCTCGACAGCTTCTGGCCAATGTGGCTGAGTTGTTGGGGGAAATCCACCTTGCTTCTTTAGAGACGCAGCACAACTTTACGGAGTCAGGCCGGGTGTTTTGGCAGATCATTCTCCTGGCCGCCCCCCCGCTCCTGGTTCGGCTACGGAATTTGGCTGCCGCAGCGGGGCTCATCATTGAAGAGAATCACTATAAACCGCTGTTGCACGAACACTCTATCTTTACCAAGTATTACCGGCTGCCGCAGCCGCGCCTTGCCCGGGCCGAAGAAGTGAATCCGCGAATCGCTCAGATCGATGCGCTCCAGTTATGGAATCCTGCGGTCGTGAGCAAATACGCCGGCCTCTTTCGCTCGTTGGGAGATACATCGAACTGAACAAAGATTGTAACAACTATGACAGCATCCACAGAGCTTGATGGGGAAGCCGTGGATAATCTGTGCCTGTGATAAACTTCCCCGCAAAAATGGATCGGCATCTCCAGATTCGCCACGTACAGGTCCAAACCATCAGTTGGTGCAACCGGAGTTGTGAGTTTTGCCCCAGCCAGAAATTTGAAATCGAGCGCGCCTGGATGACGCTCGCTTGCTACGAGCGAATTCTGGATGAGCTCCGGCGTATCGATTACACGGGGCGATTTTCCCCATACCTGAATAACGAATCCCTACTCGACAAACGGCTGGTGGACCTGATAAGCAGGGCCCGCCGTAGCCTGCCGGCGTCGATGCTGTTCATTTCTACCAACGGCGATGGTCTCCGCGCCGACCGTGTCGCGGCCATGTTCGCCGCAGGTCTCGATTCGCTGACGATCAATTGCTACGACAATCGAGAGGACCGGATCGGGCGGCTGCGGAATATGGCCGATCAGCTTTGCTGCGAGATTCCCGGCTTGCTCCGGGCCGATGACGCGACTTTCCGGCAGATGGTGACTACCACTGGAGATGGCAGCCGCCGCAAAATTTGCGTGCGTGATTGCACCGGCTGCCGCATTAGCAATATGACGAATATCGCAGGCAACGTGCCGGAAGCTAGAATCCCACAGCAGCCGCTGAAACTCGGGTGCTACCGGCCGTTCGAGCAGCTTCACGTTCTTTATAACGGCGAAGTTGTCCTGTGTCATTGCGACTGGAAGGGCGAAGTGGTGTTTGGAAACATCAATGATCAGCCGCTGGCAGAGATTTACAACGGTCCCATTGCGGAACAGTATCGGGAGAGACTCAACAACCTGGACCGCGCGTTGAAGCTCTGTCGGCGGTGCGATTTCTCGGGCACAATGGACTGAGCAGAACGGATTGCCGACAACCGGGAGCGACGGGATGCGTACGATGTCGGTGGGCGCCATTGGAGGGGGTCTGTTACCCGAACAATGGGGCCTGCCATACGAGACAATCGAAATGGAAACCCCTTTCGGTCGGCCTTCAGCGCCGGTCGCCCGGACCCAGCTTGCCGACGGAAAGATGCTGCACTCGATTCTGCGCCACGGCAAGGGGCACGACGTCGGCAGCGCCATCAATTATCGAGCCAATGTGGCAGCACTCCACCAACTCGGCTGCGACCTGGTCGTCTCCTTGTGCCTAGCCGGGACCTTGGTGGATCGCTTCGATGTGGGGGACGTCGTCGTGTTTGACGACGTACTGGACTTTCGCAAATCTTCATGCTCATTCTATGCCCCTACGGAGGCAGTTCACTGCGCGATGGCGCCGTTAGTAAGCTCGGCGCTCCTCGATCAACTCGCCGGCATCTCGGCGACTGTAGGATGCGCGTTTCGCGCCACCATGGTGGTGATTGAGGGTCCTCGCTACTCCACGCATGCGGAAACCCGGATGTATGCCAACTTGGGCGGCGACCTGGTCTGCCAGACGATCGCACCCGAGTGCTTCCTGGTACGAGAAAAACAAATGGACTGGTTCGGCGTATGCCTTGTGACCGACCGGGATACGCGAGACCCCGGCGCGCTTGTGAATACCGGAGTGATCTATGAGAACATGAACCGTCACAAGGATCGGTACGTGGCCACTCTCCTGCGCATTTTCGAGGGGTTGAATCCGTTCGACCGTTTGGAAGCGATGGTACAGCACGCGGTCCCGCGATCCCGGCTTACGGAGAGCAGAGATGATTGATGCTGATGCCGTGACGAGCCCCCCGGATAGCGCCGGTAACGACCTGTTGCCGTATCTTGTCAGGCCGCGGCACATGATTGTGGAGGCGTGCTCGCGCTGCAATTTCGTGTGCCCGCTTTGTCTTTGGACAAAGAATTCCCACCACGGTTGCCTTCAGCCAGAGACATTCCAGCGCTTCATCGACGAGGCCGGGCCCCATCTCGAGCGGCTGTGTTTCGCCGGCCGCGGTGAGCCGACGCTGAATCCGCAGTTGTATTCCATCCTGAAAAAGTCGGTGCAGGCCGGAGTCATCACAGATCTGGCGACCAACGGGTCCAGTTTGTTGACGGATGTCGACGCTATTCTCAACTCCGGAATAGATTTCGTGAACGTCTCGATCGAAGCGGATAATCCGGAGGATTACGCGCGCTACCGCGTAAATGGCGACTTTTATGCGGTGATCGGCGGCATGGCGCGACTGGCCCAGGAGAAGGCGCGCCGGGGATTGGTGAAACCGGGGCTGCGTACCTGTTCCGTGATTTTCAACTACAACGAAGACCGGTTGAACGAATTACGCCGCTTCTACGGCAACTTGGGATTCGAGGGATTCATTTTCAAATCGGCACACCTCGGTCATGGCCAGTTGCCGGAGGAAGAAACTGTTCTCGAGGAACGCTGGCTGCCCCACGACCCGCATAAGAGGCGCGTCCAACACCGAACCGCGGAGAGACCACAGCCAATCTGCGGTTTCTTAAAGCGCGGGCACCTGCTGTGGAATGGGAATATCGGCCGATGCGCCATCGAGCATCAATTAATGATCGCGGGCAACATCCTGGAACAGACTTTTGACGAAATCTGGCTGGGAGAGAAAAGTCGGAAGATCGTGCGAACCGTGATCGAAGGCCGATTTTCCAAATGCGCACGGTGCTCCTTTTCTGGCCGCGAGATGAAGGAACAACAGGCTGAGTTCTACCTGATCTGAGCCGGCGCGACGCTCTCGGCGGGGCGGCAGCATGAAGATCGTCTACATCGCGTACGGCCTGCTGACTCCCACCCGGGCTCACAACCTGCAAACGGTGGCGACGGTGGATGCTCTAACGGAGCGCGGGTTCGAGGTGCTGTTTATCAATCCCAACCTCACACCAAGCGGCTCGGGAATGCATCTTCCGAAGTGCGCCGGAGTTCTCCTGCAGGCGGGAAAGTGTTTTGCGCTGCACAAGAGACTCACTGCAAAAGGACGCTTCTGGTCGCTGTTCCTGGATCGTTCCGCTTTTGCCCTGCGCTGCCTGCGGCACGTACGAGCGGCAGCCGCGGACGTTCTCGTGACCCGCGATGTCGTAGTGTGTTTCTGGATGCTTTTAGCGCGGTTCCTCACCCGCCTGCCTGTCGTGTACGAGTTGCACACGCTCGAGCAAGTGATGTTCGCCCCGGGAGAGGCCTCCGCCGGCGAACTCGCGCGCAGCGTTCAATCGGCAACCGCCTCTGATTTTGCGGGCTACCAACATGACGAATCCTGGCCCGGTAAACTGTTCGAACGATTTATCCGCCGTGTCGAAAATTACACGATACGTACGGCGCGCCCAGTGATGGTCCTCACGGCAGCTATGGCGCGTCGATTGGAGCGCGAGTTCGGGATCACTAACTCGCGAGTGGTCCCCAGCGGTCATGCTTTTTCACAGTTGCCGGTGCTCCAGGGCGAAGATATGCGGACGCGCCTAGGGCTCCCCGTCCATCGCCGGATCGCCATTTACTCCGGCCTCTCGTTCCATGGAAAAGGCCTTGACCTGATTTTCGCTGTGGCTAGGCATCTGCCCGCGGATTGCATGATCGTCGTCCTGGGCGACACACCAGAGACTTCCGCCAGGCTGGCAGCGTTGAGCCGTGAACTTGGCCTGGAGTTGAATCTGCTGTTTATCCCGAGTGTTCCCCACCAACAGGTACCGGCCTGGCTTCGTAGCGCCGATGCGGGACTCCTTCTATACCCGGGAAGCCAATATCTGGCGGAATTTTCCTCTCCCCTTAAAGTATTCGAGTACTTGGCTTGCGGCCTGCCTGTCATCGCCACAAGATTGGCTGCGCTGGAGGAGGTAGTGAAGGACGGAGTCAACGGCAAACTGGTCGATTCGCAGGATCCGCGGGCGGCTGCCGCCGAAATTGCGGCTGTGTTGCGGGACTCGCAATTGCTGACCCGGCTGGGTTCGGCCGCGCGCCAATGCGCCGCCGAGTATCATTATTCGCGACGGGCCGAACGGATCGCAGAGGCACTCGGCTACTGCCTGGCGAAAACCAGTGAGGAGACGCCATGCATCTCAACATAACCGCCACATCGTCGTGCAAGGCGAGCTGTGTCTATTGTCCTCAGGATCGATTTACGTCGGCAATGAAAGGACAACCAAGGCACCTCTCCCGCCTGGAATTTGTGGAACTACTCCCAGCGCTCGCCGGCACCCACTTTGACGTGGTCAGCTTTGGCGGTTTTACCGAGCCCTTTGAAAACCCTGAGATCGTGGAGCTGATTACGATGGCCAGCGAGCAGCCGTTTGTGGACCAGATCCACGTCTACACCAACGGCGAAGGTCTCACGCCGAGTATCGCCGAAGAGCTTCGAGGTGTGCGGCTTGGGTGTGTGGACATCAGTTGTCATGGGCTCGATGCGGACACGTATCGGCGCACCAGGCCGTTCCTCGATGTGGCCAGGATACGGGAAAATGTGCTGTCCCTGCTGCAGAATCGCGCCAACATTGACCGGCTAACAATCTCGGTTACCGGACCGTTCGGCTCCCCCGCATCCCTGGCTGAGTTGGAAACGCTCTGTTCGCAGTATGGCGCCAGGTTCGAGCGCCGCGACTTGCACAGCAGGGCCGGGCTTCTGCATATCGGACGCGCAGCAAAGGTTGTGAAGAGCGGCCCCTTCCGGTGTGCGAAGTTTGATTTTGGCAAGCCGGTTCTCTTGCCCGGCGGCGATCTAGTCCTGTGTTGCCAGGATTTCGCCCTTGAACATGTGATCGGAAATCTACACCGGCAAACGTTTGAGGAAACTTTGCGCGATTCGCCAGTTCGAAAACGTGTCCTTGAAACAGCCGCCGGCCTGCGCGAAGATCCGAACCTGAATTGTTATCAGTGCGCCTTCTGTGTTCCGGTAGGACAGAAGCCGATTACGACAAGCGGCCAATGTTCGGAATAAACCGAGGATGTCATGACCACGGTGGCCTTCATTGCGTTTACGCTTTGCCTGATGATCGGCATTAGAAATGCCTTGCGGACCACGGCTTCGATCCACTGGATTGAGGAAGGCAACCGGCCGCCTTCTGGCGATGGGAGTTGCGGGTTGAAATTCGTCATCCTGCTACCCTTGCTGCGGGAGCAAAAGGTGATCAATAAACTGGTGACGAGAATGGCGTCGCTCGAGCTGAGCGTCGCAACCGATGTCAGCTTTGTGTTCATCACAACGTCCCGCGAGGGGAGCGGTGAAGGCTCCAGCGCGAGCGTGCTCGATGCGCTGCTTCGCCAACAGCCGAACCCGCACTTCATCCACCTGCACTGCACAACGGGAGTCGATCGGTACAAATCGGACCAGTTGAATTATGCGCTCCAACAGCTAGGGCTGACGGGTCAACGGAATGAACAGGTATTCATTGGCGTCTACGATGCCGATTCGTCGCCGGATCCTCGAACCCTGACGTTTATCGCACAGGCGGTGGAACGAAATGCCGAACTGAAAGCCATCCAGCAAGTTCCTTTCTATTTTCAGAACGTGCGCAATCCGAAAAGCGTACGGGAGTTGTACCTGATGACCCGGCCGGTGCACAATCTCCTGTTCGGCCTCACCATCGAGGTGCCCTGTATGCGGCAGCAAGCCGCTCTGTTTTCGCGCCCGCGTACTTCCATCAAGCGGATCGCAAATGGATGGCTGTCTCACGGCCTGGGGCATGGGCAGTTCTTCAGACTGGACACCCTGACCGATCATGGGGGATTTCAGCCGCCGAGCTGCGATACGCAATTCGGCCACGCGCTGGCATTTTGCGGGGTACCGATTGAACCTCATCCGATGCTGGACGTCGGTCAGACACCCGAGTCGGTTCGCGTGCTGATGCGGCAAGGGGTCGTGTGGTTCAATTCCATGAACACGTTCTGGCGCACGAAGCAAATGGTAAGCCGCCTCGCGGCGCCCAACTATTCACGCGCGGGCGCGTGGGCGATGATGGCACGTATAGTGCATTCGAATCTGGCCTGGAGCGTGTACCCGATCCTGTTTTTGGCCGCACTCATCTGGTCGATTGCATCGTCGCACTACCTTCTGGTAGGTTACGGACTCCTGGCTTGGGCAGTATATCTGGTGCCGGTTGCGCTCATTCTGGCGCATTTCAACCGGTGGGCCAGGTTGTGCAGTCGATTCGAACCCATTCGCAGCTTGTCCCTGAGTACAAAGGTTGGGATGCTGCTCATGTTTGGAGTGGAAAAACTCGGATCGTGCGTTAGCCCGTTCCTCTGGTGCTTCTACGCGCTGCGTCGATTGTTCCGCGGAACCCCGATTCAACTTCGCAAAACCGAACGGGAGGAGGCGTGCGGGTGAACCACACCCTCTGCGAGTACGTTTTCCAGGCGGTCTTTATCGACCGTGATGGGGCAGTTTACGCCTGTTGTCACAAGCAGCCGGCGCCCTACGGAAACATATACCAGTCGCCTCTAGCGGACATTCTGCGCGGATATGCAGCGGAGAGGGCGCGGGAGAAAGCCGCCAATGGAAGCTTGCACTGCTTCAGCGGGTGTAACCTTCTGAATTTTAATGTCAAGCGCGAATTACCGTCCAACTTGCAAATTGCCGCGAGCTCACAGCAAATCCGCAAGATCACGCTGGCGCTCGGCTGGTTCTGTAACATCAAGTGTCGGATGTGCCCCCAGGATCACGGCGAGCGCAACTTTCTCGACGTCGAGGTTTTGAAGAGGCACATTGACTGGAGCCACGTGGGCGAGATCATATGCGAGGGAGGAGAGCCGTTTGCGGCGCCTACGGTTCGCGAATTGTGGGACCACCTCATCAGCATGGGCAAGAAGGTTAATTTCGTTACCAACGGTTTGATCATGACGCCCGAGAAAGCCGCGAAAGCAGCGTCTCACTCCGATTACATCTACATCTCTTTCAACGCGGCCACGCCCGCCACCTATGCGCGCGTCACGCAGGGTGCCTCGTGGGCGAAGCTGTTGGGCAATCTCGCGATGATTCAGGAGGCGCGACGAGCTGCCGCAAGCCCGCTTCGGATCATTGGCCACTTTACTATCATCGAAGAAAATCTGGATGAGTTGCCCGATTTTCTCGATCTGGCGGTGGCTCTCGGCCTCGACATCGTGAACTTCGGGTACAACCGCATCGCGCAGATGGGCCGCTGCATCGACGGATTGCTTGAGCAGAACAGGGCATTGCGAGATGGCCTCTCGCGGCGTCTTCACGAAGCAGTTCTGCGGACTCGAGACTTCATCGTCATCGACGCCAGCCGGCTCGAATATCTTCGGCTTCTGAATTCCACGGACTTGCAATTGGCCAAGGTGGTCAGGCCTTCGGGTATGTGAGAGAGCAGCAATTAACTGACGAGTTGTTAAACGAGCGTCTGGACGCATTCCTAATCGCTCGCCGCACGACCCGCGAGAAGGTGGTGTCCGACGTGGCGGATGCGTTTGGCCCCCCACTCCTCGTGGTGGCGACCGGATCCGTTCTCCAGGGTTTCAGCAATCCACAGAGCGACCTGGATCTTAACGTTGTGGTCGACTATTCTGTGACTCGGTTGCCGCTTCCTTCCCATCGCCACGGGTTTTTGATCGACGCGACCTACTTCGACGCAATTGAGGTCAAGGCGTGGGTCAGCAGGCCTTCTTTGACCGGCGAGATCACGCGAGATCAGTGGCGACGTTATTCGACGGAATTGAAATACTGCACGAGGTTCCGAGACAGCGTGGTGCTAAGCGCCCGCGACTCCTGGGACGGTTGGATCTCAGAGTTTCGGAAGCCGGGACTGGTCTCGCGCGTTACCGAGTGGTGGCGACTGGAATCCCTTCGACGATGGTGTGCAGGACGGTGGCTTGCGGACGTGAAGCCGCTGCTTGCCGCACAACGGCGATTCGAAGCAATCCTTGCGACGCTCGAAAGCCGTGCCGCTACCCGCGGGCAGGTCTATTTCGGGCCGAAGTGGCTGCCGGAAAAGCTCCGCGTGCTCAACGACCATGAGGGGCTGGAGGTACTTCACGCGTTCCAGAAAGCACCGGTCACGGAGCCGGAGGCGCGTGAGTATAATTCGCGATGCGAAGCGTGCCTCATACAATGCAGCGAACGTCCAAACGAACGCGCCGTCGTGCAGCTATGGTACCTGCCCGGTGTGAGGGTGCGGGAGCTCGATGCGGGGGTGCTGGTGAGCCGTTGGAACCTTCGTGCCGTTGAGCTTGGACCCGCGACGCCCCGGATCCCCGATCGGCATCGCCCTATTTGGGAAGGTGAATTCGATACCACGCCGCCGGCCGACGTGCTACGGCTGTTCATTTCAGATATGACTTGGCTATCGATAACGACGAAACCCGCATGAGCGAAATCCCTTCTATGGTGCGCCATGTGGCTCTTCGGTCGTACGGCGCTCTGCGCTTCATCAACGCTATTCAGGGAAGCATGGAAGACATCGAAGGCGCGATTAGCCACGAACAGTTCGGCACCGTCGTGCTGCATGCGCGATCCGTCGTACTATCTTGTCTCTGGGTCCGAAGCTTGACCCTGGAGGGTGAGATCGAGTTCGATGCCGACTCAGTTTCGTTCGACTTCTTCGCCGGATTGTCGCCGGACGCTATCGCCCAAGGGCTGTCGATCGTCAACGACTCTATCCAAATCCAAACCGGCACTGCCGCTGCATGGTTCGACGGCTTGCGCGAGTACGTCAACGAAACCGAGAGACTGCTTGGGTATAAAGCCCCGCTTCCACTCCTCAGGTCGCCGGGCGGTCCCCTGGGCTTCCTCGGTATTGCACGGCAGTGGAGTCCGGTGCTCGACGAGCTCGGTCTTCCACTGTTGCTCCCACCCGAGTGGCTACCGTCCGGTTCAAAACCATGAATCTAGCGTTGAGAGCCGGTGAATACGTGGTTTCCAGAAGAGCGTAAGGTGCACTATACTGGTGCGGTCCAACCCCAAAGGAGAGATCATGAACCGTGTTGCTAGTGTTCGTAAGGCGTTCGAGGGCGAATCCGACCCAGGTCTCTTTTCCCCACATTATGTTAGTCACGCTCCGTGGGACCGTTTAGTACAGCTCCATGCGAAGGGCCAAACCGAGGCGGGAAGGGCCATGTTCCGTGCCAAGAAAGTGTTTGCTGACTGTGACGTAAGCATGGACGATGCCTTCGAAGACGGCGATCAGGTTGTCGTCCGTTGGAGGCTGCGAGGGACGTGGACACACCCCATGCCGGGTATCAGCATTAAGCCGACCGGTCGACCGATCGATTTGGCGGGGATCAGTATCTATCAGTTCAAGGGCGACCAAATCGTGGCCAAGTACGGCGAGTTCGATGTTGCGGCCTTCCACGCCCAAGCTTGTGAAAATGTCAGAGCGCAGGAATGCGCCCAAGACTTGGCAGCCCTCGGCGGCGTGCGCACCTAACGGGCCTTTGAAAGTCGACGCACCTCGACAGCGTTTTAGGAATGCGCGCGTTTCGGAGAATTGCGGTCTTGACGGCTGCTACTCAATTCTGACCGATAGGCTCCGGCTGCAGCGTGAGTCGGCTTCCCGCTAAGTCAAGGTGGGCAACGCCGGACTTTCTTGCAAATTCTTCGGCTGCTGCCATGTATGCTTGCGTTTGCTCTGCGGACGGCCCGGAGGTGCAGCGGCCGTCCTCGGGGACATGCGTCTCTTGCCGAACGGCGTGTCGTTCATCTCATGGATACAGCCGAACCCGCGGATCGGATCGGTCAAGCACCGATGGAGGGATCCCAGCGCCGGTGATTTCATGAAAATCCTTCTGACGGGCGGTGCAGGCTTTATCGGCTCTCACGTCTTGGAGCGGCTACTGCGAGATCGTCATCAGGTCGAAGTAATAGATAACCTATGCGATTTCTATTCGCCTGCGTTGAAACTCAGGAATTTAGCTGACGCCAGAGTAGCCGGGGAGTTCGTATTCCATCACATCGACATCTGCGACGGATCCAGTGTATGTGCCGTGTTCGCAGCCTTTAAGCCCGAGATCGTGGTTCATGTTGCTGCGGAGGCAGGATTGCGAAGGTCTCTTCTTGATCCCCTTCGTTATGAAACTACAAACGTGCAGGGCACCCTTACTCTGTTAGAGGCGTGCAAGGATTTGAGCGTGCGAAAGTTCATCTTCGCTTCCTCAAGCTCTGTTTACGGGTCGACGAACCAGATACCATTCCGTGAAGAGGATGAGCGCCTATATCCGCTCTCGCCGTATGCTGCGACCAAACTAGCCTGTGAAAAGCTCTGCTACGTCTATGCTCACAATTACAACTTAAGCTCGATCTGCCTGCGGTTATTCACGGTATACGGACCACGACAGCGTCCGGACCTCGCGATTCGCAAGTTTCTGGAGCAAACGGAAGCGGGTGCCCGCCTCACAATTTTCGGGGACGGTTCCAGCAGTCGAGATTACACCTTCGTAGACGACGCGGTAGATGGAATCTGCAAAGCGGTTCGTTACGAGTCTAACTTCGATATCTTCAACCTCGGGAATGCCCGTCCCATTAGCTTGGCTGACGTGATCGCCGTCATCGAAGACGCTGTCGGTAAAAAAGCATCGATCAGGACACGCGCATGGCATGCAAGCGAAGCACACATGACCTTTGCTTGCATTGATAAAGCCCGAAAGTTACTTGGGTATAACCCGCAGACGCCCTTCAACGAAGGCATTAGAAGATCGCTAGTATGGTTGCGCCAAGCCGGGAGATTTGTTCCATCGAAATCGCAACCGCCGCTCCAAGATCGCGGTGCAACTATTATCTGAGCCTGGGTGCACAATTCTGGGGGGCGTGCACGCGGCTCAGGACTGTGGCATGGCTGTGCAAAATCTGGTGTCGCCGATCCACATCCTCGAAGCACTGCCGCGGACGACGGTGCACAATCTCGGTCAGATAGAGAAGGGCCGGCACGCCCAGCTCGCGCAACTGCTGCTTCTTAACCGAAGACGAGGATAAGGAGAAGCCGATGACTGAGCTCGCTACTGAAGCCTTCCGGACTGTGGGGCCGAGCGGCGCGGTCCCGAACGACTTCGTCGTTCCCTACTACCTGGATGACCGGAGACAAAGAATGGTAACGCTGGCCCGGTTGAGGATGAGCGAAATCTGTTTACGCAAGGGGCACTGTAGAATTGCTCCGGTGCTCTGCGGGAGGCCGCGCCATGCTTCACCATGTGCTTTTCGCATTTCTCGCGATCGCCCTTCCATGTTGGGATTTTTACGCTACCCAGCGGCTGAAGAAGAACCCCGGATCAGTTCCGAAGATAGGCTATTACAGAACTCTTTGCGCTTTGCTCTGGACCGCGAGCCTGATAGCGGTTGCCGCCGTTGGATTTCCCAGCGTATTCACCATGGCCCCCCTACCGAACGATGCTCCGTGGCTGCTTGGACACGCCTTGGTCAGACTCCTAGTCGAAACGTTCCTTGCGCTCTTTGCAGCACTGATGCTGCTGCCGTATGCGACCGTGGCTTGGAAGAGACTGAACAAT
>Ga0187783_10002019_pt1 | contig 15087 bp, 30 predicted proteins | sample 1015_SJ02_MP02_2_FD_132471 | JGI IMG/M metagenome (GOLD analysis project Ga0187783, IMG submission 132471) | Tropical peat soil microbial communities from peatlands in Department of Meta, Colombia - 1015_SJ02_MP02_20_MG | ecosystem: Environmental > Terrestrial > Soil > Wetlands > Peat | place... | reverse complement strand
GGAACCTGTCAGCCTGTGCAGAGTAGAAGTTATACTGGCTGGTGATAAAACAGTGCAGGTAAGATATTTCTTTTGTAGTCATAACGGGTGTAAAGGTAATGGCATGGACAATACCAGACAATAGTAAATGTACGATGCCCGGCAAAGTAAAATCCGGTGTGGAAACACCGGACCAATTCTTGAGTAACCGTACTATTTATGAGAAATGCACCTTGATACAACAATTTAAGACTGCCATAGCTGCCATTCAGCGGTTCGTCGTGCCACCAGTTCGGATGATGGACTGCCCGATACGTTCACGTAAGCCATCCACTGGCTGTTCAGGTCGCTGTCATCCCCTGCGTTCATATATGCCAGCAGGTTCTGCGCGTCCCCTACCCCGAGTTCATAGGAGAAATCAAGAAATGCCGTCCACTGGTTTGCTGTCAGCATCCTGGTTACCTGCGGGGAAAGAGTATTGTAGTTATTCTGCAACACCTGCACCATTTCATTAAATGCGTCTGACTGTGATATGGTCCCCGTTGCACCAGGAGCCGGTGTACCGTACCCCCACGAATAACGCGACACATCCCAATAAGGTGTGGCAGAGAACCCCTCCCATCCTGCTGTGAAGTTTCCCGCCTGGTTCATCAGGGCAGAAACACTACCCGCCCCGGAACTACCAGATGCAAGGACAGCACCAGAGGAAAGCAGCAGCAGTGCCCCTGCCCCGATAGCGATATGAACAGGTTTAATTTTCACCTTCCAGCGGTCAGAATGATATCACTTCCATCACTGAGTCTTTCAGGATGGTTGTATTGTTAGCCTGCGAGGTGTTCTGCGCAAACTGCAGGTCCAGCGTTCCCGCATTAGCACCGTTCACCACCACTGCGTCGATTATCAAAAAGTATGTACCTGCGTTAGCCAGTGCATACCCTTGCGCAGCAGATGCTGTCTGCACCCCGTAGTGTTCTGCCGGTGTGACTGTGTCATACACGTCAAAGGAAAGCTGGAACAGCGTAGTAGCAGCAGGAGTCACCAACTGAAACTGCATGCCACCTGTTGCGCCGGTGGAAAACATCACCCATGCCCGGACTTTCTGCCGCTGGTTGACGGCAATCGGGGAAGTAAGCCCGACTGTAGTCAGGACTGCCGAAGTATTGTAAACTACATTCGCTGTTACAAATGTTATCGTTCTGATGCCAATGCCTTGCATAAAGAGTATTTATTTTAAGTGAAGAAAAAAATTTACTAGTTCTGTTTTTGCTGCACGTTCTGTGGCTGCGCGGCAGTCAGTGTCAGCGAGGTCACGGCAAATCCAACCAGTTTAATAGTAATATCCTCAGAATATTGTGTCCACAAAGCTGTTACCTCTGCCAGTGCCTGGTTCTGGGCAACTATCTGATTGCGGAAAGACCGCGCGTCCAGGAAAGTGATGATTACGTTGAATTTCATAACTGAAAGTTTATATGTTTAAAGTTCTAATACCCTTCGATAATTACCCAACCGCTGGTTGCCGCTGCTGCATGCACCGTCGCAAGCGCAGTAGTCAGCGAAGTTACCGAAAGCCCTGCACCGGTGAATATCGCAACCGGTGTATTCACAAATGCCGTCGGGAAATTATATGTTGCATTGCCGTCAAGAGCACCCGCCCAGATGATTACTTTTTTATAGCTCCCCCCCTGTTCAGGCTGAGAGGCGGTGATATTTCCGGAAACGGAACCCGCCTGCACAAATTGAGAGGCATTGTTTTTTATACAGCCCTGAACAGACTCAGCGGCATTTGGTATAGTGCTAATATTACCGAATACTTGCCAAAGGTCCCCGCTGTCTGAGGCTGCAGAAGAATCACCATTTTGCAGAAGAACCGACCCGGAACCTAGAAACGTTAAATTTCCTTTTGTACTAAAACCGGATACCATCTCTAATATAAAAAAATCGCCGTCATAAGGAACCGAAGGATCGTTAACACCTAGTATATGGAAACTGTTTGTGCTATTTTCTATCGTATAACCTACTGAAGTTGCCGAAAAGTCAATTGCCGTTTCTAATGATGTAAACATAGCATCACTGCCTGTCATATAAGCAGCTCGCCCACTCCCGCCACTGTCCAGACTAGCCACTAGCCCAAAAAAACCGAAATTATACCCGGTGTCAATATCATTGCTTTGGGGGTACGTGCCAGCCTCAGAATTGAAAGTAACATTACCGCTATCAAATATAATCATCCGTGCGGCCGGTTCTGGGCCAGCGGAATTGACAAAAGTATTTCCAAAGACAAAGCTGTCATTATTTATTCCCCGAAACCAGGCACAGTTTGTTGTCAGGTCAAAAGCATTGATGCCAAAACCCATCAGCCCGTAGGTACCCACCGGAAAACCGGTATAGTCCACGTTTATATTCATCCCGTTTATCCCGGTCCCCGGGTCCTGCCCGATACCCACTGCCTCAAAGCTTCCACCAGGAGACACGGAATTTCCAAAGATGTCCAGCAATATGGCAAACCCGTTCAGGTCAAGCTGACGGTTTGTAGTAAGCCTGGAATTGAAGGTATTCGCCCCCAGCCGGTCCCCGAATTCTACTTCCACCTTCCCTGCCGGTGGCGCAGGATTTAATGACAGACCCTGGTCAGCAAGTACATCCCCCGGGAGTAATCCCCCCGTTGGTGCCTTTTGGTATGTTGCTATCGTAGGTCCGCCACCTGGCATAATCTATTTTTATTTCGTGTAAAACTGTTTTGTGTAAAAAAACTGCCCCACTTCCACTGCCGGTTCGGCATTTGGCGGACTGGCTATTATCACATTAATGAACCCCTTGTAAAGGTCGAGTAAATGCCCGGATATCGTTCGTGAGTCACCCAGGGCTGAACCTGGTGTGCCAGGATAGATGATAAACCCGCATACCGTCGCTGTAGTGTCACCGATATTGGTAAACATGATGGCAAAGCATCCTTCCTGCCTTATCACCTGCCCTGATTCGTAAACCACTTCCACATTCACGTTCCAGTCCCGGGCACCCTGCAGGTTTAACTTTGATTCCTGTATGTTGTACTCGTTAGGCATTAACAGAAAGTTTTTATAGTGATGCGTTTATCCCCGCACCTGAAAAGTATATGTTGATGTCAGCAATATGCGCACTGTCAAGTACCCCGTTTAAATAAGTCTGCAGGTCATCCTGGTGCACGTTCACTGATGCCCCCGGAAGGGAGAATGCAGCAGTCAGTGCAGAGGATGTGGACACCGATTTAACGCCAAAGGACGCTACAAGAGAATACCAGTCAGCGGTATTATTCACGTTCAGAACCGTTGCCTGTATCGTATCCTGATTTGCCTGAGACACCGGATTTCCGGACTGACCAAGGGAGAATATCGTATTTGCCATCCCTGCTATTTCAGAGGCAGTCAGCGTGGGTGTCTGGGTCTGCAGAACCTGCTGCAGCGTTGCCTGGTTCGCGGCATTATCATTTGTGACAACAGTATTCCAATCCGCCGCTGCCTGCTGGGTGCCCGCTGAAGGTCCGAAAATTTCATTAATGACGTAGATGCCAGCAAGGACGATTCCTGCCGGGATAATCCACCCGTAATTAGTCGTTTTTTCCGCCATGACATCCGTTTCAAGAAAATGACCCATTGCCAGTCACATACACTGAATTCAGTATCTGCGTTCCCTGCAGTATCAGAATATTATATCCAGTTCCGTCAAAACCGTCAATTTGCATCTGGTAGGGACCTGCGACCACGGTCTGCCCTGTAGCAGTAGTGGAAAAGGCACCAGAGGAACCACCCAGAGCCCAATTGCCAGCCCCGTTATTCCAGTTGGTGACAACCACAGGCGGCGCAGAGCTGGAAGATTTTACCCAGAGAAAAAGACCCAGAGCGGCAAGCCCTGCCAGCAGGATGATATCATTTTTTTTCATACAAATATTTTTTGTTAAAGGGCGTCCATTTTCTTAATGATGAAATTGAAGGTGTCCTGGTCGTTTTCTGCCAGGTCTGCCAATTTTTCCAGATGCGTGACGATGTCCGGGTCCACCTCTGAAATACGGTCCACGGCGTCATACATCCGGTCATAATCGTCTTCAGTAAACGACCCTTCCTTTTTCCCTGAAACCTTTTTGTCTGCAGGTGCAGCAGCTTTCTGCGTGGTCGCCTCAGCTTGCTGCTGTGGTTCACTGTGCATCACACGCGGCTTAATCCCCGTCATACGTGGTGCAGCCTGCATTACCGGTGTACCGAACGCCTGGCGGAGTGAACCGATAAGACCAATTAATTCTTTTGGATTTTCTATATAGGGCTTTGCCAGTTTGTCCAGCCACCCAATCTTTTCTTCCTTCGGCGGTCGGGACAGTCGTTCATCTATCATTTGCTCAATATCCCCCTTCAGCGCAGACCCTATTCGTGATGAAATAATAGAATCCAGGGACCCTGAACGCTGTGGCGAAGTCTGCAGCCCCATACCCCGGATGACCGGCGAGTCCTGGTCAGTGAGTTTAAAATTAAAGGAACCGTTTGCTGCAGTGCGTTCGTCGATGTCATCCTTTGTGCCCTTGGCATATACTTTCAGGGTGAAAACCGCCCCTGCTGAGTAATCCCCCAGCATATCCATAAACGCCTGGAGTTCGGCTGCACCCTGACCTGCACCCATCAGGTTTTTACCCTGCCATACAGACCAGGTGTCCAGTCCGCGGTTTTCAAAGACCCGGATAACGGCATCAGACCCGTAAAATTGCATTACTGACATTTTTTGTTACTCCCTTTTTAAGCCGGTCCCTGGATAACAGCACCCTGGTTATTTAGCCTCTGATACTGCACATCAAACATGACGCAGTAAGGCTCGTTTGCGCTCACTGTCCCGTTTGAGTACAGCAGGTATGATTTTGTCCAGTCCACGTTCTGCCAGTCTGCAAAATTGGTAGCCCCGTACCGGAATGGGAATGCTGAACCGGGATAGGTCATATCATTTAAGGTAAGCACAGGTATATACTGCCCTTTCTCCCAGCCTTCAGCGTAAAGGACAAGACTGATTTTTTGCAGTTCTCCCACCGGCGCATTGGCATTACCCGATATGATGCCGTTTGTGAGGACATCTGCTGTTATCAGCCTTATTGCCTTAATGATGATTTTCTGGTCCGTGGTATTTTTCAGCTGCTGAATGTCAGGGAACGGGAATTTGCTTTTTCCGTTTGCACTTACAATGACCTCAATGGTCTGTGACGGTAAGCGTGGTTCTTCCTGAACAAGCACAACATTTGACGCTGCCATGATAAAAAATTTTCTTTACTGTTTTGAAAATAGCAGGACAGTGAGGCATTTAGGTACCGCTGTCCTGCCCATCGTTTCAGTTATGACTAGTAATAGAAACCTAGTTGATGCTGGTTGAGTTCTGTGCCAAAATACCCCGGAAGATTAGGATTGCGCGTGTAGTTGCGTCTACACTGGCAAGGTTCTGCACCAGGTTAATCTGAGGCACATAGTTTTTTGTACCAATCAGCAGGGCAAATGGTTCCTGTGTCACAAAACCATCCTCAGCACCACGGATTTGGTCATTGGGTGAACCGGCACCAAGTGCAGCCGTTTCCTGCGTCTGCGGACGGTACAGATGGTTAAAGAGTCCACGGTAGGGGATAACGACATCGTTATTCACTTTCATGGAGAAATTACCATTGCTGTAGAACGTCTGGTCCAGGGCAGCAGCCGTGGCAGCAGTGAAATCCTGCGTGTTGCCATAGGTACGCAGGTACCACTGCGTATCGTTCTGTCCCGATGGCTTACCCACAAAAATACCATACTCAGAGGCAATAAGGGAGTCCTGCTGGTTTAACCTTTGCTCGGTAGCAAAAATCAGGTTATTGGTGTTGGGCTGCTGGGTATTCACCCCGAAGGTGAACACGTTATTTGTGATGGACAGCTGCACTTCGAGTCTTATTTCACCTTGGGAAAGTTTGCGTCCGTTCACCCATGCCCAGCAGGCACTAGCCGCCTCAGCCTGTGTGTTGTTAACCGCCTGGAAGTTTGTTATCCAGGCATCAAATAAAATCTGCTTTGCTATCTGGTAAGATGACCTGGCAGATGCGTTGTTGGTCGAATTCATATAAATTATTATTTCAGGTTCAAAAAAAAGTTTCTGGTATAACTACACCGTTTTTTCCGGTGACTAGTTCATTAACTCAGAGCCACTGCCATGATTTACCCCGGACCCGCAGCCATTCACCCCGTAATCCTTATAGAGCCCGTTTATCGACCCGGACCCTACCGGCACATATCCGTTTACCCTGAAGCCCTGGTCACCCATGCCACTCAGCACAGAAGGGTACCCACTAAGCTGCTGAGGCATTTTTCCTATCACGGGCACTGACTGGTATCCACCCATCCTGCGCCCGATAACCGGCACAGACTGAAAGCCACTTACAATGCCCATGGTCTTTAACAGACGCTGCACGGCAAGACCCGCGGACAGACCGCCGAGGGCAGCTGTCACCGTGGATTTTCTTTTTTTCAGCAGCAGGGCAGCACCCAGACCTGCTTCCAGGGCAAGACCAATGGTGTTTGTATTTAACCCAAGGGATGCTATACCCGTCGTTGGCGTACCCGCAGCCGGGGCAGGCAGTGGGAGCATGGAAGTGACTTTATCAACCATTGGATTTAATGTGTCACCGAGGAAAAAGCCAGCACCCGCAGAACCCAGCATGACCAGCGTTTCTGTTCCTGGCATTGCACCTACAGAGCGTCTGCGTCTGCGGTGGTGTCTGCGCCTGCGGTGTGGGGCAGCCGATACTGCGTGATGTCTGCGCCTGCGGTGGTGTGTACGTGCCATAATCTTTCAGAGTTTAAAAATTAATAATTAAAAAATATTTTTTGACTGACTGACCATCTTCCCATTTGCGCGAAGCCAGTTTTCATGCTTTCTCTTTGCATTTTTCAGGTTTATCGCTACACAGCTGAACTTACCAAAGCTGTAGGTTCTGCATCCCCTTGGGACCGGTGGTTCAGGCCCGAAAAATCAATCCGGTCATCCCTTGTCCGGGGAACACCCCTCACCCCACTGCCTGCCAGTTCACCTGCCATCAGTACGGCAGCAAGAAGCGAAGTTTTTTTTAACATTGACATACTCTTATCAGTTAGATGACCCTATTAATGTTGACCAGTTCGCAGGCAACTGCCCCGTGGAGGCAAGCTGCGTATTATCCTGAGTTATCTGCGTCGATGGTGTCGCGTTTAATGCGTTCACCATATTTGTCAGCGCGGTCTCTGAGGCACCTGCTGCAGATGCTGCCTGCAAAAGACTCATTGCCCCTGCATTTTGCGCTGCTGGTGACAGTGACACCGGAAGTGCAGGCACAGATGGCTTCAGCATGCTTAGTAAAAAAAGACCACCAAGACCTATTGCCACCCATCCAAGCGGGGATATGCCTTTTTTTGCTGGTGCAGGTGATGAATAAGGGACCGGTGTGTCTACCTGACCAATCCTTCGTCTGTGGTGACGTCTTTTTGCACCCACCTTCCTGCAATGGGTTATCCTTTTTACCGGCTTATAGGTTGCACCCAATTTTCTACGGTGAACACGTTTTTTTTTCGCGCCAACAGATGACCTTTTATGATGTCTTTTCCTTGTCCCTGACAGCGAACCTTCCCGGTACTCTCTGCCTGCCTGCTTCTGTGCGGACCGGAATTTCATGCCCGAACGGACAAGCGTTTTTGTCCTGGTTCTTATCTTAGCCAGGGCAGAGGCACCTTTACCGGAATGTCTTTTTTTTGTAGCCATAACGAAAAATCATTTAATGGTAAACTATTGGTCATCCTCGTCATCCTCGTCGTCATCATCGTAATCATCATCATCCCCGTCACCATCACTTAACAGCAGCACTGTGCCGAGCACCACAAGTCCTGCAACTACCCATCCCCCCACGTTTCCAATACCCGGGTCGGAAACTGCCACTGCGTTTGGCGGTGAACCCGCTGCTGCAGTTACCTGCACAGGCTGGGCACTCCCGGAACCTGCTGCCATGGCATCTATAATTGTCTGGGAGTCCTGTTCAGCCCCTTGCGTATATGTATTAGGGTTAGACAGACTTCCAGGAGCCACCCCGTTAGTCATCGGCACAATCAGTCCACCAGGTCCAATGGTGGTGCCTGCAGGTGCCTGCAGCATGCCCACCCTTTTTTTTGGTATCCCCGCTATGTTGTGATATAATGCCATAGTTCACTCATTTGAGATAAGTAAAATAATACCCACCACCCCGGCTGCAATCATCAGCCACTGTGTTCCTGTCATCGCTGTAGACGCGGGTGCTGCAGCAGCTGGTACAGCCGTCGCCACTACTGGTGTCTGACCCAGAGCCGCAGCAATGAGGGGTGCCGGATTACCCGTCACAATGGAAGTAAGAAGCGATGGTATGGCTTTTACTGCCTTCAGGTCATTTGCTGCAATAATCTGGGAAAGTGAGTTTGAAATTTTATTTTCCGTTGACTGGTAAATTTCCTGCCATACGGCATTGTCATTTATCTGCAGCCAGGCATAAGCCCCCGCTGAGGTGAATCCATCTGCCGGGTTAAGGGACCATCCGTAGGATGTATATGCGTAGGCAAAAGCAAAATTTGCCATGGCAGGATAGTAGTTCGGATTTCCGGCAGGCGTCTGCTGCACGATGGAGTAGTACTGCGTGAGCAGGTTATTGTTGTACAGTGCCTGACTCTGGGTAGTAATCTGCTTGCAGGTAGCCGCGAAATTATTTGCCGCGGCAAGTGTCGCTGGTCCGTTTGAACCCAGCGCGGTCACTACCTGGTCTGCGTCGAGGGATATGGTGCCGTTAGCTACTTCCGCATTGAAAGTTGATGCAGAGAGATTCTGGTATGGTGCCGGTATTGAACCCATTTTTGCCGCCGGTACCCTTCCAATAGAAGATACCCTGCCTGCCACAGAAGGGCATTTGTAAAGCAGCCAGCATGGTTCCTGCGAGTCAGAACCAGGTGTCGGGTCAATCCATAGCGGTCCGGTCATGGTGTCCACGGTCACAAAAACATGATAGGGTGTTTTCTCGTCTTCTTTGTATGATGCAAAGCAATAGTTCCATTTAATATCCATCCCCGTTAGTCTTGCAATAGAGTCCAGGATACCCGCTGCAAAAAGTGCATAATGCTTGCAGTCACCATATCCCCGGGTCAGAAAACCGGTCGGCAGTGCAGAGGTCTGCGATTCTTCGGGTTCTTCCCTGTATTTGATGTTATCCTTACAAAACCAGTAAATGTTTTCTGCGATGTCGTCCGGTGACTCTGCATAAAACATCATAGAAAAATTATCATAGTAATGCGCAGTGGACTGATGCGCCTCACACATCTGCCTGATGATGTCCCGGACAGACTGCCTGGTTGTTATCACTACCCACTTATCCTGGTAGGGCGGGAGTGTAGCGAGTATTTCTTCTATGGTTGGCAGTCTGTTCATGGGGTGCCGATGGTATAAGTGAGGTTTAAAGGAACAGGGATGCCCCCTACATTGGCGGACCCCTGCAGGGCAAGAGCCTGCGAGCCTGAATTATTCTGAAATATGTTGAGTATGGAAGACACCAGCGACACCGCCTGCAGATTCGCCGTCACGGGCAGGAGTGTCACCCCTGGTGGTATCGTAGTTGGTGTAAAAGAGGAAATATTCCCAATCAGGGTGCCGTTGGCAATGATGTTCCCGGCAAGAGAGTTAATGGTCAGCGACGTCGAGGAGGTATTCTGGACCTGGATAGTAAAAGTAATCAGCGGATTTGCCCCGGACATGACTACTGAGGACACCGAACCAGGCAGAAAGACCAGATTTAATCCTGCCAGAGCGTATGAACCTACCGAGTAGAGTGCGAGCACAATAGCACCACCAAGTACCAGCCAACCCGTTTTTGACATTTAGCTGTTCGTTTACATACTGTTACGAAAGTAAAGTGAACGCTAAGGTATGGGTGACCAGGTCGTATTCCCAAAACTGGAATATTCCAAATATTGTAGTTTATCCACAATTTGGACGTTATCCACAATTTGGAGTGGGTTTCAGGAACTAGGTTTGCGACAAACGGTCGTAGCCCGTGACCGCAACACCCCCTAAAACATGGTTCCTGCCTGTTATTTATCCACATTAAATATGTGGAAAACTTTACTGAATATAGCTTTTTTGACGGTATACATCCACGGTCCGGATGTCAGAAGGGGGAATAATGACCTGGTGCCCGGGGTCAATGGACAGCATAAGCCCTGCGGTGAATATCGCATTACGCATATCCATGATGTTTTGCGATGTGAAATTATGCAGCCGGTGCAGGCAGACCTGGTTTGTGTCTACATGGTAATAGCGGATTTCTACAGTGGAGAGTTTACCTGCCTTGCCGAGTTCCATTAATTTATCAATCGTTATCTGGTCCATTTATCTGGATTGAAATTTCAGCGATGCAGACAAAGTACAGCATACCCATGCCTGCATCAAAAAGGTTTGTGTGAAGGAAAAATATCCTGGTGATGTGGTATAGCCAGCCAAAGAAAAAGACTGTCCTGAGTATTTTAAGGAGTTCGGATGGTTTCATTTGGAAAATCATGCAGGCAACTGTTCCAGAAGGGCATTAGCTAATCTCACAGACTCAATTACGCAATCCATGGAATCTATTTTAGAACTCACGGGATTTGACAGTATGCCCTGCAGTATCATTAAAGAAAAGTACTCCAATTTTGTCATTCCATCTGTTATGTAATCATCCTGTCCGTTCAGCCCTTTACCATGTACTGCAATAGGAAAAGCTGATGCATTTTTGTTATTTGCCATATGGTATCAGTTTAATTGTGATTGAATAAAAGAGTTTAATTGAAAAAGATGCCTGGTAATCCGGTCCGGTGGACCTTCCCTTGACCATGGTACAAAGGTGAAAAAGTCATTTTTTATGCACTTTGTTCTGTCCAGGAACAAATCAAAAGCCAGTGACACGAATTCACTAACGGTGAAAGTCACCCCGGTGAAGATGGCAGAAAACCCCCGTGAGTTATGCCACGCAAGGTGTGTAAACCCCGCATCGTTTTTTGTCACGTACTTGGTCAGATACACCGAAAGAGCGCGGGAACCCTTCTTTATTGCAAAATTGGTTACCCGTTTTGTGTTCCTGTTCTTTGCAATATCCACCCCGTTATACCGGGATGCTGCAGCCAGCGGATAAGCCAGTTCACCGCGCTTTATGAATGTCTTTAGTGTACCCCGCATCATTGCATTTGCCCTTTGCACGTGCATCTTGTGTGGTATGGCAATATGAAAATGGATTGTACCTGTCTGTGGCTGCCGCTCTGCTACCCAAAGGTACTCTTTCAGCATACGGTACTGCCTGAGTGAGGTAAGCCAGATATTAAAAACCTTATAGGCAAGGTCATCAGAAATCTGTTTTGGGAAGGTTACCGTCCAGAAATACAGTTCTTTTTTTCCCTTCTCTGTATTGATGTATCCAAGTAATCGTTGCCGGACCTCCCTTTTATTCACATGATATGAACAGTCCTTTTTTTTGTTTTGCCGGTCGGCTGAAATGTCGTAGTTTTCTGCCTGCTGTGTGTAAGCAGACACAGAGTCCATATAGGGGTTAGTTGAAGAACTAATATTCCGGTTCCTGTTTTTACAGGGACCTTTTTTTTTCTCACCCCTTAAGTGTTTTACAAGCTGAGAACGGTGTAACCAGAGATTTCCATTGATGTCCACTGCTGAGAATTTAGAACCCGAATACCGGGAGTGAAAACTAGCCTGCTTTATCCAGGTAAGACCAGAGGCAGTGGCTTTTAGTGTAAGCGGTTCTGATATGGTTGACGGTACCCGTCCGAGCGATGGTAAGCAGATGTCTGGCACTGCAGTCCCCGGTTTTGAAGGGACGGCAAATATTAATCAATCATACTGCCGGGCAATGCACCTTTTATTCACTGTGAAAAACTTGTCAGTTACTAACCGTTTTTCCACATTTTCTGCACCTGTACTTGTAGCCTATTGACCCATTTCCCCAATTGGTAGAAGTGTCCAGGACATACCAGGAATGATGACAGATGAGTCTGCGGACCATGCGCTTTATCTTTATCCAGATCATATTATCGGTTTTATGATTGCAGTCAGTTGGTCTCGGACAACACCCCGGACATTCAGAGACATCATTATTCGACCAAAGTTAAAACACAGATATGCCAGTTCATTGGCATTCAGGGCAAGCGTCGCAAGGTCAGAGATAATAACTGACAGCTGGGTTTTCTCCCCTGTCAGACCGTTCAGAAACTTATATTCTATTTCACGCAGCCTTGCATGCAGCAGGGTCTGCCGGTCGGTGTTTATCAAAAGGCATTCCCCAAGCTGAGGAGCATGCGGGTCTGTCATTATGTTCATATCACAATTGTTTTAAATTTTCCGCATTTTGTGCAAACGTACTGCTTGACATTTCCCTTCAAAGTATTGTCCTTTCGAAAGACATCGTACTCACTAATCCCCTTCCAGTCATGGTGACATCTCTTTGCTGGAAGCGTCACAATGACCAGGTACAGCCCGAGGTCTATTGCAGCCACTGTCAGGAATACCAGTAACCAAATTAGTATCATAAAGCAGTTATTTTTCTTTTCTATACCTATCGACGACAAACATCAGTATTTCAGCCAATTTACTATTTTCCAGCATTGCCTGAATAATCATACAAACCAACTGAGCGTCACGACCCTCTGCAAATGCCCTTAGATTGTATACGTTTGTCAAATTGTAAAAATGTTGTGCTGCAATGAATATTGTTGCCTCTGCCTCTGGGCAATTTTCTAACTTGAAATCCTCTAATGTAGGCACACCTGGATTTCTGGGAATGTTGTTTTTATTCATTTTTTGTATATGTATCTAAGTATATTTCAGTCAGATTTGCAATGAGTCCTTTCAACTCAATCCTTTCGAGTATGACAGATGACTCTGCCCCTGTATGGTATATTATCTGTAGTTCTACCTGGTCCTTATTAAGTGGAACCAATGTACCAGATGAATTTTTGGTCATAATTTTCATCCCCTTAACGGTTGACCATTGTATAGACATATAGATACTTTCTGTCATTTTTGGTATTTATTGCAAATCAATTTTTTACGTGTGGGTTTTTTGAAATGTTCGGCGTTATATAAATCCATAATACAGTATAGCAGTTCTCATAACTGCTGACAAACTTCAACCAGATAGTCCACTAACTGCTGTTTAACGGCGGCGGCGGCGGCGGCGTAGGCGGCGGCGGCGCGTTTCTTCCGCAAAAAGTCGATTGCTATCCGACCGGCGATAAAATCCTTTGCCGCCTGGATTGCCTCTCTGGGTGCCTTATTACCCGGATACTTTCTTTCATATAGTGGCAAAGTGATTTCCGCCACTCGTATAGCAATCGACTGGTTTAATTCTCTGGGAGCAAGAACCCGGCAGACAAACCAGTATTTGTGTTGTATCGGTATCTCCGATGCAATTATATCAGACAGATTAACAGGCTCTGCTTTCATAAAGGAGCAACTCATTAAACGCAGATGGTTGTAACATCCGCAATTGTCTTTCATAAACTGGTGCGAAAAAGTCCTCATTATAGTGGTTTTTAATTTTACACTCCCCTATCCTCCAAACTCTTGACAGCCGTTTTTAGAATACCAATCAAGTCCTTAGCCTCTGTCTTATCAAGACGCACAGTCAAGTGTTCCCCGCCAAATTTGGTCACAAACAAAGCGATGTAATCGAAGTCTAATTTAGTATCTCGCTCATGGACAACTATGACTGGACCTGCAAACTCAATTGACACCTCGGTGATTAATCTTTTTTTGTTGGAATCCATTTCGCTATTAAAATTTAGTCTTCATCCAAAGACCTTACAAAAAACCCCATTACTTCAGGGTAAAATGCCATAACAAGTACTGCAGGTACCCAAGTCAGCCACCACAATTTACCCAATAGTGGAGCAACCATGGCAATGCACAAATCTGATACAATCCCAATCATCATCAACACTGCGGCAATTCTCAAAATCGCTTTCTTCAACATATCTATTCAATTTTCGTTTGTACGGTCTTTACAGCCCCGTGGCTGACCCATCCGTCCTCTCAAATAGTATTTTCTTTTGCAAAGGGTGCGTATCAACCCTTGGTCTGGATTTACACCACCACGAATTTCCACCCCTTTCCCCAACCACTTTCCACCCACTTGCCAGTATTGATGTACCCGGCTCTGTACTTAGAATGTACGTTATGAGCCGTCTGTATCCTAATTCCTTTGCCACTCTCCAAGCTGCAGAGTAGAGAATACTGCAAGCATTTCGTGTCCCGTCTGTGCATAGTCTATTAACTTCCAATGTAAATCCGTTATCTAGCTCCCGGGACACCGGTCTTCCAACTGTGCAGACACCTTTTACATTCTCACCAATAGCGCACGCAATCTGAAATATACTACCAGTGGGTGGCTTATGATGCCTGTGGTTTTTCTTTATGTAGGCGAATGCCTCTTTTTGGGTTATTGGTGTTATATGCAATTTTACATAATTCATTCCCATACCTCTATAGCGTAGCCAATTCCCAATGCGTCCTTAACTTGTGTAGCACGTTCCAAGGTTTCAAAATCGTATGCCTTGCTAGGAGTCATACACAGCATTGTTATTGCAACCCTGGTCTTATCCTTTCGTCTGAACAGACGAACGTACTGCTTTGCACCCTCAATGCGCGTTATGAGGTAGTACTTTGATTTTTTATCTATCATATTGTTCGTCTGTTCGTGATGTGATTAACCGGCACCATTTCGGTCAGTTCAATTTTTCTGGGTCTTTCCCCGTCCAGCGGTGTAAGCTGGATAAAAGCAGCAGCAACGACCACCAGATGACCTTTGTCTGATTTTCCACGCAGTAGCGATACGGTGAATTCGTGCTGCCCTGCCCCGCAGGTCAGTGACTCCCCCGTACATTCAACAGTAAGTATCATAAAACAAAAATTAGTCTAACGGTCCTGCGTAACTCAAAGATGCCTCACCGAGTGAGGTCTTCAGTACAGAAAATGTGTCAGCAGCACTTAGCCCTATGGAACCGGACACGTCGATTTCTTTGATGCACTTCTCGCAGGCTACCATCATAAATTTAAAAT
>Ga0187783_10002018_pt1 | contig 15088 bp, 13 predicted proteins | sample 1015_SJ02_MP02_2_FD_132471 | JGI IMG/M metagenome (GOLD analysis project Ga0187783, IMG submission 132471) | Tropical peat soil microbial communities from peatlands in Department of Meta, Colombia - 1015_SJ02_MP02_20_MG | ecosystem: Environmental > Terrestrial > Soil > Wetlands > Peat | place... | reverse complement strand
GTTGAAGCTGTCCATCGACGACTTTGGTACGGGCTACTCCAGCCTCAGCTACCTAAAGCAGTTTCCGTTTGACAAGCTCAAGATTGACCGCTCCTTCATCCGCGACGTCGCGGTGAATTCTGATGACGCGGCGATCACCACCGCAATCATCAGAATGGCGAAAAGTCTGGGTCTCAAGGTAATTGCTGAAGGAGTGGAAAACGAAGCGCAAATGTCGTTCCTGCGGGCACTTTGCTGCGACGAGATTCAAGGCTACTACTTTAGCAAGCCTTTAACGGCCGATGAGGTTTCCGCTACGCTCCGACCCGATCCTGTTCAACACGCAGCTTCGATATGTGCTCCGCAGACAAGACAGCTGACCATATGCACTCCGCAAACAAGACCGCAGACCATGAGCACCAAAGGGGAAAACCGTCGCGAGTACGCACGAATAAAAGTGAGTGTGCCGTTCGAAATACAGACTGACGCGAGCCGCGGCCCGATTCGTGGTGCTACTACCGATTTGAGCTTGGGCGGCTGCTACATCGAGTCAATTTTCCCATTTCCAATCGGGACCAATTTGGATATCAAGCTTTCCATCCAAGCCACGGTGTTGATCTCCGCCATCGTGGTTACCTGCGATCCGCAGGTGGGAAATGGAATAAGGTTCAACACGATGCTTGCCGAGGATCGGGAAGCGCTTGCAGCCTTCCTGGAAGCCGCTCATCAAGCCCAGGACTCGGGCGCCAGGGGAGTTGGCGCGAGTTAGGCGATGAAAGGGGCGCGGTCTCGACTCGCGTGCGCGAGGGGGCATAGTTTTTCTTCTGGATCGTGGGTTTGGCTACCTTGAATTCGTTGTTCACAATTATGGGTAGCCACTTTCATCGCTTTACTCGCTTATGCGTTTCCGCGATGGTAGCCAGTCTTGCCTAGCCCTTCGGGAGCAGCGGGGCGATGCTTGTGATCGTCAATGGCTAGGTGGCATGCGAGTTGCATATTCCATACCAGTCAGGGGATTGGTTCTTCTTCCTCAACAAGAGTAGCGGGCGAACCTCCACCGAGTGTTACAAGACATCGCCTTTTGTGGGTTGGGTTGTGGGTTGAGAATTCTTAGGGGAAAAATTACCCCGAACGCTACCTTTGTAAGAAAGCCCTCGGTTCGAGATCAGCTCCGACGACCGGAACCTAGTGGTTAACTGATACGTCCTGGCATCCAGTTGCCAAGACTAGGATTCCAGCAGCGACCGTAACTTGTGAGCGTATCTGCGGCCCGAAGTGACCACAGTGCCTTCTCCCAGTACGATGTCGTAAACCCCATCGAACATTGGACGAATCTCGCTAATGCAGCCACCGTTCACGATGGCCGATTTCCGCACGCGAATGAAGTCGTGTGGCGCCAGCTTCTCTTCCAGATGAGCCAGGGTTTCCCGCAACAGGTGACTGTCTTTGGCGGTGTGTATGCAGGCATAGTTTCCCGTGGCTTCGATCCACAAAACGTTGGAAACGGGGACAAAAGAAAATCCGCTTCTTGTCCTTCACCACAAAGCGTTCCAACGGGCGGAGACTACGGAGGGATTGGAGCAGGCACGTCCAGTCTCTGTGTCCCGTTTTCAGCCGTTGCAACTCTGCCCGCATTTCTTTTGCACTTTGATAACGCAGTTCTCGGTCTTTCTCCAGCGCCCGATTGATGATGTCTTCTAGCTTCGGAGGAATGTCGGGGTTGAGACGAATCGGAGGGATCGGGGCACGTTCCAAAATGGAATTGAAGATCAGTGCAGGGATCTTCCAACGGGCCAAAAATGAGGAATGGCGGAGAGAGAGGGATTCGAACCCCCGATACGGTTTCCCGTATACACGCTTTCGAGGCGCGCGCCTTCAGCCACTCGGCCATCTCTCCGCTCACCTCTGCGAACCTCTGAGAGGATTTTAGCAGCTGTCAGGGTCGTCAGGTTGTTGTCGCCTGAAGGAGAGAGCGGCCAGCAACGCTCGAGCCGTCGCTACGCATCGAGGAGTAGGCGCAGTTTATAGGCCAGGAGGAGTCCGATGGACTTCCGAGGAGGCACGTTCCTCAGCCAACCAGGTCAATCTGGCCGATGAAAGCCGATCGGATCGAACCGGTACTTTGAATTTTTCCGGTGGAGAGCGTGCTCTCCGACATGAGGCTGAATCGGACTTGGAACCGTTGGCATAACGGCAGCTGCTCGATCGCTACTGGGGACATAATGGGAACCATTCCTTCCGCGTTTGCCGTAGCGTCAACGCTCATGGATTGAAGTATGGCTGGGAGCCGTTCCAGGGACTAACGACGAGACCGAAAGAACTCCTGCAATAACCCTGCACACTTTCCCGCCAGAATGCCGCCGCGGACTTCCATGCTGTGGTTCAAGCCCGGATGATTTAGCACTTGGAGCACCGAGTGAACGGCACCCCCTTTTGGGTCCTCGGCGCCGTACACCAGCCTTTGCAAGCGAGCTTGCACCAGGGCGCCCGCGCACATCGCACACGGCTCGATGGTCGCAAACAGCGCGCAGTCCTCAAGCCGGTAATTGCCGAGGTGGGCAGCCGCCTCCCGCAGAGCAACGATCTCGGCATGTGCAGTCGGATCGCAGTCGCTAAGATTGCGGTTCCAGCCGCGACCCACAACCTTGCCACTGCAAACCACTACTGCGCCGACCGGTACCTCGCCCCTCTCCATGCCTTGCTGGGCGGCACGAAGGGCCTCCTCCATCCAGAGCTCGTCGGAGACTCCTTGCGTGTGGTTCATTTCCGGTTGTTGGTCCTTTCCCATGATTCCGAAATGATTGACAGGGTTGAGGCGCTAGAAGCTTGCCTCACGGATACAGTTCCCGGGGCAGTAGAACCCTAAAATTGTATGACTTAGAGCGATTTCTCCATCCCCGGATCAGGTGGCTTAAGTTTCTACCCCCTAGGAAACTTGGCCCGGGAGCTTCCTACGACCCCTCCTTTTGAACCGGAGACGGCACCAGAGGTACTCGCCCAATGGCTTCTGCAGTCTTTTGGAGGTAATGGTATCCTAACAATCTATGGGGATGGCGCGCCTGCTGCGTAAAGTCCTACTGCTCGACCTTATTCAAGGCCTGAGTGTCACCTTTCGTAATCAGGATCCGAAGGAAATCTATACCGAGCAATATCCGCTCGAGAGGCCGCACGTGGCGGAGCGCTATCGCGGTGCACCGCGACTCAATGTCAACCCCGATACGAACGAAACCATGTGCATCGCCTGCGACCTCTGCGCGCTGGCCTGCCCGGAGCATCTGATCGTGGTTTCGAGTGAACGGAACGAGAAGACACGCCGCAAGGAGCTTACCAATTTCACCTATGACTTGAGCCGGTGTATGTTCTGTGGTCTGTGCGAGGATGCCTGTCCCACCGACGCGCTGGAGTTAACCCAGGATTTCGAGCTGGCTAGCTACACCAGAGAGGGTGCTATCTGGAATCGCGAGCTGCTTGAAAAAGGCCCGCAACCAACGCAATACCGGAAATAGCTGTTCCACCTTGACTCAGTCGCTGCTCGGATCGCCGCCAACGCGGGGTTGTTGCTGCGTCATGCAGTGCAGTGTGCCGAGACCCCAAATCAAATCGCCGGCGTAGATTCCCACGACCTCGCGATCTGGAAAAAGATCCGCCAGAATGTCCAGGGCAAAGCGATCATTCGGGTCGTTGAAGACCGGCACCAGAACCACTCCGTTGGCGATATAAAAATTCGCGTAGCTTGCCGGCAGGCGGCGTCCATCAAAGAAAATTGGTGCGGGCATGGGAAGCTCGACGATCGAAAGAGGCTTGCCATCTTGATCCCCGGCTTCACGCAGGCGGCGGACATTCTCTCTTAAGGGCTCGTAATTAGGGTCATTGGGATCAGATTCAACGGCAATGATGACCGCATCTGGAGCTACGAACCGGGCAATGTCGTCGATGTGACCGTGGGTGTCGTCGCCCGCAATGCCCGAGTTGAGCCAGATCACGTTCCTGCACCCGAGGTATTCTGCAAACAGCTTCTCGTAATCCCTACGCTTAAATGGGGGGTTGCGCTGCTGGATCGTACTGAGCAGACACTCCTCGGTCGTCAGTAGACTGCCTCGGCCGTTGACGTCGATCGATCCGCCTTCGAGGACCACGTGTCGTTTCTTAAGCTTGGGGCGGAACTCCACGGCACGGGCGGCTTGGGCCATGAGACGGCTGATTTGTCGGTCGTGCTGCCAGTTGGGATACTTTGCCCAGGCGTTGAAGCGCCACTCGATGGCGGCGAGACCGGCAGAAGAAGGCCGCGCGCTCTCTGCCGACCGATTCGAACCGCAAGCGTCCGTATCGGCTTGGGACGACAGAGCGGAAGGCTGCGACTGTCGTTCTTGCCGATCTTCGGCGCCCGGGAAGGCGCCCTTTCCCGGGCGGTGGAGCGTCAGGTCCGGCGGCTCCTCGCGGGCGGCGAAAGTACAACCGGAATCCCGGGTCCAAACCCGGTTGGTGGGCCAGCGATGGAAACGCACCTTGTCACTCTGGGCATGGGCGCGATCCAGAATCCTTCGCGCCCGTTTCTCTGACACGCGATCGTTGACGATGAGCTCGATGGGTTCGTGTCGAGCCAGCTGGCGAATGATTTCAGCATAAACCCACGGAATCGGCTCGAACTTTCCCGGCCAGTCATCGCGGTAATGAGGCCACGCCAGCCAGGTCGCGGCGTGGGGCTCCCATTCCGCGGGCATGCGAAGCTCAGGCGTCGGCGAGGGGTGCTGGTTCAAACTCATCTTGAATTCCCAACCGACAGCCGGAGGAAAACAGCTCTCGGATGTCGCCTGGAAAACCTCCGGCAGCCGGGAGCGCCTGATCGCGCTGATCAACCCGCGAATGAGGTCGGAAGCCCGGCGCAGGATGACCCAGGTTAGCCGCCGTCGTCGGCAGATTCAGTCAATCAGGCGACTCGTGATGGGCGCATAACTGTCGATGCGACGGTCGCGCAGAAACGGCCAGTTTCGCCGGATGTCCTCGAGCTCACGTAGGTCGATGTCGCCGAGAAGGATCTCCTCATGGTCGTGCGACGCCTCGGCGGTGACCCTTCCCAAAGGATCGCACAAGAATGAACCACCCCAAAATTCAAGTCCAGCCCCCGGCGCGGACTTGCCCCGGACATTTCCGGTTTCGAAGCCAATCCGGTTCACCACGGCAACATACACCCCGTTGGCGATGGCATGCGCCCGCTGAATGGTACGCCACGCATCGTGCTGGGCTTGACCGAAATCGGCTTTCTCTGCGGGGTGCCAACCAATCGCTGTGGGATAAAAGAGCACCTGAGCCCCCTGCAGCGCAGTCAGCCGAGCCCCTTCGGGATACCACTGATCCCAGCAGACCAGGGTACCAACTCGCCCCACGGCGGTGTCAAAAGCGCGAAATCCAAGATCGCCCGGCGTGAAATAAAACTTCTCATAGTAAAGAGGATCGTCGGGAATGTGCATCTTGCGGTAGAGGCCCAGGAGGGTACCATCGCGGTTGAACACGGCGGCGGTATTGTGGTAGACGCCCGGGGCACGTTTCTCAAAAAGGGAAGCGATCAACACGACCTGGAGTTCGCTTGCCAACTGCGATAACCGCTTCGAGGTCGGGCCAGGGATGGGCTCGGCAAGATCGAACAGGGAAGGATCTTCCTGCTGGCAGAAGTATTGCGTCTGAAACAACTCCGGCAAACAAACGACTTGCGCGCTCTGGGCGGCCGCCTGACGAACGCGCTCCATCGCGTGGCACAGGTTCTGGTCGGGATCGGGCGTGGCTGACGTCTGGATCAGGGCAACACGGAATTTCTCTGGTGGCAAAGCGTGAACCTCGGTGAAGAGCTAGCATACCAGTTCCGAGGATCCGGCAAGACTCGCGATGCGGCTAAACCCCGTAGCCTCCCCTCAAGCCACCCGATACCTAGCCGCGAACTGACGCTGGCGGGTCTTCCCTAGATTTTAGTAGAGTAGATGGTCACCCAAGTGGGTTGGAGAGTTGAGCATGAAGCAGGGCGATCACAACGGTTCCGGCATCCACCGCAAACTGCACAATCCGGTGGAAGATCAACTGGTCGCATTGGAGTCCTTGGATCTGAACCGGGTGCACTCCGTGGATGACCTGGTTCGGGCGATGGCGAAGACCGCATTCACCGGTCGCCAAGTGGGCGAGGCGGCCGACGTGCTCGAAGCCATGGTTCTCGATGAGGACTGTTTCGTGGTGATGACCTTGGCGGGAGCCATGACGGTGGCGAAGCAGAGCCTGATCATTGCCGAGCTGATCGATCGCGGAATGGTGAATGCGATTGTCTCGACCGGCGCACTGATGGCGCATGGACTGGTCGAAGCGACCGGTCGCTCTCACTTCCGCTACAACCCTGATGTGGCGGATACGACGCTTTACGAGCAGGGCTATAACCGGGTCTACGACACCCTGGAACCGGAGCAAAACCTCGACGATGTCGAAGAAGTGTTGTCCGAGATCTTGGAAAAGTGGGACCACAACGAAGTGGTGTGTTCCTACAAGTTGAACCATGTCATCGGAGAGCACTTATCGAGGCATTTAAAAAACGAGCGGGGTATTTTGAAGTCGGCCTATCAAAAGGGGGTTCCAGTCTTTGTCCCTGCCTTTAGCGATTCCGAATTGGGCCTGGATTTTGCCCTGAATAATCGACTGCGCGAATCGACAGGACGGCACAAGCTGCGGTTTGATCCTTTTGAGGATCTGGAGCACTTTGCCGCCACCCTGCTTCGGCAGGAACGGCTGGGAGTTTTCACGATTGGCGGCGGGGTGCCGCGCAACTGGGCACAGCAAGTGGGTCCCTTCATTGAATTACGGCGCCGGCGGTTGGGCGAGCGCGTGCCCCTGAAGCGCTATCATTACGGCGTACGAATCTGCCCGGAGCCAGTCTATTGGGGCGGTTTGTCGGGCAGCCCGTACAGCGAGGCGATCTCCTGGGGAAAATTCGTGCCTCCAGCCGAAGGCGGCAGATTCGGTGAAGTGTTTGTGGACGCAACCGTGGGTCTGCCTCTCATCGTGGCGGCGCTTCTCGAGAGACTGGCGAAGCAAAAGCACGCGGCAGCGACGCGAACTAAGGAGAGAGCGACGGCCAAGAAGTAGAATTCCGAGCGCTGGCCCGCACCCCGAGCCCGCAGGCGTGTTCCGCAGAGATCGTCCGTTCGCAGCCCCTGACCCGCTCCACTCGCTCTAATCGAAGATAAAGATGGCTGCAGCAATCACCGTTGTCCACAGTCCCCGCTTGTCTCCGACTGCGGATTGGGTGACGTTGGCCGTGCGAACGATCTTGTTGGAGATTCGGTAAATCTCCTTCTTCTCGTCCCAGGAGCGGTCGGGATCGAATTCGACGTTTAGGGTGGTGGCCAGCATCTCGGCTGCGAGCTCTTCGGCGTAGTCACCGGCCGAGTTATCGGTCTCACCGAAGGAGTGGTGTTCGCTCAAATACCCGTAAGCATTGCGGTCTGCGGGGATGGCCACACCGATGCTGGCGGCCAGGAGGCGATGAGGCTCGTGGGTTGAGTTCTCGGCGACCACCGCAAACACCACCTCGCCCGGGTTCAGGTATTTCAAGCCCTGGGAACGTGGGATCAGCTTGCAATTTGGCGGGAAGATGGACGAGACGCGCACCAAATTTTGGGCGGCGATGCCGGCATCGCGGAGGGCGAGCTCGAAGGAAGTTAAGCGCTCGCGATGTTTTCCGACCCCCTTGGTAAAAAACAACCGCTTGGGGACCATGTCTCTGCCCAATTCGCCTTTCCTCCAAGTTTCCTCAGGTGACGGTCAAATCTAACACAGGGAATTGCTAAGAGAGCATGAAAATTGCTGGCGAGTCCAAAAACCCCGTGGCAAGCCTGGGGACCTCGCATTTCAATCGAAACGGCGGATTCACGCCGCGATGCAACGACAAGCAACAGGATCAGACTCCCGCCGGTTCGCCAAAGCCCTACTTTGCAGGGGTGACAGAACTGACTTCGATCTGGTCCCCACTCGCCTGCCCCTTCACGGTGGCCTTGCGATTGGCCAGCTTGTCGAGAGAGGCCAGAAGCGTTGGGTCCTGGGTGTCGAGCGTGTAGACTTTATCGCCTACCACTAAAGCGTACTTGGAGCCCTTTTGTACGCAGGCCCGAAGACAGGCGGCAGGGTCGCCCTCCATCATATGCTTGGCGCCGCACATCGCGTCGCTTACCGTCCCGGTAAAACTCTGGGCCTTGGCGGCAAACGCCATTGGAACCATTGCCCAGACCAGAATCACGGCTGCTAAGGAAGCTTCGAGCCTGACTTTAACGAATCGCATGAGCTATCGCTCTCCTTTGCCGAATTGCCAGCCGCATTCCATTTGAAAGGCTGAGGCAGTTCGGGTCAAGTCATTTCTGAGCTGTTGCTCCCGGGTGCCATGAGGAAAGCTCCTCAGAATCCATCCTAGGTCGCTTATGGTTTGGGATCGAAGCGCAGGGTAACGTCTAGAGTTTTATCTTTGTGATTGCGCGTCTCCTGGATATCGCTGCCCCATTCCCCTGTGGTGAGGATCTGTTTGAGCGCCTGGGCGACAAACCGCCGGGTGTAGCCGGGGTCGTACGTGTCGCCCGTCCGTAACGTCCAGCTGTTTTGCAACTGAACCCGGGTACGCGAGTTGACGCCCAGAATCTCTAAGTCTCCCATGCGGTAGACTGCGCCCTCGTTGAAATTGAGAAGGTAACCCACCGAGCCCTCGAGCTCGTGAATCTGGGGAACGGAGTCGATCCGTACATCCATGTAGCCGCGTGTTTCATAGAACTGCTTCATGCCTGCAACGTCATCGGCTAGCTGCTTGGCATTCGCCGGCTGGTCCAATGGGAGATGGACGAGGTTGCGCAAGACCTCCTGCGCAACGGCCTGATTCCCGGAAAATTCGATCGAGGTCAGCGTGTAGCGCTTGCCTGGAACGACCGGGACGGTGATATCGACCCGCGTGTCGTTAGGGTCATTCGCGACGACTCTAGCCGCGGGTTCTCCGAACTGGGCTTTGAGATATCCCTGTTCCAGATAGATGGGGAGAAAGTTTTTGTCTTCCTGCCTAAGGAGTGTGGAGCGTGTGTACTCAGCGCCCTCAAGTTTTTTGCCGGCCGCTGCGAGCTGCGGCAATTCAGCCGCCGCTGCACCGGAGAATTCAATGTTGCCGACCGTAATGTGCGGGCCGGTAACGCTATAGACAAAGGCTTCGGTCGGCCCGTCTCCCTGAGCGACCCGCATGTAGTCAACGCGGCCGGGAATTTTCCGTTCATCGACCAGCTCTTGCAAGGCCTCGGAAATGTCATCGGGGAGTTTGCCGGTGACCGGAAGTTGTCCTGTGAACAGGGGCACGCGGCTGTGTAGTTTCTGGCCAAGCTCCTGATCCGAAAACCAAACCAGATTGTCGAACCGGGCGGGAGCGAACTGCTGGGCATCCTGGACTTGGAGTTCCACCTTGGTCCCCTCGGGCGAGTATTCGAACTGATAAGCTACCGAGGTGAATGCTCCCGTATCGCCGAGGATTCGGGCAGCGTCCTTGAAATTGCCTTCGTCGACGGTGCGCCCCAAGGCAAGACCAGTAGCCCGGATGACATCTTCGGGCTTGTAACGCTCCGTCCCCGACACTTTGACCGCGATGAGCTGAAAAGCGCTGGCTGGGAGTTGTTTGTTGGCTCCGCGGGACTGAGCCGCGGCAAGCACGGCCCAGGGCAGAAGACAAGCGAATGCAAGAACAACGTGCCGATATCTCACTGCGTCCCGATTCTAGCGCAATCCGCCCATTGCCATCACCCGCCGGCCGGGGCCACCGCCACTGCATTCTTGATTCTCACCGTGATATCGATGAAAGCCAGGGCAGCGCGGCTCAGGGCCTTGTCCTTGCGAAAGACCAGAGCGAGATCACGACGGATGGTGGCATCGGAGATAGGAATCGCACACAGCGCGTTGGCGCGGATATCCTCGAGAATATGGGCGCGCGGAATGAAACCGATTCCGGCGTCGGCGGCCACGAATCGTTTCAGCAACTCGCTCGAATCAAGTTCCATCGCGTAGCGCGGCTTGAGCTTGCGTTCGTAAAGCAGGTTCTCCAGGACATCGCGAGTGTGGCCCGCTTTAGGCACGATCAAAGGGAAGGCTGCAGCTTCCTGCAGGGTGACTGTCTTCAATTTTGCCAGAGGATGCTGTGGCGGCACGATGAGAACCAACTGGTCGCGATGGATGAGGACTACGGTCAGGCGGTTGTCATTCACCGGAAGCGAAACCACTCCGAAATCGACCGAGTTGTCAATCACCGAGTCCAGAATCTTGGCATAATCGGCACGCTTGATGCCGACGCTGACCTCAGGGTACTTCTTCTTGAACTCGGCAAAGACTTCCGGAAGGATGTGCAGGCAGGTGCCTTCATTGGCTCCGACGACAATCTCCCCCCTGGGAATCCGTTCGGTTTCGGCGACGGCGGTCAGCATCGCCTTGCGGGCTTCGAGAGTCTCCTCGGCAAACTTCAGGAATAGCTTGCCCGAGGCTGTGATCGAGACTTTGCCGCCGGAGCGATCCAGCAACTTGGCACCAACCTCCTCCTCGAGCGAGCGAATTTGAGAAGAGATGGCCGGCTGGGTGCGGAAGCGTTTCTCTGCCGCCCGGGAGAAGGAACTCAACCGCGCCACTTCGAGGAAGGTTTCTAGTTGGTCAAAGTCCATACCTGACCCCGCGACCCGCATTCAGTGTGAACGTCGGGATCGGACGCCAGCTTCGATGGGAACCCCCTGCCAAAGCCGTGCCAAACTCCTGCGATAACCCGGACTTATTGCACTTATAAAAACAATGAATTTCCTTCGTTTCCGAGGCTGCTTCTACACTCAATGGGCTGCCAGCGCCTTCGCATGATTCTAGCAGGCGCAACTCTCCCGCCGAATGCCGACTCGCAGGTCGAATCTGGCCCGGCCGGGCGGATGAAAGCTTGGAAGTGGTGAAATCGCTTTGTGAGAAGGACTGACTTATGGCGGATCCGGCCACTGTACTCGAATTCGTGAGGAAGAATGAGGTCAAGATGCTTGACCTGCGCTTTACCGACCTGCCGGGATTGCAGCATCACGTTTCCTTTCCCATCGAGCAGTTATCCGCGTCCTCCTTCGAAGAGGGCTTTGGCATGGATGGCTCCTCGATCCGGGGCTGGGCAGCGATCCACGAGAGCGACATGCTGCTGATCCCCGACCCGAGCACGCATATGCTCGATCCCTTCACCGAGGTGCCCACACTGGTTATGGTGTGTGATGTGATCGATCCATTGACCAAACAGAGGTATGACCGGGATCCTCGATACATCGCGAAAAAGACGGAACAATACCTACGTTCTACCGGGCTTGCCGATACTGCCTACTTCGGTGCGGAGGCGGAATTCTTCATTTTCGACAATGTGCGCTTCGACCAACGCGAGCAGCATGGGTTTTACTTCATTGATGCGGAGGAGGGCCGGTGGAATTCCGGTCGAAAAGAGAATAACCAGGGATATCGTCCCCGCTTTAAAGAAGGATACTTTCCCGTACCTCCCACCGATCATTATCAGGATCTGCGCAGCGAGATGGTGATGACGATGTTGCGCTGCGGCCTGGAAGTGGAATGCCATCATCATGAAGTCGCCACCGGCGGGCAGACCGAAATCGATCTAAAGTACGATTCGCTGACCCGCTCGGCTGATCACATGATGCTCTATAAGTATGTGGTCAAGAATGTGGCGTATCAGTATGGAAAGACCGTAACTTTTATGCCAAAGCCGATCTTCCAGGATAATGGCAGCGGCATGCACACCCATCAGTCGCTCTGGAAAAATGGTGCACCGCTATTTGCCGGGGATGGCTATGCCGGGCTTTCGCAGGTTGCCTTGTGGTATATCGGGGGATTAATCAAGCACGGGCCTGCGCTTTCGGCCATCATCGCGCCCACCACCAACTCCTACAAACGGTTGGTTCCCGGATTTGAGGCACCCGTCAACCTGGCATACTCCCGCCGGAACCGCTCGGCGGCGTGCCGGATTCCCATGTATTCGGCATCCCCCAAAGCCAAGCGGGTTGAGTTTCGCCCGCCCGATCCGAGCTGCAATCCATACCTGGCCTTCGCTGCCATGCTGATGGCGGGACTCGATGGGGTTGCGAACAGGCTCGATCCCGGTTCGCCGCTCGACAAGGATATCTACGATCTGGAGGCGGAGGAACTCGACAAAGTGCCGTCCATGCCAGGCTCGCTCGAAGATGCGCTGCTGGCTCTGGAAAAAGATCACGCATTCCTGCTCGAAGGCGACGTGTTTACGGAGGAGTTATTGAGTACCTACATCGACTACAAACGCTCCAAGGAGGTGGACGCGGTGCGGCTGCGACCGCATCCCTTTGAATTCGCGCTGTATTACGATATCTAGCGCAAAACTTCTGCAAAAGTTGGCTGGAAACTGCTTCTAAGCTTCGCTCGGTTTGCGCGGACGGGCAAACGCCCGCCGCTTCTTGCTCGACCGAAGTGGCACCCGAGACCGTGCGAGGGCGGAAGCCGCCTTAGCTCGAGGTCACAACCGGCGCTCCAAGTTCGGTCTCCCGGTTCGTACCCATTCACAAAAAGGCTCGGAGAACGGGCTTAGAAGGCTGGGACACTTCGGAATGATGAGGCACGGGCTGGGGTTTGCCCATGCTCTCCGGACCTGGAGCTAGAGCGTTGGCAGTTTCCGCAACTCCAGATTCCAGGAAGGCGTGAGTCATGGAGTTAAGGCTGGCATGGGACCTTTCGAGAACCCGCAGAAGGTACTTCTGCGCAACCGCCCGGTCGGCTGGGTGAATCAACTTCCACCATCGTTGCATCGACTCCCGGATTTGCTGTTCGGACTTTTCGCCTTCGACAGCAGCATCGATCAGCTTGTAGACCTTGCTCTTGATTGCCTGATAGGAGACGGAAATTTCCTGGGGCATTGGAGCTCCACTCTCGACCTCCAGAAGGTGCAATAGCTTGGCCAAACGCCGAATGCTGAATTATCTGGATTTACGGAATCGCGGATTCAACTAATTGGAGGAAATCAGCATAAATCTATGATTTTACATAGGGAAACCTTATACAACCCGCGCGGGCCAGCAGCAGTCTGGACTAGGTCAGCCTTTGGGGGATGACATGTTTGTCATCCTTAAACAGAATAAGTTCTCTTGTTGTTCCACAGCCTATATTAAGGTTAGAGCAGCGTTCGCATTCGAACACCTGCTTCCCAGGAATGGACGAAATCGCTTTTCTCTGAATCCACGGTTTTAGTGCAATTCCTTGTTCCGACGGCACTTATCGCGGACCCTCCGGTGGTAGCGAGCGTGCCTTCGCGGGGTATGCCAATGGATATAGCCCGCCCAGCGTCGGTGGCGCGCCAAAAGCGCCGTAGACAGATTCTTTACATAGCAACTGGAATCATCCTCCTGGCCCTAGTCACCATGGGCTTGTCCAGGCTGAAACCGGCAGCTCCCTCCGTAGAGCGCTCCACGGTATGGATCGACACGGTAAAGCGCGGATCGATCTTGCGCCAGGTGCGCGGCTTAGGAACGCTGGTGCCGGTCGAAGGGTCGATTCAGTGGATACCTGCAATCACCGAGGGAAGGGTTGAAAAGATCTTTGAGCTTCCTGGAACCTCAGTAAGGCCCGACACCGTACTGCTAGAAATGAGCAATCCGCAGCTCCAGCAGGAAACCGTCGATGCTGAGTGGAAGCTCAAGGCGGCCGAGGCAGATTACACCAACATGCAAACCCAATTAGCGAGCCAGGTCCTGGCGCAGAAGAGTCTTTCCGCCCAGGCCGAATCTGAGTATAGCCAGGCCAAGATGCAGGCCGACATCGACACAGAACTGGCCAAACTGGGGGTGATTTCGCAGCTTAGCCAGAAGGTTTCCAGCCAGAAAGCGGCCGAACTTGCGACCCGCAACGAGATTGAGAAGCAGAGACTGACCCAGAGCAACGAGGTGCTGCAGGCGGAACTGCAGGCCAAGCAAGCCGAAATCGAGCAAACCCGAGCCTTAGACCAATTGAAGGAGGACCAGTTCGGCAAGCTGCGGGTTCGCGCTGGGATTAGCGGAGTTCTCCAGGAGTTGCCCCTCAAAATCGGCCAGTGGGTCACTCCCGGTACAACGCTAGCCAAGGTGGTTCAGCCGCAGCGGCTCAAGGCCGAACTCAAGATCGCAGAAACTCAAGCCAAAGATATTCAGCTCGGGCAGCCGGCTTCGGTCGACACGCATAACGGCGTCATCCCCGGTCACGTAATTCGCATTGATCCGTCTGTACAGAATGGGACGGTCACGGTGGATGTGGCCCTCGACAGCGCTCTTCCCCAGGGGGCGCGTCCTGACCTCAGCGTGGACGGCACGATCGACCTCGAGAAGATGGAAAATGTGTTGTACGTCGGGCGGCCAGCCTTCGGTCAGGAACAAAGCACCGTCGGCATGTTCAAGCTGGAGCCGGACGGGTCGAACGCCGTGCGCACGCAAGTAAGACTGGGGCGGAGCTCGGTCAACACCGTCGAGATTCTGCAAGGGTTGAATGTGGGAGATCAGGTGATTCTGTCCGACATGTCGCGCTGGGACAATTTCGACCGGATTCGACTGGAATAGTTGGAACGATCTTGAGTGACCTCCCGGCAGTTCCCAGCACATTGAGGGTGCACGGAGACCGAGGATACAGGGGTTAGGATCTCAACCAAGAAAAGAGAGGGATCGCGATGCCTACCGCTGCTAATGGAACCATGATTCGCATGGAGAATATCACGAAGGTTTTCTACACGGACGAGGTCGAGACCCATGCGCTTTCCGGAGTGCACATGGACATTCGTAAGGGAGAATACGTGTCCATTGCCGGACCGTCTGGTTCCGGTAAGTCGACGCTGCTGGCCCTGATTGGATTGCTCGACTCTCCGACCGACGGCACCTATGTGCTGAATGGCCAGCCGGTGGCGAATCTCAAAATCAACGAACGCTCGCGGATTCGCAATCGTGAAATCGGATTCATCTTCCAGAGTTTCAACCTGATCGGCGATCTCAATGTCTACGAGAACGTGGAGTTGCCGCTTACCTATCGCGGCATGCCTTCCTCCGAGCGCAAGCAG
>Ga0187783_10002017_pt1 | contig 15091 bp, 10 predicted proteins | sample 1015_SJ02_MP02_2_FD_132471 | JGI IMG/M metagenome (GOLD analysis project Ga0187783, IMG submission 132471) | Tropical peat soil microbial communities from peatlands in Department of Meta, Colombia - 1015_SJ02_MP02_20_MG | ecosystem: Environmental > Terrestrial > Soil > Wetlands > Peat | place... | reverse complement strand
CTGCCGACCGTGAGGCACACGCTCCACTGCAGATCCTCCGAGAACACGAAGGGAGACGCCGCCAGGTAGAGCAGCACGGATCCCCCCATCACCGTGGCCATGAAGAGGCCTACGGCGGTGGCCTCGCCGCGCCCGACAAGGACGTCCCCGCGGACGAGGAGCCGCACCCGCCACAGCAGCATGGCGGCGAGCACGGCGGTGAGCAACCAGGCGGTCAGCATGGAGGGCTCGGTCAGGCGGCCGTCGAACCGGCTCGTCACCAGCAAGATCGGCATGCGGAGGATCGACGGGAACAGCCCGAAGTAGGTGTAGGTGTGCCCGTCGTGCAAGAAGCCCTCGACGCCGATGCTGCCGTTCGGGATCCAGAGATGACCATTGAACATCGACCGGGCCTGCAGATCGTAAAAGTTGTCCTCGAGGTTGGTCAGGCGGAGGAAGTGTGGGGGTCCCCACAGGCTCCACAGCACCCAGCAGTAGAGGACGGCAGCGACCGCGGTGCCCGCGGCGCACGCCTGGGTGAACCGACGACGGCTCCGGCGGCCCTCCCGCGCCCGAGGCGGGGCGGCTCCTCGGAACTCCTCGGCGGGTGCATGCTCGAGCAGCGGGTCGTCCGTGGGAGCGGCGAGCATCGTGCCGGCAACCCCGCCGGAAGCCCCTGCCCTCGACTCCCCCATCGGACGAATGATACCGAACGCCCGTCCGGCTCCCTCGGCCCGAGGCCGGTCCGTCGGTCACGGCCACGAACGAGCTGGGCCGGGCAGAGACTGACCGGCGACACTCACTCGTGGCAAGAACTACCGTGGGGGCGGTGAGGGCAGCACTCGGCCGCTTGTGGCGGCTGGCTCGGACGCCACAGGGCCTCAAGTGGATCCGGTACACCACCGTGTCCGTGATCTCGGCGCTCATCTCGCTCGTGATCCTCACGCTGGTCTACGGAGTTCTCCGTCTCTGGACCGAGGTGTACTGCACGCTGTTCGCCAACGTGCTGGCGGGTATCCCCTCGTACTTCCTCAATCGCCAATGGGTGTGGGGCAAGGGCGGGCGGTCGCACATCTGGCGGGAAGTCGTGCCCTTCTGGGTCATGTCCGTGACAGGTATCGGGTTCGCCCTGGTCACCGCCTCCTGGGCCCACGACTACGCCAACGCCCACCACCTGCACCATCTAGCCCGCACGGTGCTGGTCGTCGGGGCGAACGTGAGCGCATTTGGGATACTCTGGGTGTTGAAGTTCCTGATCCTGAACCGGTTGTTCACCCAGATCGCAGATGCCGAGCTGGGTGACACAGAGGTGGCACCGGACGCGGTGCCCGACCCCCAGTACTGACCAGGGAGGCCGGTGGACAACCGACTAGGGTCATCGCTCGCATCGGGCACCGGATCACTCTGGAGGGGGAAGGGGCACATGGCCGGACGGACGACCCGCCCGATCGCAGTGGCGGAGGAGGGTGTCCGACTTCGCGCGCCGATGGGCGGGCGACATCGTTGGAGCGCCACCGTCCTCGAGCCCCGAGTCGCTGCCGCATGACGACGACTCCTGAACCGAGCACCGACGAACACGTGGTCGACCTCGACCGCCTCGAGGACGAGGTCGAGAACCTCCGCGTCCGATACCGGATGGCACGGCCGTATCCGCACATCGTCCTCGACGATTTCCTGTTCCCCGATGCCGCCGACCGTGCCATCAAGGAATTCCCGCCGCTCGACCATGCGGAGTGGAACTCCTACGTCCACGCCAACGAGCGCAAGTTCAACAACACCGAACCCGAGACCTGGGGACCGACACTGCAGCGCATCCTGGCGGAGCTCAACTCACCTCGCTTCGTCGACTTCGTGGGGAAGCTCATCGGCGTGGACGGGCTCATCCCCGACCCGTCGCTCGATGGAGGAGGGCTGCACCGGACCCCGTCGGGTGGCTTCCTCAACGTCCACACCGACTTCACCGTCCATCCCCACCGCCAGGACTGGCAGCGGCGGGCCAACCTCCTCCTCTACCTCAACGAGGACTGGAAGCCCGAGTACGGCGGAGACCTCGAGCTCTGGAACGAGGACATGTCGCGGTGCGTGGAGAAGGTCGCGCCGGTTGCCAACCGGGTGCTCATCTTCACCACCGACGCCCGGTCCCTGCACGGCCACCCGGAGCCCATACGCTGCCCGGAGGGAATGGCCCGCAAGTCGCTCGCCCTCTACTACTTCAGCGTCGAAGACGACCCGCTGATCCGAGCCACCGACTACCGACCGCGGCCCGGCGATGGCGCCCGAGCCATCATGATCCGCCTCGACACGCACCTTCTGCGCGCCTACGACTGGGCCCGCCGCCGGCTCGGGATCTCGGATCAATCGGCGGGCAAGGTGCTGGCCATCGGGGACCGCCTCTTCCGCCGCCGGCACCGTTCTGCCGGGACCGCTGGCCACTCTGCCGGCAGCGGTGGTGATGTGGTCCGAGAACGAGATGACTGACCAGCTCACCGTCGGCCGAAGATGGATCGACGTGCCGGCGACCTCGTCCGTTCCAGGTGGTGAGACGGAGCCGGCCGTCACGACAACGAGGATCCCCGTTTCACGGCCCGGGTCGCCGGTGCACCTCTGCCACACCCTCGTGGGTCGTCGCTGAGCAGATTCCCTCACCGTCACCATCGATGCCCGAAGACGGGACGAGCGATGTCACTCCGAGCGACGAGAGCGGGAGCTTCAGCTGCGTCGTCGATGCTCACCCCCGGTTTCACGAAGAGGCGTTCCGCTGGTTCGTGTGTCTCACTCAGCTCGCCGGCGTCCCTCCGTCAAACCTGATCGTCCACCAGGTCGGCTCCGGGTCCCACTACCTCGATTACCTCGAGCGAGAGGGAGTCACGGTCCGGGCAGTCCCCGCGTTCGACGATCGCTCTCCTCACTGCAACAAGATCTCCGGGGCCCTTTCCCTCGCACGTTGCGACGGGCGTGGAACAACGGTGCTGTGCGACACCGACATCGCCATCCTCGAAGACCCTCGGTCGATTCCGGTGGCTCCGGCGTCGATCGCCGGGAAGCCGGTCGACGCACCGCTGCCACCGGTCGACACCCTGCGCACGATCTTCCGTGCCGCCGGGGTCGAGGCCGGTGACTCGGCACCGCTCCCCTGGGGACAAGGGGACACCCTCGTGGGGAACTTCAACGGTGGCCTCTATGTCACCCCGCGCCCGGTCCTTCCAGGTCTAGCGACGGCCTGGGCGTCCTGGGCGCGTTGGCTGCTCGACCGGCCCTCTCTGCTCGACGCGTGGGCGTTCCACGTCGACCAGATCGCCATGGCATTGGCCATCCGCACCGAGCGCCTCGAGCCGACCCCACTCGACGTTCGCTGGAACATGCCGATCCACGACCCCACGCGGTTGCCGAGTGATCCCCCTGAACCGGCCGTCATCCACTACCACCAGGAGGTCGATGCCAACGGATGCCTCCGGGTCACCGGACGCGACGCGATCGACGCTCAGATCGGCCGGGTGAACACGGCGTTCCTCCGCCTCCGGGACGGGATGAGGGCCTCGGAGCTCCCCGGTCCGCTCCCGGTGAGCGCTCCCCCGCGCACCGCGGCCGGCGAGAGGTGGGTGGGCAGGGGCGGGAAATCGGCCGTGACGTCCTCCGGCGCCCTGCTCGAGCAGGTCATCACGATGCTCCGGCCATCGACGATCATCGCTGTCGGGACCACGGATGACGTCATGGCGGCCCGTTCCGACAGCTCTCTCACCCACCTCCGGCGCGATCCCAATGAGCTCTTGGCCGATGCGGGGAGGCTCGACCCGGCCACGGGCACTGGCGGAGCCGATCTCGTGGTCATCGACACCGGGCTCGTCGACGAGCTCGATGCGGAGGACCGGCGCGGCCTGCTGGGGCGGCTGTGGAAGTCCTCGAGTCTCGGCTTGCTGCTGCTCGACGACGACTCCGCGGCGCCGAGGTCTCCCGGTGGAACTCCCACCGGGGAGCTCCTCGAGTCGGTGGTGAGCGACGGAGACGGCGAGATCTACCCGCTCGGAACCAACCTCGACCGAGGGGGCACCTCGTTGCTGGTCCTCCGACCTCCGGCCTCGCGCCATCCGCGCGATTATCGAGCCGCCACGCTGACGCCGCTCCTCCCCCGGCATCCCGATCCGCTCCGGCTGGCCGCCATACGGGTTCGTGCCTGGCGGTCGACTGGCTTCTACCCGGACCACGCGCCCCGACTGTGGGAGTACCCAGTGGTGGCGGACAGGCTGATCGAGGCTGCGCCACGCCGAAGTCGTCTGGTCGACGTCGGTGCCGGGGTGACCCCCCTGGTCCCCTACCTCACGGCCCTCGGGTTCGGGGTCGACACCGTCGATCCGTCTCCCAATCGGCGCACCTGGCCACCACGGCCCGACTGGAACGAGTGGGACTATCTGGACTACCGATCAGCCGGACTGGCGCATCGTTCGTGGAACTGTACGTTGGAACGGCTTCCGGCCTGGCGGCGGTTCGACAGTCTCTACTCCGTCAGCGTCATCGAACACCTCACCGCCGCCACTCGACGCACCCTGTTGTCCGAGATGGGTCGGCGTGTCAGACCGAGCGGCGTCGTGGTCCTCACGGTCGACCTGGTGAAGGGAACGGATCGCCTTTGGAATCGAAGTCGCGGCATCACCGTCGAGGACGAGCAGATCCACGGCGACCTGGACGACCTCCAGTCGGAGTGTGCGGCCGCCGGTCTCGAAGTAGAGGACCTCGAGACCGTGCGCGGCTGGGGAGAGGTCGAGGTCGACATCGGGTACCTGGCCTGTCGGAAGCAGGCGAGGCGACGGAGGAGAGGATGGGAGCGGCCGTCGGCTGGCGAATAAGCGCGCCAACAGTTGATCAGGCCATCCCAACGCGTGCCCTCGTCCGGGCTCGGACTGGGCACCCGCTTCCGCACGGTCAGCTCGACCAGCCTCCGCTGGCTTGCCGCCAACGGCCTACGTTCCTTGATCGACTCACGGCCTTCGCGGACCACCGACCGCTTGGCGGCGGATCACCGATACGCAGCGAGTAAGAACGCGGCGAACTGTCGGACTCCCCTCTGCAAGGCACATTTCGTTCCGACATCACTGCGATCCAGGATAGATTTGTTATCGTGACCGATTAGCGGGTTCATTGGTCGCGCCGAGAAATGGCCAACACAGAGACGGCATCACCCGGGACTTACGATGTCGAGGGTCCTGTACAGAGAGCTGTCGTGCCGCCGCGCTCGGACCGGCGGTCATGGTTGATCCCCGTCGCCACTCTCCTCGGCTTCGCCATTCCGGCGGTGTCGTACCTCTGGATGATCCACACCTACGGTGTGAACGTCATCTTTCTCGACCAATGGAACGACGTGACTCTGATCGGTCATGCGTTCTCCGGGACCCTGCAACTCTCGATGCTGTGGGCACAGCACAATGAGAACCGCATCTTCTTCCCCAACCTCATCGTCATCGCCCTCGCCTACACCACCCACCTCAACGTGTTGACCGAGGAGTACCTGAGCGCCTTCATGGCGTTCGGCGCGACGGCACTCGTCATCTGCGCCCACAAGCGTCGCTCACCGGCGAGGCGGTGGATCTGGTACTGCCCGGTGGCGTTCCTCATGCTCTCGCTGGCCCAGGCCGGCAACACCCTGTGGGGCTTCCAGATGGCCTGGTACCTGGTGCTCTTGATGGTCGCCCTGACCCTGTTCCTGCTGGATCAGGAGTCTCAGCCGTGGATCGTCTTCGCCGCAGCGGTCGTCGCCGCAGCGGTCGCGAGCTTCTCGTCACTGCAGGGCCTCCTCATCTGGCCGGCCGGACTCCTGCTCCTCTACCTGCGGCGCCGGCCGCGGCCCCTCGCCCTCGCCTGGATCGGCTCGGCTCTCCTGACCGGGGTGGTCTACTTCGTCGGCTACGACTTCAACGTCACCCAGTCGTCCACCCAGCAACCGGGGGTCGAGTTCAACTTCTTCCTCCGGGTTGTGGGTGACATCGTGGGCGCCACGCAGCCGGGCGTCCTCGTGACCCTCTTCGGCTCGGTGCTGGTCGTGGCGGCCATCTGGGCACTCATACGGTTCACCGTTCGGGAGCGGACCACCACCGGAGGCCGCCCCTTCGCCCTCTCGCTGGTCTTCTTCGGGCTCCTCTTCGCCGGGCTGACCGCGTCTGGCCGCGCGGGCACGGGATTCAGCGTGGAGTACCGCTATACGGTCTTCGCCGTCTTCGTCCTCCTCGGTTTGTACCTCACCGTCCTGGACCCACCCCTCGCCTCCGAGCCGAGTTCACCACAAGCTCGATCACCGATCCGACGCGTTGGCTACCGGCAAATCCTCACAGATCCCCTGTTCGCCCTCGCGAGAGTGGCCGTCGGCTTCGGGATCATCATCACCGTCATACTTGGCTCGGCCAATGGCATCGCCCAAGCGCGGGCGGTGCGCGCAAACAGGCTCTTCCTGGGACAGGTGACTGTCAGGGCCAACCAATACCCAGACCCGATTGTTCGCTTCCTCTACTCTGGGTACGAGTCGGGCCAGGTCGTTCGCCGTCAGATCGCGATCGCCAGGAAGTACCGATTGAGCCTCTTCGCTACGGGCGATGCGGCTGCGTATCTGAGCGAGAAGCCGCTACATTTCGGGGCGTTCCCGCCGCCACATGCGACCGTCGTCAAGCCCGGCAACGGGTCAACGCTGCGCGGCAGGCAGTTCCTCGACGTGACCGTCCAGGATCCGTTCGACGTCACGAGGGTCGAGTTCCTCCTGAGCGGCGAGGGGCGCCAAGGGACTCCGTTGAGCACCGGCGGGGAGACCAATTACGGCTGGATCGGCGCGTGGAACACGTCGACGGTGCCTAACGGCACGTACACGATCGACGCCGCCGTCACTGACTCGGGGGGCCGATCAGTCACGACCGTTCCGGTCGAGGTGCGCGTGGACAACAGGAACCGTTCTGGATAAAGCTCTGTCCCGTGATGGCTCGCAGAGCTTGATAAGTGCTACGGGCTCAATCGGCCCTGACTGATCAATCGGCATGTCTCCCAGTCCCGCTTGGTGCACCCGGCATGCCACATCGTCCCTCGCCACGACGGCCACGTGGCGGGGCGGCCGGCGGCAGTGATGCTCTCGAGCCTCGTCGTAGACGGGCCCCACTAGCACTTTCGGTACCGAGAACCTCCTGGTCTCTGGCTCGACTTCGCCAGTCAACCACGACGACTCTTCGAAACTACCCGCTCTCACGCTCATGCTCGTGCTGTCGGAGCAGCCGATGGCGGGGTTCCTCGTCCCGCATTCGGCAGCTGAGATGAGACGGAAGTCGTGTGACGTCCCGTTAGATGGTTCCCTCGTCGACGGCTCGCGTGATCCAAGGGATGACATCGGCGAGGATCTCGGGCAACGAGGTCGTCGCCTCGAATTCGAGCAGACGCTTGGCCTTCTCCACCGAGGGGATACGGCGCTGTACGTCGTGCGGGAAGGGCGGATCCGAGATCCAATTGAGGGGCGCGTCTTCGCCCCGGATCATCGACCAGATCAACTGGGCCAGCTCCAGCACCGTCGTCGACTCGGCCGTCGACAGGTTGAAGTCCTCGTTGAGCGCCGCGGGATGCTCGATGGCGATGCGGATGCCTTTCGCCAGGTCGGCGCCATAGGTGTAATGGCGGATCTGGCTGCCGTCGCCCAGGATGTGCAGCGGGTCCTGACCCTTCACAACCTTCTGGACGAGGTCCGGGACGACGTGACTCATGGCCAGCTTCACATTTCCACTCATGATCTCCACGTCGCCTCGGGCACGCCGTTCGCCGGTTCCCACGCAGTTGAAGGGACGGATGATGGTGAACGGCAGGCCGTGCTGGTCGAAGGCGGCACGGGCGAAGTACTCCACGGCCAGCTTCTGGAAGCCGTAGGAGGAAACCGGAGGCGGTGCCTCGTGCTCCTGCCCCTCGTAGGACGGCCACGAGTCGGCCGACTCGAAGACCATGGAGGAGCTGAGATAGGTCACCTTCTGAAGCCGCCCCTGGCCATGGGCCGCGATCGCCGCGTCACACGAAGCGGCGGTGATGCGCTCGTTGGTGGCCAGGAGGTCGTACGCGTAGGTGTGGAAGTAGGAGATCCCTCCGATCATCGCCGCCCCGGCGACGAAGTGATCGCAGTCCATGAGCAACCCTGTCACGAGGTCGCTGTCTTGGGCGTCACCCTCCACGAACCGATACTTCGGGTCGTCGTCGTAGGAGCGGTGGACGGGTCCGTACTTCGAGTAGTTGTCGAGACCGATGACCTCGTGGCCGCGGTCGAGGAGCTCCTTGACGACGTAACCACCGATGAAACCGGCCGAGCCGGTGACGAGCACCGTGCTCATCACGAAGTCTCGACCGGCGATGCTGCTCTGATCTGCTCCAATGAGAGGCGGGGTCCGAAGGCGAACCTCCACCAGCGGAGGTAGTGCGGAAGCCAGCGTGCGACCTTGAAGCTCGAGACGCCCTGATGGCGCTCCAGCCAGATGGTCGGAAGCTCGGCGACCGGCAGTCGGGCGCGACGGGCCTTGGCCACGAGCTCGATGCCGATCTCGAACCCGGCACCCGAGGAGATGCCGACATCGTTGAGGAAGCTTACGTCGTAGGCCTTGAACGAGTTCGTGGCGTCGCGGGTGCCGACCCTGGCCAACGCCCACAACGAAAGGCCGGCAAGACGCGACAGCGTGCTCTTGACGAAGGGTCCACCGACCTGCTGACCGCCATGCGAGTAGCGAGAAGCGGCGGCGATGACCACGCCCCGCTCCACCAACCGGACCAGGTTGTCGATCTGTTGCGGGTCGTCACATCCGTCGGCCATCGTCACCACGACGACGTCGGCCTGCGCGTGCCCGATGCCGTACCGGATCGCCTGGGCGGGACCGGGCTCGACGTCGTTGATCAGCAACCGGATCCGGCTGTCCGAACGAGCCAGCTTTTCGACGTACGGCACGGTCGAGTCGTCGGGCCTATCGACGACCACGGCGATCTCACACGGCAGCTGGACCGCCTCGAGGATCCGGTTCAAGACGTCCTCGATCCCCGAGTCCTCGTTGTAGGCCGGGATGACGATCGACACTCGTGGCTTCATATGAGAACTCCCCCGCCGCGGAGGTTCCAGATGTCGACGATCGGCCGTTTGATGTCGAGATCAGCGTAGAGCTGGTGAGGTGCACCGATCACCAGGACGTCGGAGTCGGCCAGGACCCTTTCGAGCGGCCGCAAAGCGGGGTCGGTCGTGACGTAGGGGTCGGTGCTCAGAACGGACTTCGCCTGGATCTCGAGAACGCGCTTTAGCTTGTAGGCCAAGCTGTCGCGAACGTCGTCCGACTCCCCCTTGAAGGCCATTCCGAGGATGCCCACCGTCATCGAGCCCAGGTCGTAGTTGGCAGCCATTCGGGCCACCAGGTACAGGGGTAGGCCTTCGTTGACCTGCATACTCGCGAGGCCGAGGGCGAAGTTGTTGTTGTTGAATGCGGCCAGCTGCATCGTGTCCTTGAGCAGACAAGGCCCGGCGGCGAACCCTGGGCCGGGGAGATCGGCGGCGCGCGGGTAGTCCTCCGTGACCGCGGCCCGGACCCGTTCATAGTCGACCCCGAAGTCGTTCGCCATCATGTACAGCTGGTTGGCGGCGGCGAACTTGATGTACCGGTACGAGTTCGTGAAGAGCTTGGCTAGCTCGGCTTCCTCGGGCGTGACCCGCACGATCGACTTCGTGAGCTGGGAGAACAGCCAGGCGGCACGTTCATAGGCCTCGTCCGTCCGGGCAGCGACGATCTGGGGCAGGGAGTAGAGCTCCTCCATGGCCCGGCCTTCGGCGATGCGCTCCGGACAGAAGGCCACGTCGACGTCCTTGCCGAGGCGGTCGACGAGGCGCTCGACGAGGCGGGTGACACCCGGGTACACGGTGCTGCGAAGGACCAACAGCTGACCGTCGGTGAGGTGCTCGGCCACGTTTTCGACGGCGCCGACGACCGCCTGGGGGTCCGGGTTGAGGTGCTTGTCGACCGGCGTTCCGATGACCACGATAACGTGCTCGGCGACGCCGATGGACGCCGGCTGCGAGCACGCCTGCAGCCGCCCCGCGGCCAGAACCCGATGCAGTACCTCGTCGGCGTTTGGCTCCCGATGAGGCATCGCCCCCGACATGACGAGCCGGGTCGACGTGTGGTTGGTGTCGTAGAGGGACACGTGCAGGCCGGAGTCCGCCAGCGCCAGGCCCAAGGGGAGCCCCACGTGTCCGCAGCCCCCCAGGATGGCAACGTCCGACTCCCATGCCGACCCCACCACCCTTAGGTTAGCCCATGCCTCCCGGACCGACAATCCGTCACGAGCCGTTCTTGCAGGTCAGCCGGCCCGATCGGTGCGGCGGGGTGCGGGCGCCGAGCCCTGGTAGCAGCGCGAGGTCCGGCAGCCGCGCCGAGTGGCGACGGCGAGGGATTCGATAAGAATGCACGGCACCCACGCGGGATCCCTCACACATGGCAGCGCCGGCGACCGACGTCATCACCCACTCCACCGACCGCGAGGCCACCACGCCCGCCGGGTCGACGCGCCTCGAGCGGCTCTTCTCCCCATTCTGGCGGAGGGTTCTGACCGCCCTCGGCTTCGCCGTGCCTGTCGCCGGCGTCCTCGTCATGATCGCGAGCTGGGGGCTCAACGTGATCGTCAACGACCAGTGGGCGGACGTGACCGTCATCAAGAGCTCCTACGGGCACTTCCCCGACTGGAGCGTTCTCTGGCAGCCCCACAACGAGAACCGCATTTTCTTCCCCAACCTGATGGTCGTCGCCCTCGCCCACCTCGACCACTTCGACATCACCGTCGAGGAATTCCTCGGCGCGGCCATGCTGATCGTGAGCTACTTCTTGTTCATCCTGGCCCACCGCCGGCGATCCCCCTCCACCCCCTGGCTCTACTACTGCCCGGTGATGCTCCTCGGCCTGTGCATCACTCAATGGGGCAACCTGATCTGGGGATTCCAGACGGCCTGGTTCGTCGTCATGCTGGCGCTGGCGGTCACCGTCTACGTGTTGGACGGCGCCGAGCTCACCTGGCCACTCCTGGCCGCCGCCATCGTCACCGCGACGGTGGGGAGCTACTCCTCCCTCCAGGGCCTTACCATCTGGGCAGCCGGGCTCGTGCTCCTCTACTACCGCAGACGGTCAGTACGCCAGATCGTGATCTGGCTCGTCGCGGCCGCGCTCGTCACGTTCTGGTACTTCTACAACCTGCGCTACGTCAATCCGCATTCCGGCTACGCGCGCCACCACCTGTTCGCCAGCCTCAAGTTCTTCATCTTCGAACTCGGGGACATCGTGGGCGTGCAGTACCAGAACTACCGGTCCCCCATCAACTACCCGGTGTTCCTCTTCGGGATCTTCCTCTTGGCTTTGGCCGTCCTCTCGTGGGCTCGCCTCTGCGGCCTCCGGCGGGACACGGAGAGCTCCCGAGCCATCGGAGTGGCGCTCATCGTCGTGAGCCTCCTCTTTTCAGCCATGGTGGTCCAGGGGCGGGCCATCTTCGCCTACCTCGGCGCCTCCTTTTCCCGCTACACGACCGTTAACCTGCTCCTCCTCGTCGGCATCTACTTCATCCTGCTCCCGGCGCCCCATGAGGAGACCATTGCCCGAGAGCGGAGGGGCGTGCCCGTCCCCGTCCTCCGCTGGGCGGCGGCTGCCTCGACCGTCACCGTCCTCGTCGCCGGGACGTACAACGGCATGTACGCCGGCCATTTCGATTACCAGTATCAGGTCACGTCGGCACAGATCCTGCGGCATTACCGGTCCGAGCCGCCCGGCTCTATCGGGACGCTGTACATCTTCTATCCCGACTCCTACATCCTCCATCAGGCGCGGATCGCCCAGTCCCTCCGTCTCAGCCTGTTCGCGCCCTAGCCCGAGCAGCGCCATGAGCCCGGCGAAGTTCGGCCCTGCAAAGGGAGCCTCGGCCGATCGGGTCGGCCGCTCCCTGCTCCCCGGATCGGACTCGATCGTTCGATCGAAGACCCGGGCCCAAGGTCGGTGCGACGGCGTGCGATGGCCCATCGAAGCCTCGGGAGGTAATTTCTCTGGTGGCAGTCGTGGAACTGGCGTTGCCGGCTGATCGCGAAAGGGGGGCGATGCCGAGGATCCGGGTCGACATGGCATTGCCGATCCTCAACGAAGAGGCCAGCCTCGGCCGCAGCGTCGGGCTGCTGAGCGACGCTCTCACCGGGATCCCCGAGTACGACTGGGCGCTCACCATCGTCGACAACGGCAGTGAGGACGAGTCATGGCGCATCGCGACCCAGGTTGCCGACTCCCGACCCGGCACCCGTGCCCTCCGTCTCGAGGAACGAGGGCGCGGCCGGGCGCTCAAAGCGGCATGGTCGTCGAGCGACGCGGACATCGTCGCCTACATGGACATCGATCTGTCCACGTCGCTCGAGTACCTGCGGCCACTCGTCGACGCGATCGGCTGCGGGAACGCCGATCTCGCCATTGGCTCTCGTCTGGCCCCCGGGGCGCGGGTGACCCGCGGATTCAAGCGCGAGGTCGTCTCCCACGTCTACAACTTCATTGCCAGGAAAGCGCTCAAGTTCTCCATTCGCGACGCACAGTGCGGCTTCAAGGCAGTCAATCGAACGGTTGTAGAACGAGTCGTGCCGCTCGTGGAGGACGACAGTTGGTTCTTCGACACGGAATTGCTGTTCCGGGCCCAGACGATGGGCTTTCGGATCGACGAAATTGCGGTGGAATGGGTAGAGGACGTCGACTCTCGGGTGCGGCTGGTGTCGACGGCATTGGACGACCTCAGGGGGATCCGGCGCCTGCGACGCGGCAACACGATCCCCGACGTAGCTGCCGGACACCGTGGCCGCCAGTTCCCCACCGGAACCGGCGAAGAAGCGCCCCCGTCCGATGCCGTCGGCTCGCGAGATCTACTCGACGCCGTGGGAGCAGTGTGGCCAGAGACCGACACTGGGCAACAGTTGCGCGTCGAGAGAGCCGGACCGGACGGTCTCTCACCCCCACCGTCGGATCGCTCGCGACTGCCCCAGCAGCTCGACTAGCACGCACACCGGAAGAACGTGGCCCAGTTACGACGGTGACGTAAGACGGGTGAACGGGAGAGAGTCCCTGGCACTAATCCCCGTTGAGTCCTTGCCGCCGATACCGGACCTCGCCTCTGCGAGCGGTCGGTGACGTCCTTCACTCAAATCGAAGCCCACGTGGATGTCGCCGACGAAGAACGCTTCACGAGTGGTTCGGCTTGTCGTGGGGTCCGTTTGCAGCCCCCGTAGGCCGCGTTGATCGTGTCGACCACGATCGTGGTGCTCTACCTCGACTACGTGATCCACTTCGCAACGAATGCGCCAATCGGCGACGGCGGTTGGGCGCCGAAGATCGCGTGCACGCGTCTCGTGGCTCTCCTGGCCTTGGAGGTCATCGGAACGACGAATTTCGGTATCGCCCAGGCTCGGACCATACGGACCGGGGCCGTCAGCCAAGCCAGGCTGGCCGTCAACCTCTCCGAAGTCTCCCCAGACGAGCGGTCCTGCTATGAAAGCGTCATCGTGTACGGCGGTCTCCTGCCCCCATACCTCGCCACGCAGGTCGAGGCAACCGATCTTGGCCGACGCCAAACAGGACAAGCTGAGCATGTTCAGTCCGGGCTCCGTCGAAGCGTTCCGCGCCGAGGGCCCGCCTTACGTCCCGGCATGTGCCAGTCGGTCCTGACCTGGCGAGGGTACCGATCAGGTCAGGACACCGGGGGTCACGACGCTGCGCGCCTGGCTCGTGTCGCACGTCGCCAGATGCAGCGGGCCGTCGAGTTTGAAAAGAGAGAACTCGAAGAATTGCGTGGAACCCTGCGTGGATAGACGCGTGACCTCCCTGCGAACGAGCCGCGTCGACGGATCGAGCTCCGTCCAGGTCGTATATGAGTAGCGGGTGTGAGCCACGGCCTTCGAACTGTCCGCCGGACCGGCACCGAGGTACAGGTACCTGAAGCCGCCGTCATTCACCTGTTGGACCCACGTCCTGCACGACGTGATCGGTGCATATCCCCTGGAGGGCTGGGGATCGCCGACGTATTGCACACGATTGTCGAGGGCCCTCCCATAGAGCGGATATTGCAGTTGCGCATACGAGCCAGCGATGCCGAGACTTGTGTGCTGAAGGTTCTGGATGGTGGCCACGATCCGGGACGATCCACCGGGTCCGAAGATCGGTCCCGTCGTGTAGCGATTGTTCAGATAGGAGTCGTTCAGCACGATTCCGCCGACCGCCACGATGGCGACGGCAACCGCCACTGGTGCGAACCGTGCTCGACGACCAAGCCTCGTCAACGCGACGGCTGCGACGACCGCACCGGTGGCGACCACGAGCCCGGCGAGCGCCGAGTCGACGGACGGAGACGGCACAAAGGACGAGCTGAAGATGTGGACCGGCCAGAGAGTCGGATCGAGCTGGTCGGCCGCCACGACGGCGACGTAGACGACGAGGATCGTCGCATTCACCCTCGGGCGGGCGACCAGATGGTGCACCGGAAGCAGCACGAGACCAAGCAGGATTGCCGGATCGGCATATCGGACGTTCTCCACGAAGAACACAGGAACACCGAAGACCGCGAGGTACTGAGGAGTCACCAAGAAGCCGACGAAGCTCACGGCCGCGACGAGACCCAGCACCCGGATCACCGGGTGCCCGATCAGCACGCCGAAGACGACTCCCGCCAGTGCGCAGCCGAGGAGAGCCCACCACGCAGGGCCGAAGGAGAGGTGCAGTCCGGGAAAGAAGTACCGACTCCAGTCGGTACCGTGGAACAGGAAGCGTGAGACGCTCGACGGGTGCGTCGTCGGCGAGACGGCTTGCGGCAGTGAAATTGGACCGAGCCGCACACGCAGGTTCGGTATCGGATTTCCGACGTCAACCAGGTTGCGCACGTACCAGAAGGACGCCGTCGCCACGAGGCCGAGCAGCCATGTCCCGGCAGTCCTGCGGTGGGACCAAACACGCTCGAGCCAGAACACACCCACCGTCAATGCAGCGATCGGCGCAATCAGCGTGAACTTCGTCCCGAGAGAAAAGCCCGCTGCGAGACCGGCCACCAAGACGGGGAGGTGCCCGCTCGCTGCCGCTCG
>Ga0187783_10002016_pt1 | contig 15102 bp, 14 predicted proteins | sample 1015_SJ02_MP02_2_FD_132471 | JGI IMG/M metagenome (GOLD analysis project Ga0187783, IMG submission 132471) | Tropical peat soil microbial communities from peatlands in Department of Meta, Colombia - 1015_SJ02_MP02_20_MG | ecosystem: Environmental > Terrestrial > Soil > Wetlands > Peat | place... | reverse complement strand
GCCGGGCTATGGTTCCGGCGCGGTCGTCTCGGCATGGTCTCTCCTGATTCGCAGGCAACAGCGGGCCCGCCGTCAGGCAGAAACTCCACTTATCGTCCTGGGCAGATTTCCGGGACCGGCTCTCGATTGACGGAAGGGAGGTTTCCAAATGATTGGCGGTGAGTCTAATGTGACCACGGTGGTTGGAGGTGGTTCGACGAGCGAAGAAGCGGGTCGCTGGACAGTGGCTTCATGTCCCAAATGCGGAACCCGGATCGTGATGCACCGAATGTTGGATCCGCGCATCGATAGCTTCGGATTTGAGAACTACTTTCTTAAGTGCGATCTTAAGTGCGATCAATGCGGTGTCTGGCTAATTGGTATCATCGATCCTTATGACGAGGCATTACTGCTCACTGAAATAGGAGCTTTCCGGCCGTGGGGCCCTCGGGCGAGCGTGCCAGAGTGGCTCGAGCTGAGAAAGCGCGCGCGTCAGTGGCCTCGATCGCCATACTAACGGTCTCCTCTGCCGTCAATGAATCTACGTGGGTAACGGATTGAGCGATCTCACCCTGTGTGGGCCCAGAGGCGTTGCATCTGATCGCTTGATACTTGCTCGCCACTTACCGGGCTCTTGTTGGAATGCTTGTACGACAAATGCTTGTACTCCATGATCGATCCCCAATGTTCCACACCTCTCGCGAAAGTAGGGCAGAAGAATGCAACTCGCCTGTCCCCTCGGATTGGGGGGCCGGGGAGGTCGATTAGCTCGGTCGTTTCGCCAGTCCCGCATGGGTTGCAGAATTCGTCAAATTTTACATGGTACTAGCATTTTTCAGATTGCGATCTGCGCGGAGGTCCAAAGAGAAGCCCGCGAACGGCGCAGCTAGCAGCTTTTTCGGGGGGGCAGGGCGGCTCGGATCGGAGGCCATTTCGGTGTCGCACTTCCTCGCCCTATCGCTAAAGCGAAAGATTGTGTCGCAGGTCACAACGGCAATTGGTTGCTCAAACATATGCCAAACGTTCGGTCGAAAGAGGCGGCCGCGGTCGCGGGCATTGGGATAAACTAGGCGAGTGCCCAGCTGAATGGGGAAGATGGCGGCTCGGCAGAGCTGTATGAAAGATGCGGCCGCTCATAAACCCGACCCTTCGACCTGTGATGCTTGCCGCTTCAGCGGCGACGCAATAGCGCGATCGGGTTTGCTACAGACAGCGAAGCTGATTAGTGGCCGTTCCTGTCACGCCACGACGGTCGATCTGGCAGCAGCCGGTGCTTCCTGTCCGAGGATCTGAGTGCGAATTGCATCCTCAATGCGAGACAGCGCACGCTCGCACTCCTGCGCACGCGCCTCGGCGCTCCTCGCACGCATTTCGAGCTGAGGTAGGCGGTTCTCCGCGGCTTGTACGCGAGCCCGTTCTCTCTTCAATGCTTCCCCAGCTTCTTGGAGCTTGAGATGGGCCTGCTGGATGCACGTCTCGGCCGCCTGTTGCTTTACCTCAAGGTCGTGAATGTGCCTTTCGGCAAGCTTTAATTTTTCATTTGCCTGCTCAGCAAGACCTCGAGCACGACTCTCAAATTCGGTGGCTCGATTCTCTATACCCCTGACCATCTCCGCAGCCTGATAGACAAGTTCCAATGCGGTTTCGCCATCTCTGGTTTCGCCATTTCTGCTGGTGGCGGCAGAAGCAACCGGAAAGCTCAAGACCCTATCGTCCAATTCGATTCGAGCCGAGTTGGAAAGATGATCCCGCATATGTTTGTTTAGCCATTCCAAGTTGTCCATTGTCGAGCCCTCGGTCTGCGAGATGACTAAAATGGCCTTAAGCCGCACAACATTATTGGACAAATGGTAAACAAGTCCTTTACGGAGAGCATTCTTGCTCGCCGCGGTGGCGCAAAAAGAAAGAGAAGGAGGAATCGTCTAGCGTCGCTGCGTGAGAAAGAGGCCAGCTGTTCACGCGGTAAGCACGCGCTAGCTAGGCTGCTCGCTGCGATACTAAATTATTTCTGTGATAGGGAAGCTGAGAAGGGGCACGTGCGCTTGCCTCACTCAGCGCCGCATCTGCCCTGGCAAGAATTTCGCTCCACCCAACGTTAGGAAGGCCGTCGTCCGAAATACCTGGTGTCGTCGCCTCAGCCTTCATGCGTGGCTGTAGGTAGGCGGCCATAGCGATAACCTTCTGACGCGCGCGTACAACAAGGGATGTCAAACCAGATCGGACGGAATGGTCCGGTGTTCTTTTACGCACCTCGAAGGGCGATTTCGCGTGCGAACTTTCTAGTTCTGCTTCCAATTCTTGAATGCGCTTCACCGCGTGCTTCAACGTCTCGACCGCCATCTCGGCGATGCTCCGGGCGTATCTTTCAGCTTCGGCACGTTCTTCAGCCTCATGAACCGCTCTCGCCGCTCGGTCTATTAATTCGAGTATTGTGTCACCGCCGTTGAAGCGACGCTGCGTTTCGATCGGTTTGGGGTTTGAAAGGTTTTTTCGCCAGCGTTTTCGCTTGCCGATGCCTCGGTCGGCTGACGACCTATCCATCCGAAAACTGCTGGACGTTTTCGAGTGGTCTCTTCTAAGCCAGCCGAAAAGTTTATGGGTTCCACTCGGGCCGGACGACAACAGTTGCACCTTCGTTTCGCTTAGAGCCGTCTCTGAGCTCTTCATGACGATCCTCGGTCCCGGTAAGGATTAATTAAGTTTAACGCCGGAATGGTAAACAAATTCCTTATTTGCCGGCGTAGCGTTTGGCGATGAAGGCGTATTCAGAGCTTTTCACCCGCCTGGCTTTCGGATGCACGCCCCCCGCATTCGCCCGGGATTTCGGCGTTTGCCTCGTTGCACGATCATCATTTCGCTAAAGGATTGGCAGCTAGTGATATTTGTTGCCTGGGCGGACGCCCCGCCAGGAAAAGGAAAAACGTAGTGACGTTCGAGGCTGTTGCCGCGTGGACAAAGGATTGAAGTGATTCGCAATCGGTGGGGTCTAGCGCCGCTATAGTCGGACAATGAGGAGGCATGGAGCAAAGTCCGCTCCTGCTTGCCTTCGCGTTACCAGTCCGTACCCCGAGCTCCCGCCCAACGGGAAGACCCGGAACATCCTCTCGCAGACCTCGCGTTGGATTCCTCAGCTCACCGAACCTTTCTGCTTTAGTCGTCGGATAGCTGCGATCCACGCTTCCGCCATTTGCAGAAGTATTTGGCGGTCCGACGGGTCCGCTCGATCAGCTAGCCTTCGGCACTCTTCAACATAGTACCGGAATCCACGGAGCGGCCTTGCCGGGGTTGTCGCTGATGGCCCCGGCTGGTACTGCCCCTGAAACTTTACCCCGACCCGGTTCGCCTTGCGCCAGACAACTGCGCATGCCCGGCGCGAGGGTTCACCGTCGATGATAAGGTCGAAGAGTTTCGGCAGCGGGCCTTGAAGTTCAAGCTGCGCGCCGTTGTCCGAAATATTGTACACATTGCATTCGGAAGAATCACCGTTGGGCCAGAATGTCCGGCCAACTTTTAGAGTCCGCCTTCGCGAGGAACCCCTTCGTTCCGGATTCCTTCTTCGATCGTCGATCTCACTGCGTGGAGGTGTGACCGCATCCATCGGATTGCCCTCTTTAGAAGAGATCAACCAGTGCCAACGATAGAATACAGAACGGCTCCCTTCGCCCCGGTTAACCCGCTCTTCAAAGAACGCTTGCCGTCGACTGATCGTGGCCGACGCTCGTGCAATCTTAACCATCAAGCTTAACGGGAGCCTCATGAAACCGCGGTATCCGTGGCACCACTGACAATTGCGTGGTGGGACGTTCCGTCGTGAACATTGAGCGATTTGTACGCAAGAGATTCGCACGTCTCGCGTTGGCGGTGTTCCTCATCGGGACGGCAGGCTGGGCATTTCTGCCGTACGTGACGCACCGTGTTGCGGCTTCGGCTTTCGTCAATTCGGAGCTGGTTCGTGTCACCGCACCGTTTGCCGGTCGAGTTTCGGCGTCGCTGCCGCGTAAGGGTGATCTGATCGAGCGCCCGACTGTTTTGGATCTAGTTGAGGCGCTGTCGCCTGACCGGCGACATCTGCTCGATCTTCAGTTGCAATACGCGCTCGCCAAAGAAGCCGCTGACTTGGCGCGACGCCAGTTAACGCAAATTGATGCGATTGATGCAGAGCTTACGAAGCGATCTGAAGCTTATCGGCTTGCCGTTGTTGATCAGGTGCGACATGAGGCAATCGAGGCCGAAGCTGAAAGATCTGGATGTCTTGCTGAGTTGAAGCAGCGCAACGAAATCGGCTTGCGAATGACAACATTGACAGAAACTGGATTGGCTTCGCCAATACGTTCTGCCGAGGCGCGTGCCAATCAGGAAGTCGCCTCGACCCGCTGCGCGATGGCCGCCGCGCGGGTCGATCGGTTGAAGGTTGAGCTTAGCGCCGCTGACCGCGGTATATTCCTCCGTGGCGGGGCCAACGACGTCTCCTACTCGCAACAGCAACGCGATCAACTTTTGTTGCGTCAACAGGAATTGGAAATGCGGGCCTTCCAGGAAACAGCGCGCGCTTCGCAATTGGCTGCAGAAATCGACGCTGAGCACAATCGGACTGAACGGCTTGACAACTACCGGGCAGTTTTGCCCGGCCGGCACGTGGTTTGGTCGACTGGCGCCAGCCCAGGATCGACCGTAACCGAAGGGCAAGGCGTCCTCGATCTTGCCGACTGCGAGCACCGGTTTGTGGTTGTTCAGCTTCAAGAGCGCGACTTTGAACAAATCAAAGCTGGCGATGCGGCGCAGGTTCGGTTGGTCGGCAGTAACGAATGGCGCGAGGGCCTGGTGCGGCAGATGCGCGGTTCGGCGGCCCGTAATGATGAGCGGCTTTTCGCGGCGCAAATCCCAAGCGCAGGTCAGGCAACAATCACTGCGGAAGTATCGCTGCCGTCTGGTAACATGCGCGTCGATGGTGCCAGTTTTTGCGACATCGGTCGTCTTGCCGAGGTGCGCTTCCGGAGATCACTTTTTGACCTGGCGTTCGTCGAGGCCATCTGGCACCGGTTGACCGACGCGTGGGAGGTGCCAGCCGCGTCGAGCGTAGCAGCGAGCAACTGACTTGGATTCGACAGCCGAGACTTTTTTTCAGCTGCTCGCCCCAACCATCTTCGTTGCAGGCGCAGTCTATGCGCTCGGGCCGACGATGCCGCTTTCACGCACTTGGGCGCGCGCCGTCGTTTTTGCCGTTGTCTGGGTTATTGTCGCGCGCTACCAAGTCTGGCGGCTCTTCGTCACGGTGTTGCCGGCACACGGCGCTTGGCACGAGGTGAGCTGGGTCTGGTTTTGTTACCTGATGGAGCTGTTCGCCACCGGCGATGCGCTTCTGCTATATTTTACGTTTCTGCGCAGCAGCGACCGCAGCGGCGAGGCAGACGCGCATGAGGCACGATTGCGAACGCTGTCCCCCTCCGAGCTTCCCGAAGTTGACATTTGCATACCGACCTACAACGAACCCATGGACGTGCTGGAAAAGACCATTACCGGCGCCCTCTGCCTGGACTACCCGAGCTTCCAAGTATGGGTTTTGGATGATGGCCGGCGCCCGTGGCTGAAGGAGTTTTGCCGGGACAAAGGTGTGGGATATTTGACTCGCCCCGACAATGCGCATGCCAAGGCCGGCAACATCAACCACGCCCTAACAAAAACAAATGCGCCTTTCGTCGCCATTTTCGATGCCGATTTCATTCCTCAGCAAAATTTTCTAATGCGGACAATGGGTTTCTTCGCCGACCCCAAGATAGGAATCGTCCAAACACCGCATGCTTTTTACAACAGCGATCCCATGCAAACCAACCTTGCATTGCGGAAAACATTGCCAGACGACCAACGATTTTTCTTCGAAGCGATTATGCCGAGCCGTGACGCCTGGGACGCGGCATTCTGCTGCGGCTCGAATTCGGTCACTCGTCGCGCCGCACTAAAAAGCATCGGTGACAAACTACCAACCGGGTCGATTACCGAGGATATGCTGCTAACCTTAGTAATGCTTCGGCAAGGCTATGTTACTCGCTACTTGTGCGAACGACTGGCTTTCGGTCTTGCTCCTGAAAACATAGAATCATTCTTTGTGCAGCGCCAACGTTGGGCGCGAGGCGCCACTCAAATTCTGTTCCTTTCTGACGGGCCGCTCGGTTCAAATCTCAGCTTGGTCCACCGCTTGCTCTTCCTGCCGACACATTGGCTGTCGCAAAGCTGTTCGACCCTTCTTATAGTCATTACGCCGCTTGTTTTTCTCCTCACGGGACTGAATCCACTCGTCAACGTATCGGCGGAAAGCGTGTTAGACTACGTGGTGCCGATGATTTTGGCGCTCTTAGGCGGGATTCAAGTATTCGCTCCGTCGAAATACTTTCCGCTTGCTTCCCGCGTGCTGGCGACCTTTCAGAGTTTCAAAATCTTGCCGACTGTTTTAACAACCTTCTTGCAGCCGTTCGGACATGGGTTCAAAGTCACCCCAAAGGGTCATACCGCGCGTCGCGCAACCTTTGAGCGCGGAATCTTCTGGTCCTCGGCGATTTTAATTTTCCTGACCATTGGTGGCCTGATCGCCAATTCGATTCCGGAGCTACGCGTTATCGACCAGACCTCGTTGCTTCCGGTCATGGCGGCCTGGGGAGCGTTTAACGTGACGGTACTGTTTCTCGTCTGCATGATGTCGCTGCAGGCACCGGCGCGACGCGCGGAGGAACGGTTCGTGCTAGATGAGCCGGTTGGAATATTCGGTGCTGACGGGACGCTTTCAACTGGCCAAATTCGGGACATTTCATTGTCTGGAGCGGCAATCGCGGTCGATGAGGATCGTCCGCTCGTGACGCAGGTCGGACAATACGTCCGTGTATTCGTTAAGGAAGTCGGCTTCATACCTGGACGCGTTGTCAGGCAGTCCAACAGATTCGTCGCTGTGCAATTCGATCTAGCACAATCACTTGAGCGTGACCTGTTGATCGGCAAATTATTTACGGTCGGTCTCAATACCGCCACCGATGTCGGTTCAGTTTCGGCGGCGACCGTTGCGATTCTTGGAAGTATCGTTTCGGTTCGTACGAACGATGGGCAAGTTGAAGTTCACGAGATGCCAGTGCCACCCGTTAAAACACTAGGCGCTGAAAGCCTGGTCGTCCGGCCTTCCAAGGAAGTTCCGCCGTGGAAAGACATTCGTGCGCGACGCGTATCCTTTTCACTTCACGACCTTGAACCCAAACGAGTAGGTCGGAGATGAATGGGAAGCGCGTGATTCCGACAAAGCCGCAGAACTAGACGGCGGGCTGATCATTTTCGGCGAGCGCGTTGCCGCTGGCGCATCGCCAGACGATCTTGGCGTCAGCAGCGCGTGGCGCACGACCAGCCCTATCGCGAGGCCGTGGTGGAACGCGGGCTGTTGGCAACTCGCCACACCCCGTGGACAGTTTTTGGAGCTTTGCCGCCTACGTCGATCGCATTTTGAAAGAGGAAATCGGATCGATCTGCCCCTGCGAGCGCCGATAGAGTTGAGCTCGTTAACAACCTCACGATCGCTGAAACACTCGGTCTCGACGTGCCCCCGCTTTGCTCGCGTTCACTGATGAGTTGATGAATGAAAGAGTGAGATGTTGTTGGAGTGATGTAAGGCGTCCGCCCGAATGGCATAGCGGGCAATTGAGATAAATTTAAGTTTGCGCCTAACTATCTTTTTGGACGTCTTGGTTATGATGGTCGCGTCGACGTTATCAGAAATTGTGGACGTGCCAAGCGGCGGCGTCATTGATGCGAATGCGCGTAGCGTTAGTTTGTACGTTGGTCCCCGTGGCTTGTTCAGCTTCGCTGAACATCGCCGCCAATGAAAATCTATTCGAAAACCAAGTCGCGGCAGCTAGAAGAACAACATCGTTTTTACTCAAGGCGCCGATGCAGAAAATGGGGATGATCCGCATCTGGCTCCGACACTTGTAGTCGATACGCTGAATGAGAACAAATTCGATTGTCATATCGAGGTCGAGAACTCAATGGGTCCTCAAGCCTCAATCCTCCAATATGTCTATAGAACGCCGCAATTCGGTGGCGGAGTGATCTTTCCTCAAGATAAGCGCCCGACTGTCCCTGCGGCCGCGAGGATTGAAATTCCGGGAACGATGTCGATAGGGATGACTCAGCCGTCGACTTCTCTAGGTGTTTTGCTGGTTTATAAAACTGCACCGAGGACCTTCGGATCAGCTTACAAATTTCTAGTCGATCATTTGGTCAAGCCCACAGAACGATTGGTTCCGGTCAGCTGGCGAGGGGAGGGAAATCCATTCGACATAGAAAAAGAACTGCAAAAGGAAGCCATTTCTGCACTCAGCAAATCGGCGGGGACTATCTTCTTTATGCTTCCCGAAACTCGACCCGATGGCAGCCCAAATATCTTCAAGATACGCACGCCGGATCGGAGCATTTCATTCAATTCAACGACGGAAACAGCGCAGTTTGGGTCGAAATCCAACGTCCTCCGGTCAATCTTTGGTGCAGGAAGCAACGGACTGCATACGCTGATAGCCTCATGGGATGACTCCCAACAAACCATGGCTCTCACGATTGATGGAAGTGAGGTTGCCAAATGATTGCGATACTGGTAGCGCGAGTTGAATGAAATGCGCCGCGCCAGTAATTTTCATCCGGAATGGGGTTGGCTCGCTCCCGCGCCGGGATTCATTCGCACGGCGCGTGTCGCTCTCGTGGCGACCACGATCGGTGCGACCGTAGGGGCGAGTGTCGTGTTCTCGCTGCTCGCGTACCCAACGACCGAAAGCGCGGTGTCGGCGCGCACGCTAGTCGCACCTGCCCAAACGATATCAGATCCGATGGAGACAGGTGAACAACCAATACTCAACCAGCCGCAATTCCCGTTACCGCAAATAGACGCTAAACAAACGGCGGACGCGACTACAACCCGGTCGAGCGCTAGCGCGACAACAAAGGCGCTCGAAATGGTCGCAGTAGCGGCTAGCACTGTCACACCGGCAGGTGACACGCTGGCTGCGCCTTCGGTCACTGTCGTCGGGTTGCCTGCTCGCGATCCGACACCGCCCTATATGAAATCAACGAAAAAGCTCAATACTAGCTGGCGCAACGCTTTGCACGGTGAACTTCTCCGACCCCCAGCACGCGGACATCACTCAAAGAGAAGCTTTGACGGAAATCGCAACGTCGAGAGCCGAAGCGGCTGGTCCGATTGGGACGGCGGCTGGTCCGAGCGGGGCTCGCTAGGGGACTTTCTATCGGGCCTGGGACGAATTGTAACACAGGCATTTAGTCAATCGAGCCCGTAGTCTTTGTAATACAGCGGCGCAGCGGTCCAGCAGGTATGGCGGGGTACACGACCTGGGCCTACCTTAAGTGGCGCGTCAGCGCCCCAAGGAATGAGTCGGCATCCGCCAAAAAAGAGAAAGCCCCTGCCACGAAGCTGAGGCTTCAAGTACCAGCAGGTGCGAGATCAAGCTTCCACGGAGCAAATCGGTAGTCAAACCAACGCGGAAGATCCTGTCGGTGACGTGCGTGCTGCCGGTGCCGATGATCGTCGTGGTGGCGGTCATCGCGCCCGGAAGGCCTTTGATGAGTATCGGCGTCGTCACCGGCCGTGGCGCCGGAGATGTTGGCGAAATCGATGTAGAGAACTTCGGCCTTGATGGTCCAATTGCCGATCCGCGCTTCGCCGCCGGCGAACGTCCATCCTAGGCTCGTAGTATTCACCGACACGGTATTCGTTAGACCGCCAACGATCCCTTCGATGTAACTTCCGTCAATCTGGCCGTAGGCCAAGCCGCCGGTGATGTAGATAAAGAAACGCATCTCTCGCAGCGAGACAAATCCTATGCGCCGTTTCGCGAGCGCCGCGCGCGGTCACGGCGGCTTGAGCCGAAGGAAACGCAAGGTTAGGCTGCGATCGAATATCCCTACATCAACCAATTCCAATTTCATGCTCGGCCGTCATAGCGAAAGGAATGAGGAAATGGATATCAAGGGCGCGCACTCGGCATATCTTGCCGGCGTCCGTGTTGTGGACCTCACCCAGTTCGAGGCCGGCCCTTCCTGCACCGAGGCACTTGCTTGGCTCGGTGCCGAGGTCGTGAAGGTGGAAAACCCGCAAGGTGGCGAGCCGGGCCGTTTCTCGTTGCGGGGACCCTCCGGTCCGGACCAGGATTCTTGGTATTTCCTGTTGTTCAACGCGAACAAGAAATCAATCACAGTCAACTTGAAATCCGAACGTGGGCTCGAGCTCGTCAAGGGCCTGGCTAAGCGCGCTGATGTCATGGTCGAAAACTTCGCGCCGGGCGCCATTGAGCGGTTAGGGCTCGGATACAACGTGGTCTGCGCCCTTAACCCGAGCATCGTTTACGCACAGGTGAAAGGCTTTGGCACCGGTGGACCTTACCAGAACGCTTTGGCCTTCGACATGATCGCGCAAGCGAGTGGCGGCGTCATGAGCATTACGGGCGAGCACGACGGACCGCCGCTCAAACCGGGCGTAACACTAGGTGACACCGGCACCGGTATGCTGCTGGCAATCAGTGTTTTGGCGGCCCTGTACCGCCGCCGCGAGACCGGCCAGGGTGAACGCATCGAGGTCGCCATGCAGGACGCCATGCTGCAATATATTCGCGTGGCGCTCTCAACCCAGGCGACATACGGCACGGCGGCGAGGCGTAACGGTGCCAAAGTATTGTCCGGCTTCGCGGTGCCCAGCGGCATTTATCCGTGCAGACCCGGCGGACCGAATGACTATCTCTATGTCTATACCAGCCGGACAAATCCGGCGCATTGGCAACGATTGCTGGAAGTGATCGGACGCAAGGACCTCGTCGGCGATCCGCGTTTCGACACCGGAGCAGCGCGTCAGGAGCGCGAGCCTGAGATCGACGAGATGATCGCGGCCTGGACACGTCGGCACGACAAGCGCGAAGCGATGCGCGTGCTCAGCGGTGCTGGGGTGCCAGCGGGGGCTATCTTCGATACGATGGAGTTGACCAACGAACCGGACTTCGAGCGGCGGGGCATCGTTCAGACGATGGAGCACCCAGCGGTCGGCGCGTTCAAAATGCCGGGCTGGCCGGTGCGCTTCGGCGGCCGCACCCCGGAGATCAAGCCGGCGCCTCTACTCGGGCAGCACACCACTGAAGTTTTGCAGGAATGGCTTGGTCTTGACGCCGACGGGATCCACCAGCTCGGCAAGGACGGCATCATCTGAAGGAGGAAGCAAGAGATGGCCGAACTCACTGGCTCGGAGATCCTCGCAAAATCGTTGAAGAACGAAGGCACTGACGTTCTGTTCTTCCTCATGGGTGGACCGATGTTGCTCGCCGAATCCTCCTGCATCAAGGAAGGAATTCGTCCGCTCGACGTACGCCACGAGCAATCCGCCGCTTTCATGGGACAAGCCTATAGCCGACTCTTGCAGAAGCCCGGCGTCTGCATGGCGGCGAGCGGTCCCGGCGTGATCAACCTTACCACCGGCGTTGCCAACGCGCTGATCGATTGCTGTCCGGTTGTAGCAGTTGGCGGCTCAAGTCCGATCGGCCAGAACGGCCGCCAAGTTTTCCAGGAAATCGACCAGCTCGCAATCATGAAGCCATGCACCAAATGGGCTGATCGCGTCTACAACCTTAAGCGCATCCCTGAGCATGTGAATACTGCTTTCCAGAAGGCGATGAGCGGCAAGCCGGGCCCGGTTTACCTCGACTTCCCGGGCGACGTTCTCTACGCCAAGATTCCTGAGGAACAGGTCGACTGGAACCTTTCTGGCCGGCCACTGTTAAACGCGCGGCCGTTAGGTGATCCCCAAAAAATCGATGCACTTGTCAACGTGATCGCCAATTCTCGCCAGCCGATCATACTGTCAGGCAGCGGCGTGATCTGGTCTAAGGCCTCGGCGGAACTGCAGGAGTTCGTCGAAGGAGCCGGCATTCCATTCTACACCACACCCCAGGGCCGCGGTGTCGTGCCGGACGATCATGAATATTCGTATCTGACGATGCGCTCCTCGGCCTTCCGCGAAAGCGACTTGATCATCGTGGTTGGCACGCGCATGAACTACATCATCGGTCACGCGGCGGCACCTCGCTTCAACGGGAGAGCCAAGATAGCGCGCATCGATATCGATGCCGAGGAAATCGCCACCTCGCCGCGTAACATCGATATCGGCATCGTTGGCGATTGCAAGGCAGTGCTTCGGCAGCTCATCGATGCCAGCACCAAGCGCATTAGCGCGGATAATTTTTCCGCATGGCGCCGAAAGCTTGCAGACGGCGAGATGGCAAAGCGCCAGGCACCAGGTGCCAACAAGTCCATGGACGAGGTGCCGATTCATCCGCTGCGATTATGCGACGAGATCAAGAATTTCATGCAGCGCGACGCGATCTTGGTAGTCGACGGGCAGGAGATCTTAAACTTCGGCCGCCAGTCGATGCCGACCTTTTTACCGGGCCATCGTCTAAATTCTGGACCGTTCGGCACCATGGGCGTCGGATTGCCCTTCGGCATTGGGGCGAAGATTGCAAAGCCCGACAAGCAGGTTATCGTCGTGCATGGCGATGGCTCGTTTGGTCTCAACGCGCTCGAACTCGATACCGCCGTGCGCCACAACATTCCGATCCTAGTGGTGGTCAGCCTCAACGGCGGCTGGACCGCCGATCCAGAGCGGAACAAGCCCGGCCGCAACCTTGGTTATACCCGCTTCGACAAGATGGCCGAAGCGCTTGGCTGCTATGGGGAATATGTCCAACGTCCCGACGAGATTGGCCCGGCCTTGAACCGCGCCCAGCGGGAAGTCGATCGCGGCTCAGTCGCACTCGTCAATGTCAAGACCGACGACCGCGCCCGAGCTGCCACGGTCGCGTTCGCCCAATATTCCACTTGAGCATTGCCTCCCGCATCGAAGCGGTCCCTCTCCGGGTGATGCGGAACTGAGTAGACCGGACCTTTGCGGACGCGATTACGAGTGGCGGAGCAAATGCGTCCGGAGCGAAATTCACCAATTCAGCGGAAGAGGCACGATAGCCTTCACCTTATGGGCGAAAAAAGCTTGAGGCGACGGGTGCCGCCGGCAGGCGCGGTCGCCCATTTCCGCTGGCCACTATCGATAAAGCGACAGATTGTGCCGCAGGTCACATCAGCCGATCGGGATCAGGGCAAGGTTTGGCGGAAGGAGGCAAGAAACGGAGTGAAGCCATGAACCTCTCGGCGACAAGCACCGCGAAAATCGCGCCTGGGTATCTATGGCCGATAGCAGTTATTTCCCTCGGCGCCATCTTTACATTCGCATGGGTCACCGTTTTTGTTTGGCTCTTGCTTGGCTTTCTAATGATGTGAGAATGCGTCGCCGTTTCACGAGTTTTTCCGCCCGAGCATTGACGCGACTAGAATGTTTGCTGTTCGTGCAGCCGGTAGCGCGCAAATTCGTGGCGCGCCGGAGAGCGCACAATGACGGCGAGGGCGGCTAGCAACCCAGAGCGCCAAAAGCCATCGGCATATTTGTCGGCTCGCGAATTTGCCTCTTGCGGATGCAGCGCAAGATGAGCCAGGAGACGCTCGGGAAGATTTTCGGGCTGACCTATCAGCAGATCCAGAAGTTATGAGAACGTTACGAACCGCCTCGGAGCGAGCCGGTTAAACGACGTCGCCAATGCGTTCAACGTATCGGTTTCCGAATTGTTTGCCGGGGCAAAGGACGCCGAGCACAAATCCTTTACGGTAACTCGAGTGGCGTTCGACCCGCAAGCGTTTCGGATCGCTGAGGCGTTCGTGAAAATTTCCGATAAAGAGGTTCGTAAGCAGCTCATCCGCCTCGTCGAGACAATCGCTCGGAAGTAGGGCGAAAAGTCAAACGCCAGGAAGACTTGAGCCCCCTCAGCTTAAGGGTTCACGGCCTATCGTGGCTTTGAGTCAAATGGCTTGTCGTGGTTTGGAGTCAATTAGACGGTTCCGCCACCAGCATAGCGTCATCGTATGGATCGACAACGCCGACGAATCGGATGCCGCACGCGTCGCATTCGAGGTGGCAATTCTCGAGCCCGCAGCTGTCCACCAAAGAAGTTAGCGTTCTATCAAGCCGTAATCGCGCCTCGCACCTTGGACAATTGACAGCGGCCAGCTGCCAGCGCCGCTGATGTTCTCGACGGCCTCTCTGTTCTAAGTGATGTATCACAGCCGAATCAGTATCATTGGAGGATTGAATAGGAGAACGCATGATCGCCATCCGCGGCTTTCATGTTCCGGTGTCTACAGATCGATGTTGGCCTTCCGCGTGATCTTGGTTTGATGATTTTAGGGCAGGCTTGCCGCAATCTTGCGGCAAAGAGATAGTCCCGTTGGTTTTGGCGCGGCCGGCCGCGGCAGCCTGCGGACGACGACGTTTGGATCCGCGCTCATCCCCCAATAGAGAGGAGAATCTGACGCCCAATGGCGCGGTCGCGCCGTTTTATGAGTGACGACTGACTTTAGACGAGCAAAAAACCGTCTCGCGCGCATCCTTCAAAACGTGAGTGTCAAGCCAGATGCGGCTTTCCAGAAAGTTTAACTTTTGCCACTACTTTCTAACTTTGGCGCTTGTGCGTCGGCGTGAAGACCTAGCCGTCATGAAGTTCTCGACCTCCGACCTAACGCTGCTTCGGATCCGGTGTCAGAAGTGTGGCCAGCATACCGAAAAGGTGGTGACGGTGTTGGTGCGCAAGGACGCGATTCAATGCGTCAATTGCGGCGGCAGGATTAGCCTGTCGACGCCGACCAACAAGATTTTAATAGCCGAAACGGCCTCGAGCTGCGCCCAGATCGGCGAGGCGTTAATGAAGGGCCTGTCGCTGATGTGAGCTTGGCTGGTGGCGGTTGACGGATATTCGTCTTGGCCGAGCTCTAGACAAACTTGACGCCCACGTAGTGCGCCTCAGTCCACACCACTTCGCAGCTACGCCGGACGCTACGGTCCTTGTACATCACAAGGATAAAGGTGCGCGGCAGGTCCGCTAAAGGGTGGGCGACAGCAAGCCGAGCGCCGCCGTCCGACATGTCCCAGATCACGCAGGCGATTGGCGGGCCGTCTCCGCCCAAAATGACTTCAGCGGCGCGCCGCATCGGATAGCG
>Ga0187783_10002015_pt1 | contig 15103 bp, 11 predicted proteins | sample 1015_SJ02_MP02_2_FD_132471 | JGI IMG/M metagenome (GOLD analysis project Ga0187783, IMG submission 132471) | Tropical peat soil microbial communities from peatlands in Department of Meta, Colombia - 1015_SJ02_MP02_20_MG | ecosystem: Environmental > Terrestrial > Soil > Wetlands > Peat | place... | reverse complement strand
GACCTTCTACGCCGGTTACTCGCACATCCAGAAGGCCAATTACACCTACACTTCCGGTACTGCGCAGAACGACTACCCGATCGTTGTGGGCATCAACATCAACAACTCCGCCGTGTACAACATGGAGTGGGTAGGAGCGAAGTGGTCGGTCGGCCCGAACTGGAACTTCACTGGCGCCTACTATCACATCTCGCAGAACAGCTGGACGATCGGGCTTGGTACCACCGGCACACAGGGTATCGGCTGCAGCGTCGCCGGGCTGCTGTGCTCCGGTAGCTTCGACGAGGCGTCGTTCGTGATCGATTACGTCTTCAACAAGCACTACGACATCTACACCGGCGTCAACTGGTCCGAGGTCAAGGATGGTCTCGCCAACGGCTTCGTCGGCACCACCGTCGGGACTTCCGGTAGCGAGTCGCAGACGACCTTCATGGTCGGCGGTCGCGTGAAGTTCTGAAGCCCGGCCCGGTGAGGCGCGACGGCTGAAAGGCGCGGCGGCGGCGCGGGTCAGGAAGAGACCCGCAGCTCCGCCGCCCGTGCTTCGCGTCCGAGCGCAGTCACCACGATCAGCACGATCGCGACCACGGCAATCGTCCACGCCATGATGTAGGCGTAGTCGCCTCCGTGGGCCTTGGCGGCGCCGGCCTGGAATGGCCCGAGGCGCGCCAGCGCCAGGTTGCCGAGCTGGTAGGCAAAGCCCGGCAGGATGGCGCGCACCGACGGCGGCGACAGCTCGTTGAGATGCGCCGGCACGATGCCCCAGGCGCCCTGCACCATGAACTGCATCAGAAAGCCGCCCACGGCGAGCAGCACCGCCGTCTGGGCATATAGCCACAGCGGGATCATGGGCAGCGACAGCGCTGCGGCGAGCATGATGGCGCGCTTGCGGCCGAGCCGCTCGGAGAGTGAGCCAAAGCAGATGCCACCGGCGAGCGCACCGAGATTGGCCACGATCGCGATCGGACCGGTGATCGCCGGCGGGAAGCCGCGCTGCGCCTGCAGGAAAGTGGGGTACATGTCCTGCGAGCCGTGCGAGAAGGCATTGAAGCACGCCATCAGCGCTACGAGGTACAAGAGGATCGGCCAATGGTCTCGCGCCGCGTGCCAGACCGCAGCCATCGAGGCGGGCCGCTCGGCGACGCCCGCCCGCCACGCGGGCGACTCCTCGACGCCGAAGCGGATGTAAAGCACCAGCAGTGCGGAGGCGGAGCTGATGACGAACATCCCGCGCCACCCGACCTGCTCGAAGAAGAGCCAGAAGATGACCGACGCCAGCAGGAAGCCGATCACGTAGCCTTCCTGCAGCAGTCCGGAGAAGAACCCGCGGCCCCTGGCCGGCAGCGTCTCGAGCGCGAGCGCGGCACCGACTCCCCACTCGCCTCCCATGGCGATGCCGAACAGCGCCCGCAGGGCGAGCAGCATCTGCAGGCTGGGCGCGAACGCGGTGGCGAGCTGCACCACGGAGTAGCTCACCACGTTCAGCATCAGGATGGGCCGCCGGCCGTATTTCTCCGCCAGCCAGCCGAACAGCAGCGCGCCGACGGGGCGGAAAGCGAGCGTGAGGAACAGCCCCTCCGACACCGCCTTGACGTCGGTGTTGAAGTCCGAGCTGATCGCTTTCAGGCAAAAGACGAAGGTAAAGAAGTCGAAGGCATCCAGTGACCATCCGCCGAGCGAAGCGAAGAACGCATGGCGCTGCGCACCGGTGAGCCCAGCTAACGGGTTATACACGGCGACTCCCACGGGCAAGAAACTGCGGCGACATTCTTGGCCAACCGATGCTGATATGTCTATTCTTTGAGATGGACCGCGCCGCAGCATCCCAACAATCCCCCGGCGCCGATCGAGCCAGTCCGTCAGTGTCCGAGTCTCCGCAGCTCACGCGCTCGCTCGGATTGTTCGCCGTCACGCTCTACATCGTGACGGCGGGCAGCAGCCTGCAGTGGGCCGCGACCGCCGCGGCAGCGGGCCCGGCCTCGCTGGTCGTGTGGGTGGCGGTCGGGCTGGCGATGTTCCTGCCGTTGTCGATCTGCGTAGTCTTCCTGTCGTCGCGCTACCCCGACCAGGGTGGCCTGTACGTCTGGAGCAAGCGCGCTTTCGGACCGTTCGCCGGCTTCATGACCGGCTGGACCTACTGGACCTCCAATCTGCCGTTCTTTCCCGCGATGCTCTACTTCACCGCCGGCAGCGCGTTGTTCTGGTCGGGGAGGGCGGATGCGGCGGCGCGTGCCTCGCCCGCCTACTTCGTCACTTTCTCGATCGCCGCCATCCTCGTGGCCGCGCTCCTCAACGTGCGCGGCCTGAGGCACGCCGCGTGGCTCAACAGTGCCGGCGCGGTTGCGCGCTGGGTGGGGACGCTGCTGCTGGTGGCTCTCGGGCTCGCAACCTGGCGGCGCTTCGGCCCGGCAACCGCCATCAACCGCCACAGCCTGATGCCGGGATTGCATCTGTCGGAGGTGCAGTTCTGGGCGACGATCGTGTTCGCCTGGATCGGCGCCGAGGGCATTTCGCTCATGGGCGGCGAGATCCGCGATCCGCGCCGCACGATTCCCCGCGCCCTGATGCTGGCCGCGCCAATGATCGTGGCGGTCTACGTGTTGGGAACGGCAGCGGTGCTGGTGTCGCTGCCGGCGCAGCACACCAACGCACTCTACGGCGTCATGGACGCGATCAGCATCTCCGCGGCGCGCCTCGGGCTTGCCTGGCTGATTCCGCTCGGCGTGCTGTGCGTGGTGTTCGATCGCCTCGGCAGCGTCTGCCTCTGGCTGGGCACGGTCGCACGGCTGCCGTTCGTGGCCGGCATCGATCACTATCTACCCGAGAGCTTCGCCCGGCTGCACCCGCGCTACGGGTCACCGGCGATAGCCATCTGGACGCAAGCGCTGCTGGCGGCGGTGTTCGTGCTGCTCGGACAGGCCGGCACTTCGGTGCGTGGCGCCTACAACGTGCTGGTCGACATGATGGTGGCGGCCTCGCTGCTGCCGTTTCTGCCGCTGTTCGGCGCCGCCATCGCGCTCTCCGGCGGCGTCCCGGCCGCAGGCGAGGTGCGCATCCCCGGCGGACGGCTCACGGTCATCGCGATGGTCGCGCTCGGCATGGCGACCTCGGCCGGCGCGATCGTACTCGCCTGCGTGCCGGCGCCGGGGGAGGAGCACCCAAGGCTCGCCGTGCTGAAGGTGGTGGGAGTGACGGCCGGCGTGCTGCTGAGTGGCACCGCACTCTATGTGCTCGGCCGCCGGCGTGCCCGGCGGCACCGGGCCTGATGCTCACTTTCCGGGCGCGGCCGACAAGCTCACCACCGGGAAGTACAGCCCGAGCGAGCGCCGCTCCCACCATAGTCCCCGCGACTTCTCCTCGCGGTTGCTGAAGCGGTAGTCGAAGAACTCGGCGCGCACGTAGCGCGGCGGCTTGTCCGGGAAGGGATTGCGGGCGAGGAGTGCCGTGACTGCCGGCTCATTCTCCAGGATCCTGCGCAGCAATCCCCAGAACCACGGCAGCCGTCGCGGGTCGTCGAGCGCCGCGAACCACATCTGCCAGTCGACCCGCGGCTGGTGCGGTATGTTCCATGGCGGGCGGCGTGCCTGGTCGCCGGGCTTGTAGCGGAATTCGTATTCACGCCAATCGACGCCGTCGAGCGAACCCTCGATGACGATCTCGTCGCGCTGCGTGGTCATGACCGCTAACAGCCCGTAGGGGCTGACGAGGTGCAGCGGCTCGATCAGCCGCGCGATGGCCTGGGCGGGCGCCGGCGGAGTGCCGCCGAAGCGCAGCTGCATCTGCACCAGGCTGCAGAATACCAGCAGCAGCGCCAGTGCGGTGACGCCGCGCGGCGGCGTGCGCGCCGCCGGCAGCGCCGGCAGCCGCTGCAGCAGCCATCGCGGCAAGGTCCTGCGCAGGGCAAGGTCGTCGAGCAGCACCAGACACAACAGCAGCGTCTGCAGGTTGAACCAGTTGTAATTGCCCGTGACCAGGATGCAGGACTGCAGCAGTCCGATGCCTGCCGCCGCGCAGAACCGTAGCCGCCGCGGCGCGAAGATGAGAAACGGCAGCAGCAGCTCGATGACGAACATGCTGCCGGTGGCGAACCTCAGCACGCCCGGGGGCAGCTGCGCTGCATACCAGGCGAGCGGTGTCGGCAAGGGCTGCGTGAGGAAGTGGTAGGAGAGCGCCGACAGATTCCACCAGTTGGGATCACCGCTCAGCAGCTTCACCATGCCCGACATGAACATGAAGCGGAACAGCAGCCAGCGCAGCAGCCAGATTCCGGGCACTGTTGCCACACTCGTCAGCAGCGCGAGGAATCCGGCCTCCAGCAGGAACGTGTCCCACTGGTAGGTCATGAAGGCCTGTCCGCCGTAGAGCAGCGACAGATAGAGCAGGTACAGCAGGCACAGGCTGACGCGCGGCAGCAGATTGCAGACCAGCAGCAGCGACAGCGCCGCGCCCGACCAACACACCGCCTGGATCGCGAAATCGCTGGCGTTCAACCAGAACACCATCGGCATCTGCAAGAAGCGTCCGCCGCCGAGGACGCTGCGCGCGGCGGTGAGCAACTCGGTGAGCGGCAGGATCCCGTGACTGCCGATCAGACCGCGTGCCTGCACACCGAAGGAGACGAAGGCCGACAGGTAGATGAGACCCAACAGCCGCAGGAACAGGAATCGGACCAGGTCGTAGCGCGGCGGCTCATAGTCGTGTCCCCAGAGCAGCAGGCTGAGTCGATAGAAGCCCGGCCGGTGCGCGGCGGTGAAGGCGTAAGCCCGCTCCGCCACGGCCGCGAATCCCGGCACCCTGCGATAGAGTGCGAGCCAGAAGCCTTTGCCGCGCGCGTGGCTCAAGGTGAGCAGGCTCGCCTCGGCGGCGCTGGCGCGCTGTCCGTCGGCTGCGATGTACTGCACCGCGCGCTGGAACTCAGCCGGCGTGATCTGCGGATAGCGCGCGGCCACCGCCTGGTAGGGCCGGAAGTCGACCTGCTCGCCGGTCAGCTGCTGCCAGTAGCGCGCCCAGTAGCGGCAGAAGCCGCACTCGCCGTCGTAGATCAGCAGCGGGCGCCGCACCGTCCCTGGTGGCAGCGACGCTGCCGCGTCCTGCCGCGGAGTGGCCTCTTCACCGGCCATCGGCCTGGAAGCGCTCGCTCGTCATGGCAGCGGGCGTGAGGGCGGGCTCGCTAGAGTGCGCCGAACACTTTCTTCACCAGGTCGCTCGCCTGGCCGAGCGGATCCTTGCGGATGGCGCGCTCTTCGTCCGCCATGCGGCTGAAGAGGCCGTCGAGTGCCCGCGAGGTGACGTAGTCATCGAGGTTCGCCGCTTCCGAGGACAACAGTCCCACCTGTGCCGCCTTGCCGGCGTACTCGTTGTATTTCCTCGCGAGCCCGAGTTTCGCGGTTTGCGCCGCGACGACGGGTTTGAATTTCGCGGTCAGCTGCGAACTCGTGGCGCGGCGGAAGTACTGCGTACCGGCGTCGTCGCCGCCGGTGAGAATGGATTTGGCGTCGGCGAGTGTCATGTGCTTCAGCGCCTGCGTGAACACCGGTCGTGCCTGCGAAACCGCGTTCTCGGCCGCGTGGTTCATCGTCTGCCGCAGCTCCTCGGCCTCTCCGCCCATGCCGATCAGCGACAGCGCGCGCTCGGCCTTCTGCAGCGGCTCGGGCAGGGGAATCGTTACCTTGGGGTCGTTGAGGAAGCCGTTGTGCGCGCCGAGCTGTGAGACGGCGACGTCGATGCCTTTCGACAGCGCCCCGCGCAAGCCGCCGGCCGCTTCCTGCGCAGTGAGCGCGTCGAAGGCGGCCGAGGTCGCCGCGGCGGCGCCGCTCCAGGGCGAGGCCAGCAGTGCGCCGAGTACCAGGGGTAATGCGGTCCGCTTCATGTCGCGCTCCCGTGTTGACGTCTTCTCAACGCTTGCCAGCGGCAGTGTAGACTGCCGCGCCGACAAAGCCCATCGCACCGGAGGAGCTGCGGCTCGCGAATGAGCGATTCTCCCGGGAGCTTCGACCGCATCGTCGCGCGTGAGCGCGGCTTGCGCCACACCCTCAGCGCGCGGCGCATGACGATGATTGCGATCGGTGGCGCGATCGGCACCGGCTTGTTTCTCGGCAGTGGCCTCGCCATCAGTCTCGCCGGGCCCGCCGTGCTCCTCAGCTACGCCATCGGTGCGCTGATCGCCTTGCTGCTCGTCGGCTGCCTGGCCGAGATGACGGTCGCACACCCGACCTCGGGCTCATTCGGCGCCTACGCGGAATACTATGTCGGGCCGCTCGCCGGCTTCCTGGTGCGCTACGCCTACTGGACCTGCATCGTGCTGGCGGTGGGCACCGAGGTCACCGCGGTGGCGCTCTACATGCGCTTCTGGTTTCCCACCTCGCCCGGCTGGCCCTGGATCCTCGGATTCTCGGCGCTGCTGATCCTGGTCAACGCACTCAGCGTCAATGTCTTCGGCGCGGTCGAGTACTGGTTCTCGACCGTGAAGGTCAGCGCCATCGTGCTGTTCATCGTGCTGGCGAGCTACCTGCTCTCGCGGAGCGCGACCTGGCACGCCGCGCCGCAGGCCGGCACCGGCGCTGGTTTCCACAACTACCTCGACCACGGCGGTTTCCTGCCGCACGGCCTGTGGGGCGCCTGGGTGGCGGTGATCGTCGCGATCTTCAGCTACCTCAGCATCGAGATGATCGCCGTGGCCGCCGGCGAGGCGGCGCAGCCGGAAGTGGCGGTCACGCGGGCGTTCCGCGCGACACTGTTGCGGCTGGTGCTCTTCTACCTGCTCACCCTTGCGCTGGTGCTCGCCATCGTCCCCTGGACCCTCGCCGGCGTTGATGAGAGTCCGTTCGTAAAAGTCATGCGTGCGCTCGCCGTGCCGGGAGCTGCCGGCATCTTCAACTTCGTCATTCTGGTCGCGGCGCTGTCGGCCATGAACAGCCAGCTCTACATCACCACGCGCATGATGTTCAGCCTGTCCCGCGCCGGCTACGCACCGCGGCGTCTCGGGGCTCTGAGCGCGCGCGGCGTGCCGCTGCAGGCACTGCTGCTTTCGAGCGTTGGCATCGCCGTGGCAGCGGTGGTGAGCGTGCTCGCGACGCAGTCGGCCTTCGTGCTGATGGTGGCGATTTCGTCCTTCGGTGCCATGTTCACCTGGCTGATGATCTTCGTCACTCATTACTGTTTTCGCCGCGCACGCGCGCGTGCCGCCCTGCCGCCGCTGCGCTTTCGCATGCGCGGCTTTCCCGCGACCACGCTGCTCGGCGCCGCGCTCATGGCTGCAGTTCTGGTCACGACCGCGTTCACCGATACATTTCGTCTGACACTTGTGTTCGGGCTCCCCTTCATCGGCGTGCTGTGCGTGGTCTACTGCATCTGGTACCGGCGACACAGAACGGACGACGCAGTAAGCTCGTCTTCACACCAGGGATAAGGAGTGCAGATATGGCCATCAAGCCCGTTCCGGAAGGCTACCGCACCGCGACCCCCTACCTGATCATCAGGGGCGCGGCCGCAGCCATTGAGTTCTACCAGCGCGCATTCGGCGCGACCGAGCTACTGCGGATGGCCGACCCACAGGGCCGGGTCGGGCACGCCGAGATCAAGATCGGCGACTCCGTGATCATGCTCGCCGACGAGCATCCGGCCATGGGCTATCGCGGGCCGCGCTCACTCGGCGGATCGAGCGTCAGCATCCTGCTGTACCTGGAGGATGTCGATTCGGTGTTCGAGCGCGCCGTGAAAGCGGGCGCCCGCGCGCTGCGGCCGGTGACGGATCAGTTCTACGGCGATCGCTCCGGCACGCTCGAGGATCCTTTCGGTCACGTGTGGACCGTGGCGACCCACGTCGAGGATGTTCCGCCCGAAGAGATGCGGCGTCGGGCCGAGGCGGCGATGAGGTCGGCAGCGCCGGCGTCCTGAGGCTCCGCGGCGGCGCACAGCCGCTAGTGATCCGCGCACGGCTGGCGCCGTCGCTGCGGCCGGCTCACCGCTCAGGAAGGATTCTTCACCCAGCCGCGCGGCTTTCGGTCGAAGCCGATCTGCACCTCGACGAATTTTTTGCCGCAGCGGCAGCGGAAGCGGGCGATGATGTTGGCGAGCGGCTCGTCCCAGCCACCGCGGCAGTGCCGCGCGAGGAAAGCCGGGGTCATCTCACGCGAGTGGCGGCAGCTGCGGCAGGTGACCACGATGACATACTCGCCGAAATGATCGCGTAGCTTCTCCACCGAGTTCCACGGCAGCATCGACCGAGTCTGGACAACGGCCACGGCTGCCGTCCAACCAGTGCCCGCAACCTGGCGATACTGTGTGTAAGGCTAACTGCATGTATGCGCAGGACATTGCGCCCGACAGGCGGCCGCGGCGCAGCAGTCCGCCGCCGCCGCGCAGCTTCGGTACGGCGCCTTACCGCGTAGAATCTCCCGGCCACGACCGGAGCGCATCATGACGGACCCGTTCGACAATCCGATGGGGCTCAGGGGTTTCGAATTCGTCGAATTCGCCTCGCCCACGCCCAACCTGCTCGAGCCGCTGTTCGAGAAGATGGGCTTCACGCGGGTCGCACATCACCGCTCGAAGGACGTCGATCTCTACCGCCAGGGCGACGCCAACTTCATCATCAACCGCGAGCCACGCAGTCTCGCCGCCTACTTCGCCGCCGAGCACGGGCCGTGCGCCTGCGGGCTGGCGTTCCGCGTCGCGGACGCGCACCAGGCGTACGCGCGCGCACTCGATCTCGGCGCGCAGCCGATCGAGCTGCCGACCGGACCGATGGAGCTGCGGTTGCCGGCCATCAAGGGCATCGGCGGCGCGCCGCTCTATCTTATCGACCGCTTCGAGGACGGCAGATCGATCTACGACATCGACTTCGAGTTTGTTCCCGGTGTCGAGCGCCATCCGCGCGGTCACGGACTCGCGGTCATCGATCATCTGACCCACAACGTGTACCGCGGCCGCATGACGTTCTGGGCGGCTTTCTACCAGAAGCTGTTCAACTTTCGTGAGATCCGCTATTTCGACATCAAGGGCGAATACACCGGGCTCACCTCGCGCGCCATGAGCGCGCCGGACGGCCTGATCCGCATCCCGCTGAACGAGGAAGCTGCCAAGGGCGGCACGGGTCAGATCGAGGAATTCCTGATGCAGTTCAACGGCGAGGGCATCCAGCACATCGCACTGCGCACCGAAGACCTGCGCTCGAGCGTCGATGCGCTGCGCCGCGCGGGCGTGCCGCTGATGAAGGCGCCGAATGATGTCTATTACGAGATGCTGGAGGAGCGGCTGCCGGGTCACGGCCAGGACGTCGCCAGTCTCAGGGCGCGCGGTATCCTGCTCGATGGCAAGAGCGGCGACGGCAAGCCGCCGCGCCTGCTGCTGCAGATCTTCTCCGAATCGCTGTTCGGGCCGGTGTTTTTCGAGTTCATCGAGCGGCGCGACGACGAGGGATTCGGCGAAGGCAACTTCAAAGCCCTGTTCGAGTCGCTGGAGCGTGATCAGATCCGTCGCGGCACGCTCAAGGTCGAGGGCCGCCCGCACGCGAGCGCTGACGACGGCGGGCGCCGCTGAGGGGGCCGCAAGTTGCGCGAGCCTGACGCCACCCACGATCCGGCGCTCGCGAGCTGGGTCGAGTCTGCCAACGACCCCGCGGGCGACTTCCCCATCCAGAACCTGCCGTTCGGGCGCTTCCGCGAGCCGGGCCGCGGTGGCCCATGGCGAATCGGCGTGGCGATCGGCGACTCGGTGCTGGCGCTCACGGCGGCTGGCCTGGTCGACAGCGACGACATGACGCGGCTGCTCGCCGCGCCGGCCAGCGCGCGGGCCGCGCTGCGTGCGGCGCTCTCGGCGGGGTTGCGGCGCGGCAGCCCGCAGGAGGCGTCCTGGCGCAGCGCGCTGCGGCCACGCGCGGTCGTCGAGCTCGGCCTGCCGTGCGAAGTGCGCGGCTACACCGACTTCTATACCGGCATTCATCACGCGACGGCCGTAGGACGTTTGTTCCGCCCGGACACACCGCTGCTGCCGAACTACAAGTGGGTGCCGGTCGGTTACCACGGACGCGCTTCCTCGATCCTGCCGAGCGGGCGGGCATTCCACCGTCCGCGAGGACAGGTCAAGAGCGCGGCGGCGGACGCGCCTGCCGTGGCTGCCACCGAGCGGCTCGACTATGAGCTCGAGCTCGGGATCATCGTCGGTGCGGGCAACGCGCTCGGTGAGCCGGTGCCACTCGAGCAAGCGGAGTCACACGTCTTCGGCCTGACGCTGCTCAACGACTGGAGCGCGCGCGACGTCCAGACCTGGGAATACCAACCGCTCGGACCGTTCCTCGCCAAGAACTTCGCCACCACGCTGTCGCCGTGGATGGTCACACTCGAGGCACTGGCGCCGTTTCGGGAGCCGTGGCGGCGGCCGAGCGGTGATCCGGCGCCGCTGCCCTATCTCGACTCGGCTGCGAACCGCGCCACCGGCGTGCTGGCGATCGAGCTCGAGGTGTGGCTCGAGACCGAGCGCATGCGTCGTCAGGGCGAGGCCGCCGTCCGCCTCAGCCACTCGAACTACCGCGACGCCTACTGGACGCTGGCGCAGCTCATCGCCCATCACACCGTGAACGGCTGCAACCTCGAGAGCGGCGATGTCCTCGGCACCGGCACGCTGTCCGGCCCGGGACCCGCCCAGGGCGGCTCGCTCCTCGAGCTGAGCGCTGGCGGCAGGCAGCCGATTCAGCTGCCCGATGGTGAGAGCCGCGCCTTTCTCGCCGACGGCGACACCGTCATCCTCACCGCTCACTGCCAACGCGAGGGCTTCCGGCGCATCGGCTTCGGCGAGTGCCGCGGCACCGTCCTGGCGGCGCGGGCGGCCGCCTAGCGCCGGGCGGAGAGGTCCCGCCGCACGCACCCGCCGGCGCGCACCCCATGTGCGGCAAGTACATCCTGGCGCAGGCAAAGAAGGCCGAAGTGGCGATGGGCATTCGCCGCGGAAGCTGGCAATACCCGATGAGCTACCGCGTGCTGCCGACGGAGCAGGTGCCGGTGGTGGTCGCCGCCGCCGGCGAGCGCGAGGCGGCGCTCATGCGCTGGGGTCTGATCCCTTACTGGGCGCACGGCGTGCCGCTCAAGGCCTCGACTATCAACGCCACCGTCGAGCGCATCGAGCGCGCGCCGAGCTACCGCGATGCCTGGGCGCGCGGCCAGCGCTGCATCCTCGTCATGGGCGGCTTCTATGAGCCGCATGTCGATGCCGACGGCACCCGCGGGCAATACTTCCTGCGCCTCACTGATCGCGAGGTGTTCGGCGTTGCAGGACTTTGGGAGCGCTCGCGGCGCGCGGACGGCTCGTATGTCTTGTCCTGCACACTGATCACCGTGCCGGCGAACCGGCTGCTCGCCGAGGTGCACAACGCAAAACAGCGTATGCCCGCGATTCTGGCCCGCGCCGATCATGAGGTCTGGCTCCACGGTGAGGCGCCGCAGGCACGGGCCACGCTCGAGCCTTACCCGGATGAGCACATGACGGCCTGGCCGGTCAGCCGCCGCGTCAACAACCCGAGGCTTCCCAACGATGCGAGCCTGATCGAGCCGCTCGGGTAGGATAGAGAGAGAACAACAACGAGGCAGCATGGGTCACTATCGACGCTACTGGCTTGCTCTCGCCATCGTCGTCGCGCTGCTCGGCGTATACGCGCTGGCCGGCTTCCTGGCCGTGCCTCACTTCGCCCGCGACAGCGCGCAGAGCTTCGTGCGCACGCATTACGGCCGGGCTCTCGCGGTTGGCGAGATCCACTTCAACCCCTTCACGTTCGCCTGCGATGTGAACCATCTGGCGCTGCCGGATGCGGACGGGCAGCCGCTGCTGTCGTTCGAGCGGCTGCACGTCAGTCTGCATCCGCTGGCGAGCCTGTGGCGGCTCGGCCCGAGCTTCGGGGAGATTCTTCTGCAGGGGCCCTATGTGCGGGCGGTAATCCGTCGCGACGGCGCCTTGAATCTCGCCGACCTCGGCAAGGGCTTCCCACCGCCCGTGAAGCCCGAGCGCCCGTCGGCGCCGCTGCAGCTTTACATCGGGCATCTGGCGATCGGCGCCGGCACGGTTTATTTCGAGGACCGCACGCGGTCGACACCTTTCAGCGCCGAGCTCAAGCCGATCGCCTTCGAGCTCCATGACTTCAGCACCAGCGGCCGGCGCAGCGAGGACGCCTACGTGCTCGATGCCGCTTCGCCCGAGGGCGAGCGACTGCACTGGAGCGGAACGCTGCGCCTCGAGCCGCTGCTGTCGCACGGGGTGTTCGAGATCGCCGATCTCAAGGCGCGGACCGTCTGGAATTATCTGCGTGCCAGCCTGCCGTTCGAGATCGACTCGGGAATGATCGCAGTCAAGGGCGAGTACGACCTCGGCGGCGGCGGCGCGGGGATCGGACTGCGGGTCAACGTGCACACTGCCACCGTGAGCCGCCTTGGTATCGAGCCCAAGGGGACGGCGCAACACTACATCGAGCTCGGCAACATCGCAGTCGACGACACGCACCTCGACCTCGCCGGCCGCAGTGTCGAAGTGGCGAAGGTGGTGGTGTCGGACGGCGATGTCAAAACCTGGATCAACGAGCAGGGTGAGCTCAACCTGCTCGAGCTCCTCGGCCACTCCGGCACGAGTACCGGTGCGCCGCAGGCTCCCACGGGCGCAACGCAGTCGCCGCCGCCGGCGGCGGCGCCCGTAACCGCGCCCGCGACCGCGATGCCGGTATGGCGCATCGCGGTTCCGGAGGTGGCGGTCGAGCACTTCAAGGTGTCGGCCGAGGATCGCCGCATGCACCCGGCCGCGACGCTGCTGCTCAGTCCGCTCAACGTGCACGTCGCAGGCTTCAGTACCGCACCCGATGACACACTCGATGTCACGCTCGACACGGGAGTCAACGAGACCGGCAAGTTGAGTGCGCGGGCGAAGGCGGCCATCGGCTCCGGCGCGCTGAGCGCGCACCTCGAGGTCACGGACCTCGCGCTCACGCTGCTGCAGCCCTACCTCGCGCACTACACCTCGATGACCTTGCTCAAGGGCACGCTCGGAGCTCGCCTCGACGTCGATCGCGACGCTGACGGCACGCTCAAGGTGAAGGGCAACACGTTCGTCGCGGACCTGCGAACCGTGGATGACGCCTTGAAGCAGGACTTCATCAAGTGGAAGGGGCTGCGCTTCGCGGATATCAGCTATGTCTCGAAGCCGGCCCTGCTGCGTATCGGCAGCATCACCGCGCTCGAGCCGTACGCGCGTGTGATCATCGCGCCTGATCGCACCAGCAACATCGGGCAGATCCTCAGGCCTCCGGGCACGGCGGCCCCACCGCGAGCGGTCGGCGGCGACGCCGGGGCAGCCACGTCAGCCGCCTCGACCGCGGCATCGGCGGCATCCGCGGCCGGTGCGCCGCCAGCGGCGCCGTCGCCCGCGGAGCCGGCAAGAGTGGCGCGAGAGAAGGCAGGCGGGGCGACTCGCGGCGGTGCCTCGCGAGTCGCAACCGGCAAGTCGCAGCAGACGGCGGCGGCGCCCGCTGGGCCGCTCACGCCCTTTCCGATGTCGATCGGTGCCATTCGCGTCGTCGACGGCTCCGCCAACTACGCGGACCTGTGGATCAAGCCGAGCTTTGCGATCGGCATTCAGTCCCTCGGCGGGGCGGTGAGCGGGCTCTCTTCCGATCCGCGCTCGCGGGCCAAGGTCCAGCTCGAAGGCAAGGTGAATCGTTACTCGCCGATCACTATCGCCGGCACCGTGAACCTGCTCTCCGCCGCGCTCTACACCGACGTCCACCTGAGCTTCAACGATCTCGACCTCACGGTCGTCAACCCGTACTCGGGATATTTCACCGGCTACCGCATCGACAAAGGCAAGCTATCGGTCGACGTGTCGTACAAGATCGAGCAGCGCAAGCTCACGGCCGCACAGCATTTCGTGGTGGACCAGCTCGAGATCGGCGACCGGGTCGATAGTCCGGAGGCTTCGCATCTGCCGCTGAAGCTCGCGGTGGCGCTGCTCAAGGATCGCAACGGCGTCATCGATCTCAACCTGCCGATGAACGGCTCGCTCGATGACCCGACCTTCCGCATCGGGCCGATCGTCTGGAAGATGTTCGTCAATCTCATCGTCAAAGCGGCCACCGCGCCGTTCGCGCTCCTCGGCCGCCTCGTCGGCCACGGTGATGAGCATATGAACATCGTCGAGTTCCGGCCGGGAGTGGCCGATATCGATCCGCCTGCGAAGGACCAGCTGAGCGCAATCGCCCGCGCTCTGCAGGAGCGCCCGCAGGTCAAGCTCGACGTGCCGATCGCGTACTCTGCGGCGTTGGATCGGCCGCAGGTGGCCGCGAGACACCTGCGCGAGCAGCTGCTGGCGCGCGTGCTGAGCACGCGCGAGGGCAAGAAGCACCCGGACACCGCTGGCGAGATCGCACTCGCCGACCCCGAGAAGCACTATGCATTGCTGGTGCAGCAGTACCACGCAACCTTGGGTTCGGACCAGCCGCTGCCGCCGAGTGCCCTGGCCGTGCAGCAGACCAAGGGCAAGGAGGCGCCAGCCTACGATGCGGCGATCAGCGATCTCGAGATGGCGCTGCTCGATCACATCGCCGTGCCCGACAGCGATCTGCAGGCGCTCGGCAAGGATCGCGCGCTGGCGATCCAGAATGCCCTGGTGGCTGATGGGCACATCGATGCGGCGCGGGTGTTCATCGTCAATGCGCCGCCGAAGCCCGATAGCGGCGACACGGTCAAGGTCGAACTGTCGATCCAGGGAAGCTAGGCGGCACCGACGGGGACAAACCATGCGCAAGCTCGTCTCGAGTGGCAGCCCTTACGAGATGAAAGTCGGCTTTTCGCGCGCGGTGCGCGCCGGTGCGCTCGTGTCCGTCGCGGGTACCGCGCCGCTCGGATCCGACGGTCGCACCGTCGGCCGCGGTGACGCCGCGGCGCAGGCGCGTCGCTGTCTGGAGATCATTGCCGCGGCTCTCGAAGGTGCCGGCGCCACGCTGCGTCACGTGGTGCGGACGAGGATCCTGCTCACTCGCATCGAGGACTGGCCGGCAGTGGCCGCGGTGCACGGCGAGTACTTTGGCAGCATCCGGCCGGCGTGCACCGTCGCGCAGGTCGCGGGCCTGATTGAG
>Ga0187783_10002014_pt1 | contig 15104 bp, 12 predicted proteins | sample 1015_SJ02_MP02_2_FD_132471 | JGI IMG/M metagenome (GOLD analysis project Ga0187783, IMG submission 132471) | Tropical peat soil microbial communities from peatlands in Department of Meta, Colombia - 1015_SJ02_MP02_20_MG | ecosystem: Environmental > Terrestrial > Soil > Wetlands > Peat | place... | reverse complement strand
CGCCGTTTGAGCTGGTATGGGCCGGCGGCGTTTTCGGCCAGGTTGCCGCGCAGCTGCGGGTTTGGATCAAACGGCTGCGCGACGGGGTCGAGGAACGCCGCGCCAGGGCGCGCGAACTGGCATACCGCCGGACGCGCGAAGCCGGGCGGGCGCAACCCGCGCTACTGCCCGCCGCAGAGCAAGCGCCGGCTGCGGCAAATATGACAACGGTGGAGGTCGGCGAAATCGCGGCTGGCGTCGCGTCGGATACGGCGATCGACTCCATCGTCCCGGCGCCTTTCGGTGCGGAGCATGCGGCGCAGCCGCAGCGGCGGCCGCGGCGCAGAAAGCGCCAGCCCGACGCCGAGCAGGGCGCCGATCAAGGCGCTAAATAGCGCGCCAGCAGAGTTTGGCAGCGGACCGAACATATCGGCAACACAAATGCACAAAATTCACCATGCGAGGCTTCTCGTCTTCGTGGGGTGACCGCAGTTGCGGTATGATCGCGGCCGGGTGTGGATAGTGCGGGGGCTTAATTCGTATGGTGTCGCCTCGTTGGGGCGTTGCGTTGGTGTTGCTTGTGGTTGCGCCGCGCCTCGCTGCGGCAGCCGATTTGCCGGCGCCATCGTCGCCCGCGCCCGCCGCGCCCGACTGGATTATCACGGTAGGGGTGGAAAGCCGCATCCTTCCGCAGTGGCCGGGCTCAAGCGACAGCAGGCTTGGCTTCACGGCGCTTCCGCTCTTTAGCGTCCGCAAAGAGGGCACGCCGCCGGCGTTTTTCGGACCGCGCGACAGTTTCGGCTTCCCCATTCTTGATTTGGGTGGATTCAAGCTTGGTCCGGCGCTGCGATTTATCGGCGACAGACAGGCGCAGAATTACAAGGAGCTGTACGGCCTGGGCAGCGTCGGCTACGCGGCGCAAGCCGGCGGCTTCGCCGAATACTGGCCGGTATCGTGGGTGCGGCTGCGCGGCGAGGTCCGCCAGGGCTTCGGCGGCGAAACCGGCGTGACCGGCGATGCGTTCCTGGATGCCGTGGTTCCGTTCGGACAATGGACGCTCTCGGGCGGACCGCGGATGACACTGCAATCGGCCGCGGCGGTCGCTCCGTATTTCAGCATTACGGCCGCCCAAGCGGCGGGAACCGCGCAATTGGCGACTTTGACCGGCCAGCCCGCGCTTGCGGCCTACAATGCCAGCGGCGGACTTTACTCGTACGGCGGCGGTACGCAGGCGCTGTACAGGTTCAGCCCGCAATGGGAGGCCCATGCCTTCATCGAATATGAAAGGTTGACCGGTTCCGTTGCCGACTCGCCCTTGGTCACGCAGCGCGGCTCGCCGAACCAATTCACCTACGGTCTTGGCGCGAGTTACGCCTTCACCATGCGGCCGTGGTGGTAAGACGACCGGCCACGCTCGCCCGGATTGCTTTCCTGCGTTGCGGCTCGCAACGGCGACCTCACCGGCCTTCCCGCCGCGTCATGAAGGCGAGCCGCTCGAACAGATAGACGTCCTGTTCGTTCTTGAGCAGCGCGCCGTGCAGCGGCGGAATGAGTTTTTTGGGATCGCGCTCGCGCAACGTCTCGATGGAAATGTCCTCGACCATCAATAATTTGAGCCAATCGAGCAGTTCCGAGGTCGACGGCTTCTTCTTCAATCCCGGCACGTCGCGGATCTCGTAAAACAATTTCAGCGCCTCGGCGACCAACCGGTGTTTGATGCCCGGGAAGTGCACCTCGACGATCGCGCGCATGGTATCGGCGTCGGGAAACCGGATGTAGTGGAAGAAGCAGCGGCGCAGAAACGCGTCCGGCAATTCCTTCTCATTATTGGAGGTGATGACGACGATCGGGCGGCGGCGGGCGTGGATGGTTTCGCCGGTCTCGTAGACGAAGAATTCCATGCGATCGAGTTCTTGCAGCAGATCGTTGGGAAATTCGATGTCGGCCTTGTCGATCTCGTCGATCAGCAGGACCGGACGCTCGTCAGACACAAACGCGTCCCACAGCTTGCCGCGTTTGATGTAGTTGCGGATGTCGCGCACGCGAGCATCGCCCAACTGGCTGTCGCGCAGCCGCGTCACCGCATCGTATTCGTAGAGGCCCTGCAACGCCTTGGTCGTCGATTTGATGTGCCACTCGATCAGCGGGGCGGACAGCGCCTTGGCGATTTCGATCGCCAGTACAGTCTTGCCGGTGCCCGGCTCGCCCTTGACCAAGAGCGGCCGCTCTAAGGCGATCGCGGCATTGACCGCGACCTTGAGGTCGTCGGTGGCGACATAGGCGCTGGTGCCTTCGAAGCGCATGCAGTTCCGCTCGTTCGTTTGACTTCCCATAGCGCATCTTGAAGCTGGCGCCCATAAGGCGTTGGCGCTCGCGTACTGGCTCGCCAGCTAATATTCATCGGGATCGAAGTGGCTCGTCGTTTAAACACTCATTGATCGGACTAGGCTCTTTTGGGTTCGTTCGGTCAAGCTACACTTTTTCATTTTGGTCGCGGGATGGTGCCCAGGAAGGACGGGCTCGTCGCCGCATCGCCCGCTGCACCAGTTCCTGGGAGGTGGGCGCTAACTCCTTCATCTCGGAGTCCTCCATCTTGCCTTAGCTGGAATGATTTCGATGCTCTCGGAGAAGGTCGCAAACAGTAACTGTCTTTTAAGCGCCCTAAAGCTAGGTTGGACTGGCTCGCACTCAAATTGGCGGAGCGAAGAAGAGCCATGGCGCGCCGTAATGAAGCAGCTCACGGGGGCCATGGCTGGTTTGTTACTTTCGCGGATCTCATGGGTCTCCTAGTGAGCTTCTTCGTCATGCTGGTCGCCTTCTCCAATCAAGATGCGCAGAAGGTGCAAGCCGTGGCCGGTTCGATGCGAGATGCATTTGGCGTGCAGTCGACCGTACGCTTTTCTGGTATCATTGAGAGTGAAGGTTTACCAACTCGTCCCAAAGTGAAAAATGTAGCACATATCGAACCCAGAAACTCATCAATAACGCCGACATCTGACGAGCAGGGTTCCGGCGTCAAGAACGTTCAAGGGTTCGCGCTGGCTGTCGCCTCGCTGCGGCGCGCGCTACAAGACATGCCGGAGTTAGCCGAAGCCTCCAAGCACATAGCGCTTGAAGAGACGAAGGTAGGCCTCAACATAGAGATCGTCGATCAAGATGGCAGCCCCATGTTCTCAGAGGGCTCAAAGACACCGTACGAGACCACCCGCCAACTTATTGAGAAAATCGCCGGTCCGCTCAAAGTAGCGCCATACCGCATTTCCATCACTGGCCACACCTCTGGGTCAGAGGGGTCATCGCCATTGATGTATGGAGCGTGGGATCTTTCTGTCGACCGTGCAAATACCGTGCGCCAGATTTTGGAGGAGGGCGGTTATCCTTCTGACAAGGTCTACGTGGTTACCGGTAAAGCGAATACAGATCCGCTTTTCCCTGACAATCCATCCCTGGCCGCAAATCGCCGCGTAACCATTACTCTTATGCGCGAGGCACCCCCAGTGCCTCCCGATTTGCATCCTTGAGCGGCAACTTGGCCACCGCTGTCGCAGTTCGCCCTGCACTGCGTCACCGGGGCGAAAACCCTCTTTGGCAGATTTGCTCACGTCGCGGTGAGCACGGATTGGTTCGCCTGGTTGGCGATCGACAGGGCTGAGATTTCCAGCTGCTGCTGGGTCTGCTCGGTCAACAGGTCGGTGCTTTCCACGTTCTGGCCAGCGACAACGAGCTTGTTGGCCCCTGTCTGCAACGTAGTAATCATGGCGGTCTTAAACGTCTGACGGGTACCAATCACGGAAGCATTGGTGCCGAACACCTCGGTCTGCGTCTGCACCTGCGCGATCGCGTTGTTGATATCAGTGACGAGGGTGGCAAGTTGCGAGTTGTCCTGGAACGACCCGGCGACCGAACCGCTGACTGTCGCCAGCAGCAGAGTACTACTACGGGTATGAATGACAAATAGATGTTGAAGGTGGAACGTAAAGACTTAGGCATCGAGTTACGGCAATGCCGATGATTAAGCTCCGCAAATTTCGGGTACCAATACGAGATAACGAACAATTCAATATACCTCCAGGCAGCCGATGTGGTCTGTCCCAATTCGGGTGAATTTCCTTCTGGCTTTACCAACCGGCAAGGAGGCTCATGCTCTGATGTGAGACACGATCAGATGAACGACAATCGATTGCACCCGATCGATAGGTCATGTCAGACAAGCTATCCAAGAAACACCTCGAGACGAGCGTTCAGTCTCTAAGCGTGCTCGTGGTCGACGATAATCATTACATGCGCAAGATTGTGCGCAATCTGCTCGTCAACGTAGGCATAAAAGACGTCTGTGAAGCGGCCGACGGGATTTCCGCGCTCGACATGATACGGACAATGGCTCCGGATGTGGTTGTTCTGGATTGGGAAATGCCGCTGCTCACCGGGCCCCAACTGGTCCGCATTGTGCGCTCGCCCGGCGTTTTCCCCCTCCCCGATATTCCAATCATCATGCTATCGGGGCACTGCGAACGCTGGCGCGTGGTCGAAGCAGCACGGCTCGGGGTTAATGAGTATTTGAGCAAGCCGATTTCAGCAAGCGCACTTTACCACCGCCTCGCCGCCGTCGCGTTGCAACCCCGGCCAGCTGTACAGCTTGGTGATTATTATGGTCCAAAGCCGCGCACGCCTTTGCCGAACGACATCGCGCTTGGGCAAGCCACTCCAGAAGCGGTGCAATAGCTTTGCGGACCCCGATGTATGCTCCGGCCGTGCGTAGCAAGAAGATTTCGACAAGTTGGCGGTGAGCGGTCTTGCGTCAATGTCTCAGAACTCTGATTGGAGCATTGGGCTCCGGGCCGTCATGGATATCAGCGCGCGTGCGAGCTAGCCACACGACCACTCCTGACGCAGGACGATGGCACCGCGATCGTCCAGCCCTACGACGTGGAATGAGGTCTGGCCGATGTCGATGCCGACTGCGGCGATTTCGTTCTTGAGATTGTGGGACATGGGGATGCGCCCCGGAGTTTTTAACATTGCGCTGCCGAATAGCGGCTGCCCGCGGACAGCTCATTGATAGGCGGCCGATCCAGCCCTTTCGTAAGGTGCTGCCGTCTTCTTACGTGAGTGCCGCTGCGAAAGGGCTTTATTAAATCTTCAAAGAAGGGCGCAAGCACCACTACCAAGTGAGTCGAGCGACCGGTTTTGCAACGCGAGCCTCGCCGGTCCGTTGAGCCGAAGTTTGCCTCACCTCGCGGCTAGTATTGTCCGTAAATGAGCGGCATAAACAGCACTCTCCAACTCGGAAAAAAGCAATGGACAAACGTTAATGATATCGGTTCGGAACATCGTTAACAAATTACTCAAGTTTTCCGCTGGAAACGCTTAACCTCACATTCAAGCTGTCACGATAGCATCCCAATCGGGATGCGAGTTGTGCCAGATCACCCCTAAAGCGGCCTGGAGATGAATGGCTAAACTTGCGCGAAGAGAGCAGGACCATGGTTATCGACCTGTCAATGCCTGTACTTTTGGTTGACGACCAGATGACGATGATCCGTATCATCGGTAATCTTTTAAAGCAGCTCGGCTTCGTCAATGTTGACGACGCGAATAGTGGCGCTGCAGCGCTCAGCAAAATGCGCGCCAAGCGATACGGATTTGTGATTTCGGATTGGCACATGGATAACATGTCCGGTTATGACCTCCTTAAGGAAGTACGAAGCGATCCGGCTTTGAAGCAAACACCATTCATACTGGTAACAGCAGAAACAAAAGTCGATAACGTCATTGCGGCAAGAAAGGCCGGCGTGAATACTTATCTAATCAAACCGTTTGATGCACAAACGTTAAAGAAAAAAATTGAATCGGTATTCGCTTCATCCCAATCGAAATAAAGCAGCAGAAAAATGTTGATGTCGTAATCGAGCGCCGAAGCCTCACGAGGTCGAATGAGAAGATCGGACAAACCGGCTATTGGTCAACCACGAAGCGTTAAAGCGATACATCGGCGTAACCGCGGTTTGCGGGCGATTCGATATATGCTGATGATCAGCTTCTGCATCTGCGCTGTCGTTATTACGATCGCGGTGATGAGTGGTACTTCATTTTTCTCTTTTTTGAAATTTCGATCAGGGGATGACATCAGAAGTGTCAGTTCTGTTGAGGTACCGGTGGGTAGAATCGTGGTGCAGACAGATACAGAGCAATGCGAGCTTATGACGTTCAACAACGATACTGGCCATACCACTACCAGCGCTGGACCTTGTAGGTCGATCGTTGATTTAGACGCTCATGGCGTGCCAATACCAAAAGGCACGATCCATCGGCTCGATTCAATCAGCAAGTCTTTTTCACATGAACATTGAGGGAGCTCGACGCACTTCTTTATCAAACGCGTCTTCCCTGTAGTCAATGTGAGATACCCCCGAACTAACCGGACACACGGTTTCCACTTAGCAAGTGTGAGGCATACAACCACGTCCATGACCAACCGCGCAAATCACTTTGAAGTCGTTACATCGCTTCAGCGCCGGCGGCGTTGGACGGCATCGGAGAAGGTTTGGATATCGAGGAGACCCTCGAGCAAGGGATGACGGTGAGCCTGGTGGCTCGCCTGCATGGCGTTGCGTCGAAGCAGCTGTTCACGTGGCGACGGCACCGCGCTGTGCAAAGTTGGCTCCGCGTACGAGGCCCCTCCAAGACGCAAAGGTCCGGAGTCACGGGCTTTGCCCTTGTTTATGTCTCCGATTTAGCGCGCGTCACAGGCGCTGGGGATTGCTATCGAAGGGGTCCATACCATCCAGAGGCAAATTTGACCCCTAGTTGTTTCCTATCAACCCACACAACTTCGCAATCACGTTGGACGCTTCTGTCTTTGAATAGAACTAACGTAACATTGTGAGGCAAGGTCGTAAGTGGGTTGGCAAAAGAGAGACGCGCACCCCCATCTGACATGTCAAGGATTACGCAGGGAAGCGGCTGCTGATGAGCGCCGATGATGATACCAGCGGCACGTTGCATCGAATGCCGGGACTTTTTTCGATTTTCGGGACGCGGAGGCATCGTTTGCCTGGCCCAAGCAGATCATTGGATAATGACGGTAAATGATTAACAAAATCGAAATCACGCCGAAGCAGTCCGGCTTCAGCAACATCTGTGCCAATTCGTTGGGTCAGCCGTCAGACTCTTGACTCAAATACGCTCATCGAGCGCATCTTTTAGGCCACGATTACTCGCACGTTCGAGTTCATGACGGACGTCTACGCTTTTTGATGCTTAGCTCAGAAGCACGCTTAAGACTTTTAGGCTCGAGACATCTGCAAAGTGTGGACGGGCCGAGTCCTGAAGACACAGCCAGCCGGCAATAACCCTCGCTCGGCAATATCTGCCGCTTCGTCGGTACATTCGCTCCCATATCGAATATCGCATTATTTTCTAAGCCTTTGATAAGCTTCCGAATAATGGATGGCACGAGGTTTGCCTCTAACTTTGCGGAGTTGAGGATCGAGTTGGAGGTAAAGTAATGGGTATCTTCGACGCATTGACCACAGCTGTGAGTGGCCTGCAATCGCAGTCGTTTGCACTGCAAAACATTTCCGGCAATATCGCGAATTCGCAGACAGTCGGTTACAAGGAAACGGATACTGCCTTTGATGCGCTAGTCTCACAGGCCGCGCTAGGCGAGCAGACAGCAGGCGGTGTATTCGCCAGCTCCGTTGCCAGCAACACAGTGCAAGGCACAATCCAGACCGAAACCACGCCGACCGATATGGCCATCGAAGGTGACGGCTGGTTCGTAGTGACGCAGCCAGCAGGGGGGTCAGGCACTGAACCAGAATTTACCGGCGTCAGTGATTATACGCGGCGCGGCGATTTCCAGATGGACAGCAATGGTTATCTCGTTAATGGCGCCGGGTACTATCTGATGGGCATTCCCCTCAATCCAGGGACGGGGACCCCGGAAACCAGCGCTCCCGAAGTTTTGCAGTTCAACAACAATTTCCTACCAGCGCAGCCGACGACCGGTATCAATTATGCCGCAAACCTGCCAAGCGATCCGCCGACGGGCGTGCTCAACCCAACCAGTTTTAATGTGAATCCCCTTGATGCTGCAAGCGGCGGGACCGGAACGGTGGCGGGGGAGGACGCGACAACATTCACCAACGATTCACTTGATGGTGGCTCCATCACCGCCTACGACTCCTTGGGCAATCCAGTAAATGTCCAATTCCGTTGGGCAGAAACGGCCAGTTCCGGCGGAAACACTTCATGGCAACTTTTCTATCAGACGGATTCTAGCGCGACCGGAACACAAGTCGCATGGCAGAATGTCGGCACGACATTTACGTTCAATTCGAGCGGCCAATTGACATCGCCGAGTTCGAGCAGCCTAAATTTGGCAGGTCTGACCGTAAACGGAGATACAGTCGGCACCGTTACGTTTAATTTTGGCGGAAACCTGACGCAATTCGCATCGACGACCGGAAGCGTGCAGGTTAATAGCTTGACCCAGAACGGTTTTGGTGCTGGCTCGCTGCAGTCACTATCAGTTGATAACAATCAAATCGTCGGTTCGTTCTCGAACGGCCAAACCATTCCGCTGGCCGACATTACGCTGGCGACCTTCAATGGAACAGATTCGTTGCAGCCGCTCGATGGCGAAGCTTATGCAGAGACGCCGGAATCCGGAGATCCGATCTACTCGGCTACCGGCACTATCGTCGGCAGCTCGCTCGAAGCATCAAACGTAGATATCGCGACCCAGTTCAGCCAATTGATCGTGGCACAGCAAGCTTATTCGGCCAATGCCCGTGTCATGACAACTGCTGACCAGATGATTCAAAGCCTGCTGACCGTCATCCAGTGAGATGCATCCGCCTCTTTGCCGGTGACGGTTCGCCGGATGGACGGTAAAAGTCATGAGCGTGTCACAGGCGCTGTCCGCGGCATTGGCCGGCATCAACGCCACGCAGCAGGCGCTATCGGTGGTTGCTGGGAACGTGGCGAATGCCGATTCGCCTGGCTACGTCGAAGAAAGCGTCAATCAGGTCGAGACCGGATCTCCTGGACAGGCGGGCTCGAGTGTCGACGTCACGGGGATCAATCGCGACCTCAATACGCTCTTGCAGAGCCAGTTGTGGACGGAGACGTCTGGGGATTCATACGCGGACGCATCGGCGCAGCTCTATCAACAGCTTCAACAAATCTACGGCACGCCGGGCGCGTCCGATTCGTTCGACAGCATCTTCGATAATTTTACTAGTGCGCTACAGGCGCTTTCCACTAGCCCAAGTTCATATTCCGCCCAATCCGCGGTGATCGGTTCCGCGCAGAGTTTGGCGCAGAATCTAAATTCTATGACGACGACTATCCAGCAGTTGCGCAGCCAGGCGGAGGCAGGAATCGCCGCCGACGTGCAAACCGCTAACACGGCGTTGCAGCAAATCGCCCAGATCAATGAGCAGCTTCAAACAGCGGCGCCGGATAGCTCCACCGCGACACTCGAGGATCAGCGTGACGAGGATGTTACACAACTCACCCAGCTCATGAACGTCCAAGTGACGCAGAACTCGGACAATCAGATTTCCATTTTCACCGGCACCGGCCAACAACTGGTCGCCGGCCCGCAGGCCTCGCAGCTTACTTTCAACGCTGTAGGCGCAATCAGTCCGACCGATCTGTGGAGCGCTAACCCCGCCCAGGACGGCGTCGGCACGATTACGTTGACTCTCCCCGGCGGCGGCGCAACCGATCTGGTCGCGACCAATGCGATTCAGTCTGGCCAAATCGGCGCTTATCTGCAGATGCGCGACACCGTCCTGCCGCAAGCGCAAGAGCAGCTCGACGAGTTTGCCAACCAGATGTCGCAGGCCTTGTCGAATCAAACCATCTCGGGCACGGCCGTGACGTCCGGTAGCCAGTCCGGCTTCAGCATCGACACGAGTGCGTTGCTACCGGGCAACTCCGTGCAGCTCACTTATACCGATGCATCGAATAGCCAGCACACGGTTACCATCGTGGCGCTCGGCACCGGCGGTACGTTGCCGTTACAATCGTCGGGCAACGACCAGCTGATCGGAATCAATTTCGCCGGCGGCATGAGTTCGGTCGTGTCGCAGCTTAATGCGGCGCTCGGCACCAATCTGCAATTTTCCAATCCGTCCGGCACTCTGCTGCAGGCCGTCAATGCCAACGGCAGCGGCAATGTCGTCGACTCGTTGTCGGCGACCTCGACCGTCACCTCGCTGACCAGCGGCGTCGCGCAGCTGCCGCTGTTTACCGATGGCTCTTCGCCGATCACTGGCGCGATCACCGCGAGCGGCTCGCAGACTACTGGGCTGGCCGGCCGCATCGAGGTCAATCCAGCGCTAGTTGCCTCGCCGTCGAATCTCGTCGCCTATGCGTCGAGCACCGCCGCCGGTGATCCGACGCGACCGAACTTCCTGCTCAATCAGATGACCAATGCGGCGCTGACCTATTCGCCTGCAACCGGGCTCGGTACCGCGACCTCGCCCTATACCGGCACCCTGACGCAATACATAAGCGCCGTCGCCACCCAGCAGTCGCAAGCTGCGAACGCGGCAACCAATCTGCAGCAGGGGCAGGACACCGTGCTCACTGCGTTACAGCAACGCTTCAACGATCAGTCCGGGGTCAATATCGATACGGAGATGTCGAATCTCATAGCGCTGCAAAACGCCTATGGCGCCAATGCACGCGTGATGACAACCATCGAAGAGATGATGGCGACGCTATTGCAGGTCGGATCTTAAATGAGCATCACCGGACCCGGATCGATCACGGCGGCCAATGTGACGGCCCAGACCAATATGATGAATCAGCTCAACACGTTCAGCGAAGAGCTGGGCACGGGGCAGGCAGCGCAGACCTATTCGGATCTCGGGCCGCAGGCCGGCGTGGTGGTGGCGCTCGGCGCCCAGCTGTCGCAGCTCAACGGTTACAGCACCACCGCGACCACCGTCGGCACGACACTGAGCATCGCCCAATCGGTGCTGTCGGCGCTCGGCAGTACCGGCAGTGACGTGCAGCAAGCGATCAATCAGCAGGGCGCGTTTTCGCTGGACGGTACCGGCCAGACTGCGGTGCAGGAATCTGCGGCGAGCTATCTCGATCAGATCTTGTCGCTGCTCAACACCCAGGTCAGCGGCAACTACATCTTCTCCGGCAGCGCCGTGAACCAGCCCTCGGTTGCCAGCACCGCCGCAATACTCAACGGCACCGGCGCGCAGGCTGGGCTGACGCAGCTGATAGCGCAACGCCAAGAGGCCGATCTCGGCAGCGGTCTTGGCCGCTTGAGCGTCGCTGTCACCGGCGCCGGGTCGAATGTCGTGACCGTCTCCCAGGACGGCTCGCCGTTCGGCTTTCAGCTGGCCAGCGTGAATTCGAGCTTGACTGGAGCCACGGTGAGCGGTCCATCCGGGTCGCCCGCGTCGCTTTCGGTCGACTTCACGTCGAACCCAAATCCCGGCGACTCGATCGCCTTCAACCTCACCCTGCCGGATGGATCGAGTCAGACCATTACGCTGCAAGCCACCGCGAATTCGCCTCCGGGCACCAACCAGTTCACCATTGGCGCGACACCGGCGGACACCGCGGCCAACCTGCAAACGGCGCTGACCAGCGCCATTGGCAATCTGGCGCAGACCGCGCTGCCGGCAGCGTCCGCCATCGCCGCCGCTGACGACTTTTTCAACTCGGACCCGCCGCAGATCGTCAACCCGGGCTCGCCGCCCGATTACGCGACCGCGATGTCATTGGAGAACGGCACGCCGGCAAACACCGTGTTCTGGTACACCGGCGAGAACGGCAGCACGCCGGCGTTGCAGACCGCGACCGCCGAGGTCGGACCCGGGACAACCATCGCCTACGGCATGCGCGCCACCGAGCAGGGCATTGCCACGCTGGTCGCCAATGTCGCCGCGCTGGCCGCAACTACCTACTCGCCGAGTAATCCGAACGCACAGGCGAGCTATCAAGCGCTGTGCCAGAGCGTCGCGGCCAACCTCAGCGGCCCGCCGGGCGTCCAAACGATCGGTGATATCGAGGCGAACATCGCCAACGCCCAGACCACCGTGCAAAGCGCTACCAAGCTGAACACGCAGACGCAAAATACGTTGCAGGACATGCTGCAAGGCATCGATGGCGTCAATCAAACTCAGATCGGCGAGGATATTCTGACGCTGCAGAATAATCTGTCGGCGTCGATGTCGGTCACTGCGCGGCTCGCGCAATTGAGCCTGGTCAATTATCTCGGACCGGCGACAGGCTAGCGCACCGCTAACGGCCGGCGGCTAATCAAACCGTGGCGCCTGAAGCCTGGACGCTAGCGGCCGGCGCGTCCTTCGCCGCAGCCTGCCGAACCTGCCAAAACCGCAGCACCCGCGCCGCGGCGGCCTGGGTCAGCTTTAGATAATCGGACCATAGCGAATCGTGCTCGTCGCCGGAGATCGTCCTGCCGACGGAACGGAAGGTCATCATGATCCAGACGGTGGACCACTGCAGCCCGGCGGCTTTGCACGGTATTAGAAACGATCCGCGATGCTTGCTCTGCAGCAGATTTTCAATCAGCTGCATCGGCGCGCCGCAAAGCACCGACAGCCCCGCTATCATGTCCGCGTAACGCTCCGATCGCGCATGTTCGAGGAGCGTGGATTCCCGCAGTTTGCCTTTACCGTGCAGCGCCACCGCCCGCGCGTGCGCTGCGGCGAAATCGTGCTCGATTCGGCTGCCGGCCAGCTGCTGCTCGTTCGCGGAAACGGCCGCCAACGCGCTTTGAATTCGACCGCGGATTTCGGGACCGGCCGAACTGAGAAGGCGCGAACGCACCACCTCGGTGGCGCGCGACAGCAGCTCGAGAAACAGCGGCATCGGGACGTCGTGCCGCAGTCCGACCTTTTCGGCGAGCTGCTCGTCGCGTTCCGAGTGTTTGACCAGCGTGGCAAAACCGGTATCGGAAAAGCCGGCGCCGCGGTTTTCGGCAAGCTTGTGGAAAACAAGGCGGTCGCCGCGTTGCAAAAGAACGTCGGTAACCGCTTGATCGATTTTGGAACGGCCGGAAATCGCCAAGAGATGCGCCTGAGTCTTGCTGTTGGCAATTTCGATCAGATCAGCGTCGCTGAGGCAGGTGGATTGCGTCAGCACCGGTTCGGCGACCGCGATGTCCTCGTTGCGCGCCAAGCGCCCCACCGCGCCAGACGGAGCATTTTTGATCGGTCCAAGCCGTCGGCTGAGCTCGACCAGCGCCTTTCCTTCGATGCGTTTGATCAGATGTTCCATGACGCCGTCGAAAACGTCGAGCTCGCGATCGCTGAAGCGATCGGCGTCGGCGACGAACAAATCGGTGACGCGCCGCAATGTATTGACGCGCTTTTCGGGGGAGCCGCTTTGCATCGCGGCCTCCAGCTCGGCGATAATCGATTGCTCGTTGCCCATTGCGCGTATTTTAAACGTTTAGCCGCGACCAGCCGCCGAACCGCTTTTCGCGGCGAAGTGTCCGCTCTCGGTGGAATTGAGCGCTTTTCGGCGGAGAATTTTACCGATCAGCTGTTAGCGGAGAATTTCACCGATCGGCTGTTAAGAGAGAGGAAACTACAACTTGAGATGGCGCAAATAGATAGCGGCAAGAAACGCTTGCACATTGCCGACTAGTTGCGGCGCGCCTTTCAAGCCCTGTCGCGCAAGCCGGTGGCGATGCGGCGGTTGATCTTGATGATGTTCTTCAGGTGGTTCGGCTTCGGTTTGGTCATCAGCGAGAATGTTTCGCCGAGCACGAATGCGCCGATCCTGATAATATTGTCACGAAGTGCGACCGGCAGCCGATTGTCGTCTCTCGACACTGCGTCGATCAAGATCATCCATAGTCGGCGGTTGTACATCAGCGCGTCGGAAAGCCCGGTCGGCTTGTCCTGCCAGGCATCGTGGACGGCCTGCAGTTTGGCCGCGGCCTGCAACAGCAGGTCCGCCTCGAGCTTGCGCGGGCTCGCCGTTTCCCTCGCAGTTTTGACATAGGCGTTGGCGGCGTAATGCATGGCGTAGGGGTTTTCGTTCGTCGCTCGATCGGCTTGTGCGCTTGCCGAGGGGCTTTGTACGGATCGCCTGTTAAGATTCGATTATTGATACCGCCGACGACGGGTAGCAGGGCGACGATCGGCGAATGGGGAACCGCGCTTGCGCGGTTCGCTCTTGCCAAAACGAAAACGGCGGGGCTTGCGCCCCGCCGCCTTGTCTAGGCCTGTACCAGGATTGCTTAGCCGAACAGTTTGAGCACCGACTGGTTCGCCTGGTTGGCGATCGACAGTGCCGAGATTTCCAGCTGCTGCTGGGTCTGCTCGGTCAACAGATCGGTGCTTTCCAGGTTCTGGTCAGCGACCACCAAGTTGCTGGCGCCCGTCTGCAACGTATTGATCATGTTGGTCTCAAACGTCTGACGGGTCGAGATGACGGCCGAATTGGTGCCGAACGTCTCGGTCTGGGTCTGCACCGAGGTGATCGCGTCATTGAGCGCGGTCACAAGGGTGCCAAGCTCCGAATTGTCCTGGAACGAGCCGGCCACCGCACCGCTGACTGCGGAGAGCGACAGCCCGGCGGCATTGAAGTTCACGCCCTCGATGGTGAGCGAGCTGGTGCCGGTCGGGTTGAAGTCGATCGTCAGGTTGTTCCCGGTCAAGAGGTTGACGCCGTTGTAGGAGGCGTCGCTGGCAAGCTCGTTAATCTGCGTCAGCAGACCGTTGTAGTTGGTCTGCAACGACGTGCGCGTGCTGCTCGAGCCATAGACGCCGGTGGTGTTGACACCAAGCGCTGTGCCCGTCGCGCCGGTCACGGTGAAGCTGGTGCTGCCGGAATTGGCGGTGAGCACCAGGTCGGTGCCGTTATCGCTTGCGGTGATCGCGCCGGCGCTGCCAAGGCCAGACGTCGTATTGATGTCGTTCTCGATCTGAGCCAGCGTCGAGCTGGAGGCGATCGCCACGCTATAGGTACTGCCGCCCGCGGTGATCGTCAGCGTTCCCGCGGCGGCCGGCAACAAGCCGCCGGAGAGGTTAACCGTACCGGTGAGCGCGCCGGCGGTCTGGCTCGCCTGCTGGGCCTGCTGCACCGTCGACAGCGCCTGTTGCAGGAGGCTG
>Ga0187783_10002013_pt1 | contig 15110 bp, 8 predicted proteins | sample 1015_SJ02_MP02_2_FD_132471 | JGI IMG/M metagenome (GOLD analysis project Ga0187783, IMG submission 132471) | Tropical peat soil microbial communities from peatlands in Department of Meta, Colombia - 1015_SJ02_MP02_20_MG | ecosystem: Environmental > Terrestrial > Soil > Wetlands > Peat | place... | reverse complement strand
GGCAAAAAGAGAGCTTGACTTTCTCAAATGCAGAGATATGCTTCGTTTTATTTCGTTACCTTGCGTTTCGGCAGGTTTTGAATTCGGCCAAGTAGCGGGAGCCCCGGGGCGATGAGCAGGAGGAGTGTACATCGGGGAGGGGGAAACATGGCGAACGGCAGAGGAGCGAAGCAATTTCGCGTTGCAGCATTAACCATTCTATTGGTGGCAGTCTTGGGGGCTCTCCCGGCTCCCGCTCAATTCACTACAGCCAGCCTGGGCGGGAGAATCAGCGACCCTAGTGGCGCCAGGATTCCCGGTGCTGGCGTCGTGGTGCGAAACACGACGACCGGCATTACTTACAAGACGACGAGCGAAGCGACCGGCGATTACCTGTTTCCCGCCCTTCCGGTAGGAACCTACGAGTTGACGGTGACCCAGAGCGGGTTCGAAACCTACGTCCAGAGGGGTATCGTCCTGACGGTCAATCAGGCGGCAACCCAATCCGTGGTTCTGAAGGTCGGCGAGGTCGCGGAGAGAGTCACCGTGACCGCAGACGCCCCACTGGTCACTACGCGTTCGGCCACGACGGGCCAGTTAGTGAACCAGCAGAGCATTGTGAATCTGCCCCTGAATGGCCGCGAAGCCCAGAGCTTGGTGTTCCTTATCCCAGGAGCAAACGATGTGACTGACCAGTATTGCGGCGTGGGCTGTGAAGGCGGAGCCTACCCTGGCGAGCAATATGCAAACGTAAACGGGGGCGGCCCCAACGGAGTCAACTACCAGATGGATGGCGCCGACAACAACGATACCTACATGAACACCAACCTTCCGTTTCCGGACCCCGATGCGATCCAGGAGTTCAACGTCCTTACGGGGAACATGAGCGCGGAGTACGGAAACGCCATCAGTGGGGTCGTCGATATTGTCACCAAATCCGGCACGAACCAGTTCCACGGAGACGCCTTCGATTTTGTCCGCAACTATCTGTTTGATGCGCGGAACTACTTCGCCCCGGCACGCGACTCCCTGAAGCAGAATCAATTCGGCGGGACGTTGGGAGGGCCCATCAAGAAAGACAGATTGTTTTTCTTCGGCAGCTACCAGGGCACGCGCACGCGGACGGCGCCCAATGGAAATATTGCTTTCGTCCCCACCGCGCCCGAGCGAACAGGTAATTTTGGGGACCTCTGCTCGACCTATGGCTCGACCGGTCTGTGCACGAATCCGAACGGCACGCAACTGACGAATCCCAATACGGGTGCGCCTATCCCCTATAACAATCTCACCCTGGCTGGACTCACGCTTTCCACCTCCGCGCAGAACTTGATCAAATATCTGCCGCTGCCGAACGCCGGCGGCCACGAACTCAATTACCTGGGAGCGGCGAACGATACAAACGACGACCAGGTCCTCGGCAAGATCGATTACACCCTCGGCAAGCACCGTATCAGCGGGGAATATTTCTATACCAAATTCATCGAACCGGCCGTTCCCGTGACCAACAATGACATTCTGACCATTCAGTCGAATGCCAATCAGGTTCGCGTGCAAACCGTTTCCGTGAATGACGCATTCATGGCTCGGCCCAACCTGCTCTTTAACAGCTGGTTCGGATGGAACCAGCAGGACGGTGGCTATATTCCAGGAGTTCCTTTCTCCGCCAACGCTCTCGGGTCACAAATCGCCCCCTCGCCGTCGCCGCAACTTACTATTTCCGTGGATGGGTATTTTTACGTCGCTGGTCCCAACGTGGGCGCTTACAATCGCGGCGACCAGACGCTTCGAGAGGTGGCCACGTGGATCAAGGGCCGCAATCAGATCACCTTCGGCGGAGAAATGTTGCGGGTTGTTGCTCCCATTTCCAATCAGTACCTGGAGGGCGCCAGTTACGAGTTCGGCGGGACTTTCACCGGAAACAATCTCGCGGACTTCATGCTGGGTGATATCAGCATATTCAGCCAGGCCGGCGGCATCTACGCGAATATTACAGGATATAATTGGGACGCCTTCACCCAGGACGATTGGCGGGCCACTTCGCGCCTGACGCTCAGCGGCGGCCTGCGCTGGCAGCCTTTGATACCCTATACCGACAGCCACAACCGCCTGCCTTGCTTTGAGCCAGGCGAGCAATCCACGCTCTATCCCAATGCTCCCCTGGGGTTGCTGCTCGCCGGCGATCCGGGCTGTCCAAGAGGAACCTACTACAGCACTCTCGACAGTTTCGCACCTCGCATCGGATTTGCTTATCGCCTCACCGACGATGGCAAGACCAGCTTTCGCGGCGGGGCAGGCTACTATTTTCAGCCGCCCGAGACTCTCGCCTACCAGGATGACGCCGGCACGCCGCCTTTCGCGCCCGTCATCACTCTGCCTGTGGGCAGCCAGCCGTATGTCAGCTTTGACGATCCTTATGGCAGCGCCGGCATCGCCAATCCGTTCCCGCAGGATTTCGGGCCGAAACTGCCGCCCTCCAACTTTCAGTTTCCTCTCCCGGCCACCTTGGCTTACTTTTTTCCGCTCGATTTCAAGGAGCCCGAAATCACCATCTGGAATCTGACGCTGGAGCGTCAACTCGGCGAAAGCTGGCTGGTCAAGGCTGCCTATTTCGGGAACAAGGGCACGCACCTTTTTGGAACTTCGGATCAGGAGCCGATGGCCGATATCAATGCGGGGATATATTCGCTGGGAGGCGAGCGGCCATATCCGAACTTCGGGCCCATCGGGAAGATGGATTCGGGCTACAACTCCCACTACAATTCGCTGCAGTTGAGCGTGGAGAAGCGGATGAGCTATGGCCTTTCGTTTCTCGCCGATTACACTTGGGCCAAAGCGCTGGACGACTTTTCGGAATCCGTCGCCAATGAGAGCTACTACGCCACAAATCCATTTAACCGCAACGCCAATTATGGCTTGTCGGCAGACGATATAGCGAACAGCATCAAGATTTCGGGGACCTGGCAGATTCCCCATTTCCATCTGACCGGGGCGGCGGATAAGCTTGTGAACGGATGGGCCGTCGCGCCAATCATTACCTGGCGAAGCGGATTGCCGTTCAGCATCATGTGCGGTTGCGACAATTCGCTCACGGGAGATTACGTGGACCGGGCGGATTTCGCTCCCGGCGCCACGCTGGCCACCGCTATACTGAATCCCAACCGCTCGCACAGCGCCCTCATTCAGGAGTACTTCAATACCGCGGCATTCACCGAGAACGCTCCTGGAACCTTCGGGGACACGGGAAAGAATATTCTGACGGGCCCCGGATTGTTCAATACGGATATTGCTCTGCTCAAAGACACCAAAATCGGCGAACGTTACACGCTCCAGTTCCGCGCCGAGGCTTTCAACGCTTTCAACAATGTCAACTTCGCCCAGCCCGATGATCGTGTGACCGACGGGCTGCCGGCCTCTGGCGGCACCTTCGGAACGATCACCTCGACTTCGACGGGTCCGCGCATTATGCAGCTCGGGCTGAAACTGCTGTTCTAAGCTGAGTCACGGCATTTCGATTTGGCGACCGCCCGTGAAGTGGTTTTCCTCCCAAGTCAGACGGATCGCTGCTAGTGCGAGACTGACGGTGCCCTTATCCGAGGTCAACATGCTTGTCAGGAAGAGGACGTCCGCGTATCTTGCTGTTTCAATCTTATGGGCCACCCTGACTGCTTCGGCGCAGGTTGGCCCCACGCTTCAAAACAAGCAGCTTTCGGTCCGCGTCCGGCCCCAAGACGGAGCCTACGAGATCTTCTCGCCCGGCCTTGGCCGTCCCGTGCTCATTTCGCGAGTGGATGCGCAGATAAACCAGGAGTGGATCCGGTCCTCAGACTACCCCCGCCACGAGACAAGCGAGGCGCCCTTTCGAGACGTGCTCGGCCATGGGCATGCTCTGACCCTAACCTTCAGCGGTTGGGGAGGTAAGCCGGATCTCATATGCAAGCTGCGCCTCTATGAGGACCAGACATATGGTGACATTTTGGTCGTCGTGCGCAACGGAACGCGCCAAAGCTTTTCGGTTGAGGCTATCCGGGTTGCGGACGCGGTGGGCAATCCGCTGATTGACCTCGGAGCGAACAACCAGGACGACCGTGTGCTGGCGGAAAGCGTGAGCGAAGATCCCACCATCCACATTGGGGGGCTCGCCGAAGCGCCCAAAGGGGTTTATTTTGGCGTCCGCAACATTTTGATTTACAACCTAGCCAGCAAGCAGAGCTTGGAACTTTCAGCGCTCACTTCCGAGCGATTCCTCACCATCTCGCGGTTGCAGGTCCACCCGGATGCTTCCGGCACGGCCCAGGTGGCTTCCTTCACAGTGGACTCAACTGGGACCACGCAAGCGATTCTTGACCGGGATCCGATTGCACCCAGCCAGCAAGTTCAGTTGAGTCTTCCCGTGCCGCCCGGTGGCTCGATCTCCTCCGAACTGGTGATGTTCGCCGCCGGGCCGGACTACTTGCAGCAGCTTGAAGCTTATGGGAAAGCTGTGCATCGCCTTCACCCCTTCGACTTTTCTCGGAATGCTCCCATGGGTTGGTGGAGTTGGACGGCATTTTACGCGGGAATTAACGAGGGTGAAGTGCTGACAAATGCCCGCTGGCTGGCCGGGCACCTGAAAGCACTCGGCTATGACTTTTTCCACATCGACGAAGGTTATGACTACGCCCGGGGTGAATACTCCACCCCGAATGCGGCTCAATTTCCGCACGGGATAGGGAGCGTCGAGCACAAGATTTGCAACTTGGGCCTGGTGCCTGGAATCTGGACCGGTCCTTTCGAAGTTTCAGAGCGGTCCTGGATTTACGAGCACCACAAAGACTGGCTGGTCCGCGACGATCATAACGACCCCATTTTCATCGGCTACGTGGACGAGCACGTCGACCGGCTTTACGTTCTCGATACGACCAACCCCGGAGCTCAGGCGTATCTTCGCCAGACCTATGGCATTTTGACCCGCGAATGGGGCATCCGCTATATCAAGTTGGATTTTATGGATTACACCCTGGTTGAAGGCCGCTACTTTCGGCCCCACACGGCGGCGCTTGAGGCCCAGCGCATCGGGCTCGAAATTATCCGGAAGGCGGTCGGTCCCCATGTGCTGCTCGATAAAGACGGCAGCGAAATGCTCAATCCCGTGGGCTTCGTGGACGAAGGCCGCATCGCGCCGGATACGGGCCATTCGTTTCAGGCCAGCAAAGATGCGGACCCAAACATTGCCACACGATTCTACATGGATGGCAATTTCTATAGGAGCGACCCGGACGCGTTCTCGGTCTCGACGCAAGTCGAACCCCAGCAGGCTTGGCACGAGTCAAAAACCGGGTTGACTTTGAACGAGGCGCAGGTTCAGATCGTCTTGGCCGGGCTGGCGGGCGGCATGTATGAGATCGGCGATGACCTGCCGACGCTCGGCTCTGAACCGGAGCGTCTCGGGCTGGTTGCGAATCAGGAGCTTCTGGACATGAACCGCCTCGGGCGCGCTGCGGTGCCGATTGACCTGATGACGTTCCGGCCCGAGGACGAGGAACCCAGCGTTTACCTACTCCGTGAAGATGACCGGCAATCCATGCTTGCGGTTTTCAACTGGTCAGATCGGCCGCTTTCTCACACGTTCACCCTGTCTGACCTTCAACTGCCCGCTTCGCATCCTTTCCGAGCCTATGACGTGCTCGATCAGGACCGCTCCATCGCGATGCAGGCCGGAGTACTCAAGCTGGATGATCAGCCATCGCGGTCTGTCCACCTCATCAAACTCGTGGATGATTCCATTCCCGCCGGCGCGCCGGAAGTGAAGGCCCAAGTACCGTCTTCAGCAACTGCGGGCAAAGATATACGACTTTCCGCGTCGGCGGAGGGCGGTGCCGTGCCGGCGATTTCCTATCATTGGGATTTCGGGGACGGAACGGAGACAACTGGTGCGGACGTTTCACACGCCTATACTGTGGTTGGAACTTATTCAGTGACCTTGGCGGTGATGGGCGTCGAGGGCATTTCGACCCGCAAGACCTTTTCTGTAACAGTCACTGGCGTTGCCAATACGCTCTTCAATGTGTCCCGAAATCGCCGATACGAGGGAAATGATCCGGATTAATACTTCTCCGAACGGTTGCAAATTCCCTCCGGCGAATGAGAGATTGTTCCATGGCTAAGCTCGCCGCTCCCTAACATACGCATGAAGGACATCGACCACGTGATTCAAGCATGGCCCCGCTTGTATCCATAGGAGAAGATAATCAAACCGGACAATAGATCGGAACGGGCTGCGAGTTTTGGCACTAGGGGCCCGCACCTGCGGCGTCAGCTCGGTATCCTGAACGCGACGTCCATCAACATGTCCAACATGATCGGCACTGGTCCGTTCATCACCGTTCCCATCATGGTGGCCAGCATGGGCGGGCCGCAGGCGCTGCTCGCCTGGTTTGTGGGTGCGGTTCTGGTCATTGCGGACGGCCTGGTGATTTCCGAGCTGGGCGCGGCGCTACCGGGTTCCGGCGGCACTTACGCTTTCTTGCGCGACAGCTACAACCGCGAAAATTGGGGCAAGCTGATGGCCTGGCTATTCGCCTGGGAGTTTCTGTTCTTCGGCCCGCTGGAAATTGCCTCTGGCACAATCGGCATGACCCAGTACATCAGCTACCTGTGGATAGGCCTGGCGTGCCATCCCTGGGGCATGAAGTTAGCCGCCTCGGGCATCGCCGTCATCGTGATGATTTTGCTCTATCGAAAGATTCACGACGTGGCGCGGCTCATGCTGATTCTGTGGATCACAGCGGTGGTCACGACGGGATGGGTCATTGTGACCGGCTTGATTCACATGAATATGCACATGGCCTTCAGTTTTCCCCCGGGGGCGTTCCACCTGAGCTGGGCGTTCCTGATCGGCCTGGGCAACGGGACGATCGTGGTAATTTACAACTACCTCGGTTACGACCAGGTTTGTTATTTGGGCGATGAGGTTAAGGGTCCGGAGCGGACCATTCCCTACGCCGTCATCATTTCAATTCTGGCCGTGACAGCGATTGATTTTCTACTCTCCTTCAGCTTCATTTCAGTCGTCCCATGGCAGGCTATGATCAGGCCGGGTTCGCTGGCTAATCTTGCCGTCGGTTCGGTCTTCATGCAAGGCGTCTATGGTCATTGGGCCGCGGTTCTGCTGACAGCCATGATCCTGTTCACGGCCTTCGCCTCGGTCTTCGCCCTGATGCTGGGCTATTCGCGCATTCCTTACGCGGCGGCGCGCGACGGATTGTTTTTTGGCTGGTTTGGCACGCTGCACACCAAGGGTGAGTTTCCCCACCGGTCCCTCCTCCTGGTGGGCGTGCTCGCGGCGATCGCCAGCTTTTTCAACTTGGGAGATATCATCACGGGTCTAATCGTGGCGCGCATTCTGGTGCAGTTCGTCGGGCATACCATCGGATTGTTTGTGCTAAGGAAGACCCAGCCCCGGGTCAAACTGCCGTTCAGGATGTGGCTCTATCCCCTTCCTGCAATACTGGCCCTTGCTGGATGGCTTTATGTTTTCGTAAGCCCGGCCTTTGAGCCCGGCGGCTGGAAATTCATGGCCTACGCCTTCACAACCATATGCGCCGGGGTCGCGGGTTATTTCATTCTGGCCCGAAAGAAACATATGTGGCCAATGGCTCCCCCTCGGCAGGCATAACGCCACGGCCCGGCAAGGTCTCGCAAGCGGGGTTTCTCAGGACTGAACCGTCCTTCGCCACAGAACTGATTTTTGCTCAGTGAGCCGGCCTATCGCTGCCCGATCCAGCCGAAGCAGCCCCGGCGGTGCTGAACTAGCTGACCGCATACCAGGTGTTGCACCGGAGCGCAAAGGTCAAGGCTGGCGACAAAGTGCTGATCATCGGCGCGAGCGGCGGTTGCGGCACGGCATTTCTCGATCTGGGCAGACTCGCCGGCCTGAAGATGTATGGCATTGCCTCTGGCAGCAAGAGCTCCGTTCTCACCCAATTTGGCGCGATCCCGATCGACTACCGAAAGGACGATTTCGTGGAGGTGATGCGCCGTGCCGAGCCGGAGGGGCTGGATTTCATCTTCGACGGGATGGGCGGAGACTACATCAACAGGGCCCTCCCGCTGTTGCGCCGCGGGGGCGTGCTGGTAGAGTACGCCAATCCGCTGATCTTGCCCGGCGTGCTTCGCCTTCTGGCCAGAACTCTGATGGTCAATCTGCTCCCTGGCGGCGGGAAGCTGAAGGGCTACGGGGCTGGTCTTGCGCTCTTTTATCGCAAACCATTTCTGGAAGACTGGGCCATGCTGTTCCGGTTGCTCCAGGAGGGTAAAATTCAGCCTGTCATCAGCGGCCGGTTTCCACTGCTGGAAGCGGCGCAGACGAATGCGCTGCTGGAAGGCCGCCAGGTGGTTGGCAACCTGGTCCTCGTGGCACCTAACCTGCCTAGGTGAGTGAATCATGACCACGTCACTTAACGAGAACTGACCAGAACCGATATGTCATCGACAGCAGGAATCCGTCGAGGGGGTGCTTACCAGATGTGCGGTATAAGCCGGTACCGCACTTTTTCGCGGTAAGCCCGGTAGCCTTCCAGATCGCGTGCCAACAGCTCCTCCTCGCCAAAGATGCGCAGAATGAGCAGCCCAACTGCAGCCAGACCTACGAGAAGGCCACAGACGGACCCGAGCAGCAACGGGCCACCAACGAACCATAGACTTGCCCCAAGATACATGGGGTGGCGAACAAGGCCGTAGACGCCCGTGTCGATGACATGCTGGCCGCGCTCAATCTGAATGCGCACCAGCTGCGACAGATACGTGTTATCGGTGAACGCGCGGAACATAAAGAAACTACCTGCGAGGAGCAACATACCTCCGCAGGCCCTGCACCACAGCGGCAGACGGGGCAGCCAGCCGAAACGCACGTCCAACGGCGATAGGACGATCCAGGCGAGAAAGGCCACTTTTATCGCGAGGAGGATAGCCAAATCGGTGCGCGATTCTCCGCCAGTGCCGGGCAGGCGCGTGCGCTCGACGAGCAGCGCAGGATCCTTGTAGTAAAGCCACAGGAGGGTGGCGGAAATGAAGGACACCCACCAGACATCGAAAATCCAGCCCTCCACCCAGCGCCAATCGCCCGACAGCCAGAGCAGCAGGGCCGCTAACCCCAAAATGTAAACGGGGGCAACTACGGCCACCACCCCGGTAATGATCGGTTTAGACCGCATCGGAAGCCGGCAACATCATATTTCTGGAATGCACCTGCGTCTACCAGCGGAGCGGATTGCCGCACGGGCCCTGCGCACACGTGGAATTGACCCAAGCAATTTCGAAAGCCACCTGAAGAAATGTTTGATCTCGGAATGCCACCTCATGGAGGGTTTGCAATTGGGCTGGAGCGATTCACGGCACAGGTCTTGAACCTTTCGAACGTGCGCCAGGCAAGCTTGTATCCGCGGGATCGAACTAAATTAACTCCTTGAAATAGTTTGTCACAATTCGCGGATAGACGTTTCTAGCGTTCAGGATTACGGGCAGCCCTTCCCCAATCCGGTTACGGAAGGGTTGCCCACAACACATGACGGAATTACTTGGAACCTGCCGTTGTGAGCGCAAGCGAGATTTTGCAACAGGTACAGCTTCCTTTCATAATGAGCCGTACTGCTGAGGGAGGTGAATGATGCCGGTCGAAACCGTGACGAGCGCGAACGTAAAGCAGGCGGTGCCGTTTTTCGGCGTGACCAACATGGAAGCGTCGCTGCGATTCTATGTGGACGGGCTTGGCTTCAAAATGAAGCGCTGGTGGATTCCAGATCAGGCTGACCGTCAAGGCGATTACAAGCCCGACGGGAGGATTCGCTGGTGCTGGCTGGAGCTTGGCGAGGCTGCGATTATGCTGCAGGAGTTTTTGCCGGAACGCCAGCCGAAGGAAACGCTGGGAACTGGAGTTAACGTCTGTTTTCAGTGCGGAGACGCGCTGGCACTCTATCGCGAGTTCAAGTCCCGCGGAATTCAGACACGGAGCCGTCCGTCTGTGGGAAATCGCTTGTGGGTTGTGCCAGTGACTGATCCTGACGGCTATCGCATGGAGTTCTCGAGCCCGACTGACGCGCCAGAAGACACCGAACTGGAAGAGTAGCTTGGCTCGCCAAGTAACGCTAACAGGCGATTACACTCAAGACGGGGACTATCAGCCGGATCTTGGCCGTGTCACGAGCGACTCGGAAGCTGTCCGCCAAGCGCCGTGGTTTCCGGAATGCCGACGATCCACGAACCAACGCAAAACCGCTCAATTGGTGCGATTCGCCTAGGGTTATCAGCTAGACTGGGCAGATCCGACCGGAACCTGGACTAGCCGGAGCCCGGTCCTGAGCGCAGCGGCCTGTTTTCTTCAGTTATTCTAGCTGCGCTAATCGTGTTCGCGACGGTCATAGCTCGCTCGTGCTCGTCTGATTGCTGATTTGGAGATCCCAGCCGTCAGGATCGTGGACGTGAAAACTCTGGAACTTGCCGTTCATGTCTGGCTTTGGGTCCAGGCCGCGCTTTTCGAGTTCGGTCTTCACCTCAGCAGTGTCCCAGGGCTCTATACCCCAAGAAATGTGGTCGATCAAACCGGTGATGCTCGACTGAGTTGTGCCTCCCGCTATGTCTGGGTATCCGGCGCGATTTCGGATGATGGTGCCGCCCACATTGCCGATCTTCATCGAGCACTGCTTCTGGCCGTCGTCGTGAATGATCTCCCATCCCATCAGGTCGCGATAGAAAGCGACGCTTCGCCGGTAGTCGGAAACACGGTAGGAGATGTGATCGAGCCACACTGTCTTCCACGGCGCCGGGGAAGACGGTGGCGGTATGCTTGATTGTTCCGCAGATTTCTGCGCGGCCGCGAGCGCAGCCGGTCCCGCCGTCACGCCAAGAGCAAGCGCCTGGATCAGTTGCCGACGCGTCAACTTCCCGGCCTCAAAATCCTGCAGCAGTTCGCTGATAATCCTCTCCATCGGACGCTCCTCCGGGCCCGCTACGCCCTGACTAACGCTCCAAATCATACGCTTCGCTTTTTGTTCTGATCGTCCCACCCTCTGAATTCAGGGGAGTTGCGGGAACTCCGGCACATGTTCACTTTCGCCAGTTGCGTTCATTGCTGGGTTTTCGCGCTGCCCATAATCTCCTTGTACTTGGGACTATCGCGCAGCACTACGAGTTCCGGATTACGTTCCAGTTCGAGTTTGGAATAGCCGCCTTGTACTGCGCCTTCCAGGCACTGAAGCGCCTTCTGCTGATCGCCTACAACGGCATACACCTCCACGGCCATGCCTAGCAGATTGACATCCCTGGGAGCCAAGGCCAGAGCCTTAGCGATGAACGGCCGGGCTTTCTCCGGCTCACCCGATTTGGCGTGAAACAAGGCAAGATAACCGAGGGCATCCGTATCGCGGGGATTTACTCCCAAGTCTTTTTCCGCCAGTTGAATGGCTTGAAGGTAATTCGGCTTGGCGCGGTCGCGCTGGCCCGGTATCCAGCGATAGGCATCGGCCAGATTGCCGCGATCAAGATAGTTCTGGGGTTCAAGCTCCGTAGCTTTTTCGAACATTTGCGCAGACTCCTGAATGTGATCGGTATAGAAGTAAACGACACCGAGATTCGAATAGGCGCTGGCATCGGGTCGAAGATCGAGGGTGCGCCGATACATGGCCGCGGCCTGGTCGAGCTGACCTAAGTTGTAGTAGGCCAGACCCAAGTTCGTGTAGCCCCAGCGGTTATCGGGCGTTAGCTCCGTTACGCGCTGAAACATCGGTATAGCCTGTTCGTAGCGACCCTGGACAATATAGAAAACTCCCAGGTCGTTGTAATTGCCCCAGTACTGTGGGCGGAGCTCTATGGCTTTCTGGTAGGTCTGTTCAGCTGCCTCGAGTTGGTCCAAGCCCTGATAGGCGCGGGCCAGTCCCCGGCAGGCGTCATCGCTCCTGGGGTCCTTCGCCAGGGCGTCTTGGAACTCCTTGGCGGCTTCCTCATATTTGCCAGTGCCGTTGTAAGTAATTCCGAGACAAAGGTGACCGGCGGGGAGTTTGTTGTCCAGGCTCACGGCACGTTCACAGGCTTGCCGTGCGGCTTCAGTCCATTGTTTTTCCTTGCTACGGAAGTACTTTGACCAATAGCTTCTTCCCAGGCCGGCTTGGGCCAAAGCGTAGCCCGGATCCTCTTTCAAAGCCCTCTGGAAGAGGGCGATGGCGTTATCAGCGTTCTGAGGTTCATCCAGACGCTGTAGGTAGCCCAACCCTTGCAAATAAAAGTCGTAAGCACTGAGGACGGTCGTACCATGTGCGATCAACTCCTGCGCCTGTTTTGGCTGAACTTGGATATTCAACATGTTCGCCGCACTGGAAACGACTCGGTCCTGCAAGGCAAACAGATCTTTGGCTGGTGCCGTGATCGTATCGGTGTGCAGCTGCTTGGTGGTGCGAGCATCAATCAAGCTGAGGTTGATCCGCACGCTATCGCCCGCATGTTGCCAGGTTGCGAAGACTACCAGGTTGGCTCCTAGCTCCGTCCGGGCACTCTCGATGCTGTCCACTTTGCGATGGCGGACCTCGCTGGTTGGTGGAACTTCCAAGGAAGGCAAGGCCGCGAGCTTGGTCGTGATGGTTTCCGTCAAGCCCGCGCAATACGCCTGGTCCTGCCCCTCGGCGGAAATGGCCTGGAGAGGTAGGACTACCAGATTCTTCTGTTCCGGGAGCGCCAAGCTTGCCGCTCGGTGGAGCGGAATCCATCGCCACAGCGATATCGCGGTCAAGAGTAGAATCACTGAAGCCACCGCGCCGGGAATGAGGATCTTCCTCTGCCGCATCACTCGTGGTGCGAGCGACGCGGTCTGCATAATCCTCAGACCTGACTCCGTCTCGCGCTTGAGCTTCTTCAGGTCGCTGCCCAGATCGGACGCGCTCTGATAGCGCAGATCACGGTTCTTCTCGAGCGCCTTATCGATGATCGCTCCGAATGCGGCTGGCAACTGTGGGTTCAGCGTGACGGGTGGCTTGGGCGCCTGAGTCAGGATCGCCGTGAAGACTACTGCGGACGTGGTACCTCGAAACGGCACCTGCCCCGTAGCCATCTCGTAAAGGACAACGCCGAAAGAGAACAAGTCCGTGCGTCCGTCGAGCACTTCGCCTCGTGTTTGCTCTGGCGACATGTACGCCACGGTTCCGATTGCCGCACCAGGGGTTGTAAGTTGTTTTTCTGAATCCTCAAGCGTTGCGTCCAGTGAAGCCGTCACTTCCGTTGAAGTAGGCAGGCTCCCAACTTTTGCCAGACCGAAATCCAGGATTTTTGCATGACCGCGCTCGGTCACAAAAATATTGGCGGGCTTGACGTCGCGGTGCACGATGCCCTTGGCGTGTGCTGCATCCAGGGCCTCCGCGATCTCCATTCCCAGCGTCAACAGCATCTCCAGTTCCATGGCTTTTCCGGCGATGCGGTGCTTCAGCGTGGCCCCGTCCAGGTACTCCATGGCGATGAATGCCCGGCCTTTTTCCTCGCCAATCTCATAAATCGTGCAGATGTTCGGATGGTTCAGAGCCGAAGCCGCCTGCGCCTCTCGCTCAAATCGTGCTAGTGCTTGAGGATCTCTTGCTAGATCGTCAGGGAGGAATTTCACGGCGACGGATCGGTGAAGCTTTACGTCCTCGGCCTTGTACACCACCCCCATCCCGCCGCCGCCCAACTTCTCCAGGATGCGGTAGTGAGAGACGGTCTGGCCGATGAGCCCGTCAGGGTCCGCCACGGTGCGGCCATCTTAGGTTGCACGCAGAGGCAAGTCAACGAAATCGAGATGGTTTGCAGGTTAGATTAGCCAAGAATGAGCTAGGTCCCGATTAACGCGGACGCAATTGCTCTCTGCCAGGACCAAGTGCACGGTTTGGCGACTTATGCATTCTAACTACCCGTCCGAATGCCGCGCCGGTGTCCCGACTCGCTCTGCCCTGCGTCGCCAATATTGGGATTTCAAGCGGCTGGACTCAGCCACGTTGTAAAGAATTTCACAATCGCAACATGCGCCCTTGGATTGAAGCACCGCAAAGACATCATCAACATCGCCCCGTGAGAATCCCGACCGGAGGAGGATCGACTCGGACAGCTTATATGTCCCGCTGCATCGTTCGGCTGGACGCGAATGGTCTTCTGGACTAAGGAGTCCATCGAGTTTCTCGAAGAAGTGACGAGATGCGAGGCAACTCATCACGTCCGCCGCAATCGAGGAAATCAAATCGTCATCCCGGCCATTTTCCACGCTGGCGAACATAGCACCGTACCTTTTCAGCCTCAAGCAGACGAGTGGGTGCGGGGATTGTTTGCTCTTCTTGCAACTCCGTGGGAACACCGCTAGGAACGATGCAATCGCTCCTCGGGCATTCCACGCCGGAGATCACACGCGAGATCAATACAAAGGGCAGAAGAAGTGCCCGCCGGAGAGACACACTCAAACCGAGCCTCATGAAGGGCTACAAAACGGGGTAAAACTGTCTCCAGCTTCCAGGCTCATCGAACGGACTCCTTCCGTCTCGTTGAAGCTCCACGGTACACCATAAGTTGCCGAAGCAGTGAAACAGAAATCGGGCGCCCTATCTGAAGCTCGGGTGCCCGATTTTGAACGTTAGACGAGGAGGCTGTGCGTTCAGTGCTGAGCGGCTGCGGCGCTGCTGCCCGCCGTGGCCGAACCGACTGCGGCCGCTTCGATAATCGAAGCGACGGCTTCGGGTTGTGACACGTAAACCGCGTGACTCGCCTTGGTCTCGACAACCTTGGCGCCAGCGCGCTTCGACATGAACCGCTGTGCGTCCGGGGGAATCATTTTGTCTTCGGTCGTGAGGAGATACCAACTCGGCTTGGACTTCCAAGCGGGTTGGCTGATCACTCCTGCAATCGCTCCCGTGCCCCAGGGTACCTGCGAGTCGGCCATAAACGCTGCCAACTCCGGCTTCACGTCCGCTGCGAAAGAGGCTGCGAACTTCGAGCGATCGAGGAGGAGGAAACCGTCTTGCGGCGGGAGGATTGGAGGCACTGGCGCGCCCGGAGGTGCACTTTCAATTAGCTTTTGGAGAGACTCGCCCGCGTCCGGAGCGAACGCAGCGATGTAGACGAGGCCCGCGACTTTCGGATCGTTGCCAGCTTCC
>Ga0187783_10002012_pt1 | contig 15112 bp, 7 predicted proteins | sample 1015_SJ02_MP02_2_FD_132471 | JGI IMG/M metagenome (GOLD analysis project Ga0187783, IMG submission 132471) | Tropical peat soil microbial communities from peatlands in Department of Meta, Colombia - 1015_SJ02_MP02_20_MG | ecosystem: Environmental > Terrestrial > Soil > Wetlands > Peat | place... | reverse complement strand
GGCGCATCGGTAAATATTGTACTGAATGGATGATACGGACTTGCGTAAATACATGTAGTTTCCGTCCGGCGAAAAGGCGAGACTCCTGTAATCCGTAGCCGATGGCGGAAATACTTCGGTATCGCTCCCAGTAGGCACGTTGCGGAGCCAGAGGCTTTGTAGCCCGTTGTCATCCGTCACGCTGAGCACGTACTTGCCGTCCGACGAGATGGCGGCTCCAGTTACTTTCCCCGAATTCGTGACCTGTGTGGCAGTGAATTTCTGGAAAGGTGTCGTGGGAGGGCGAGTCAGGAGCGAGTAAACTCCGAGGCCCGCCGCTGCGAGCACGATCAACACCGCAACGATCCCAGGGTTACGGTGCGTGCGCAGCTTCTCCCAAAGCGATGCCCGCAGAGTCGCAGAAGGATAAACAGCATGGGAGAACGGTTCGCGTGAACTTGGAATGTCGGACAGCGCCTCCAGAGCAAACGCGAGATCGGAGGCTGATTGAAACCGCTGATCAGGGTTCTTTTCCAAACAACGGTGGGCTATCTTTCGCAATGCAGGAGGAATGTTTGGCACAATCCGGGAAATGCTTGGTGGATCTTCGTTCAGAATCGCACTCATGGTTTCCGCCGAGGTCGGCTTCTGGAAGGCTCGTGTTCCCGTTAGCATCTCGTACAGAATGGCGCCGAAGCCAAAAATGTCTGCCCGACGGTCTGTTGACTGACCGCGTATCTGCTCTGGCGCCATGTAACCGGCGGTTCCCATCACGACGCCAGGCTGTGTTTCGGCTTTCAGCATCGGCAAACCCTCTACGGAGTTTTGTTCACGCTGGATGAGTTTCGCCAGCCCAAAGTCCAGGATCTTCACTCGTCCGTCCTTAGTAAGGAACACGTTCGCCGGTTTCAGGTCGCGATGTACGATCCCCTTCTCGTGGGCTGCGGTTAGACCGCGCGCAAGCTGTGTCGCACAATCAATAGCTTTACGCACGGGAATCTGCTGGCCTTTCATCTGTCCACGAAGGGTGTCGCCTTCCAGCAATTCCGAAACCAGATATGGCGCGCCCTGGTGCGTGCCCATTTGGAAAACCGCAAGAATATTGGGATGATTCAGAGCAGCAGCGGCTCTCGCCTCTTGCTCAAATCGACGCAGACGATCTGGATCAAAAGAGTACGATGACGGTAACACCTTGATCGCAACATCGCGTCCGAGCCGCAAGTCACGCGCGCGGTAGACTTCGCCCATACCACCAGCACCGATCAGCGAGATAACTTTATAGTCTCCCAGTTTGGTGCCTTTGCTGAGTCTCACGCGAGGCAGGGGAGGAGATTGCAGAAAACTGGATCGGGCCCTGTCATCGGCAGCCAAGAGGGATTCCACCTCTCCGCGTAACGAGGCATCCGCTGGGCAGACACCATCCAGATACGCAATACGCTGGCCTGCCGGCAATTCCAGTGCGGCCTCTAATACGTCCCTAATTTCTGCCCAACGCTCGGGCGTCACGGGTAACTTCCTTGCTCATTTCGCGGTAAAGCCAAGCCCGGGCACTCGCCCACCCACGGTTCACTTTGGCGGGTGAGATTCCCAGAGCCTGCGCAGTCTCTTGGACGGTTAAACCACCGAAGAAGCGAAGCTCCACAATTCGACTTTGTTGGGCATCGAGCTGAGCGAGGCGATTTAAGGCATCGTCCAGAGCCAATAGGTTTTCGTCGGGTTCCTTGCATACCGACGGAGCCTCTTCTAAGGACATGGGAGCCAGGCCACCACCTCTTTTTTGGTAGCCGCGGGCGCGGGCAAAATCTATCAAAATGCGGCGCATCAATCGCGCCGACACCGCCAAGAAATGTACGCGATCCCGCCAGTTTACCTGTCCGCAATCCACCAGCCGCAGGTAGACTTCATTGACCAGAGCAGTTGTTTGCAGGGTGTGGTCGGTCCGCTCCCCAGCCATGTATCGCTGCGCAACGTGGTGCAGCTGCTTATACACCAACGGAGTTAGCTTTTCCAGCGCCTGTACGTCTCCGGCAGTCCAGGCTTTGAGTAGCTGTGTCACTTCATGGGTGGGAGTCAGAGTCATCCAGATGCTCCCGAGTTTCAATACTTTACATCCAAAATGGATAAACGGCTAGCTCCCTTTTTTCTACTCGTGGTTGCCTGTCTTCCCAGATTTTCGGAAAGTCCAAACCATCTTCGAGGTTTCAACTTTTTCGGCTCGTTGGGAATTTTTTCATTATCGCTCGAATTTTTTATGCGTAGTTCCCGCCTTACAAGATAGAGGCCATTTCGAGGAGGAACCCTAAGACACGCACTGATCAGAGCATCAACCGAGTAAAAAATAGGAAAAGCCGTTAGAAGTTCCGTGTCACGTTATTACAGGAACTCAGTCACGCAACCACCTTAACTGCTGATGCCAAGCAGACCGTTTCAGAAACCAGAAAGCCGAAACTAACGAGCCTGCTCGAACAAGCTGAAAACACGCTACTCAAAGCTTTTGGGGCGGGACGTTGAGGAGACGACCGCGAACTCTCTGCGTGGGGTTTTTAACGAGTAGCCACGGGAGAGGGCAAGACAAGACAAATTCTATCTAGGAGATAACGATCATGAAAACGCAAACTAGCAAGACAATCGAACTCACTATCACCGCAGCGCTCGCACTTTGCTTGGTCGTACCGCTGGCGATTCGGACCGCTGCGCAGGACAATCGGCACAGGAGGGCGGCTATCATCACCTTCGATCCCCCGGGCTCCATTTTCACCCTCGCGGAAGACATCAACCCGGCAGGGGTGATCGCCGGATTCTATGAGGACACCAACCATGTATTTCACGGCTTCCTGCGCGCTCCGGACGGTACGTTCACCACGTTCGACGCTCCGGGTGCAGGCACAGGTGTCGGCCAGGGCACTGCAGTGTTCAGCATCAACCCAGGGGGGGCGCTCACGGGAATCACCGTTTACGCGAGCAACGTGTTTCACGGCTTTCTGCGTGCTCGCGATGGCACTTTCACTACGTTCGACGCTCCGGAGGCGGGCACGGGCCACAACCAGGGCACCTACGCCTACAACATCAACCCAGAAGGCGCGATTGCGGGACAGTACCTTGACGCGAGCAATGTGTGGCACGGCTTCGTGCGCACTCCCGATGGCGACATCACACTGTTCGACGCTCCCGGCGCGGGCACCGCCCTCGGCCAGGGCACCGCTGTCGCAGGAGTCGAGGGTCTGAACGCGGAGGGGGCGATCGCGGTACAGTACGCTAACACGGGCGACTACTTCTCCGGTACGGCGGTGTCTCACGGCGCCGTGCGCGCTCCGGACGGCAGTTTCACCGAGTTCGACGTTCCGGGCGCGGGCACCGGCCCCGGCCAGGGCACCGAGGTCGGAGGCATCAACGCGGCGGACGCGATTCCAGGAGTCTACATTGACGCGAGCGGTGTGAATCACGGATATGTGCGCGCTGGGGATGGCACTATCACCGAGTTCAACGTTCCCGGCGCGGGCACAGGCTCCGGCCAAGGCACCATCGGCGAAGCCATCAACCCAAGGGGGGAGATCCCGGGATACTACATTGATGCGAGCAACGTGGTTCACGGCTTCCTTCGCGCTCCCGAAGGTGCCATCACCACTTTCGACGTTCCGGGCGCGGGCACAAGCTCCGGCCAGGGTACATTCCCCTTAACCAACAACCCAGAGGACGCGATCACGGGATACTACATTGACGCGAGCGGTGTTCAGCACGGCTTCCTGCGGACCCCGTGTGGCAGAGAAAGAGATCAGGACCACCGTACGGGGTGCGAGGATGACGACCAGGGTGTGACGGCTGAAACTCGGGCCAATCCAGCGCCCATCATGCAGAGCCCAAGAACTGAAAATCAACTTAATCCGGGTTTCCCCGGCCTCAGTCCAATGCTAGGGCGCTTACTGCCTTGGTATCGCAACGTCAGCGCGCAAGCATCGAAGTAGTTTTGATACGAAGAAGCTATTGTGCCGGGACGGAAATGGGATCACGGGACGATACATTGACGCAGGCTTCATCTGTCATGGCTTGATGTGCGGTCCGAGCTGGATAGCTACCATAGACTCACTGCCGACCTTCTTGGGCGAGGCTTTTCGACATCGTTTCACTGAGAAAATCGCGAGGCTTCACTCGCGCAAACAACTGGCGGGGCTCGAGAAATCGAGCCCCGCCCCCCTCGCTGACTTGTCGTGCCTGGCCCTTTTGGTTCTTTCGTGGAACCCTGCACGCCGCGCTGGCGCGAAAGTGCGTGCGAAACTCATCCCATCGGGTGCTCGTTCAAAGCCCATCAGAGAATTCGCGATGGTCTGCTCGTCGTCCCAGAAAGCCTTGCGCAACACTTCAGTCTTCGTCCATCGAGTCGGACTGTTTCCCTCGAACCTGAAGATGGCGGGTTCGGTGCCGCAGACAAACACGCCCGACGTACCTGGATACTGGACGGTGATCGACTTCGCCGATTATTACGATGTGCACCCCTCTACAGCGCTGGCGTGACGGGGAGCGGTCGCACGACTGGGCATCGTCACATTGGCGAGTTTTACGCCGAGCGATGCCTTTCGCGCCGCAGCTGAACGGCGCACAGGAATTTTGCTGACGGCAGCGAGGATAATCGCATCTTCAACCTCTACGCTTACGAATTTGGTTTAGAGTAGACGAAGACTGTTGAGGGCGTTACGTTGCCGAACAATCGCGATGTCGTGATCCTTGCGGCGCCGTTTGGTTGGTGTGGATGCACAATCTTTTTAATGCATTCAGGTGTGTACCATCTCGCAGTTATTGATTTGTGTAGCCTGCGATATTGCAGCAGCATGTTTCGATCGTGCTAGCACATTCAGCATCAGGAAAGCAAACGAAGCACAGTGCCAGATGGGACCGTTCATTTCCAGGCACCCGGGGAGCAGACATGCGACGATGTTTCACGTTGGTGATTGCGTCTTTCTTCTATTGGCTGATCCCCCTCTCTATCTCCGGTGCGCAAACAGACCAGAAACCCGATTTGAGCAAGCAGCCAACTCTTTATGTTGTGGGGTACGCGCATCTCGATACGGAATGGCGCTGGGAATATCCGCAGGTCATCAATGAATACATTCGCAAGACGATGGAAGAGAACTTCAAGCTGTTCGAGAAATATCCTCATTATGTATTCAATTTTAGCGGTGCCAACCGCTATCGCTTCATGAAGGAGTATTTTCCTGACGATTTTGCCAAACTGAAGACGTATGTGGACCAAGGCCGATGGTTCCCTGCAGGATCGTCCATGGAAGAAGGGGATGTCAACGCACCCAGCGCTGAAGCCATCATTCGCCAGATTCTTTATGGCAACGAGTGGTTCCGGCAGGAATTAGGCAAAGCCAGTGCAGAGTACATGCTGCCTGATTGCTTCGGCTTCCCTGCCTCGCTGCCAACAATTCTCGCCCACTCCGGCGTAAAAGGTTTTTCGACACAGAAATTGGTCTGGGGATCGTCCGCTCCCGGCGGCGGCCCGGAGTCGCGCGAAAAGACCCCAGAAGGCACACCCTTTGACGTTGGTGTGTGGGTCGGACCCGACGGTGAAAGCGTGCTCGCGGGTCTGAATCCCGGCAGCTACAGCGGAGGCATTGAAACCGATCTCAGCAAGCCTATCGCGCCGCTGCCGCCTAACCAAACCCTGGAAGACATTCAGAAAAGGCTGCAAACGTTGCGCGACAAGCTGGAAGACGAAGATCGCAATAACAAGCTCGACCTTAATGATCTCGAACAGTACTACTCGTTGCGCACCGAGCGCAATGGCTTCCGCAGCGCCATGCAGGAGGCCGAACTGGACCATTACCAGCAAGACTGGGCCACTCGTGTTGAGCACAATGGCGACGTCAGTGGAGTTTTCACGGATTACCACTACTACGGCACCGGGGACATTGGAGGAACGCCAGACGAAGATTCGGTCAGGAGATTAGAAGCGATCGTGACTAAAAGCACCATCGACCTGCCGCCGCCCGGCCAAGCTTCCGCTCCCAGGCAGCCACATCCCAAGTGGCCTGAGGTAAAAGTCGGCGATGGACCGGTGAACGTGGTTTCGGCGAATGCGGAGCAGATGTTTCTCGACATCAATTCCTCCGAAGCCAAGGGACTGCCGCATTACGCCGGCGAGATGGAGCTCACCAATCATTCCGCGGGTTCACTAACCTCGCAGGCCTACCAGAAGCGCTGGCTGCGCAAAGAAGAACTGCTGGCGGAAGCTGCGGAGGAGGCGTCGGTGGCGGCGGAATGGCTGGGCGCGAGGCATTATCCGCTGGAGCGAATCAACCGCGCCTGGACGCTGGTCATGGGCGGCCATTTCCATGATCTGGCCGCAGGCACAGCCACCCCGAAGGCCTACCAATTTGCCTGGAACGACGACGTAATCGCGCTCAATCAGTTCGCAGGAATCCTAACCAGTGCGACGGAGGGCGTCGCCGCAGCCCTGAATACTGAAACCAGGGGAGTGCCCGTCGTGGTCTTTAACCCGCTCAATATTGCGCGCGAAGACCTTGTGGAAGTCACGGTAGATTTTCCGGGAGAAATGCCAAACGCTGTGCATGTGGTTGGCGCGGACGGCAAGGAGGCGCCAGCGCAGATTTCAAACGGTAAGGTGCTGTTTGCGGCAAAGGTGCCGTCCGTCGGTTATGCGGTTTACGAAGTGCAAACAGGCGCGGCAAATGCAGGCGAGTCACCACTTCGAGTGTCGGAAAACTCGCTGGAAAATCAGTTCTACCGCGTCACACTCGACGGCGAAGGCGACGTTGCCAGCATCTTCGACAAACTACTCGGGAAAGAACTGCTGGCCTTCCCTGCACGGCTGGCGATTTCCTATGACAATCCTAAGCAGTGGCCCGCATGGAACATGGATTGGGACCAGGAGCAGGCCGAGCCCAAGGCATACGTTCACGGCCCCGCCAAGATCCGCGTGGTGGAGAATGGCCCCGTGCGGATCGCTCTAGAGGTCTCTCGCGAAACCGCGGGCTCTACCTTTGTCCAGACCATCCGGCTTTCCGCGGGTGACTCGGGCAAGCGGGTCGAATTCGGCAACGTGATCGACTGGAACACCAAAGAATCGAACCTCAAAGCTACCTTTCCGCTCACAGCCTGGAATCGCATGGCGACTTACAACTGGGACATCGGCACGATCGAGCGGCCCACGGCCGAACCCAAGAAGTTTGAGGTGCCGTCGCATCAATGGATCGATCTCACGGATACAAGCGGCGAGTTCGGCGCAACCATTCTCACCGATTGCAAGAACGGATCGGACAAGCCGCGTGACAACACCATTCGTCTCACATTAATTCGCACGCCCGGCACGCGCGGTGGATATCACGATCAAGCCACTCAAGATATCGGACATCATGAGTTCATCTATGGCATCACCGGACACGCTTGGGGCTGGCGCGACGCGCAAAGCGACTGGCAAGGGCAGCGCCTCAACGACCCCCTGATTGCGTTTCAGACGTCGAAACATGCCGGTGCTTTGAGCAGGGAGTTCTCCCTGGTAAAAATCAGCAATCCGAGAATTCGCGTCTTTGCATTGAAGAGAGCCGAGCACGGGGATGAATTCATTCTGCGTCTGGTTGAGCTCGATGGCAAGCCGCAGCCGAACGTGAAAATATCGTGGGCCGCGCCGATTTTCTCCGCTCGCGAAGTGGATGGCCAAGAACAGCCAGTCGGTTCGGCGACCGTGGTCGGCGGAGCCCTCCTGACGTCCTTTTCCGCCTATCAGCCGCGCACCTTCTCAATAAAGCTCGCGCCGTTTTCGAGCAAAGTCGCAGCTGTGCGCTCAGTTCCTGTCCGGCTGGACTACGATCTCGCGGTCACCAGCAATAATGGCGTGCACACCAGCGTTGGCTTTGACGGCAAAGGTGATGCCCTTCCGGCACAAATGCTGCCGTCCGAGATTACTTTTCAAGACGTAAAATTCCAGCTTGCTTCGGCCAAATCCGGCGTTCCAAACGCCGTTGTTGCCAGGGGCCAGCAGATTACGCTTCCCCAGGGCAGCTTCGATCACCTCTATATTCTGGCAGCGTCCGCTGATGGGGATCAGAAGGCCACATTCCAAATCGGTGACAAAAGTGTTGAGCTCAACATCGAAGACTGGGGCGGCTTCATCGGCCAGTGGGATGGTCGTCAATGGTCGAAGAGCGGCGCTGATGATGACTACGGAGAGATGACCGGCCTCAAGCCTGGCTATATCAAACGCGCAGACTTGGCGTGGTATTGCTCGCATCATCACAATTCCGATGGCGAAAGCGTTGCTTACGGCTATTCTTATCTGTTCGCCTACCGGATGGACCTTCCTGCAGGCGCAACAGTGATCAAGCTGCCAGAGAACGAGAGGATTCGCGTGCTCGCAATTTCCGTTGCGCAAGAAAACCCGCCTGCCACTCCAGCACAGCCGCTCTATGACCTGCTGCCTCCAGCCTCGACCGGGAAGAAGGACTTTTCTCTGTCAAGTTCAAGAAATAAGTTTTCACTACCGCAGGAGTCGCCAGACTGATCGTCAGTGTCTTTCCGCGAAACGGTTTTCAAGGGGACGTAAAACTGAATGTGTCGGCTCCCGGCGAAGGCGTGACTGCCTCACTAAGTAGTAAGGAAACGAACGGCATGAGCAGCCTTATCCTGAAAGCAGATGGCAGGGCAAGACCTGGAACTCAAACCATTACTTTAACAGGAGTCGCAGGGGGACTGGCACATTCCCCAACCCTAGTTTGGCTTCAGATCAGCCCACGCCGAGCTTGGCCATCACGAACTGACCCAAGCCATGCGGCTTGTCTTGCGGCTGACGCCCGTATGAAGCACTGGTGCTGAGTACTTCGCGGCAGTTGTACGCGGCAACTGTGGTCAAGGTGACTGCAGACGGCAGCGTTCCACTAACTGATTCGAGCTGGCGGACCAGCCATTCGATCCGGCTGGCCCGCAATTCACTACTTGGTGACCGTGTAGCTGTACGGAATCCGATACACCTCGTCCCCGGTGAGGACGGTCGGGTTGAAGGTATCGATGTAAACGAATCCGCGGATGGTCGTACCAACCAAGGACGGATTGGGCTTGATTGTCATATGGATCGTACCCGTCGCCCCCGGCTCCAGCACCAGCCCAGTCGTGTAGGTCGAAGTACCGAACGTCACATCTGACCAATGGTCGCCGTAGTCCGACGAGACTGCAGCATCGAATGGCTTCAGCAGCGCGAGCACGCTCGTCCCCACCGGCGTCGAGGGCGCGCCGCCCGGCCCGAAGGGCCCGATTAGGGTCGGGTACAGCAACCACTCGCCCCACGGCACCTCGGGTTCGGCCAGCGAAGCCGCCACGGTGTTGGGGCCGACCGGCTGTGCAGCCACATCGGGCGCACCGGTACCGCCTACGATGTAGCCAGTGTTTCCCATGGCATCCATGGTGATCGGCGCCTTCGCCTGCGCGAGAAACTGGACGCTACGCACTTGCGTCGGCGGCACAGCACCGAAGCAGGCGAAGGGCAGCTTCGTGAACGGCGCGCAGGCCGAGAATGTTCCCAGCGGCAGCGCGGTAAGGCCTTGGAGCCGTGCATCGGCGAAGTAAGCCGTGGCGAGGCCACCGTTGTTGGTGATGTTGATCGGGACCATCAGCGCTGGCCCGCTGGCCGAGAGCTTGATACCTGCATCGTTGGGCAGACCCTGCGCCGTTACCAGAGCGGTGTTGAATCCGATTTGCGCCGTGAAGGACAGCGAGGTCTGCTTCCCTGAGGTGAAGTAATTCAGGAGCAGGATGAAACGCCAGCGACCTGGCTGCGGGTACGCGCGCTCAAGCTGCATGGCAAACACCGGGTTTCCGTTCGCATCGACGTTCGGCTCGACGCTGAGCTGCATGCCATTGGGATCAATCAGCAAACCCTCAAGCAAGTAGAGGTTATCGGGAACCTGCAGCGAGACGCCCATGTTGTTGATGCCAGGCGGCACGTCGAACGCGTAGGTCTGCGTTGGGCCAGTAGCGTCCCGGCCGTTGCCGCCGGTCAGTGTGCCGCTGAACGTCCCACCGCCCGGCCCGATCGGAATCAAAGTGCGCAACGCAATCGGGATGTCGGAGTGGCTGATGCTACCTGCTTCCGAAGGTGCAAACCGAATCGCAACGCCCTGATCCCCCGGCTGCGCTGGCATAGGGAACGTGGCGGTGACTTGCTCCGTGGCGCCGGGCTGTAGATCGAGGCTTGCCGGCGCCACCGAGCCGAACGTCACGTAATGTTCAGCGGCCCAGCTGAACTGCACTGGTCCGGTGTAACTGCCGGTCAGGCCCGGCGCACGCGTGAAGATGATCGCGGTCCAGGTTCCCGGTACCGGGTTGACAACATCGACGTGCCCGTAGCCGCTCGTAAAGCCCTGGGGAATCGAGTACGCCGCGTTGCGCCCGGACGGATCGAGGAGGCCGATGTAGGCGATCACCGCGGGCCCGGAGAACGGCGCCTGCCAAGCGATCGCCGCATCAAGGTGCTGTGCGCCCGCTGGCACGTCGAACTGCTGCTTGACGTAGGAGCGCAGCGCGCCGAACAGGTTCGGGAAGGTGGGATCGACGGCCGGATCCAGCGTGAGCGTCAGGGTCGCGCCGGCAATCGGCGGGCCGAGTGTTTCAAGAGTCGGGGCCAGATGCTGCTCGCTCGCACCGGTGTTGGTGATCGCAAAAGACAGCGTCTCCGGAGCATTCGGTAAATCAACGATACTGGCGCTCGTCGGACTGTTCACCAGACTCGTGCCGGTCGCGTGGGGCTGCCCGTTCTGGTCCGCGATAGAGAGCGCGGCGTTCACCGCCGCGTACGCGTTGATCAGGCCGGCGCCTTGCTCGGTGGGCGGTGCGCCGAGGTCGGTCGCCGTGCTCATAATGATCTGCTTTACAAGTGCGGGCGCGGGATCGGCACCGTGGTGCGTGCTGCGGTAAGCCTGGATCACGAGTGCCGCCTCGCCCGCAGTGAGCGGTGAGGATTCGCTAGTGCCGCCGAAGGTCTCTATGGGCGCCGGCGCGGGCGTGCTGGCGAAGTTTGTGCAACTCGTGTATAGCGTAGTATTCGTCGAGCACAGTGCCCAGCCTTGATCCCCAGGTGCAACGATGTCGGGGGTGCGCGGCCCACTCATGCTGAAGCCGCCGGAGCTGAATGCCGATATGTTGTTGCTAATCCAGCCCCCGGTCGCGAACGGCGCGACGCCGAAGCCGGCTTGCGCGTAAAAGCGAAACTGTGTCGTCGCACCGGCCGAGATCACGTAGGGATCCGTGGACGGTGCCCCCATCGTGCCGTTATAGCCCGAATCGCCCGAGCTTACGACGACCGTCACCCCACCAGCCACGGCCGCCCGGTCCGCGAGCGAGACCGGATCGTTGTCATTGTCGGGGAACGGATTGTTGCCGAAGGACTCGTTGAGCACGTCCACGTCGTCGTGGAGGACAGCCCACTCGATCGCTTGAACGAACACTGTCATCGTCGTCACGCCGATCGAGGAGAACACCTTGAGTCCTGCGAGCGAAGCGCCCGGGGCCATGCCGCGGATGCGGATGTTGCACGGTGAAGGCAAGGGGTGAGCGGCGTTGACGACTTTGCTGATGTCGAAGAGTAGGGGCTCACCGCCCGGTGTGTCCTGCGCCGCGATGGAACTCGCATCGCCGAAGGCTTCGTCCCCACCGGTGGGCGTGCCCGCCGGATCGCCCGAGAAATCCTGGTAATCGAAGAACACCGGCGTGCCGTCGGAGTGGGTGAAACCAGTGATGGTGGTATCCAGACCATCGGCAATGAAGGCAACCTTCACGCCCTCGCCCGTCACGAATCGGCCGTTGCCGTCGCGCACGCGCTGCGCCTGCGGTTGGTTGACATCGCTATACGCGGTGTGGGTGAGCTCGAGCGCCTCCGGCTCGAGCGTGTTGCACAACACCGAGCTCGCCTCGCTCGCGGTCGGTGCGGCAGTCTCTCTGCTGCTGCCCCGCGGCGAGTTGGCCTCGGTCAGGCGTGGCAACTTGATCGTCACGACGGGGGCGACAGCCTTCACGAGGGGATGAGCGGCCAGTCGCTCAGCCTCGGCCTCCGAGACACTCGCGGCCACGGCATTGATCAACGAGAAGCCGTGTATGTGCGTGGCGCCTGACGCCTGCAAATGGGAGACGATCGGGACTTGGGCGGCCGCGAGCGCGGCGGCACGCGCCGCCCGCGCACCACGTATCGCCGGTAGATTTGGCATCTGATCGCGAAGGATCACGATCACATCGCGCAGGGCGACACTCGCTGTTTCCTGCGCCGGCGTCGCAGTTCCGAGCAACATGGTGCTAGACAGCAACATAAGGCAAACGGCAACCAATGTCTTCATAAAGCACTCCTTTGCGAATACGCGAATCTTTCGGAAAACCACTGAATGAGATACGTCCCGGAATCTGCTTCGTGGCCGTCAAGAACAGCAATGATTGTTTCGCAAACTTTTGAGCCGACATCTCCTTCTTGACTTTAAAAAATGGGACGCCTTTTCTGGCAAGGTTGCAACTCTACTTCTACTTAAGTGTGAATATCTCGTGTTTCTTCCAAAACCAGCGCCGCTGACACTATGGCGTCCACAGAAAACGGAGATTCCCGTTCTTCTTGTTCAGCCACTCGTCGCTCTTGCTAAACGCAGCACCGTTTCCAGTCATGCTTTTCGTGGTTCGGCCACTCTGCTCCGCTGTCTTGCTGAGGTTCATGGCGATTCTCTCTTCGCAATCTTCTTCGCAGTCGCCTGTTGGGGTGAGCTCGGCAATGCGAATGTCGCCATTGGGCAGCGTTCCCCACACAAGAATCTCACCGCTGTCCGCAATGGCATAAGCGAACTGTAGATGTAGATTGGATGGAGGCTCCACCAGCGCGTTCAGGTCTGCTGGCGCACCTTTGTCCCAGATAACGGCTCTCGCAGTCCCGTCGCATGTCGATCCACAAGATTCCCCAACGATGACGCCCTCGTCATTGACGCTGTAGGCCCTGGAATTAATGTGACCCTGCAGGGTCCCCAGATCGGTGATTGTGCCATGGTGCCACAGAAAACCATGTGCCTGCTGATTACCACTCGTCAGGGCAACTCCCACCACATCACCGGCGTCGCTAAGCGAGGTAGCGATCGACAGGTCCCCACCAAGCGTACCCAGATCGGTAAGGATTCCGCGGTCCCAAAGAAAGGCGTGGAACAGCTTGTCTCCCGCCAGGTTGGATTGCCCTGCTACCTGACCACGGTTGTTGAGCCAATAAACGATACCCAAAGTGCCTCCCAGGCTGCCTAGATCGACCATTCTCCCCCGCTCCCACAGGAACGGATCTTGCGTGGGAAGCCCTGTTGTTTTGTTTGCAGTTGTGTTCGTATAAGATACGCCGGCCACCTGACCGCGATCGTTCACAAAATAAGCGACTGCATCGTTGCCGCCCAGTGTTCCGAGGTCCTGCAGCTCTCTACCTTGCCACAGGAAGGCCCGCTGTTGGGTGGTCACAGGCCAGCAATTCACCGTGGTACAGGGACCTAAACCAGAGGCATACTCGTCAGGGACGGCATTAGCAGCGACACCAACGACTTGGCCCAAATGGTTGACCGCGAAAGCTTGGCTGACACTACCTCCAAGCGTTCCCAGGTCCTCTATCAAGCCATGTCTCCAAACCACCGCATCGTATTCCGGATAGCCGGTTGCGGGGTCGGTTAATCCATTTTCCGAGATTCCGACGGTCAGCCCGCTATCATTGATCCCGTACGCGGCACTGTTTTCGCTACCGGGAAGCGCTCCAAGGTCGATCAGTGTGCCGTTCTCAAACTTAAATGCGAAACCGCCGAAACAAGAAGTACTGAACCAAAAGCACTTTGGTGAGAAGGGATCGGCGATATCCGTTTGTGCATCGCCCACTGTCGCTCCTTTGCGATTGAAGTAGTTCTCAGCACTGTAAGCAGGGCCCGTAAGGAAGTCGCTGTCAGGACCACCGAATGTGCCAATCTGCGCAATTTTGTATTGGTGGTGCTTGTGATGGGAATTGTCCTGTGCAAACAGTTCGAATGTGATTGACAGGGTGGCGAGAAGAGTTATAGCAACGACAGTTGTCCGCTTGTTGGAATTCATAATGTCTCCTTTTCTTGTGACACCACTTGCCGCGGCTTGCGCGCATCTTGTTCATGCCCCTTAATGGTTGATTCGTGACGATACGTATCCCGACGGGAACACCACAGACTGCCAGTGCCGCCCGTTCGGTCAGGACGTAGCTTTGTTACCCAGTCCGGCTGGGATCGACTTTCTCCTCGCACGTGCTTCTATCTAGTAAAGGCGGGAATCAAAGACAAAAAACCGCATCGAGGAGGAGAGTTTTCAAAAGCCAGTAACAATCGGAGCGTAGGCTTTTGCTTAGTTTCTTTGTAATGTATTGAAACCTCGGAGGCATACATGAGCCTGCCTTCCACCCATGAGGTGACCCACCTGCTCAGAGCGTGGACTGCCGGGGATGAAAACGCTCTGGAAAAGCTCATGCCTATGGTCTATGGGCAATTGCACCACGTAGCTCAGCGGTGCATGGCTGGAGAACGCCCCGACCACACCCTGCAAACCACCGCGCTTGTCAACGAAGTCTATCTGCGTTTGGTGGACTGCGAAAAAGTGAACTGGCAGGATCGGGCGCATTTTTTTGCCATGTCGGCGCAGCTAATGCGGCGGATTCTCATCGATTCTGCCCGTTCTCGCGGTTACCAGAAACGGGGCGCTGGAATTGCTCACATGTCCTTAGACGAAGCCCCATCGGTGTGCAAGGAAACCGACACGGATTTACTGGCGCTGGATGATGCGTTGAAGGCGCTGGCCGCTTTCGATGACAGAAAAAGCAAGGTAGTGGAGTTGAGATTCTTTGGCGGCCTGAGCGCCGAAGAAACCGCCGAAGTTTTGGGTATTTCGAGCGACACTGTATTGCGCGATTGGAAATTTGCGAAATTGTGGCTGCTGCGGGAGTTGGATGCAGGAGTTCGCCGTGAAAAGTGAGCGCTGGCTACGAGTAGAAGAACTCTGCCACCGGTCATTGGAGGTTGCGGAAAGCCGTCGCGCTGAATTCCTGCAAAGCGTCTGCAGAGATGAAGCGCTGCGTCGTGAAGTGGAGTCATTGCTCGCCCAGGAGAAGAAGGCT
>Ga0187783_10002011_pt1 | contig 15117 bp, 11 predicted proteins | sample 1015_SJ02_MP02_2_FD_132471 | JGI IMG/M metagenome (GOLD analysis project Ga0187783, IMG submission 132471) | Tropical peat soil microbial communities from peatlands in Department of Meta, Colombia - 1015_SJ02_MP02_20_MG | ecosystem: Environmental > Terrestrial > Soil > Wetlands > Peat | place... | reverse complement strand
CGGCTCGGGAATCAACCGCGAAAATGGCGTGCGTACGTAAAATCCGGATTGCGGTCGGGCTTCGAGGTACCCGCGACTTTCCAGCCACAGATACGCCTGCAGAGCCGTGGACATGCTCACCCCATGCTGTCGGCTCAGCCGCCGCAGAGAAGGCACACGATCTCCCGAGCGGAGCGCGCCGTTCGCAACTTGCCGGGTAACCGTGGCGGCGATCTGAACGTAGAGTGGGGACTCGCTGCAAGCTTCTCCCATCGGCATCATAGTGGACAGGTCGAGCTAAACAAAACTGTACCGGTTATAGTAACACGAATCTGAATCTGTACAGGTATGAACATCTTCGCTAACTTGGTTTCCGGAGGACGAAATGATGGGTACAACCGTGGCGTGGGAGCTAGGCCTCGACCCTCAGGACTGGACCGCCTTGCGGGAGTTGGGGCACCGAGTCGTCGATGACATGTTTTCCTACCTCGAGAGGGTGGGCGAACGGCCTGCCTGGCAACCGATCCCGGACCAGGTCAAGCGAACCTTCGATGACCCAATTCCCATGGAACCGGGGAGTGCACAGTCCGCCTATGACCAGTTTCGCCAGAACATTCTTCCTTATCCGACGGGCAACATCCATCCACGCTTCTGGTCCTGGGTTTCCGGAACCGGCAGTGCGGGCGGAATGCTAGCCGAGTTGCTGCGCGGAGCCATGAATTCTAGCGGCCATGGCGGGGACCATGCCGCGGTTTACGTCGAACGGCAGGTCTTGTCATGGCTCAAGCAGGCTCTGGGTTATCCGGCGGAAGCCAGTGGACTTCTGGTGGGGGGCGGGTCGATGGCGAATTTCGTCGGTCTCGCCGTAGCCCGCAATGCCAAAGCCGGATGGAATGTAAAGACGGATGGTTTGGCCAACGGGCATCGGCCATTGGTCGTCTATTGCTCCACGGAAACCCACTGCAGTGTAGTACGAGCCGTGGAACTGCTCGGCTTAGGCAGCAATGCAGTGTGCCAGATCGGGGTCGATGATGATTTCCGGATTTGCATCGACGATTTGCGGCGCGCAGTCCGCACCGATCGGGCCGGCGCAAAGAATCCGATCTGCGTCGTCGCCAACGCGGGAACCGTAAACTGCGGCGCAATCGACGACCTCTCTGCCCTGGCAGATTTTTGCCACGAAGAGAATCTCTGGCTGCACGTGGACGGTGCGTTCGGTGCCATTCCGGCGATATCGCCAAAGTTGCGACCGTTGCTACGGGGCATGGAGCGTGCGGATTCTCTGGCCTTCGACCTGCACAAGTGGATGTACATGCCCTATGACGTGGGGTGCGTGCTGCTCCGTCATCCCCACCTCCATCACGACACCTTCTCCTACGGGGCCGCGTACCTGAACTCACAGAATCGAGGGTTGGCCGGAGGGCCGGAGTGGTTCTGCCACTATGGGCTGGAGCTTTCGCGTGGGTTTCGTGCTCTGAAGGTTTGGTTCGCGCTCAAGGAGCATGGTCTGAAGACCTACCAGCGGCTTGTGGAACAGAACGTGACGCAAGCCCAATACCTGGGGGATCTGGTCGCGGCCGATACACGACTCGAGTTGCTGGCTCCCATACCCCTCAACGTGGTTTGCTTCCGTTATCGCGGCAAAGTTCAAGATGAATCTGCTCTGAAGGACTTGAACCAGGAGATTCTCTTTCGTCTCCAGGAGTCAGGAGTCGCTGCGCCGTCCGGAACCGTGATCGGTGGACGGTTCGCTATTCGCGTGGCCAACGTGAATCACCGCAGCCGGCGCGAAGATTTCGAGCTCCTGGTACGCGAGGTGATCCGGTTGGGAAGTGAGATCAGCGCCGGCCAGTGAATAATGACCAAGATGCAGCTCACTTCCATCAGTTGTGCCACCGCAGAACACTACTCGTGGGCCACCAACTGCGACGGGTGGCACCTCGTAAAGGACGCCGCCTTGAGTGTGATTGAGGAACGGATGCCGCCGGCCAGCTTCGAAGAGCTGCACTCGCACCCCTCCGCCCAGCAGTTTTTCTTCATATTGTCAGGGGAAGTCACCATGGAGCTCGAGTGTGAGGAGATTCGGCTGCATGCGGGAGAGGGGCTCCACATCCCCCCGCGTGTGCGACACCGAATCCGCAACCAGTCGCGCGAAGCGGCTCGCTTCCTCGTCATCTCGCAACCACCAAGCCACGGTGATCGCGTCGTGGAAGAGCCGACTGCCTGTCGCTGCCCGAGAAAAATCGGTGTATCGTGTTAGGAGGAGAAGCGATGCTGGATTCTACGCAAGTTCCCATTAGCCAGTCAGCCCTGCTGGTCATCGATGCCCAGGATTCTTTCAAGGCGACACCCCGCTGGAATCAGCGCAATAATCCCGACTTTGAAAAGAATGTGTCCGCTCTGATCGAGGCGTATCGGGCGGCGCGCTTGCCAGTCGTATTTTTCCTACACACCGATAGCGACGAGGGGTTTCAAACGGATAGCCCGCTCTTCAAGCTCATGGACTTCATTCACGCACGCGCGGATGAGGCGGTCTTCACCAAGAATACCCGCAACTGTTTTACCAGCACGCCCTTGGGAGCGTATTTGCTCGAGCGGGGAGTCCGGCGTCTCGCCATCGCCGGCATCCAGATGGAGCAGTGTTGTGAGACTACAGCCAGGGTGGCGGCCGATCTCGGTTATGCCGTGGACTTCGTCACCGAAGCTACCATGACTTTTCCCATTCCCAACTGGGATCAGCCGGGAGAGGAACTGAACGTTCACGCCATTCGCGAGCGCACTGAATACGCCCTGCGGCGACGTTTTGCGCGCATCACAACCGCGGCGCAACTGCTCGCGGAACTGAAACCGCCGAGCCAAGCGGCAGCCTAATCGTGTGCATTGTGCGGGGCCAACTCTTGATCCACCAGTATCACCCAGCCAGCCATTTCCCAGATGCCTACTACGCCACTTCCCCTCACTTGCTCAAGAACGCGGCCACCTCTGGGGCGACTTTCTCCATCTCGCACCCCGGACCGTTATGTCCACAATCGCTCTCGAGTGAGATTCCCGTCACCTACCGAAAGGTAAATGGGACAAAATAGGGCACTTTCTGATAGCAATGGTAGTCACCCAGTGGTCTGATTTGGTGCGAGTTCGGCGGTCCTTCTTGAGCCGCAGGGAATCCCGGCGGTCGCCCGAGGAACCGCGCAACCATTGCAGGTTTTCCAAGGATTACCGCCTTGGCGGAAGAGGTCCAATGCAAGTTGGACTTGATCTTCCGACGCGCTAGTGACAGAATCCGAGGCTTACGATGTGCGACGAACGAAAGCACCGAGGATGCTGCCGAGAATGGCGTGTGCTTGTGGTCGGTGTGCTGTGTGGGTGTTTAACCTCGATGGCAGGAGCCCAGGTGCCCGCCGGCGATCTTTCCAGTCCGCAACCTACGCCCAATGGTCTGCCGAATATTTTGGACGCGCTCCATCAAGGCGCAGCGCTTCGCGTCTCCGTCTTGAACGAAAATAAGAAGCGCCTCGACCGGCAGGCGCTGGCGAAACTCCATTGTGATTCCCCTTACGGCACGCTTTATCAAACGACCGGGAGCGACTCCGAAACTATGTTTCTGGGCTTGCACCTTTGTAAGTACCAGCTCGACATAAGCGCGGTCGGATACCTGAGTGCCCATAAAGAAGTCGAAGTTATGGGCTACGTGGATAGCATCCAACTGGAGATAATTCTGCAACGAGATCCGATGGCCGTTAGTTTTGACGCTACCGGCAGCGCTGACGCCTTGATGTCAGAGAAAGCCAGCAGGGAAACGCGCCGTGCTGTCAGGGCACTTCAGGAAGGAAGCTTAAGAGGGGCAGAAAAGCATTTACAGTCAGCCTATAAACTGGCGCCTTCCAGCTCGAAAGTAAATTTCCTCCTGGGGTATCAATTCTTCCAGCAGCAAAACTTCGCCCAGGCAGAGGCGTACCTGACCCAAGCCACGACTCTCGATCCCCATAATGCGGAAGCTTTTGCTTTACTCGGGCGAGTAGAGAACATTCGTGGACGGCCCGACGAGGCGCGAGCGGCGCTGGAAAGGGCGGTGGCTGCCAATCCCGGCGATACTTTATCGCACACTCTGCTGGGCGATGCGTATTTGAAGCAGAAGGAATACGCCAAGGCGCGGGAACAGGCCCAGCTCGCTCTGGAACAGAGCAAAGGAGACGCGAATGCGACGCTGGTGCTGGGCCAAGCGGAAGGAAATCTGGGTCACGACCGCGAAGCAATCCAGGCGCTGACAGCTTACCTCCAGGCAATGCCCGCGAGCCCGCAAGCTGGGCAGGTGCGCGACATCATTTCCGAATTGCAGCAGCGCGCCTCCAATCCAGCGGCGGACTCGAAGGCCACGCTCCAATCCGCTCTGCCCACCGCCGACGCGCTCGTAGACACCTCCAAATCCAAGCTCTCCATCAACTGGCAGCCGCCAGGAATAGACGAGGCCAAGCCTTCCGTTGCTGCCGACGTGGTTTGCCCGAGCGATCAGGTGATCGAGCGAGCGGGCGCGCACGCACGGGAACTCGTGGAGAACGTTGGCCGATTCGCAGCCATCGAAGATCTACTGCACGAAAGGCTTGATGATTCCGGCGATCCTACCGGCAGGGAATTGCGCAAGTTCGAATATGCTGCGAATGTTTCCGAAACCTCGCCAGGGTTCCTGATGATCGACGAGTATCGCACTCAGCGTTATGGAATCAATGACCTGCCGGATGACATTGTCACAACGGGCTTTCCGGCGCTGGCGCTGGTGTTCCATCCTACGATGCGGGTCAATTATGAGATGACCTGCGAAGGCTTAGGCGAGTGGCAGGGGCAAGCCACCTGGCTGGTCCATTTTAGACAGCGGGAGGACCGGCCAAGCCGGATTCAAGGCTTTAAAGCCGGCGACAGCACGTATTCGGTCAATCTGAAAGGACGCGCCTGGATTGCCGCTGATAGTTTTCAAATTGTGCGTATCGAGTCGGAAATGGTGAAGCCCATGGGGCAAATACAACTTCTGGCTGAGCATTCCATCGCCGAATACGCACCCGTTCATTTCCAGAAGAAGAATCTGGACATTTGGCTGCCCAAAAGCGCCGAGGTTTACCTTGATCTGCGGCGCCACCGTTATTACCGGCGGCATAGTTTCGATCATTACATGTTGTTCTCGGTTGATTCAGAACAAAAGGTGCACGAAGCGAACCAGAATCCGCACGGACCCGGATCGACTACCCCAAGAAAACGCAAGTACTGGCCAGCGTAACAATTCTGACCCTCCTAATAGGTAGGTAATCTGATTGGAACAACTAAAGGGAATGCTGTAGTGACGCAAAAACACCAGCGTGTTTAAACTGTTCTCGGTTTTTACCGGGGATAGCGATTAGCCAATCACGATTTTGATCCAAAGCGACAACAGTCGGAAGGATTTCCTGCAGCTCGCGTGCTAACAGAGTTGTGCTGGCCCGTTTTCCACAGAAGCCATTCACCAATGGCACGTACTGGCCATTGCGATGCCTTTCGACAGGATGTAGTGATGATATCTCTATTTCAGCCCTCCCCAAAGGTTGCGAGTTCTACGGGTCCCAGAAAATCTCATTCCAAGTGATCAGTCAGTCCGAAGGACTCATTTGGTAACCGGAGGAAGGAATGCGCCACGTTCGTCATATGCTGTCCATGTTCTTGGTCGGGTACTCCCGACTTCGCAAGTCGATGGCCATTGCCATGGTTTTTGCTGGCCTGACTGCAGCCCAAGCTCTTCCCCACGCTGGACCAAGGCGCCCGGCGACAGTTCCGGCAGATTATGTCATCACGCCATTCGGCTACTTCCATCCAAGCTGCGTCACGCAGTTGGCTAAGGGGGATGTTGTGCGGCAAGATGAAAACGCCATCCAGCACGCAAATGGAACTTACGGCAACATCCATGCGTGCGCCTATGCACATTACAAAGCTGATGGGGAAAAGGTAGCCGGGGATGAGAGGGCCGTTAAGCAGCCCACGATCAGCCAGGCCTGGGTTGAATATGTGAGCACCACCACGAGTTCCTCCTATGGCTTGGTGGAAGCCCACTGGAATGTCCCCCCAGCACCGAGCACCAACGACGGCCAGACCGTGTACCTCTTCCCCGGCATGGAGGACTACAACGATGTTGTGACGATCATTCAGCCTGTCTTGGGGTGGAACTCCGATTACGCCTCAGCCTGGGGCATCGCCAGTTGGAATTGCTGCGCGAGCGGGACTGTCTTTGAGGCTGCGCCGACGGAAGTCAATCCCGGAGATACTATCTGGGGCTATATGTTCGACACATGTGCTGCGGGAACTCTGTCCTGCCCCTCGTGGGACATCGTTACCTATGATTTGACGTCGGGAAACTACTCTGAGCTGCAGAATACCTCAAGTCAGGGGCAGACCTTCAATTGGGCCTTTGCCGCCGCCCTCGAAGTGTATAACATCGTCCAGTGCAGTGATTACCCCCCGGGTAGCTCGATTTCGTCGACGGGACAGGGACTCGCTTTCTATGACTTGGAGCTCTACAACTACAATCTTGTCCAGATCGCCAATCCGGCGTGGTCCGTAACGAATCTATCGTCTGGATTGACTCCACAATGCGGTTACGGCGGATCACTGCGGCAGCAGGTGTTTCTCAATTATTGATCCGCTGGTCCATCTAGGTGAGGGGTACCCCCGGAATCCTCCGACTCCGCCGGTGTTCCACCCCCGTTCCCTCCATGTGGCCATTCGTATGATCAGATTGCACTCCCGAGTCCGAAAGTACAGCCTGATTGTTGAGGTTGTGGCGTGCCTTTGGGTCGTTCTTTTCTTCTGGTCGGCTGCGTGGGTTTTTTAGATATCCGCGAAGAACGGGCTGAATACGAGTATCCTTTCAGCACCCCACAACGGTGCTTCAGAATTGCGGTTTCAATCCGATCTTGCTCCGCTCGAGGATCGAACGTGCGGCATATGTCTCAAAGGCCGGCCCGGGAGCACCGCTGGTTCGAGCGCCGCGTCTCGAGAACCAGAGCAGGCAATCAACATCTGCTCAGAACTTATAAATCAAATCGTGCGGTACATTTGTTTCCGTCTTTCCGCCCATAGTTGCACCTCAAAAATACAGCTTCAATGCAAGCTGCAGAATACGCGGGTCGTGCACACCGGTGATCTGACTAAAGAACCCAGTGCCAAAGATATTATCGACGCCCGAAACGAAGTCGGGATTGGTGTGGTTAAACACATTGAATGCTTCAGCACGAAACTGGGTACTGAACCGCTCATTAATCTTCGTATTTTTGAACAGCGAAAGATTCCATTGCTGCAAACCGGGGCCGCGTAGGACGCCATTCGCTGAATCTCCCGGACGGGCTTCATTTGATGGAACCAGGGCAAAGGCGCAGGGATTGAACCAGTTCGCAAAGGTGTGAAGCTTGCCAGGCGCACTGCACGTTGGATTAGCGGCAATGGGTCCTGGAGTGGTTGGATTGCCCACTATATCCGGCCGGCCGCTCGAAAAGCTGTTGCTATCGATTACGCCTTGTCCGGCTGGATCCTCCTCGAATTGGTACACTGAGTACGACAGGCCGGTGTAAGCGGTAACGATGCCAGAAACCTCCCAGCCTCCTAGCACATGCCCGCTAACTCCGGACTGTTTCTTGAAGAAGGGCAGATTGTAAACAAAATTCGCGTTAAAGATGTGGCGGCGATCAAACTGCGTCGGTCCGTATTCCGCAGCCAGATCGTATGTATTCTGCGGGGTTGCGTAGTCACCTGTGGCATTGGTAAAAGCATGGGAATACGTGTAGTTGACATTAATCAAGGAATCGGCGCCCAAATGCCTTGTCAAGCCGACCTGCAGGCCATTGTAATTGGAATTGAATTCGGTCTCCTCGGCATTGATAGCGTCATACCCACGATAGGGCCTGATGTAGTTAAGCTGAGGGGTGGTGTTAAAAGTCACTGGTGGTGTCACTCCGTAAGGGGCCAAAGCGGTAACGTAAGCTCCCGGCAGCGGTTGATTGATGTCCACATAGCCCAGCAGGTGCCTGCCTACATCTCCGTAGTAGCCGACATCCAGAAAGGTCTTGGGCAGAATCTCCCGCTGAATATCCAAACTCCATTGCTCCGTGTATGGCTGTTTCCAGTTGGCTGCGACTCCGTACAGTGGTATTGGTGCTGTACCTACAGTGGGCGGGACGGCAGCCGGGTTGTCCAGAGTTGTGTTGAAGATGTAATCAGTGCTGACAAAGGGCGGATTGTTGAAGACTAAATTTTCGAAGCTGCCAACGGCCGGCGAATCAAAGTAAATGCCGTAGCCGCCACGGACCGAGGTCTTTCCGCTGCCGGTCGGATCCCAGGCGAAGCCAAAGCGCGGCGCGAAGTCGAGGTTGTTCTGCCTGGCAACTGCATCTCCGTAGGGCGAATTCCTTCCATTGATGATTACTCCATTCAGTGCTGTGCCCGTCCCGGGAATTAGGTTGCCGGTTGTCGGATCGATTTTCGGAGCATTGGCCAGATTGAAGGCGGCTGGATCAAAGTTCGCTAATTTGCCATTGGCATCAGTTGGCTTGCGAAAAAGGGAGTATCGCAAGCCGTAAGTAAGCGTCAGGTTGCGACGTACGCGGAACTGGTCCTGGGCATACAACTCGAGTTGTTGCTGTTGGATGACTGCGCGATAATCCTCGGACGGCTGACTGAACAGGAACACGTTTCCGGTCAGGAAGCTGGCAAATTCCTGAAACTCAGCCGGCGTATTCGCTGGATCGCTCGCTGGGAGGGTGGAGGAGAAGTAAAAGGCGCCCTGATTAGCGCTGGCCAGATTTTCACTCTTCTGGTACCAGTGATAGGTGAAGCCGAACTTCATCGCGTGCCGGCCGGAGACTTTGCTCAGGTAGTCGAATGCGTTGTAGTCGTCGTTGAAATCACGATAAGGGCCGAAGCCCGTGACAGGACTAAAGTTGATGAAATTCAAGTCTGGCACTCGTCCTAGCGTGTCCGCGAAGGGCAGCTTAATCGCGTTTGCCACGTCTGGCGAGTCCTTGGTGGTATTCAGCCCGATGGGAGTACTTATAACCCCACCATGCGAGTAGTTGAACGCAACGTCGTTCAAGAATGTAGGCGAGATGGTATTGGTGGCATGGACAGAAACAATCCGTCCAGGGGAATTCGTGGATGTAGTTGACACGCCGGGTAGCGGGCTTCCGGTGAAGAGGCCGCCGGGCTCGGTGGTGGGAATCGTGTCATTCTCAAAACGGCCGAATAAGCGGAACTTCGAACTGAAAACCTGGTCAATACGGACGATCTCCTGATGTAGGTTGAAGATATTTCTGCCTACATCCGTGATGCTGCAGCCCGAGACACAACCCGGAGGGGGCAGCGGAACATGGCTGAAGATGTCCTTCAAATAGGCCTGTGCTGCCGGATCAATGCTGGTCACCTGCGTGCCGGTCTGGGAACAGGATGCATTCAAACAAACCGGCACAGGGAATGTGCCGGCACGCTCAGCCGCGGTCGGTACGGCACCGATGAATGTGGTGTAGGTGATGACGCGCCTGGCTTCCTCAGAGAAAAAGAAAAATGTCTTATCTTTCAAGATGGGCCCACCGATTGTGCCCCCGAAATCGTTGTAGCGAAGCGCAGGCCGGGGTATTTCCGGAATCGCAGCATTATTGAGGTAATTGTTGGCGGAGATATCATCATTTCTGAAAAACTCGTAGAGGTCTCCGTGGAAAGCGTTAGTGCCAGACTTGGTGATTACGTTGATCTGCCCTCCGGAACTGCGGCCGTATTCCGCCCCATATTGCCCGCGCTGCACTGAAAATTCTTGAATCGAATCTACACTGGGATAGGCGAGCAGAGTCAGATTGGCGCCGCGGTCGACATTATCGGCCCCATCGATGTTCCAAGTGTTCTGCGTCGGGCGGGTCCCATTGATCTCAAAGTTGATCTGATTAGATTCGCCCGTAGGGTTGGACACGCCCACATACAATTGATCGGAAATTCCGGTGGACACGCCGGGCATCAAGCCGACCAGCTGTTCGTAATTGCGCGTGTTGATCGAGAGTTCGTTAATCTGGGTGCTGCTGATCACGGTTTGCGACTGCGCGGTCTGAACGTCCACCTCCGGTGGTGCCTCGGTCACCGTCACAGTTTCCTGCGTGCTACCCACCTCAAGGCCGAAGTCGACGGTAAGGTTTGCATTCACATCTAAGGTGACGCTGGTCCGCTGACTTTTCTTGAATCCCGGAGCTTCGGCCGAGACGGAATAGTGTCCAACCGGTAATAACGCAGCCGAATACTGGCCTGACCCATTGGTCGTAAGCGTCCCAGTCACTACTCCCTCGTCCGTGTTTGTGATTGTGATAGTCGCGCCGGCAATTACCGCTCCGTTCTTGTCCGTGACCGTTCCTGCAATCGAACCTGTAATGACCTGTGACACTATTTGTCCACACAAGACAAACAGAGCGGCGAAGACTACGGAACAAAAGAATCGGTTGCGCATGGTCTCCTCTGCACTCGCCACACTTACTTCACCTAAAGACATGGCGCTCGCCACCGTCCCCCAAACAGCCACCATATATAGGCAAAATCTCGCAACTGTCAAGAATGAATGTGCGAAACCGCAACATTTGTTTCTTAGCCTTTGCGATGCCGCGGCGCAGTGGGCCATCATGGATGGACTGCCTTTCGGGGCGGTGTTGGGGGTCAGCCTAATGCGTCGAGTTGTGGAGCTCTCGACCTGGCTGCGCGGGTAAAGCCGGAGCCTGATCGTCGCATCCTCCCATGGGAAGGCACCACGGTGTTGCGCCAACAAATCAATTGCCCTCACACCCGCCCATTATTGCAACATTGTTACGGGTGCGAAGTCCCCGGAAGACGCCAACCGTAACCCCTTGCCTTCGCGCTTCGGGCGCTGGTAATAGGTGGCCTCCGAATGCTGTTCCGGCTCCCCCTGACAGGGCACTAGGACGGATGCGGGACTTGCCGTCGTACAGAGCCGGACAGCGAGGGGAATGCTTCCCGTCCGGCATGCGGAATCTGAGGTGCTGGCTGGCTTTCGGCCTGCGCACGGATCTTCCTCTTTTCCCGATAGCCAATGCTGAAGAATTGAACGCCCTGATCCTCTTACTAGGCAACTCCCTCAGGTTACTTTGATTTTCAACCCGCCTCCTGGCCGTATCCTTGTCGCTCGCCCAGGCGCAGAATTTCCCCAGCATGAATTTCGGCGCCTGGTCTCGCATTGCGATCGCCCTGCTCCTCGGCCCCGCGGCGGTCGCCACGCCCTGGTCGACGCAGCCTGACTGGCACGTTAACAGTCTGAAGGCAACGATCCTGATCAACCCTGACTCGTCACTGCTGGTCTACGAGACTCAAGTGATCCCTGAAAACGACTCCAACTTTGGCTTGCGTTGCGACATTCCGATCGGCAGCGAGGACCGGTGGGACCGTAACTACAACCCCGGTCATACTGACGACAACGGCCTCCGCGTGAAAGTGCAAAAAGTCACGGTTGACGGAAGACCGGTTGTGTTCCTGAGTAGTTTTGAACGGTTTCTGCCCGCTCGATTCGGACCAATTCGTCGGTAAGTGGGCTAACCGGACATTCCCCTAATCCTGTGTCTAAGGATTGGTGGGGTTTTTGATCGGTTGGTGGCGGGCTGGGTGTTTGGGGTCGGTGAATTCGAGCAGTTCGATGGGTGCGCCATTTTCGACGATGAACGCGACGCGGACACCGTCGGATGGGTTGTTCGGAGGAATCAGGATTTCGCGGCCAGCAAGCTCGGAGGAGAGGTCGGTCACTTCAAACGCGACGTGCGCCACTCGCCGGACGAGATCGGGAACCGCCGCGTCCGCCTCGAAGCGCATCCATTCCACGCCGAATTCGCTCTTTTGGTGACTGACGACAAAGAGTTTCAGATCTTTCAAGTGGGTCTCCCCAGGCTTCGATTCCGTTGTGGGAATCCCGATGTGATGATACTGGCGCATTGTTTTCTCTCTCCAGAAGAATTGACACCAAATTCTACTCTATTCGTTATGGCGTTTGAATCGCGCCCCGTGACGAGCCTCCCGAAAACACAATCGGGCCGGGCTGAGTCTTCTCACTTTTGCCCTCCTGGCCTTTGCCCTGAAAGCGTAGCGCGGCGAACCATCGATAAACGGCATCCGTAATTTTCGTCCGACCAGCCTCGTCCTGGTCTTGAACGACCGGTACGTTTGCGTCAAAAGCTTCGAAGTATGCCTATAGGGCAATGCGGAATCGCCCTTTATCGTCTGACATGAATCAACCAGTCCCCAGCGCTTCTGCGTCCTTTCGACTGGCATCGACGGACGCGCTGGTCACCCCACGGCCCAAGGCCCGGCCTGTTCAGGCGCCACTGCAGGAGATCCTATTCATAATCCCCTCATAGCTGAGCAGTTTGCCGGCTGATCATCAGCAAGAGGGCGCATACTCATCAGTGCCCATCAATGGAAATGGAGCGGCACTTGTAGACCAGCCCGTCAACGCGGAATAAGGGGATCCCGGTCACAATCGAGCTCTGTGCCGCAGCACTCTCCCCCGAACCAGGACAGTCAGTCGAGCAAACATAATATGTGTCCGGAAAGCTGCCGTCACCTGTTGTTGGCGTCTGCCGCTCCTGTTTGTTGGACACGCCTAGCGGTTGGCGGCCACAAAAACCGAATTCCTTGTTCTTCAGAAAGCCGCGTAATATGCATATTTTTATACACATTCTCGTTCAGAGCCGATTAAAGAGTGACATCGCAGATCGAGGAGATGGTCCTTACGGCCAAGTAGTCGCAACGGGGTCCAACGCACTTTGCGCACCAATTTCCTAAGAGTTCGTACTATCGTGCATGGCTCAGAGTAATCAAGCGTCTACCCGATTGAATCGAGCAAGCGATGCAGCAGAAAATCAGGGCAGAAAAACCAATTCAGTGACGGAGGATTTTTATGGCGGCAATCGCTCTGACCTTTCCTCAGCCCATTGTTATGAAGCTCGCTAATAGCATTTTGCTCGTTGACGACAGCGTAGTTTTTCGGCGCGCACTCCGTAGGACATTTGAGGCGGCGGGTTGGTATGTGTGTGGCGAAGCCGCCGATGGCCGTGACGCTGTCGAAAAAGCGGAGCAACTACAACCTCAGTTAATCTTATTAGACCTTGCGATGCCCGGAATGAGTGGTCTGACTGCGGCCCGTCTTCTGAAACAGATTTTGCCCGAGGTGTGTTTAATACTCCTTACTGGACACGGTGATCTCATCAGATCGGTCGAAGCGAGTTCCTTTGGAATTGATGCAGTGGTTTCCAAGAACGAGCCAATTGCAGACTTACTGGCTAAAGCAAAGGGCTTCATTCTTAGCCGCTCGGCTCTGAACCAACCTCAACGCAAAATACGCACGTAATTCGTGCCGCGGTATTCAATTCGAGCAGTGCTTGGGATCATGCAGTATTTCGTGTAGGGTGGATTTTAGCCTTAGCTATTGTAGGAAGTTCCGGAAACGCTGTAAGACTTCCGGTAACGCGGCGAGGTGACCGTTGGCATCTTGCACAAAGTACAGTAAGGGCAGGGTTCGTGCTCTGTTACTACAACCCGGACAACAGTTAACTCGGAGGTAACAATGCCAAGCGTGCAGATCGACCATCTAGGTGGGACAGCAATCATCGAATGCGCGGGCAGATTTGTCCGCAGTGAGGCTGCTTCCAAATTAAGGGACGCCGTTACCTCCCAGACAGACGCCCAGGTCGTTGTTTTGGACCTCACGGAAATGCACGCAATAGGCGGAGGTGGTCTAGGTACCCTAGTGCTTCTGCAGAGATGGGCGCAAGACCACAATATTCGATTCAAGCTGTTCAACCCATCCGGCCCCGTGCGGGACAAGCTGAAGCATGTTTGCTTGGAGATTGCCACTTTGGAGGAGATGACGGGTCTTCTGAGCCGTATCGTTAGTTAGTTAACGCGCCCCTTGTACGTTGTCGTTTTCCCGTGACGCCAATCGGGCTCAGAGCGAGAACATCGTACATATCCGCGATCTGTGTGGTGCCACACCTCACAACCCGGATGCGCGACTTGCTGTCATAAAGAACCGGACAGTACGCGGATTGCTTCCCGTCCGGCATGCGGAATCTAAGGTATAGATTGGCTTTTGGCTTTGGCTTGCGCATGGATTTTCCTCTTTTCCCTAGTAGTGCGTTTCGGGGAAAAATCCCGGAAAATCCGGTCAAGCCTTGCAGCTATTCCACAACTGCCTTGTTGGGCTAGCGGAGAGGGAGGGATTAACATCCACCGCCTTTGCAAATGAGCGAGGGTCACGTCCAGCGTCTCCTGCAGGAGCGTGGGCGGATGCGAATCCGTTCGTTTATGCAACCTGGGCCAACTTCCGAATCGCTGACCATTTCGGAATGACCTCGCGGCATCGGCCCTTCAGTGACTCACAAGGCCCCGTCCGCAAGATCAACCGACCTGACTGTGGTGAAACCTGGGCACCTCAATGCGGTCAGGACTTTGAGGCTCGAAACTCACTCGGGGAGACGCCAACCTCGCGGTGAAACACGACTCTGAAATGTTTGGGGTCCAAGTAACCGACACGCACTCCGATCTCAAAAATAGTTATGTCGGATCGCCGGAGCAGTTCCTTCGATCGCTCGATCCGGCGCATCGTCACGTACTTTTGCGGGCTAACACCCGTAGAGTTCTTAAACAAGCGTGCAAATCCGCCGAATCACGCTTCAAATAGCACTCGATGAGTACTGAGCCCTGAAGGCAGCAGCCGAGCCAAGGTCGCTTGCTCGGAAAGGCGACCGTCCGGCCAAGTGACGAGAAGCAGGTTTCAACTAAGCCTCCGCCGCCGCCCTTAGCCGGGGTCTCCGAGATAGCCTGTCCTTTACTTTCCGTTCAGTAGCTCGCACATCACGATTATCAAAGCTTCAGCTTCTTATTTCGCCTGCGCCAACCCCTCAACAACTGCAGCAAGTTTATCGAGTATCTGGTTCCAGCCCTCTAATTGACCGCTATTTTTCGCGCTCTCCCTGGGTTCATTTCCAATGAAGGTGAGTTTCGTCTGGCCGTTTCCTAGATCCTCAAAGATGGTCACGTCGTACGCACCCTCTATGGCCTCATGTTCTATTCCTAGCTGCGCAGGATCAATCTTGT
>Ga0187783_10002010_pt1 | contig 15118 bp, 13 predicted proteins | sample 1015_SJ02_MP02_2_FD_132471 | JGI IMG/M metagenome (GOLD analysis project Ga0187783, IMG submission 132471) | Tropical peat soil microbial communities from peatlands in Department of Meta, Colombia - 1015_SJ02_MP02_20_MG | ecosystem: Environmental > Terrestrial > Soil > Wetlands > Peat | place... | reverse complement strand
GTCGTGCAAATACAATAGCCAGTTGCAACCCTCCCCAGCCCACCCAGCTTCCCGCGCGCTCTTCTGTTCGGTAGCCCGCACTCGAAGGGACGGGCTCATTTCCTCCTGCTGTCTGGTCCTCGAAGGGGATAAAAGATGAGGCAGGTCGAGACCTGACGCGTCAGAATCCCTGTCGCACGAGCCTGTCTAAGGTGATCGAACTGTTCTCCGACTCGCCCTTCATCATTCTCTCTACATATTTAGCGATCATGTCGACCTCGAGATTGACGGGATCCCCGGGTTGAAGCGATTTCAGATTGGTCATGCGAACCGTGTGCGGGATGATGGCGGCGGTCACCAGCGTGCCTTGAAGGTCAGCCACGGTCAGGCTGATTCCTTCTATCGAAAGTGATCCCTTGAAAACAACATAGCGCGCCAGCTCCGGAGGAATCTCGATCCGTAGCCAGTAGTTGTCGGTATCGGGAATGAGTTCGAGGGCGAGAAACCTGCCCGTGCCATCCACATGACCTTGCACGATGTGGCCGTCAAAACGTCCGTTGGCGCGCATCGGAAGCTCAAGATTGACCTGCGCACCCTCTTCCATGCGCGAAAACGACGTTCGCTTCCAGGTTTCCTCCGCCAGATCGAAATGGACCGACCGGGAGGTGATCTTGACGGCCGTCAGGCACACCCCGCTAATCGCCACACTGTCGCCCTTCTTGACCTGCTTGGCAAGGCGCGGGGCAACTACCGTGAGTCGGCGGTTCCCGCCGGCATGGCGGATGTGAGTAACCCGTCCAACTTCTTCGATGATGCCTGTAAACATAGTCGTCTCTGTGGTTGCCGTTAAACTCAGTCGCCAGCGTCGTCGTAGGGATCTTTCAAGTATCCCTCCACCGCAAAATCTTCACCGAAACGATGCAAGCGAATCGATTTCACGTAGGCGGCATCGCTCAGGCGAGCAAATCCTTCCCCCACGGCAAATGGGACAGAGCCGGTCCCGGCGAGGATCTTGGGCGCATAGTACAGAAAGACCTTGTCCACGATTCTCGAGTCCAAGGCAGCCCCATTGACCATGGCTCCGCCTTCAATCATCAGGCTGGTGATTTCCATCTTCCCGAGCTGACGGGCGACGGCTTCGAGATCTGGGTGTCCATCCTGGCTGGACCGGGGGATCTGTTCTACCCGCACGCCCCGCTTCAAAAGCTCCTGTCTCTTTTTGTCTTCCGCGAAACAACAGAATACCAGGACATCATTTTGTGCCGTCTTGACGACGCGCGACTCGACGGGCAGGCGAAGGTGGGAGTCGAGGATGACCCTTAACAACGGCCGGCGCCGAGCCCGGGCGGTACGATCGGTGAGCAATGGATCATCGGCAATGATCGTACCGACGCCCACCAGGATCGCGTCGTGCTGGTGCCGCAACTCCTGCACGTGGGCACGAGCGACTTCACTGCTGATCCAGCCGGTATGAGCGGCCGACACACCCAGCGCGGTCGGATTGTGCGATTCGCCGGAGGGAGGAGCGATCTTGCCATCCAGAGTCATGGCTGCCTTCAAGGTGATCAGCGGACTGTGGCGACGGATGTACTTGGCGAAGGACTCGTTCAACCCTCTGGCTTCTTGCTGCAAAATGCCGGCGGTTACTTCGATTCCCGCCGCCTGCAGCCTTTCGAGGCCCTGCCCGCTGACCCGAGGATTCGGATCTTGCATGGAGGTAACCACCCGAGTGATCCTGGCGGCGATGATGGCATCGACGCACGCTGCTGTCCGGCCTTGATGGCAGCATGGCTCAAGGTTGATGTACAGGGTTGCCCCCCGGGCGTTTTCGCCGGCTTGCTCGATGGCCAATACTTCGGCGTGTTTCACCCCTTCGTAGGTGTGGCTGCCGGAGCCGACGATGGTGCCGTCCTTGCTGACAAGCACCGCCCCTACGCAAGGATTCGGGGAGGTCAAGCCGATCCCCTGGCGCGCGAGATCGAGCGCGTGTTCGAGAAACTGCCTGTCAGTTCCGTGATCTGACATTGCGCATGGGGATGTCCCCCAACCCTTCTTGTTCCTCGTGGTTGCTCAGCAAAGGCCCGCGCGAGGACTCGGCAGGACTAGGCGAACAGCGAATCTACAAACTCTTGAGAATCAAACGGCAGAAGGTCACCCGGTTTTTCCCCGATTCCTACATAGCGTACCGGCAATCCCAACTCCCGGCTGATGGCCACGACGACTCCGCCTTTGGCCGTCCCGTCGAGCTTCGTGAGCACGATTCCAGTGACTCCCACCGAGCCGGTGAACTGGCGTGCCTGCTGTAATCCGTTTTGTCCGGTGGTCGCATCCATAACCAGAAGGATCTCGTGCGGTGCACCGGGAATCAGGCGCTGCGCGGTCCTGCGCATTTTTTCAAGCTCTGCCATCAGGTTGGTCTTGGTATGCAGCCGGCCGGCGGTATCGACGATCACATAGTCGGCGTGGCGCGCCGAAGCAGCCTTGAGCGCATCGTAAAGCACCGCTGCAGGATCGCTGCCGGGTTTGGTGCGGATTACCTCGCTGCCGGTGCGGTCTCCCCAGATTTCCAATTGCTCAATGGCGGCTGCCCGGAACGTATCCGCAGCACACAACAGAACCGTCTTTCCCTGGGAACGAAACACCTGGGCCAGCTTGCCGATGGTGGTTGTCTTGCCCGTGCCATTCACGCCGACCACCAGAATGACCTCAGCCATGCCCTCCACTTTTTCGACCGGACGGGTGTTGGCGGCGTTCAGGATGGCCAGCAGTTCTTCCTTCAACAGACGCTTGAGCTCCTCCACGTTCTGGATCTGCTTTCGATCGGCTTTATCCCGAAGCTTACCCAGGATCTCGCGCGTCGTGGTCGTTCCCAGATCCGCCCCGATCAGGGTCGCTTCCAGGTCGTCGAGGGTGCGGCGGTCAATCTCTTTGCCGAAGGAAACCACCTCTTCGATGCGCTCGGTCAGGTTTTCCCGGGTCCGGGTAACCGCTTCTTTCAGGCGATCGAAGAAGCTGGGCTTCTGGCTTTCCTCTAGGCTGCCGAAAAGGGTCTGAATCATAGGTCCTGGTACATCTGGCAGAGCACACTCCAATTATAGCGGGAGGCAATCGAACGGAAGCGGATTCGGTCTTTCCGCCAGGGAGTTGTTTCTGCCGTGTCGATCGTTCCCATCGCCTAACGCCCGGGGTGGGAAGAAGCTCATGGATCAGAACTCGGAAGGATGGGAGGGTATTCGCCAGGAAAATCCAAGGTTGTTTCGAGCTTGGGGCCAGGGAGGACTGTCTAAAAGCGGGTGGTGTGAATCAGGGCAGTCTCGTCCGGATCGCCCACCGCACTCAGGGGCTGGCTCGGTGCCGTAGACAGAGTCTCCGCGGTAGCGGCCGGAGTTGCGGGTATGGCAGCGGGTACGGAAGTTGGCTGCACCACTTGAATCTCTCCCCGCTCATAGATGGCGGTGAGAGCGGCCACGGCAGTCGGATCCAGCCGCGTGCCAGAAAGCGAATGGATGATGCGCAGGGCCTCCTTGGGCTCGTGCGCGCGTTGGTAAGGACGGGTGGTGGTGAGCGCGTCAAAAGTGTCCGCCACAGCGATGATCCGCGGGAGCAAGGGAATATCTTCGTCTTTCAGCCCGTAGGGATAGCCGCGACCGTCGAGCGACTCGTGATGGAGCTCGATGCCGGGGATCATATCCTTCAATTGCACCACTCCGCGCAGGATATTCGCGCCCTTGGTGGTGTGGGTCTTCATGATCTCGAATTCCTCTGCGGTAAGCGCCCCTGGTTTCTTGAGGATCCGGTCCTCAATGCCGATCTTGCCGACATCGTGCAACTGGGCAGAGATCCGCACCACTTCCACGTACTCCTCGTAGATACCCATCTCACGGGTAATCATCACGGAATAGCGGGTCACACGGTCGGAGTGGCCGCGAGTGTAAGGGTCCTTTTCGTCGACCGCGCCGGCCAGCATCTGGATGGAGCTCATGAACAACTCGCGGTTTTCGACCGCAGCCCGCTTCAAGTCGTGCACGAACTGTTCAAGTTCGGAAGACATGATATTGAACGTCGATGCGAGTTCGCCGATTTCCGTGTGGCTGTTGAGATGCACGCGCTGGGAGAAGTCCCCCCGGGCGATGGCCCGGCTCGAGTGGGTCAGTACCTCCAGGGGATTCGTGATGCGCCGGGCCGCGAACACGCTAATGGCAACGCTCAAGGCGACCGCCATGATGGCCAGAATGCGCCCAGTGCGCTGCATTTCGTACACGCCCCGGTAGGCCTCCCCCCGTGGCTTCTGAACCACGACCGCCCAATCCAGATTGGTGACCGGGCTGTAGGTGCCGAGCATTTTTATGTTGTGCGTGCCGTCGGATATGTTGAACTCCCTGGTGGCAGCGACCATCTGGGCTTTGCTGCCTTGCTCCACAAAGTTGTGGACGATCTCGAGCTTGCTCATGTCTTGACCGGTGGCGTAATCGGAAGTTGCGCCCGCAACCAGGCGACCCTCGCTATCCACGACATAGGGCGTCAGGCCACCTCGACTCACCTCTTGCAGACGCCTGATAAGAAACTGCAAGTCGACGACGGCTGCAATCATGCCGATAAAACCGCCATCCGCCATCACCGGAGTGCTCACCAGCATCACCGTACGTGCGGTTTTCCCCGTCCCTACTCCGAGCGCCTGGCCGTTGTACACTCGCCCTTCCCGTGCCGCCGCGTAGGCCCGCTCCAATTCGCGTTGCAGGAAGGCATCGGCAGCGATTCTCCCGGCTGAGATTCCTTTGGCTTCCGAGTTCAATACGGTTGCATAGGCGAGATCGTCGGAGGAGGAAACAAAATTCTCCAGCAACGCGCGCAACTCGGGTGCTTGGACGTGTTCCGCGGTAAGATCGCCGCCGCTGGCCACTTGCAGGGCGGAGGAAAGGTTGGCCAGCATCAGGCGCAGCGATTCCTGGTGCTCGGAAATGTCGTCGGCCAGCGAGCGAGTCACCGTATTCTGCAACAGCCGTTCATTGGTGATCAGCCGCTCCCGGTTGATGGACTCGACCTGCGCCGAGTAGAAATACATAGGGACCACGCTGACCAGGATGAGCACACTGAGGATGACGTAGAGAATCGGTAGACGTGACGGGCGTGGAAATCTGAGTGGCAAAAGTGGCTTTTCCCCGCTCTCTGCGCTGGCAAAGACGCCGGACTGGCCTTTAAGATTCTACTTGCAGCTTAGCTGGTAACTGACTGGTTTTGCAGGACAATGCCCGTTACGAAGGTACCCCAAGCCGGGGCGAGATTTGAGTACCTTGGAGCGAGATCTATTGCCTCGGATAGCAGCCCGATTGCAGGCCAGCGAGCGGCACGGTTGCAGGTCTTGCCCTTGGCCTCGAGAAGTCCGGCGCATCAGCTGGAGGCCGTATCGTCCCAACATCCCGCCTGCTCGAGCGCGCTCTCGCTCTTGCCGCTACGTGTCATCAGTTCTTGAATCGCGTCTCGTGGAGACTTGCCATGGTGCAGGATGGCGTCCATCTGGGCGGTGATCGGCATTTCAACCTTGTGAGCATGCGCCAATTCGACCGCCGCGCGGGTGGTGAATACGCCTTCCGCCACCATGCCATGCATGCCCGCGATGATATCCGCCAGCTTACCGCCGCGTCCCAGTTCTACTCCGACGCTGCGGTTCCGGGAAAGACCCCCGGTACAGGTGAGAACCAGATCCCCCAGGCCGGCCAGTCCGGCCATGGTTTCCTGCCGTCCGCCGCAGGCCACGACCAGGCGCGTGATTTCGGCCAGGCCCCTGGTGATGAGGGCGGCGGCGGAATTGTGCCCCAGCCCGAGACCGTCGCACACCCCCGAGGCGATGGCGATGATGTTTTTCAAAGCGCCTCCCAGCTCCACACCGATGATGTCGGAGTTGGTGTAAACGCGAAAACTCGGGTCGCTGAATTCGCGCTGCACGGTTTCCGCGAGCTCGCTGTCGACCGAAGCAATGGTGATCGCCGTGGGATCCCCGCGGGCCACTTCTTTCGCGAAGGTTGGACCACTGAGCGCTCCAACGCGCGGCCGAAAGCCCTGATTCGATTCGAGGACCGAAGCGATCACTTCACTCATTCGCAGCAAGCCTTGCTCTTCGAGACCCTTGGTGGCGCTGACGAACAACGTGTCAGGCCTCAAAAAGGGGCTCATCTCACGGAACAGCCGTCGACAATGATGCGATGGCATTACGCTGACCACGATTTCGGCGTGGTGCAAAGCCTGCTCGAGATCGCCGGTCACCGAAACCGACTGGGGAATCGGGTATCCGGGAAGAAAACGATCGTTCAGCCGCCGGGCGGAAATGGAGGCCTGCACTTCGTTCTCGAGTGCCCACAGGCGGACGCGGTGCGTTCCTTTTCGCCCGAGGACAATGGAAATGCCTGTTCCCCAAGCTCCAGCCCCGATAACCGCGATTGTGCTCATCGCCTTCTCCACTGGAAGCGAGGTTCGGTGTGCGCCCAGAGCCGGCGAATATTTTCGTGATGCCGGGAGATGATCAGCAGGGAAGAAGCGGCCAAGAACCAAAGGGTTCGCGGCGCGTCGGGATAGGAGTGCAGTGCCCATGCCACCAGGGGGAAGAAAGCCACGGCTAGGAGCGAAGCTAGAGAGACATAACGGAATGCCACGAACAGGACCACAAAAATCCCCATCAGTACCACCACGGTCTTGGGCAGCAAAACCAGGAACGAGCCCAGGCCGGTGGCTACGCCTTTGCCGCCGCGGAAGTTCAGCCAGACTGGAAAAACGTGTCCCACGATAGCGAAGAAAGCGGATGCCGTCAGCAGGACCGGTCGACCGGGGAAGAGCACTCGGGTGAGGACCACGGCGCCCGCCCCTTTGAGAGCATCGAGAACCAGGGTGAAGGCGCCCAACGCCGGGGAGGTGCGCGAGACGTTGGTGGCTCCGATGTTGCCGCTGCCCGTCTCTCGAATATCTTTTCCGTAGAATAAACGAACTAAGAGGAAACCGAAGGAGATGGATCCCAGCAGGTAGCTATAGGCCGCGACTAGAAGGAAACTCGTCATCAAAATCTATCGGAAGAGAGGAGTCGTAGCTCGCGCAGCCGAAGGCAGTTCGGGCTAACGCAAAGCGAATCGTTGCAGTTTCGTATATCGCGAACCTCCGCGCATGAGCTGGCTTTGATACAGGAAAAACTCACGGGCGGTCATGGTACCAAACTCGGGGGCGGCCAACTTGGACAATTTTTCCTGTAGAAACTGAAAGCTTCGGTTGGGCCGATCTCCTTTCCGCCAGCCCGGTGCTCCGGAATCACCTCCCCCGCGAGCCAAGGTGAGATGTGGGCTGAAAGGCCGTTCCTCTTTCGGAATTCCGAGCGCAAAAGTCATTTCATCCACCGCTTTCGCCAGCTGGCGAAGCTGGGGACCGCTTTCGATGCCAATCCAAAATACCCGTGCCGATTTTGCCGTGGGGAAAAAGCCGTAGCCTCTCACACTGAGATCGAAGGGTATCACCTCGACGCCGGAAAGAGCGCGCTTGGTATCTTCGATCATTTCTGCAGGCTTCTCGCCGATAAACTTCAAAGTGATATGCAGCGATTCGGGACGAACCCAGCGTGCATCCGGCGCGAAGCCCCGGACCCCGTCAAGAAAGCGATCGATGCGCTCGCGAACGGCATCGTCAAGGTCGAGAGCGATAAAAATTCGCATGCTTGTCGGTCGAGGTTGGTCCTCGTCATCGGCCATCGAACGAACCCTGGCTCTCGCTGAGGAACCGCGGTTAGAGCAGCCTTCGTCTCACCATGTCCAGTGCCTGCTGGCTGGCGAACCAGCGAATGCGTTTGCGGTCGCCAGGGAACCGGCGTTCCACAACCTCCGTGCTGCGATCGCTGGCCAGGGCATGGAACACCAGCCCAACGGGCTTTTCTGCCGTCCCGCCCGTCGGACCCGCGATGCCGGTAACCCCCAATCCCAAAACCGAGCCGATACGTCGACGGATTCCCTCTGCCAGGGCGGCGGCCACCTCGCGGCTTACGGCGCCGTGCGCCTCGATCAGTTCCTTCGGCACCCCGGCCAGCTCGGTTTTCAATTGGTTGGAATACACAATGGCTCCGCCCAAGAAATAGCGGGAGCTGCCACTCACCGAAGTGACGCGTTCGGCGACCAGGCCCCCGGTGCAGGATTCGGCCACCGCCAAGGTGGTGTTGCGCATGTCGAGGTAGTGCCCGACGATCTGCTCCATGGAATCGCCATTATCGGAAAAGACCAAATCCCCGAGCTCGTCTTCAATCTGCGAAACCAGCGCATCCACTCTCTGTTGGGCGGCGGCCCGCGAGGCGGTCGAATACCTCAAGTGCAGCTGAATCTCCCCCGCCGCCGCGAGGATGGTGGTTTCGACATCCGGGAAGCGACGGTAGATCGGCGCGACGCGAGCGTCGCACTGTGATTCGCCCAGTCCCGTGATCTTCAGTTCCCGGGCGACGATGAATTGCGGGGGCAGTTTCGAACGCAGCCGTTCCATGCACTGCTCTACGAAAAGCGCCCTCAGTTCATGGGGAGGGCCGGGAAGGAGCAGGATGATTTTCTCCCGGCCCTCATATTTACCGCTGATCCATTGTCCCGGCGCCGTTCCGTTCGCGTTGGCTAGTACGGTGGCTCCCGCGATCACATCCCCTTGCTTGGCGTTGTTCGCCGTCATCTTCCAGCCGCGGGTAGCGAATCGCTGCTCGATGCCGGCCACGATGTCAGGGTCCCGACGAAGTTCGAGACCAAGAGCTTCCGCCACGGCTTCGCGGGTTAAGTCGTCCTCGGTCGGGCCGAGTCCGCCCATAAAGAGGATGATATCGGCCCGCGACAATGCGAGACTCGCGGCTTGAACCAGGCGCTCCCGCGTATCCCCGACGATGGTCTTGAAGATGACAGCGACACCGAGCTCATTCAATTTTTCGGTTAGATAGAGGGAATTCGTGTCCTGCCGAAACGGGGTGAGGAGTTCCGAGCCGACGGCTATGATCTCGGCATTCATTGCCGTAAAGTGTAAACGATGAAGCACAGCCCAGCAGAGTGGTATGAGCTGGATTGGCGTGCCCTCGGCTGGCGCTTACACCGGCGAGGCAAGCGATGCCCCTTGGATATTCCAACCCAGGTGGTGTATAGCGTTGGTGGTCGCCAGAATTGCGGACTGCCCGGCAGCGAAGGCGAGCCCCACCAGGCCGGCGCCGGCTAGTTCCACGCTAGCGTGGCCGGCGGGAGTGATCCGGACGATGCCACGCTTGCCGGCCAGGGAAGCGGCTACGTAGAGATTACCTTCCGTGTCGAAGGCGAGTCCCTGGGGTCGCCCTAACCCGCGGAAAAACGTGGAAACGCTGCCATGGGGATCAATCTTGTATACGCCATCGAAGCTGGAGGTTGTGGGACCGGTGACGAACAAGTCTCCTTGCGGTCCGAAGGCGAGATGGTAGGCGGAAACGCTGGGCTCGAGCGTAGCGAAGACGAAAATCTGGCGGTCGGGGGCGATTTTGAAAATGGTTCCGCTGCGGTCACCGACGTAGAGGTTGCCGGCACGGTCGAACGCGATACCGGTGGCCACTCCCATCCCCTCGGCATACACCGACATGGTCCCGTTGGGCGCAACCCGATGGACCGTGCCATGCATACGGGAGGACACGTAAAGCTGTCCGGCGCGGTCGAACGCGATCGAGGTAGCGTTCATCAGGTCGGACAAGAACGGAGTTAGCTTGTAGTTGGTATCGATCTTGAAAATCGAGACCGGGACTTTTTGACCGCGGCTTCCCGAGAAGGTGACATAGATGTTTCCCTCGGCATCGAGGGCGGGATTGGTCACCGGATGCAGATTTTCAGCAATGGGAACCGCAACCTTGATCTGGAGCGGGTTGCTCGAATGACCGTTGGTGGAGACCACCACCGGTCCAGACGATGCACCTTGCGGGACCCGCGCTACCAGAAACTGGTCAGAACTGATGACCACGGAACCTTCAACCTCGCCGAAGCGCACTCGGGGTCGGCGCAGTTCGGAAGGGCGCAGGTCCGTTCCGGTGATCCGCACTTCTCCGCCTGGCAGGGCCGCCCCAGGCTGGACCGCAAGGATGTGCGGCTTTCCGTTGACATTCTTCTTGCCGAGCAAGCGGTTAGAGATCCCCATACACTATTCGCGGCCGTGCCTCGCGGATTTATTTTGGCAGAAGCCCGGTGTGCAGCAAGATTTGCATGATCCCGAACGCATAGGCGCCCGCAGCCACATCATCCATTACGATGCCCCACCCCTCGGGAAGTTGCTCCAGTTGCTGTGCCGGAGGTGGCTTCACAATGTCAAATCCTCGAAAGAGTATAAAGCCGAGCAACAGAGATTTCCACGAGACAGGAATCGCAATGAATGGGATGAGCTGGCCGGCAACTTCGTCGATGACGACAAACTGCGGATCTTTGAGCCCGGTTTTTCGGGCCACGGCGGTGGCGGCCGGAATGCCCAAGGTGATGGTGGTGCCGGCCAGCAATACCGCGGCGGCAACCTGCCAGCCGGGCCGGATTGCCAAAGTCAGAAGCCACCACCACAGTGTCGTTGCCAAGGAGGCCCAGGTGCCGGGCGCCCAGGGAATTTGCCCGATGCCAACGCAAGTGGCGACCTGCTCAGCCCAACTCGAAGCCCGTGGGCTCGGGTGCTCCGCCTTCATCGATTCTGGCCGCCTTGGAAAAAGTGTAGCCTAAGCAAGTTGTTACCTCGCGGTATCGTTCTTCGATCGGATCGTCTCACAACTGATTTACAACCTAAAACCTCGGCGCGCCACTGGTCGTGCTCGACAGCCGTAGGTCCGGCAGGTAATACAAAGATCGAGGTCCACCCAATCTGCTTCAACCCGGCGCACATTATTCTTCGTCGGATGGCTTCTGCTGGGAGTCGGGTACGGAATCCGACACGTCCTGGGTCGGCGAGGAAATCACATACGCTCCACTGGCCCATTTGCCCAGGTCGATCAGGCGGCACCGCTCACTGCAGAAGGGAAAATCGGGATCCCTGCTTTCTACCGGCTTCTTGCAGACGGGACAGTCGAGCTTCACAAGGCGCTTACGAGCCATGGTTCTCAGACGATTTTTGCCACGAGATCGTACTCATGAGCCGCGCTGATCTCGCAGGAATAGAATTCGCCGGCTCGCAGTTCGAGGCCTTCGGGGACATCATTCACGAATACCTTGCCATCGATTTCCGGAGCGTGCATCACCGTACGTCCTTCAAACAGGAGATCGCTTTCTTCGGAAAGGCCCTCGAGCAGCAATTCGAATCGCTTTCCGACCAGAGTTCGTTTCCTTCGCCGGCTGGTGCTGCGCTGAATCTGCATCAGGTGCTTGCGGCGGTGCTCGATTTCCTGTCGAGAAAGCTTCTTCTCCATCGAAAAGGCGCCCGCGCCCTCCTGATCCGAATAGCCAAAAACCCCCATCCAGTCGAACTCCGCTTGGCGGACGAAGCCACACAGCTCGTCAAACTCCTGCTCGGTCTCACCCGGGAAACCCACGATAAACGACGTGCGCAGGATCACCCCAGGTATGAGCCGGCGCATGTTCTCGATCAGACGAAGAAAAATCTCTCGGCCGCCCCCCCGCTTCATGCGCTTCAATACCACAGGCGATGCGTGCTGCAGAGGCAAATCCATGTAGGAGCAAAGCTTGTCGTGGGCTGCGATGGTCTCCAGCAGGCGGTCGGTGATTTTGTTTGGGTAGGCATAGAGGAATCGAATCCAGCGCAGACCGTCGATTCCCGCCAGTCTCTCGAGCAGTAGCGCCAGACCATCTTTCAAGCCGAGGTCTTCGCCGTAGCAGGTGGTATCTTGGCCAATCAGGGTGATCTCACGCACGCCGCCGCGAGCCAGTTGTTCCGCCTCGGCGACCACAGAAGCAAAGCCACGCGACCGGAACCTGCCTCGCAATTGAGGGATGATGCAGAAGCTGCAGGGATGATCACAGCCCTCCGCGATCTTGATGTAGGCCGTATAGCCGGGAGTGGAGAGCACCCGGGGGGTGGCCTCGTCATACAAATAGTTGGGCAGATCGGCGATGGCACCCTCCCAGGAGTCTCGCGAGAACCGGCCTTGGGCTAAGCGAGCATCTCCTTCCGCTCGCGAAGGAAGAATGGGGAAAGGAGAGGGGGCAGGTGGCGCCGTCATCCCTGACGCGGGCAGAATCTTTTCCAATTCTCCGGTACCAACGACGGCATCAACTTCAGGAATGTTCTGGCGAATCGCTTGGCGGAATCGTTCCACCAGGCAACCAGCCACCACAAGCTTCTGTGCCCGACCCTCGGTCTTGTGTCGCGCCATCTCCAGAATGGTGTTCACCGATTCCTGTTGCGCACTCTCGATGAAAGAACAGGTGTTGACCACGATGATATCGGCGTCTTGCGGGCGCGAGACCAGCTCCGCTCCCGCCCGGGTCACGATTCCCATCATCACTTCACTGTCGACGAGGTTCTTGGGGCATCCCAAGCTGACAAAGCCAATCTTCGGCTTGGAAGTGGACTTGGTCTCAGCTTCGACTTCGACCTTGGGGAATTCAGTCAGGCTCGGGTGAGGCATTGAATGTCTTATTTTAACATCTCAACCCGCGGGGCTCTGGGCGATGGCGGCCGCAACCCCCAGCTCCCACCCAGGGGGCAGGAAGGGTAGTCGAGAGGGAACTTCGGTCTAACGGCGGGCAGCGCTTGAAATCTCTTGAAAGACTTCCGGCAAGCGGGCTGCATCTTCGGTTGAATCGCCAAAGCGTGCACGCTCATAGTGTTCGGTTAGGCGGGAGACCCGCTCGCGCAGAGCACGGTCGGGAATGGAACGAAGAAACTCTTCCGGAGTTTGGACCGGGGACTTCGGAAACCCGCGTTTGGCGAGTGCCTGGATCGTGCGTTCATACCAGATGGTCGCGGCGATGCGGGGAAACTTCTCGGGACGTGCCGCCACCTGCCGCCGGGAAATTGCCCGCCACAAGCGACGAGCATTGCCCCCCAGAATCAACAAGCAGACCAGGCAGACACCTTGGATGCTCCAAGCCAAAGGGGCCTCGGAGACAGATTCCGCGGAGCGCCGTGCGGCATCGAGCAGGCGCTGGTACTCGTTCCGGGTCCAGCTTTTCGCCTGACGAAACCACTCGAGTGTGCCGTGGGTTGCCTCGAGGGTGAGAATGTGCTGATGACGGATGTCATAGTTGATGACCCATTCGCGCCAGAAGGAGGCCGCCGCATCCAAGTACAGGGTCATGCGGCCCCATGCCGTGTGCAAGGGTAGAGGAGCGCCCGGCGTGGGATCGAAACTAACCCAGCCATAGCCGGGAAAGAAAGCCTCTACCCAGGAGTGTGCATTGCTGGCGCGAACCAGGTACTGGGAAGTGATGTCGTTGAATTCCCCGGTTCGGAATCCGTTTACCACCCGCGTGGGAATTCCCACGCTGCGCAGCATGATAGCCATCGCCGAAGCGAAATATTCACAGTGTCCTTGCTTGCGTTCAAAAAGAAAGTTGGCGAGCGAGTCGCGAGCGACCGTAGGTGGCAACTTCAGAGTGTAGGTGAAGTGAGTGCGCAGGTATCGTTCAATGGCGGCGGCCTTGTCGTAATTGTTGCTCTCGGAAGAGCTGATCTGCTCTGCCAGGCGTGCGATGCGCGGATCCAGCCAGCTCGGGGTCTCGAGGTCATTCAATAGCACCTGGGGAGGGTAATCCGAGGAGGCAGCGCGCAGTTGAGCAGGACTGGGCTGGGCAATATTGGAGCTCGCCTCGTAGGTGTTGACCGGATGTTCCGGGTCGGGGTCAAAGACCGCTCCGGCTTCATCCATCGAGATCACCCGATAATCCCCCGCGAGGGTCAACGGTGTGGGCGCCAGGAAAAATACGCTGCTGGCGACGGGTTCCATTAAAACTCGGTACTGAATGATGCGTGCTGGCGTCGAGGACTTCTGGTTGTCTTGCGGTTGGCTCAAGAGGAAACGGTCGCCGAGGCGGCGCACAAAACGTTGTTCGTGCGGATTGGACCAGCTCGTGCCATTGAATAAGTTCAGGGTAACTCCCCGCCACTTCAAGTCGAGGATGCCGTGCTGGTCGCCCTCCACCTGAATATGCATGACCAGGGAACTGGATTGCTGGATCTCTCCGATTTGACCGAGCTGTACATGGTCACTGAACCCGGTGGCGATTCCCGTGCCAACTGCGTATTCGCTCAGGTAACTGCTCGAAAGCCGAGGCAACACCAAAAAGATGGCCCCACCTGCCAGAAGAAGGAATAAGACAAATCCGGGAGCCGACAGCACCAACCAAAGCCCCAGCTGTTTGGCAATCGACGGATCCCCTCCAGGCCTTGCCAGGATGGTCGCCTGGCGGGATGCGCTCAGCATTTCCATCAGGATGAAGGTCACCACCCCCACCAGCAGGAAAGCCGCAAAGGCAAACAAGAACGTGCTCTCAACCGTCAGAACCGAAGCGGCGAGCAGCATCAGAAAGGCAATCACTGCGAGAAAATAGTAGTCGCGGTCGCGCCTCGCCGAAAACAGGCGGATGACCATAACAAAAAGCACAAGATGCACGGTCGAGCTCAGAAATGTCCGCGAGATGAGGAAAGCATCCGCCAGGTAGAAAAGCCCATAGGCAACCGTAAGCGGCGTCGTCCAGTTCTCTGGAATGAGCAGGGCATGCCCGGAAACCAGAGTATATCCGCGAAACAGAAGAGCCGCTGATACCAACAAGACGGGTGCTAGGGCCAGTCCGCCGGTCGATGCCAAGCATCCGAATCCCACCACGACGAGCAGGTAGAGTGCGATTTCAAAGTAGCGCTCCATGGCGAGCGAAATCGTGGATGTGGCAGATTGCGGACTCTGCAGCGAGGACATCGGCTCTCTCCATTGTTGGCGATTTCTAAGGGAAAGGGAAGAGTACGGAAGGTTCGGCGTCAGCTCCCGGGTTGGTCATCTTTCGAATCCATGCCTCACCGAGATCCCCGGCTCGAAACAACCTTGGAAGTTTTCGCAAACCGCCGGCCGCCATCCGACCTCCCCACTCCTGCTAAAATCACCCTGTCAGGCATCGGTCCCGCGCAACGTTTTCCCGCCAACCCCGCCAGGTCCGGAAGGAAGCAACGGTAACGGGTTCTTGCGTGTGCAGCGGGTTCCCGGTGCCTG
>Ga0187783_10002009_pt1 | contig 15121 bp, 16 predicted proteins | sample 1015_SJ02_MP02_2_FD_132471 | JGI IMG/M metagenome (GOLD analysis project Ga0187783, IMG submission 132471) | Tropical peat soil microbial communities from peatlands in Department of Meta, Colombia - 1015_SJ02_MP02_20_MG | ecosystem: Environmental > Terrestrial > Soil > Wetlands > Peat | place... | reverse complement strand
TGGGGTCGAGAAATTTATTGATACATCTTTTCGATTTCTCGCTGATATTTCTGATTCACGAATTTTCGCTTTACCTTCATAGTGGGCGTAAACTCGCCCGAATCAACCGAAAACTCATTGGGTAGCAGGGCAAATTTTTTGATCTGCTCTACCGGCGCAAGCCGACTATTGATTCTATCGAGCTCAGCACTGATTTCCTGCTGGATGGCTTCATCGGTAATCAAATGATGGGCGGGCTCGGCCGGTTTGCCCAAGAGGCTCGCCTTTTTCTGAATGCTTGGAACATCAGGAGACAACAAGGCGCATAGATATTTCTTGGCATCGCCCACGACCACCGCCGATTGCACATAGGGCAAAGTCTTAAGCATGGCTTCTAAGTTTTGCGGCGAGATATTCTTGCCACCAGCCGTTATCAACAAGTCTTTTTTGCGATCAGTTATCCGCAAAAAGCCATCCTTGTCTATCGCTCCGATATCTCCCGTGGCAAGCCACCCGTGTTTTAGTACTTCCGCCGTAGCCGCTTCGTCTTTGTAATAGCCTAAAAATACATGGGGCCCCTTAATCAGGATTTCTCCGTCATCAGCAATTTTAATCTCCGAACCTGGCATAGCCCGACCCACCGTTCCAATCTTGGCTTGTCCGGGCAGATTAAAAGACGCCGGTCCAGCATTCTCCGATTGGCCAAAAATTTCGTAAATGGGAATATCAAGCCCGTTAAAAAACGTAAGTATATCCTTTGAGATCGGAGCCGCCCCGCACACACATATACGAGCATTACCAAAACCCATTTTCTTTTTGAGCTCAGAAAATATCTTCTTTGAACCAAATTGATACTGCGAATTGGTCCACAGACTTGGCATTCTTCCCGTATGACGCGCCTTGTAATAATCGGAGGTCACTCGGGAAAAATAGCTCACAAGTTTCTTTTGCCAGTAGCCGCGCTCCGATAACCCATCGCGAACCGCCTCATACATTTTTTCATAGATGCGCGGCACCCCAAAAAACACAGTTGGCTCCACGTCCTTGATGGTTTCTTTCAAAGCATCAAATGAGGGAGCAAAATATGACTGCATCCCAGAGTCGAGAGGCGCATATAGCGTGAACATCTGTTCGGCCACGTGGGCCAAAGGCAAATATGAAACAGCTTTATCCCAAGGACCGCAGCGCCATGACTGTACCGCGGTACGCACGGTCCATGCGAGCGTCGCATGAGATAACATGACCGATTTCGGGTTTCCTGTCGTACCGGAGGTATAAATCATAGTTGCCACCGACGAAGGTGCAATCGACCTCTGCCTTTCATCGAGCTCATGGTCCGTAATGTCTCTACCCATGCTCATGAAGGTGCTGAATCCAACAACTCCGGCCTCGTGGCAATTTTCATTGCTCATCAGAACAACGAGCTTGATCTTTGGCAGCTGGGCACGGATTGGGTGAACTTGTGATTGATAGCGCGCCAAATTTTCCACCACCAAAACTTCTGCGTCGGAATGATCTACTACATAGCTTACTTCTTCCTTAGAACTTGCGGTGTATACGCCAACCGACACTCCGCCTGCATATTGAGCGCCTATGGCCGATATCGCCCATTCAAGTTGATTGAAGCCTAGAACTGCCACCTTGCTGTCAGCTTTAAAGCCCAAGTGTAGTAGCGACTTAGCGAACTGCCGAACCTGTTCGTGATATTCATGCCAGGTTATTGGCTCCCATTTTTCATTGACCTGGCTGAAATAAACGTTTTCATCTTTGTGGTGAAGAGCTCTTTGCCTCAATCGATCGATACAAATATCACGCTTACTCATGATGATTTAAACCCTTTGTCCGTGGCCATCATCTCATATATTCGCGACAGTAATTGATTGGCTAAAATTCGTTCAATTTTTAAAAGACATTTCCTACCACTAGGTAAAATTTGGGACTGAAGTTCTCATTTGGACTTACGCCTAAATCACCTCTGATGACAAAGGTCTTGTTCCAATAGATGCGCAGGCCGCCACCAAAACCGAGGTAAACATGCTGCATATCCTTAGTGAAGCGCGAGAAATCCCAAGCAGTCATACCAAGATCGGCCATGACCGCGCCGTTAAGATCGAACTGTTGCCTAAGCAAACTGAATGACCAAAAATTATAACGAAACTCACCCTGCTCGATGAATTTTATTCGGCCGACATAGCGTTGTTCTCTAATACCTCGCCCAATGTGCTGACCACCGATGGCGGTATAATCGCTTAGCGCCTGACTGCCACCGATACGCGATATGGCATCGAAAGGTAAGTCGCCGACAATGACATCGGCAATCGTTTGCGATGCAATAACCAAGCGGTGATCGTCGTCCAGCGGAAAATAGAATCGAAGAGCGGCATTGCTACCAAAGTAATCCCAGGCGCTGCCGATCAGAAAGGATCCGCCCCTCGCACTGGTTTCCAACCAATAGCCCGATGTGGGTGCTGGTTCGTTGTCGCGCTTGTCGAGCATCAGTCCAAGTTCGAGGGTACTTAGATAGCCATCGGTTTTTTGGTTTAAATAATCCTTTTGATATAGCGAGTCTTCGTAAGGGCCCCTGTGCTTGAAATCTCCGGTGAGGTAGTAGTTGCCGCGATAAGCCAACATTAATTCCAATTTGGCTTGGCCCTGCCATAGAAGCCATCGAGATGCCACATGGCCAAAAAAGGACATAAACCGATTCTGATAATAGTGATTAATAAACTTCTCTCTCTCTTCATTTACTCGCTCCGCCGCGGCAAACTCGGCATCGCGCATAGCACATTGAGCATCCGACGCCGGACCGCAATAATTCTGAGCGATGGTGGAAAAAAATCCGAGACGGGTCGTTAGCCTTAGGGGGAGGCCAAAAGCCCTGACTTGGTCCAATTGTATGGCATGGGAATTTACTCCTTTGGTGGTCAAATAAACTTTAAGACCGAGAGCCATTTGGTAGGGGCGATAATTTTCTTTATCCACATACATGGCACCCACCGCACCAAAACCAAAACCGTTATCTGGATCAAAGCCCAAAGCAGGAACGCCGGAAAAGCGAATCGAAGATGGCTTGTCTGACGGAGACCCAACGACACCGCATGCGGCGAAAAAAAAGAAAATGACAAATTGCACAGCCGATAGTCTCATCGTTAGTCCGCACCTCACAATTAAAGGATAAACGCAAGCTTACTTCGGAATTCCCTTAATCTCCTCTCCAGCACTGATTTTTGATTCATCAACCTTTGCGGCGAACTTACTTTTTCGAAAAGTTCTAAATAAAACTTGATCTTAGGCTCTGTTCCACTCGGTCTAACAATGAGTCTAAGGAAGGGATTTATTTCAAAAATTATCACGTCGGCTTGCATGCCTTCATAGGAATTATTTTTTTGCGCTTCATTAAGATCGTATTTCTGGACTTCCGACTGACTTAGCATATCCGCCATTTTTTCACTCGGCAGCGCGCGAACTGCCGCCATTACGCTGGCCATCTTTCTCATGCCATTAACACCTTCAAACCTCACCGACCATTGGTCATTAACAAAAATGCCAAACTGCTGGTAAAGCGTGGCCACAAACTCTGAAACAGTTTGCTGCGATTTCTTTAAGAAACCCGCAATTTCCAGGAAGCGCAGCCCGGCATTAATACCATCTTTGTCTAAAACCACCTGGTCAACTAAGAAGCCAATGGCTTCTTCGTAGCCATAAATAAAATGGCAATCAGAAGCCTTTTGTGTTTCTAGGGCTTTAAAAACAATGTTGCTAAATCCGGTGAGGGCATCGACGTAGGTTGCCCCGAGTTGTTCGCTCATGGCACGAAGCATACGAGAAGAGACGATACTGCTTGCCACCAAGGGCTTGATCCCTTTTAGAAGAGCTCTATTGATAGCGAAATAGCCTAAGATGCTACCCATTTCGTTACCTGTAAGCCTTCTCCATTCTTGATTCTCATCTCTAACCGAGACTTGCAGTCGATCAGCATCAGGATCGTTAGCAAACACCCAATTAATATCGTGAGCGCGAGCAGTTTCCCAGGCCAAATCGAGGGTGTGGTTCTCTTCTGGATTGGGAAAACAGACTGAGGGGAATTGTCCGTTTGGCTCTGACTGCGCTTCAACAAGAGTCACATTACCAAATCCTTCTTGGCTCGCCGCAGCAAGAAAAAATCTCTGCCCCACCCCGTGAAGCGGCGTGTAAACCACTTTGATTGCTGAATCTATTTCGTCATCATTGAACAACTTGGTCTTTTTAATGTCGGAGAGGTAGTTCTTAAATACTTCGTCGTCGATTTCCTGAACGCGAGCTTCTTTCAAGGAGTGTTGATGAGTTTCAAAGAACTCATTTCTCAGAGGCGCATGTGCCATCTTCTGCTCGATGACGGTTAATATCGGGCCATAAGCCTGGGCACTATTCTCAGCGAAGAGTTTGATACCGTTGTCCCATTTGGGATTATGGCTTGCCGTGATCATGATGCCGGCTCTGGCGGAGAGATTTTTCACGGCATAGGCACATAAAGGAGTGGGAACATAAGAGGTAAATAGACGAGCGTCGGCTCCCATCGCAGCTAAGATTCGACTCGCCTCTTTGGCGAAGAGCTCGCTGTTTTCTCGCGCATCATAGCCAATGACGACGCGCCTATTATTAGACGTCTTTTTTAATTCCACACCTAAGGCGTAGCAAAATCGATAGACGGTCACTAAATTCATTCGGTTATAACCAGCTTCCATACGCCCCCGTAATCCGGCGGTACCAAAACTAAGATGGCGCATGAGGCGATTCTCCAACTCTAAAAAGCCCGCCTCCTTCGCTGCAAGCAATTGATGAATTTGAGTCCTAAGTGCGGTGTCGGGTTCTTCCAGCAAATAGTCACGACATTTCTTTTCCAAAATTATCGCTAGTTCCGTCATATGCACCCTTTCTGCGGCCTTCTATTTTTCGGCATGTTCTTTCGCTTTGCTCACTCTTTTTTCGAAATAAGCGATGATGGCGCGCGTTATTAATCTATGGTCGCCTGCAACAGAATTCTTTCCTTTGATCTCACCGAAGTGGCACTTTCACACAATCTTTGCGAACTTATCAAGCAAATCGATAATCAATCTCTCTTCCACCTGCGCGGACGAGTACTGGAATCCACGTCATTGATCATTCGAGCTTCGGTTCCTCTAACCAGCATTGGCGAACTTTGTGAAGTGACGCTTTCGGGAAAAAAGCAGCGCTTGCCGGCACAAGTAGTTGGATTTCGCGAAAGCGATGTATTCTTAATGCCTCTCGGGGACTCAGCGGGCCTGGGCCCGAATTCTCAAGTTATCCCCAAAGCCAAACCATTTACTTTAAGAGTTGGCTATCCGCTGTTAGGACGAGTACTTAATGGCCTTGGGCAACCGATGGATGACGGACCGGCGCTATGCGAAACTTCCGGGCTTGTGGATTGGCCTCTACATCGCAGCGCGCCAGATCCATACAAGCGAAAAGCGGTAAGGGAGCCCTTGTCCTTAGGAATTCGCGCGATCGATAGCCTGCTAACCATGGGCAAAGGGCAACGTATCGGTCTATTTTCGGGATCTGGTGTTGGTAAGTCTTCATTAATGGGCCAAATCGTTCGCAACACCGAGGCCAAAATCGTAGTGGTTTGTCTTGTGGGTGAGCGCGGCCGAGAGGTCATGGAATTTATTAACGACACGCTGGGAGATGCAGGTCGCAAAAAATCCGTGATTGTGGTTGCCACATCAGATGCTCCGAGCCTCGTACGTTATCTTTCTTGCTACGTGGCAACCGCTATCGCCGAGTGGTTTCGCGATCAACGCGAAGACGTGTTGTTTTTGATGGACAGCGCTACTCGATTCGCCCGAGCGCAACGAGAAATTGGCCTAGCGCTTGGCGAGCCCCCAGCACGTCAAGGTTATCCGCCAAGCGTCTTCGCCGAAATTCCACGCCTCATGGAAAGAACGGGTGCCAATGACAAAGGCTCAATTACTGCCATCTACACGGTTCTCGTACCTGGAAGCGATTTTGACGAGCCCATTGCCGATGAAGTAAGGGGTATTTTAGACGGACATATCTTGTTGAGCCGGGACCTTTCAGAAAAGGGCCATTGGCCAGCGATCAGCGTGCTGCCTTCTTTGAGCCGTGTGATGAACAATATAATCGATGACGAGCATAAAGCCGCCGCAACCGAAGTCAGAAGTCTACTTGCGGCATATGAAAAAAACCGTGATCTAATTTTGCTCGGCGCCTATAAACCGGGCTCGGACAAACTTGTCGATCTTGCCATCAAAAAAATGCCTGCGCTGAACGGATTTTTGCAACAGCCAATTAATGAGTCCTTTAGCTATAACCGAGCAAGAGAATCGCTCATCGAGTTAACCCTGCGCACATGACCCAGTACTACCTCACTTCATTATTGAGACTAAGAGAGAGAAGCAAAATTGCCGCTGAAACGGAGCTTCGTGAAGCTATTCAGTCCCACAGGCTAGCTGAGATTAAACTCGTGGAAATTGCAAGGAGCTTGCGTGACTCAGTCTCTGCTCGGACCAAACTGCAACAAAGTTTCTTTTTGCGAGCGCGACAATATTCTTGCAACAAACGAGAAGTTAGCTGTCATATCTCGTCAAGGGAAAGGCATCTTTCAAGTGAAAACCATCTAAAAACGACATTGGCGGAGCAACAAGAAACGGTCGATCGGGCTCTACTAAAAATAGAGCTGGCGAAGACCCGGGCCATAGACGCTGAACGTGATCTTAAACTCATCGAAAGACATCGAGCTAAGTGGGATCAACAAAGGAAGCGCCAAAAAGACATCCAAGAAGAATATATCAACGATGATCTAAACGGCGTGAGATTTGCCATCAAAAAGGTCTAATATGTCCTTCGACGCTCAGGTAAATCAAAAAGGATTGCCAAGGCGCCTTACGCACCGCGGAAGCCAAAGGAGAACTGCGCTTTGCCGTCATCAAGCTAGTTTCAAGTCGTCGTATCTACAAAAACAAAAAGCCATTAAAAAATCACGGCCAGAAGCAGAAAATTTGACCAAGCCAATTCCAGAACGGGATCATCGGGAATTGGCCGAGAAGATATTCGCACAAGACCCAAATAGCCTTGCTCTTGCCAACACGTGGCATCAGCGTAACCTATCGCCGCTCGAGGAAATTCGTGGGATGGACTTGGCAAGAATCTCCTCCCATTGCGAAGATGATTTTAATCGCCTGATAAAAAAACTAAGGGTCAGCTTTTCCGAGAAACTTGCTGAAGCTCAGTTCTCAATCGAAGAAGGAATTTTTCACGGAGCTCGTTTTCACTTAACGGCAGAAGATCGCGATTTAACCATCAAAATCAGCCAAATTGCCATGCCGCTAAAGCTCCTTTTGAGCAATAATCGAGAAGTTTTAAAGACTCGGCTTGCACAACACGAAATAAATCTCTGCGACATGCGGTTTATTTAACGGTGCCTTCGTGTCGCCCCGCGGCACAGTTCTGGGACAAAAAATGCGTGAATTAGCTCATAATTCACCTCGGTTAAGCAAGGAGCAGGCCTATTTTGCTAACCTCAATCTCGATCTTCGCGCCATTAGAAGCGAACTTTCACCCATTATAGAGATGATTTGCTACCGCATCGAATGCACCTATCGCAGTCCCGCGAAAATCACCTTTACCGGCGCTAACGCTCAGCTTTCCAATAACATTCTAAGCTGCATGCAGTTTGACGACATATGTTTAAAGCTCTGGCATATCCACAGCGGCCACAGTTTTTTTTTGACGTTGAGCGCGCGGCTTGCCCGTACGCTATTAATTAGACTGCTTGCTACATCGCTAATCGATGATTCCAATTCCCTTCCCTTTTCTTCGACGGAGAAGGGTATTTTTTCCTTCGTCGTGGCACGCCTCTTGTTTGACTTAAAAAGCGCGCTCAACGACAAGATGCCAGATCTTAAATTGATGGGCATTTATCATATCCATGATGACGCACTAAATGCCGCCAATGTCGAGGGCTTTGGCATCTATACCTTTTCCTTTGGTTTCGCTGCGGAATTCTATCCCGTGACAATAATTGTCCCAAAAGAACTTTTTACCATTTATAAGAGACCAAAAACGCCACCGGCCAATTTACTGATTAGGTGTTCGCATATAAGAAGACCTTTGGTTATTCATCTTGTGCGATTAAATATGACACAAAAAGCGCTCACCGCTCTCACCTTCGGCGATTTCCTTCTTTTTGATCGATGCAACTCGCGCCTTTTGCAAAATGGCCTATGCGGGCCAATACGTGCGCACTGGCAGAACATTGCTGTTTTAGGACATCTATCTTCAGTTGATCGGATATACCGATTTTCTCTAACTAATCACCATTTCTTTCAGACGGAGGACGAACCTATGGAAGAGTTAGAAGTAGCCTACGCAAAAGACCAAGAGACGATAGATTTTAACGATAGGACTGATAATAAGCTTGCCGATCTGGCAAAGAATATTCGGGTAGCGCTCTCGGTAGAAGTGTCACGACTACCCATGACTCTGAGAGAGATCTGTCAGCTACGAGAAGGGGAGGTTATCGATTTAGGGCGAAAAATCGATGACCCCTTGGAAATGTGGGTGGAAAACAAGGTAATCGGTTACTGCCAGCCCATACAAATCGACGGTAGATTAGGCATTCGCATCCTTAGGATCGAAGGCACAAATGCCCAAGACGCGAAACATTCGTGACGTCCTGGCTACTGATCAGAACTTTGCTTATTCTGGTCGCCGTAGTCTTATTAATCTATTGCTGTTTAGTCTTAGTAAAAAAGAGGCTCAACAAAAGCGGTGCGCATTTCAGTGATCGCATAAAAATCATCGAACATAAGCGCGTTACCGACAAGCTCACCATAGTTCTCATTTCCGTTGATGCGGAACAATTTCTTTTAGCCACCAACCCCCACGCCATCGCCCTCTCCCGCGTGCGGGAGAGGGATCAAGGGAGAGGGCCATGTTAAGACCCATCTTAATAGCCTCATTTCTGATTGCACCAGAGCTTTCGGCAAAATCAGACATCATTAGTTCATTGGATTTCCTCGAAGGCAGCACATTCAAGGATCCCTTTTACTTACTCTTCTTCTTGATCGGCGTTTCGCTTCTGCCTTTTCTCGCAGTCATGGTAACCAGTTTCACCAAAATAGTCGTAGTACTATCGATTGCTCGTCAGGCCATCGGCACAGCGCAAACGCCCCCCAACATTGTTATCATGAGCCTGAGCTTAGTGCTGACGTGTTTTTCCATGTATCCCGTGGGCCTAGAAATTTTCGACAATATCGAAGGTAGGCAGAACCCCGCGCAAAAAAGCGGCGCCGATGCCCTGCTACATTTCACCGATTCCGCCAAAGAACCTTTAAGAAATTTCCTAAGCCGACGCGCACAAAAAGAAGATCAAGAACTCTTTTTTAGGCTTTCGCAACAAGACAAAAGCCACCTATCGCAAGACATAAAACCAACCGATTTTATTGTTCTTGCGCCAGCGTTTTTAATTTCGGAGTTGAGCCTTGCTTTTCAGGTTGGCTTTTTGATCTATCTGCCATTTTTAGTGATCGACATGACGGTGGCCAATGTGTTGATGGCGCTGGGCATGCAGATGTTGTCGCCCACTACCATAAGCTTACCTTTCAAAATACTTTTATTCGTGCTGGTGGATGGATGGCGAATGCTGTCGCAAGGCTTGGTCAAGGGGTAAAAAATGGTGTCGGATATCATCACCTCGCTAACCAAGGAAGCCATCTTCGTTACCGTGATCGCGTCAATGCCGGCAATTTTGGCTAGCCTCATCATTGGTCTCTTAGTTGCTATTTTTAGCGCTACGACCCAGATTCAAGAACAGACGTTAAGTTTTGCGCCCAAAATGGTTGCGGTCTACTTGGCATTGCTCGCCTTCGGTGCTCCGATTTTCGCCATGGTGATCAATTTTAGTAAAACCTGTTTCGCTCAGATACTTAATTTTTAACATGGTAGACCTAACGACGGCGTGCTCCGATCTTCTCCGAGGAATAGCTCTTAAGGATGCTATTTTGTTCTTTTTACTGATATTCACCCGCATGCTAGCTATGAGCACGATGATGCCCATCTTTGGCGCTCAAGTCCTACCAGGCCTGACGAGAGTCGTGCTTTCAGCGATATTAAGCTCGGTGGTTTTTGCACCTTTGATTAACCAAGCTGAAGCTTTGGCAGAACTAAGCGTTTTTTTCCTTACTATGCTCTTTCTCAAAGAGGCGATTTTCGGCATTGCCCTAGGATTTTTAGCGAGCCTGCTATTTTTTGCCTACGAATTGTTTGGCGAGCTGATCGATATTTCACGAGGCGCCAGCATGTCCAAATTATTGGTGCCTGAGCTTAAGCACCAATCATCACCCATGGGCACTCTATTCTTTCAGTTGGCCTTGGTCATCACCATTGCTCTTGGCTTTCATCGCACGATTATCGCGGCGAGCTATAAAAGCTTTTTGACTTTTCCCGTTATATCTTTGGCATGGCAGTATTCTTCGCCGACTTTCACTGAGCATGTGTTTGCTATTCTCCAAACTCTATTTGAGTGTGCATTGAGACTAGCCTTGCCGGTGATCTTGATTTGCCTTGTTATCGATTTAGCCTTCGGCCTGATGAATCGCGTAGCCCCGCAAATAAACGCCTACTTTTTATCCTTACCGGCAAAAATGGTAGGAGGTCTACTCATCCTTATAATCTTACTACCCTTTTTGCTCGACGATTTTCACGACCATTACCACAGCCTAACCAGCTTCTTCGACGCCTTCATCAATGGAGCAGGCTCCTAATCCTCCCGCACATCGCAATCCGACATATCAAAAGCGTCGAGATTTGCTGTCATTTTTTCGGTGAACGCGCGAGCCTCTTCTTCACTTTGCTTGACCATTTGCTCATAGACTTCATTTATCTTACGCACCGATGCAATTTGGCGCTTGAGGACATCCCGAGAAAGAAAATCGGGGTCACCTGAATCGAGCAGTCGATTAATGGCAAATTCGAAGTTGCGCAAAGAACCCATGAATTGATCATCAGTACGGTTTCTGAGAAAACGAAAACGGGGGGCTCCTTTGCTGTTTTTATATTCACCCAAGGGCAAATCAATTTCGGGGAAAAATATTTCAAAGGTGGTTAAGACACCACCTTCATTCGCCATCACCCATTTCTCGGTTAACTCCGTGATTACGTCGCCTAAAATGCCATAGGTTATCTGCCAGTTGGGATATAGCTCGTTCAGATATTTTCGTATCTCTTTTCGCGCTTGTTTCCGATCGGGGCCTTGGTCATTTACGGCTATATATGCCTGTTTCACGATCTCTCCAAAACGCGCACGATTTTTCAGTATTTTTAAAGCCGCGTGATAGTTATCAGACGTGAATCTAGCAAAAATCCAGCATGCGATTGCGCCCCCCGCGGTTAAGGTCCCACTAATTATTGAGATTAATAAGCAAGCGGTTTCATTTCCCAGCACGCAGGCTGACGTACAAGCCGTCGCACCCACTGCGAGCGAACCGAAGCCTCCCAGAATCAGACCACCTGTAAGTTTGAAGCTTGGTGTCTCGTAGTTTACCAGACCATTAATTGACCTTTCGCCGAGAGGAGTCATGCGGTAATCAAAATCGGAGTCCGCGCCTATTACGTGAAAAGCGAACAGAAACACCGTTAGGATAACCGCACAGAACCTCATAGAATCCTCTTACTTTCCATGGCGACAAGAGGCAAACAAGAATATCGCCGAAATTATTCCATAATTTCTCTGGGCAGAGATATGCGTTAGCTCCTCGATAAAAGCTCTTCTATTTTCGAGAGTATTAGGGCTCGCACCTGGTTATGTTGCACTCCGACAACAGGCGTTCGTGCATCAGTTGTGGGATCGGCGCGATATACGCGGGGCAAATGAGTTTTTTGTTGCATGTACTCCTGGTATTTGCGAATCGCCAAATCTCGATCTTGTGGATCTTCAAGTAGTTGAACAAAGCCGTTTAGCGCCCAGTCAAATTGGGTAGAATAATCCTCATCGGAGATCACCAAATCTGGCATGAGGAAATTATCCAGCATGGCCTCCGCTATCTGCTGAAAACGTGCGTCTTCCCGAAGATCATCAAAGATATCAATAAATAAGTCCTTTTTGAGCTCGGGCACTTTAATCATGAGCTTTTGGGTTAATTGGTCATGTCCAAGACTCACCAATACTTTAATGATGTCGACATCCAAGTCTTCGGCCACCCGATCGAAGTTATTGGCAATATCATTAAGCAGCTCCAGGTTATTTACTGCCACGATCTCGTCTAGCAACTTTTTTTGCTTCTTTGGTTCCAAGATAAATAATTGCCACTCTTTGATCAGCGCTTGCTTTCCTTGCGGTAGAGCAAAAAATTGGTCAAAACGTTGATCGCTATCGCTGCCTTGATAGACATAAAGCTGGTGAGCATACCATTTTAGGTCTCGCTCATTCTTAATGTCGTTTAAGGTAAAATCCAAGGTGCCCGGTTGCTGAATCAGTTTAAATGAAGGTTCCTGCAGCGTCCCTTTTGTCACGTCTAGCTGAGATTTGAATGTTCTTAATTGGTTACTGAGCTCTACAAACTCTCGTCTCATATGGGTATGCGCTATTTCTTCAAAATCACAAACATGAAACATGCCATATGGCGAATATGGTTCGTAGTGATTATTTTCTATATTTTGTAACAATGGGTCATTTAGTTCAAAGAGAAAAATATGGTTAAAGCGATAGGGAACTTTTTCAATATCTATATTGCCCTTGATAACGGCAACCTCTACTCGCGGAGGCTGGTTGAATCTTTGGGCCAAGTATCGCTCCATATAGCGCGACGCCGCAAGGATACTTTTGCCACCCGAACTCGAGGCGTAATCCAACAGCATAATGGAACGACCTCCTAGCTGCGCCTGGCCTGGCAAGAAGCTCGAGAAATGGGCAAATAATCTTGCTTCTTGGTCTTTGTTTAAGGCTTCGTGGTAAACGCCATGGCTAAAGTTAGATAACGGGACAGCATAAGCGTATTGATCAACCTCATTACGTAAATAGGCAATAAACGGCGTAGGGCTTTGGCCGATGCCCACTATAACACAGCGATCTGGTGGACAAATTTTAAGGACGTTTTGACTCACCTGATGAATGCTCAAAAAATCCCGCCTTAGTGATTGAATACCAGCCGGCTCCACATCCATGGCATTAAGGTATGTATTAACTGCTAGCAGAATTAAAAATAGTCTAATAATTTTCATAAATTAACCATTTATTTAATAGTAATAGCCCTATATTAAACTATATATTTTTATTGTAAAGCGGGTCTAATGAGCCTCTGCCATCCTCGTATTCCCTGTCATCCTCGGGCTTGACCGGCTTTGTTGCAGATAATCTAACCTTCGTAGCGGATCTTTTAACGGGGTGTCCCAATCTAACTAATTGGGACACTTTTTGGCAGACCAAGTTCGGTCATTTTATTCAACACTAAACAGCGAATGCTTAGTTCTGTTACTTGGTTTTCAATAGTTTTCGCTCTTAGTTCGTCTCCAAAAATGGATTTCAGCCTCCACATCGTGGTTTCCGCAAGAGAACGACGATGGTAGTCATTTTCTTCCTTCCATTGGGCTCGACGCTCCTGTTTGGCTGGGCCATCACCCAGGTAACGTATAGCCTCATCTCGAGCTAACATTGCCGCATCTATTTTATACTTATTTCGCTGAACTATAGCATTATACTGAGGCGGAAAAACCGCTTTGGCTTTTCTCTTAAAGGCTGCATGATAACAACACTTTTTGTCATATGCACCATCACCTGTTACTTGTCTTATCGGACCGTCAATCTGGTCTAGCAGACCAGGTAACACGTTACCGTCTTGGCTTGAACTATTAGTCATTGAGAGTGAAAGAATCATTTGGCTATCGGCATCCATGGCTATATGAAGCTTGCGCCAGACTTGATGTCTTTCAAGACCGTGTTTAAGAACTTTCCATTCTCCTTCGCCGAATATGCGTATTCCGGTTGAATCAATCAGGATATGGCGAGCACCAGATGCCGGTTTCACATTGAGTTTTACGGCAAGCGTTTTTTCTCTACGACAAATGGTGCTGTAATCAGGTACCGGCAAGGAAAGCTTCAACAGATCTATTACTGAAATCATCATTCCTTCGGTTGCCCTAAGGGTAAGGCCATAGACTTGTTTGACGACCAAGCTGCACAAAATCACGGTATTAGAATATTTTTGATTACCATGAACTGACTCTGCGGCGTCACAACGCCAGTGTTCGATTGTATCTTGAGAAAACCAGAGAGTAAGACTTCCTCTTTTGACTAAAGCCTGATTATATTGCCGCCAGTTACGAACACGGTAGTTCTTCTTGGACACAAGCCACCCAGAATTTTTGCGAATACTAGGTTAACGGCTTGCCGTGCTCGTAACTTCCAGAGTACCCCTTAACTCATTTGTGCAACAAAGCCGGCTTGACCCGAGGGTCAAGCCCGAGGATGACAAGGGCGCCCGAGGATGACAAGGACGCCGAGGATGACGAACAGGAGCGAGGACAGGAATGACAGGGAGGCTCGACTCTAATCTTTCTCAATAAATCGTCGGAGCTTTTTGATGAGGCTGCGGCGCTTTTTTCCCATGATTCGTTTAGCTTTTGCGGCTTTGGTGGGTTTGGTGGCAACACGAGGCTTTTCTGGACGAAGAGCCTCTTTCACGAGCTGCGCTAGGCGCTCACGCGCGATTTGTCGATTTCGCAGCTGACTTCGCTCCGATTCTACATGGATTAGAAGTTCAGAAGCGCCCACCAGCCGGCCTTTAAGACGATTCATCACTAAAGCCCGTTCGGCGTCCGTTAGAGCCAATGAATCTCGAACATTCCATCTCAGAGAAACGCGTGAACTCGTTTTATTTACGTGCTGGCCACCTGGACCGCTCGCTCGACTAACGCTCACATCTAATTCGCTGCCGGGAATCACCACATGCGAATTTACTACTAGATCTGCTTCCACGCCCCCCTCCCCTTTATCAACGTGGAGATACAGCGTATGTCATAAAGATCCGAACCATTAAGCTTGTTTCTTTGGCCAATATTCGGTTCGCTCTTCACGCTAATATGCCGGATATTATCGCTCATCGCTCACCAAATCTTGCCCAAAGCT
>Ga0187783_10002008_pt1 | contig 15129 bp, 12 predicted proteins | sample 1015_SJ02_MP02_2_FD_132471 | JGI IMG/M metagenome (GOLD analysis project Ga0187783, IMG submission 132471) | Tropical peat soil microbial communities from peatlands in Department of Meta, Colombia - 1015_SJ02_MP02_20_MG | ecosystem: Environmental > Terrestrial > Soil > Wetlands > Peat | place... | reverse complement strand
CGATCCCGCTGCGATCCTTCCGATCACCCGCGCGATCGCGGTGCAGATGCTGGGGACGGTGGTGACGATCCTCGCCATCGTTGCGGCCGCCGATTACCTGTTCCAGTACCGGCAATGGTACGACCGGCACAAAATGTCGGTGCGCGAGATGAAGGAGGAATTCCGCCAGACCGAAGGCGATCCCGCGATTAAGGGCAAGATCCGGCAGCTGCGGATGGCGCGCGCCCGCAAGCGCATGATGGCGAAAGTGCCCAAAGCCTCGGTCGTCATCACCAACCCGACCCACTTCGCGGTGGCGCTGCAATATGATCGCGGCATGAACGCGCCGGTCTGCGTCGCAAAGGGCACCGATTTGATCGCGCGCAAAATCCGCGAAATAGCCGAAGCGCACGATATTCCGGTCTTTGAGAACCCGCCCTTGGCCCGCGCGCTCCATGCCACCGTCGAACTCGATCAGGAAATCCCGCAAGAGCATTACCGCGCGGTCGCCGAAATCATCGGCTACGTGATGCGGCTGCGGCGGACAGTGCTGCAATAGCGGTAATTGTGCACCTTTATGCAAAGCCTCTTGCGCGATTCAGTGGCGCAAGGCACTGAAAGTGCGGGATGACGCAACAGGCCAAGATCGAACGGGCCAAAACCGAACAGCCGATCACCGCGCCTGGCATCGGCAAGAGGTCGAGCGGCCGCAAGCATATCGACGCCGAGCCGGGCGGCGGCGCGCGGCCGATGATCGATCTGAGCATCGGTCGCGGCGGCAGCATCGTTCTCGTACTCCTGGTCGCGGCGCTGCTGGTCGGCGCGGCGACCGCCATCGTGCTGATCGGTGGCAACAATGCCGACCCCTATATCCTCGGCTTTTTGGCGGTGCTCGCCACCGTCGGCGTATTCTCACTGTTCGCGTTTGCCTGCGGCATCCTGCGCCCTTCCGCCGCGCCGACCGATCGTCCGTTGATCAAGGCGCTGGTCGACGGCGCAACCGACGCCATCGTGGTCACCGACGGCGACGGCCGCGTCGTCTACGTCAATGCCGCCTATCTCGATCTCATCGGCGCCACTGGCTTGCACGACATGCGCCCCGTGGAGCGGGCCTTTATCGGCGATGCCGACGCCTCGGAGGCGATTTACCGGCTGTTGAAGGCGGCCAGAGAAGGCAGGCGCCTCGAGGAAGAAGTGCGCATCACCGGCATCAAAGGCCGGCCGGCGCGCTGGCTGCGCTTTAAAATCCGCCCGCTCGGAACGAGCTGCCGCGACGCGCAGCTCTCGGTGTGGTCGCTCGCCGACGTGACGGCGGAACGCGACCGCCAAGAGAATATCTTTCAGGTGTTGCAGCATTCGATCGATTATCTCGATCACGCGCCGGCCGGTTTCTTCTCGGTCGACGACAAGGGCGACATCGTCTATCTCAATGCGACGTTGGCCAACTGGCTCGATCAGGATCTGGCGCAGGTCGGCTCGGGGGGGTTGAAACTCGGCGACCTGGTCGCCGGCGAGGGCGCGGCACTGCTCACCACGCTGCGCGGCGCGCCGGGCGAAGTCAAAACCGAGGTGCTCGACCTCGATCTGCGCACCCGCTCTGGCCGCACGCTCCCGGTACGCGTGTTCCATAAGGTCGCTTACGCCGCCGACGGCACGCCCGGCGTCTCGCGCACGCTCGTTCTCAACCGCGCTCACGACGACGGCACCGATCCGCAGCGCGCCGCCGAAATCCGCTTCATGCGGTTTTTTCACCACACCCCGATGGCGATCGCGACCATCGACAAGCACGGCGGCGTGGTACGCACCAATCCGCTGTTCGCCAAACTGTTCGATGGCGTGCGCGCCGACGGCGATGACCGTTCCATCCTCGCCATCGTCGCCGGGCGCGACCGCGAAGCCTTGCAGGATGCGATCCGGCAGGCCGCGCTCGGCCGCGGCGATATTGCGCCGGTCGATGCCATGCTCGCCGGCGCCGGCGAGCGGTCGGGACGCTTCTACGTTACCGCGGTCGAGGAAGAGGAGCGCGACCAAGAGGCGGCGATCGTCTATGCGCTGGAAACTACCGCGCAACGCGAGCTCGAGAACAAGGTCACGCAGCAGCAGAAAATGGAGCTGGTCGGCCAGCTTGCAGGCGGCATCGCGCACGACTTCAACAACGTGCTGTCCGCGATCATGATGGCGGCCGACTTTCTCCTCAACGCGCACAAGCCGACTGATCCGTCGTTTGCCGACATCATGCAGATCAAGCAGAACGCCAACCGGGCGGCGAGCTTGGTGCGGCATCTGCTGGCGTTCTCGCGCAAGCAGACGCTGCGCCCGCAAGTGCTCGATCTCGGCGAGGTACTGTCCGATCTCACCATGCTGCTGCGGCGACTGATCGGCGAGAAGGTGACGCTCGACGTGGTGCACGGGCGCGATCTGTGGCCGGTCAAGGTCGACATTTCGCAGTTCGAGCAGGTGATCGTGAATCTCGCCGTTAATGCCCGCGACGCTATGCCCGACGGCGGCCGGCTTGCCGTGCGGACCGGCAATTTCGCGGCTGCCGAATGCGGGCGCTTCCAGGCCAAAGGCATGCCGGCGGCCGATTACGTGCTGGTCGAGGTTGCCGATACCGGTACCGGCATCCCGGCAAAAATCATCGACAAGATTTTCGAGCCGTTTTTCTCGACCAAGGAAGTGGGCAAGGGCACCGGGCTCGGGCTGTCCACCGTGTACGGCATCATCAAGCAGACCGGCGGCTTCGTCTACGTCGAATCCGGTGTCAACAAGGGCGCCACCTTTCGGATCTTTCTGCCGCGCCACGTCGCCGACGCCGAGGACGTTGCGGCCGAGCGCAGCGAGGCCGAAGCGCCGGCCGGCGCTGCCGCGGCCGATCGCGGCAAGCGCGCGCCGAGTGCCGATCTCACCGGCGAGGGCACCATCCTTCTGGTCGAAGACGAAGAGGGGCTGCGTCAGCTCAACGCCCGGGGACTTGCCTCGCGCGGCTACACCGTGCTCGAAGCCGGCAACGGCGTGGAGGCGATCGACGTGTTGGAGAAGTCGGCAGGCCGGATCGATCTCGTCGTATCCGACGTGGTCATGCCGGAGATGGACGGTCCGACGCTGTTGCGCGAACTGCGCAACCGCAATCCGAAACTGAAGATCATTTTTGTCTCCGGTTACGCCGAGGACGCCTTCCAGAAGCACCTTCCGGCGGACCGCCAATTTGCGTTTTTGGCAAAGCCGTTCACGCTCAAGCAGCTCGTCAATGCGGTGAAAGAGACGCTGGCGGCGTGATCGCCGCGGCGGATCAAAAATCCCCGGCGGAACGGCCGACGGCAAAATTGGTCTGAAATTGCCGGATCCCGAAAGTTGTCCCGCGGTCGCGTCGCCGCGGCAGAGGGTTGCCTTAATCCGGCCTTTACCGCTCCGGTACAATAATCTGTCCCTTGTGATGCCTCATAAGGGTGTCGGGGGAGCGGGGCGCTGGCCCGGATGTACGGCCGCGCTCCGCTCTGCTTATTCGCCCGGTCGCCGAGTGCATCAGCGGGGACCGCTCCTTCAACGTGGCTTCTTCCTCGGAGACGCGCCAAGAGGGGTTGCGCTAGATCAATGTGGCTTCAAGCGGCTGCGCTGTATTTAGTAATTATGGCCGCATCATTCGTGTTCCGTTGCCCCCATACTGGGTTGAACGTGCAGGGCTGGCTCGCCGAGGATCCAGCCGAGAGCGATAACCATGCTGTTGAGTCCGTGGTCTGCACGGCCTGCACACGGGTACATCTCGTCGATCCAAAAACCGGAAGGATACTGGGAGAAGGTCAGGAATAGGCGCGGCAGGCCGCAAAAAGACCCACATAGCGAACGCTCTGGCTCGTTTTTCAAAGTCCATCCGGACCGGCTTGCCGGTGCGACATAGACGCTGTGCGACGCTTTGCGCAGGCCGCACGCTGCTTTGTTCGGCGTAGATGGATGGCACAGCGCGTGCGGAACCGCCGCCCGTTTTTGCGCGTGAACGAGGCTGGCAGTGCACTCATTGGCCGAATTCCAAGCGGTTATGCCGACGCGACGGCTACCGTCGCTCGCAGTCCTCTTGGCATTGGCGTTGGGCCTGTTGATCTGGTCGGAGGAGGCTGACGCACGCCGCGCCTCCGGGCTGAGCTTCGCCGGCGACAGCATTTACACCTCGATCGGCGTGGACGCATTCGACGCTTGGACGGTACCAACTGCCGCGCAACCGAGTTATCCCGGCGGCTCTCTCGGTGGCTTGTTCAACCGGGGAGGCTTGATCGGCGGCTTTGCCGCGGGCTTCCTCGGCTCAGGCGTGCTCGGCCTCTTATTCGGTCACGGCGTCGTCGGCGAGTTGAGCGGCGTCGCCTCGATCCTCGGCCTGTTCTTGCAGCTCGCGCTGATCGTGATGCTCGCCCGGCTAATCTTTAGCTGGTGGCGTCGCGACAAGGAGAGCGTCGCGGCCAATTTATCGCCGCGGCAGCTGGCCGACGCCTATGGGCATACGCGCCACGAGATTCTGCCGGACATCGATCGAGGCGAAGCCGCTGAAGCTGCGGAAAGTGACGCGCTTACCGAAGCGGATGATCCGCATCCCTAAACCGCGCCGGGCTCTACTCCGCCGGCGGTCCGTCGTGGCAGGACTGCGGTGCGGATTTATTGGGAATGAGGTTCGGCACGTCGCATTTGGAGCAGGCGCCGAGCGCAAGGCCGACAACGGCGATGAGGATGGGAAGCGGCCGCGCCATGCGGTTGCGCGCGAGCGCTGCGGCGATTTCGGTCACGATACGCGACATTCACCCACCCGTCGTTCCGGTCCGGACATCTTTACGCCGCGGCCCATAAATTATTGTTAAGCCGCACGCGAGGCCGATCGCGTACAAACAATGAGTCCGGCCACGGATACTCATTATAACATGCGCCGGCGATCCGCTCGAAGCCTGCGCGCGTTCATGCTACCAGATCGTTCGCAATTGATGTCCGTTTTGCGCACCGTTTTTGCCCGATGACAGCGCCGAGCCGACGCACGCTCCTTTTGGGCCTTGCCGGCGCCGCGGCGACGGCGCCGTTGCGCGCGGCGCGAGCCGCTGCCTATCCGGAGCGGCCGATCATGCTCATCGTGCCGTTCGCGCCCGGCGGCTCGACCGACATTCTGGCGCGCATCGTCGCTGACCATCTGTCGCGGGCGCTGGGCCAGCCGGTGATCGTCGAGAACCGCTCTGGCGCCTCGGGCAATATCGGCACCGCCGTCGTGGCGCGGGCGGCGGCGGACGGTTACACGCTGTTGTTCAACACCATGAGCGTGCACACCATGAATCATGCGCTGTTCGCCGAAATGCCGTTTGACGCCGTCAACGATTTCGCGCCGATCACGCTGTTGGCCTATGTCACCAACACGATGGCGGTGAACCCGGCCGTTCCGGCCGAAACGGTGCGCGACTTCATCGGTTACGCCAAAGCCAACCCCGGCAAGATCGCCTACGCTTCGGCCGGCGTCGGCTCGACCAATCACCTGTGCGGCGCGCTGTTCGAGAAGATGGCGCAAGTGTCGATGGTGCATGTGCCCTATCGCGGCGGCGCGCCGGCCGTCGCCGATACGGTCGCGGGGGAAACGCAGCTCATTTTCACCGCCGGCACGCAGAGCCTCGAGCACGTCAAGGTCGGCACGCTGCGGCTCCTCGCCGTCACCGAAGGCAGACGCTCCGCGCTTCTTCCGGATGTGCCGACGGTGGCGGAGACCGTGCCGGGCTTCGAAATGGCGGTGTGGTACGCCGCCTTCGGGCCGGCCGGCGTGCCGCCGGACATTGTCGCGCGGCTCAATGCCGAGATCGGCCGCATCCTGTTCTTGCCGCAGGTCAGGGAGCGGATGGCGGACATCGCGGTCGAGGTGGCGAGGTCGAGTCCCAAGGAGCTTGCCGCGCTCACCCGCGCCGACGCCGACAAATGGGGCCGCATCATCAAGGAACTCGGCATTTCCGCGCAGTGACGCCTGCTCGCTTCGTAAAATCCGGCCCGATGTCCGCTTCAGCGCAAAAGCGATCGAATTGCCGCGGCGGCGATCTGATGCGATGCGCCAATTTTCTAACTCATGCCGCGCATAATAGTTGCAGAAGCCAGCGGCCGGTTTTTCGCGATTGCAAAAGACGTTAGTCCGACTAAGTCGTCGCGACCAGTGCCCGCGGTTCGGTAGGATGGGCGAATTGTTCGTTCATTTGCTTGACGTCGAGCTCGTTTTCCCACTTGGCGACGATGATGGTAGCCACTGCGGTGCCGATGAAGTTGGTCAGCGCGCGGGCCTGCGACATGAAGCGGTCGATGCCGAGGATCAGCGCGATGCTCGCCACCGGCACATGCCCGACCGAGGACAGCGTGGCGGCAAGAACGATGAAGCCGCTGCCTGTGACGGCGGCCGCTCCTTTCGATGTCAAGAGCAGCACCACCAGGATGCCGATTTGTTGCCACAGCGTCAGATCGGTATTGGTCGCCTGGGCCAGGAAGACGAGTGCCATGGTCAGATAGATGCAGGTGCCGTCGAGGTTGAAGGAATAGCCGGTAGGAATCACGAGCCCCACCGTCGATTCGCTGCAGCCGAGATGTGTCATCTTGGCGATGAAGCGCGGCAGTACCGGTTCGGACGTGGAGAAGCCGAACACCAGAAGCAGTTCTTCCTTGAGGTAGTGGATCAGTTGCAGGATCTTGAACCCGGCCAGTCGGGCGATCAGACCGAGCACGATCAGGATGAACAGTAGGCACGTTATGTAGAAGGCCGCCATGAAATCGGCGAGCGAGACCACCGTGGCCAGGCCGAATTTGCCGATGGCGAAAGCCATGGCGCCGAATACGCCGATCGGCGAAAGCTTCATGATGAAGTCCAGGATCTTGAATAAAATGACGGACGTGTCGTTAATCAAACGCAGCACGAACTCGCCGCGCTTGCCGACCACATGTATCGCGGTGGCGAACAGCACGGCCAGAAACAGCACCGGCAGAATGTCGCCGTTGGCAAATGCGCCGACGATAGTATTCGGAATGATGCTCATCAGGAATGCGGCGACGCTCTGATCGTGAGCCTGGGTGACATAGCCGGAAATCAGCTTGGAATCGATCGAGTTGGCGTCGATGTTCATACCGACGCCTGGACGCCAGAAATTGACGACGACGAGCCCGACGATGAGCGCGAATGTAGTGACGACTTCGAAATAAACCAGCGCCTTAACGCCGATGCGTCCGATCTTGCGCATGTCCTGGACGCCCGCGATGCCATGGACAACAGTGCAGAACACGATCGGCGCAATCATCATTTTGATCATCTTGATCAAGGCGTCGCCGAGCGGCTTGAGGCTCTCGCCGGCCGACGGATACAGCGCGCCTACCAGAATGCCGATCACGACCGCGATGAGGACCTGAATATAAAGCTCCACGTGCCACGGCTTGCGCGGCGGTCGGATTACCTGAATGGAATCCGCTGTCGATACGGTCATGACATAGTCTCCCTCGGCTGTTTTCGCCGTACTCGTCGTTCAACTCACAAAGCCGGAACAGCCGCTCCGCCAGCCCGCCAGTGATGGAGACGACCTCGGCGCCGGTGATGCCGGCCTCGGCGGTGATCTTCCTCGGCGCGAGCGATCGCCGATCAGAAACGGCATGTCGGAACCGAGCATGATGCGATCGGCGCCCGTGATTGAAAGCACGAAACGCAAGACCAGCGGATCGTGCAGAAAGGCGGACCGAGGAAAAATGCTCGGCTTCGGCGCGGATGGCAGCGGGGAGATCGGCGGAACGAGGTGGGTATGCGTGTCGATGATCATCATTGTCTCACGGATTGTGGCTGCGGCGCGCCGCCGCGATCGCGTCGCCGAGCGCGGATATGCGAATGGGCAGTTTTGCCACCGAGATGCCGAGCGGCCGCAGCGCGTCGTTGACGGCGCTCGAGATCGCCGCGGGGGCGCCGAGATAGCCGCATTCGCCCGAGCCCTTCTGCCCAAGCACGGTGAACGGCGACGGCGTGCAGTGATGGACGATCTCAACTTCGGGCACTTCGCAGGACGACGGCAATAGATAGTCCATGAAAGTCTGCGTGATCATTTGCCCCTGGTCGTCATAGGCGAATTCTTCGAGCAACGCGGCACCGATGCCATGCGCGATGCCGCCGAGCGTCATACCCTTGACAATGTGCGGGTTGATCACCGTGCCGCAATCGTGACCAATCACGTAGCGGCGGATCACGGGCTTACCGAGGTCCGGATCGATCGCGATCAGCACGACGTGAAACTCGAAGGAATGACATGGATACATCTGTACGCGGCCGTCGGGCGTCGGCAGGGTGCCGCCGGTCGGTACTTGATAAACGTGGTTCGTTTCCAGTCCGGGTTCGGTGTTCGGCGGCAACAGGTGCCAGTTGCGGTGCGCGATGTTGACGAAATCGACCCAGGCCAGGCGTCGGCCGCCGTCGGCGGTTGCGACGCCGCCGTTCGAATAGACCACCGCGTCTTCGCCGACGTCGAATTGATGCGCGCCGATGCGAATCAATCGTTGCTTGAGCTTTTGGGCGGCGTGATAGGCGGCGCCGCCGAGCATGATCGCCATCCGACTGCCGACCGGCGAATTGCTCGGCATACTTTCAAGTGAGTCGGGCCGTACCACGCGGATGAGGTCGGGCTCGATCTCCAAGACCTCGCCGATAACGGTCGCCACCAGGGTTTCGTGACCCTGGCCGGACGACGTGGTGTGAACGGTCGTTACGATGTCGCCGAGCGCATCGACATGGATGCGGCAGGACTCCATCCACGTGCTGGTGTTGTTCTTCGGGTTCAAGAGCGGCTCAAAGGTGGAATTCCCGCCGCTCGGCTCGAGGCATGCGGCGATGCCGATGCCTGCCAGCAATCCGTCTCGGCGTAGCTGGTCGCGCTCGGCCTGCAGCGCCGTCCAATCTGCGTGAGCGAGAACCTTGTCGACGACGGTGTGATAATCGCCGCTGTCGTAACGGGTACCGCTCGGAATCAGATACGGAAACTCCTCCTTGCGGATGAAGTTGCGGCGGCGGACCTCGATGCGATCGAGGCCGATCACGGTCGCCACTTTATCGATGGCGGTCTCGATGGCGTAGTTGGTGGGCGACTGGCCGAAGCCGCGCACGGCCTCTTGCACCGCCTTATTGGTGGTGACCGACTGCGCGCGGTACTGCACGCTTCGGATCTTGTAGGGGCCGACGATGGCGCCGATCGGCTTGCCGAGCTGGAACGGTGCGCGGCCGGCATAGGCGCCGACATTGTCGAGCGCGCACATCTTCATTGCGCGGACGATGCCGTCGTTGTCGAACGCGACCGAGACGTCGAAAAGTCGATCCGGGCCATGGGCGTCACCGGCCCGCATGTTCTCCAAACGGTCTTCGATCAGACGGATCGGCCGGCCCAGGCGGCGGGCGAGATAGCCGCACAGGATCGTGTGCTTGATGCCACGCTTGACGCCATAGCTGCCACCGACATCAACGTCATAATGGACACGCACAGAATTGGCCGGCAACCGCATGGCCCGCGCGATCTGATCGGCGTATTTCGGCATCTGGATCGAGGCCCAGACATCGAGCATTTCGCGCCACGGATCCCAGACCGCGGTGACGCCAAAAGTCTCGATCGGCACCGTCGCGCTGCGACCCCAGACCACGCGGAACGACAACTGGCGCGGCGATTGGGCGAAGTCGCCTTCGACATCGCCCCAGACGAAAGTGCGGTCCAGCAACGTATTCGAACCGTGCGATGGATGGACGATGGGCGCATCGGGCTGGAGGGCGGATTCGGCGTCGATCACAAACGGGAGGGGGTCATAGTCCACTTCAATGCATTCGGCGGCGTCTTCAGCCCGAGCGCGGCTGTCGGCGACAGCCGCTACGACCCATTCGCCGACATAGCGTGCTTGCTTGACCGCCAGCGGATAACGCCGCACCTCCGGCGTGTCCAAGCCATTCATGAGAGGATTGGTCGCAGCCGCCAGCTCGTCGCCGGTCAAGATGTAGTGTACGCCTGGCATCGCCAGTGCCACGTCGGCATTGACCGAAACGATGCGTGCTGCCGGATGCGGCGAAGGCACCAGCGCCACGTCGAGCGCGTTCTTGACATCGACGTCGGCGGCGTACCGGCCCTTGCCGACCACGAAGCGGCGATCCTCGCGCACGCGCCGGGTGCTGGAGACATAGCGGAGCCGATCGGACGCGGTGCTCACCCCTGATCTCCTCGCGGCATATTGGCACGCGCAAGTCTGTCGGCGGCCAGCGTGATCGCTTCGACGATCTGTCCGTAGCCGGTGCAGCGGCAGATGTTTCCGGAAATGGCTTCGACGATATCCGCGCGGGTGGGCTGCGGATTGCGCTTAAGGAATGCCGTCGCCGTCATGACCATCCCCGGCGTACAAAAGCCGCACTGCATGCCGTGGGTCTCGCAGAAAGCATCCTGAATGACGCTCAGTTCTCCCGGCGCCGGTGCTACGCCTTCGATCGTGGTGATTTCGTAGCCATCGGCCTGGACCGCAAAAATGAGGCACGATCGGGCTGGTTCGCCGTCAAGCAACACCGTGCAGGCGCCGCAAATGCCATGCTCGCAGCCGGCATGCGAGCCGGTCAGTCCGAAGTCGTCGCGCAAGCAATCGATCAGGGTCTTGCGGGGTTCGATGTCGACGGTCCTCTGTCCGCCGTTGACCGATAGCTCGACTTTCATTGCGCGGCATCCAGCGCCGATCTTCGCGCGTCGATCAGCGCGCGCCGGGCCAGCACGCCGCCGACCCGCCGACGATAGTCCGCCGATGCATGAAGATCGCCAAAGACGTCGACCTTGGCCATCGCGGCCTCGACGGCATCGGTGATTGCCGCTTCGTCGAGCGTGGTTGCGATTAAAACGGCGGCGGCTTCTTTCAGCGCGATTGGGTATTCGCCCAATCCGCCGACGCCCACGGCGCAGGCGGTACAACGGCCCTGGTCGTCGAGGCCGACCTGCGCCGCCGCGCATACGAACGCGAAATCGCTGTGCCGGGCGTTGACCTCATGGAAGCCGGTGCCGATACGCGGCTGCGTCCAGACCGGCATCCGGATCTCACGGACCAGCGCCCCTAGAGGAATAGCGGCCACCATGGGGCCGACAAAAAACTCACTAGCTGCGATGACCGATTGGCCGTGGACGTCCTGTACCACGATTTCGGCTTCGAGGGTAGCCGCGACCAAGGGGATTTCTGCTGACGGGTCGGCGTGCGCGATCGATCCGCCGACGGTGCCGCGCGCGCGGGTCGCGGCGTGGCCGATCCACGGCATCACGATTTTGAGGAGGGGAACCTTGCCGACGATAAGCGGATGCGCTTCCGCGGTGGCTTGGCGCGTCGTGGCGCCGATGACGATACGGGAGTCGCCGTTTCGAATGCCCGATAGTTCCGACAACCGAAGGATATCGACGAGCCGTGCCGGTCTCGCCAATCGCATTGCCAACATCGGCACAAGCGACTGGCCGCCGGCAATGACGCGCGCGTCGGCGTCTTCGGCAAGCAAGGCGCAAGCCTCTTCGAGGGAGCCGGGCCGCACATAGTCGAACGGGACCGGTTTCACGACCGATTCCGCTTTTCGATGGCAAGCCTTTGGATGCGAAACCGTTTGGACATCATTCCCCGACCCCATCGTCCTCGCTTGCGCAGTGACGACAGTTTGCGTCGTCACCGATTTCGCGCACATTGATCTTGGTCAAATGGCTATTGCGCAACATCAAAGCCAACAGTTGCCTACCCGGTTTTTTCGCCAATGTGCACCTCGACATGAGTGAGTGCCGATCTTGAAATCGGCTCATCCCTACGTATCAGAAATTGGATGTTCGACTTCCACCTTGGGTTCATTTTCGACCGGTCCAGCCGGCTTTGGCTATCCGTCCATATCGGCTTTGCCCGAAAGCCAAGCGTGGCATCGAGTTTATCAGCACACCGCCTATTGCAGCACCTTGTCGGCGCTGGCGAGCAGCGCGGGCGGCACGGTGAGGCCGAGCGCAGTCGCCGTGCGAAGATTGATGACGAGCTGAAACTTGGTCGGCTGCGCCACCGGCAGATTGCCCGCCTTCTCGCCTTTAAGGATGCGCCCGACATAGGCGAAGGCAAGCCGATAGGCGTCGTCGAGACTGGTGTTGCAGCTCATCAGGCCGCCGGCGCCGGCGAATTCCGGCAGGCCGTAGATCGCCGGCAACTTGAGCTTTGCGGCCAACGCGATGATTTGGCTTGCGCGGCTGTTGAGAAACGAATCGTTGGAGACAAGCAGCGCCTTGACGTTGCGGTCGCTGATGGCAGGAGCGAGCGCGACCAGATCGATGTCGCTGCCGACTTGCAGGCTCACGATCTGTAGCCCGAGCGCCTGCGCGCCCGCTTGCGCGTCCTGCCGATCGGTTTGCGCGCCCGTATTGTTGGGGTTAAAGAGCACGCCGATCGGCACGGCGTTCGGCACGAGCGCGTGCAAAAATTCCAGCCGCTTTGCGACCAACGCCGGCGTATAAACGCTCACCCCTGTCATGTTGCCGCCCGGCCGCTTGAGATTGGTCACGAGCCCGACCGAGACCGGATCGGGGCCGACGACAAAGACGATCGGGATCGTCGTCGTCGCGCGCTTGAGCGCCACCGCCGCAGGCAGGCCGGCCGCGTACAGCGCGGTAGGCTCACGCTGGACAAGATCGTTCGCCAGCGCTGGCAGCTGATCGTAATCGCCTTCCGCCCAGCGATAGTCGATGGCGACATTGTCGCCGCTAAAGCCTGCGTCGCTTAAGCCTTGGCCAGCCGTGGTGAGGAAGTACGGATTTTCCTGCGCCGAAGCGGCATCGAGCACACCGACCACGATCTTCGTCGCTTTTTGTGCTCGCGCCACGAGCGGTAACGCTGTCGCCGCGCCGCTGAGCAAAGCGATGACATCGCGTCGTCTCATGGGGTTCCAGTCCGGCCGCGGGACCGCACCCTAACACACCGTTGCACGAAAGCCGCGCCGCGCAAATTTGGGGCAAATCGCCCGCCGGTCGTGCCGGTTTGACATAGATCAAAGCGGCATCGCCACGGGCCATAGCAGATTTGTTGCGCGCGCAACGATATGCCTCTGGCAGTCTTTGCGCGTGGGACGGCGCGCTTACGGGGGTAACGCGCCGTCTTCACTTATCGCTGCAGATCATCTGCCTGACGCCCGCCGCCGCGGCGAGACGTCGCCTCCATTGCCGCAGCATCGCAGCGCTTTTTCCACTATCCTTCGGCTTGCCGGCCGGCTGCTGCGCCGACCACGTCGGCCGTAACGCACAGGGGGAGAAACAAGATGGATATTTACGCTTGTGGCTCGCGGCCATCGCGCCGCGGCCCCGCGGATTCTTTCACCGGCACGGTGTGGCAAGATCCGATCATCGAAGCGCCGGCGCCGGCGATCCTGCGCTCGGGGCTGGTTCGCTTCGAGCCTGGCGCGCGCACCCATTGGCACACCCATCCGCTCGGCCAGACGCTGTTCGTCGTCTCCGGCATCGGCCGGGTCCAGACCTGGGGCGGGCCGCCATGCGAAATCAAAGGCGGCGACGTGGTGTGGATTCCGCCGAACGAGAAGCACTGGCACGGCGCCGGACCGAACACGGTCATGGAGCACGTCGCCATGCAGGAGGCGCTCGACGGCAAGCACGTCACCTGGATGGAGCCGGTGACAGATGCGCAGTACAAGGCGCCGGGGTAGGGGGAAGTGATGGGACGCGGAGGCTCTCTCAACGTTCCCTCTCCCCTTGCGGGGGAGGCTCAGGGAGGGGGGTGACCGCGCGCGCGAGACGGCGAAGTTTCACCCCCTTCCCCAACCCCTCCCCGCAAGGGGGAGGGGAGCCTGCTGAGCAAACGGCAGCTTTGTGAATCCACTTCGTCGATTGGAAAGAATCTGATGCGCTACGAACTTTATTACTGGCCGAGCATTCAGGGCCGCGGCGAATTCATCCGGCTGGCGCTGGAAGAAGCCGGCGCCGACTACGTCGATGTCGCGCGCACCGGCAAACGCGGCATGGCGCGGATGATGGCGCTTCTTGACGGCAGAGGCATCGCGCATCCGCCCTATGCGCCGCCGTTCCTCAAAGCCGGCAAGTTCGTCCTCGCCCAGACCGCCGAAATCCTGTTCTATCTCGGTCCGCGGCTGCATCTCGCGCCGCGCGACGAGGCGGGCCGACTGTGGGCGCATCAGTTGCAGCTCACCGTCACCGATCTCGTGGTACGCATCCACGACACCCATCATCCGGTGTCCGGCTGGCTCTATTTCGAGGAGCAGCGGCCGGCGGCGAAGCGCCGCACCAAAGATTTTTGGCGCTACCAAGTGCCGAAAATGCTCGGCTATTTCGAGCGCGTGCTCAAAGGTAACGGCGGCCAGTATACGGTCGGCCGGCGCCTATCTTACGTCGACCTGTCGCTGTTTCAGGTTGTCGAGGGCTTACGCTACGCCTTCCCCAAGCGCATGAAGCGGTTCGAGAAGAAAATACCCGCGCTGGTGGCGTTGCACGACCGTGTCGCCAAGCGGCCGCGGATCAAGGCGTATCTTGCCTCGAAGCGGCGCATTCCGTTTTCGCAATGGGGCATCTACCGCTACTTCAACGAGCTTGACGCCTGAGCAGGCCTTGGTTGCGGCGGCGGCGATGGCAATCCTGGGACAGAAGGGCTAAGAAAGGAGCAGGGAAAACGCATAGGGAGTGCCAACTATGCCGGGGCTCGCGGAATCGTTCGATCTCACCAACGAGTTCAATATTCTACGGCTAATCTGCGGGTTGTTCCTCATCCCGCACATCTACGCCAAATTTTTCGTGCCGGCGGCACTCGGTTTTTTCGAGGCCGCCAAGTTCAAGCCGGCCAAGACCTGGATGTACGTCTCCTGCGTCATCGAGATCGTGCTGGCCATCGGACTGATCTTCGCCATCCTGCCGTTCTATGCCGGCGCGATCGCCTGCATCCATCTTTTGGTCGCCGCCGCCGCGGTTTACAAAGTCACCGGCAAATGGCTGTGGAACATCGGCGGCTTCGAATATTGCCTGTTTTGGGCGATCTGCTGCCTGATCGTGGCGATGCACTATCGCGCCGAGTTCGCCTGGTTGTGGGCCGCGACCGGCGCGTGAAAAGGAGTCTCGTCGATGATCAAAGCGGCCATTGTCGGGCTCGGCTGGT